>Ga0306921_10002443_pt1 | contig 18629 bp, 24 predicted proteins | sample sta12Cox44000080_FD_203760 | JGI IMG/M metagenome (GOLD analysis project Ga0306921, IMG submission 203760) | Lab enrichment of tropical soil microbial communities from Luquillo Experimental Forest, Puerto Rico - statoxic.12C.oxic.44.000.080 (v2)... | ecosystem: Environmental > Terrestrial >... | reverse complement strand
CAGCGCGGCGGGAAGCGTTCCGCCGTAGAGGCCGACGATCAGCACGAAGCCGAACTGTCCGGCCAGGATCGCCGTCATGCTTGGGTGATGGAGCAGCCAGAACAGCGGCCAGGCGCCGACCAGCGCGCCCGCCATCCCCAGCAGCATGACCTTGCGCCGTCCGATGTGGTCGGACAGCCAGCCGGCGAACAGGCAGGCGAAGAGCAGGCCCAGGATGCTGACGGTGTTGATGGCGAGCGCATGATCGGGCGCGATGCCGTCGGCGGTCTGCAGCCAGCTCACGATGTAGAGGAACATCAGGTAATAGCCGACGGCCAGGAACACCGAGAGGCCGCACAATCGCAGCAGCAGGGGCAGCTCGTGGCGCACCGCCGCCACCATGGCCGGCTGGCCGTCGACGCTCACGGGAATCTCCTCGAGACCGCGGCGCAGCGCGAAGCCGGCGAGGCCGACGAACAGGCCGAGCAGGAACGGCAGGCGCCATCCCCAGGCGGCCAGGTCCTCGGCCGACATTGACGCGGCGAGCACGGTGCCGGTGGCCGAGCCGAGCAGCGCGCCGAGATCGGCGCCGCTGCTGCAGATCGCGCCCATCAGACCGCGCCGCCCGGCCGGCGCGCGCTCGACGAGGAAGACCATGGCCGTGGTGTACTCCCCGCCGACCGACAGGCCCTGGACGACGCGCAGCAAGGTCAGCAGCACCGGCGCCATGATGCCGAGCGTGTGGTAGTCCGGCAGGACGCCGACCAGAAAGGTCGGGACCGCCATTGCCGCGACCGAGAAGGTGAGCGCGGCCCGCCGGCCGAAGCAGTCGCCGATATAGCCAGTGACCAGGCCGCCCAGCGGCCGCATGACATAGCCGATGGCGAAGATGCCGAAGGCCGACAGGATCTGGGCGACCTTGTCCTCGACGGGAAAGAAGGCGTGGCCGATCTGGGCGGCGAAGAAGCCGTAGATCGCGAAATCGTACCATTCGAGCAGGTTGCCGATGACGCCGGCGCCGATCACGCGCGCCGTGGAAGAGCGGTTAGCCATGGCCGGATTGTGCGCGATCAGGCCAGGTTGTGAAAGCGGCCCTGGTCAAACCTCTTGCAGTGGATAGTAGTCGTGCACCAGGCCGCCCTTGCCGCTGCCCTTGAGCGACACCGGCTGCGCAAAGGTGAGCGCGAAGGCGTCGGCCTCGCAGTTGGCCTTCGCGATCGCTCGATCGGCGTTATGGCTCCCGACCTACGGCCTTACGAGCCTCCGGGGTCGTCTTCCAGTACGTCATCGCCGTGACGTTCGCGCCGGAGCCGAAGTCGACGTGCACGAACATGTCTCCGAAATGGCTGCATAGGCTCGAATTGGGCAGCAGCGGTCTAACCGGCCCTACGCGCCAATCTCGAAACGTCGTGCTGCATGTGAGGCAATCCTCGCAGTCGGTCGTCGGCGTCTTCGGCGCACATTGCATGTGGTATTTGGAGACGACCGCGCCGACCCCTTCCGTCTTCACGGCTTCGCTAAGAAACGCCTCGAGACTTGGGTTCGGCGCCCACGTGTCCATGGGAAGCGGACGACCCGTCTGGGTGGGGCCGGCGTCAAGTGCAGCCAACTCGAACGGAGTTTGGTTCAGCCTGCAGTTCGGGCCACACGCCGACAATCCTCCAAGCCCGAAGAACAAGAGGAGTGCAGTCCTCAGCCCAGATAGGGCCAGTTTGTTCATCTCGGCCTCGAATCTGCAATATTGCCACTCTCGTAATCCGAGATTTGTACTGGTGCAACATACTATCGGTTGTCGTCCGCTACGGTCCCCAGCTATTTGGGTGAACGGGCGGCGCCACATAACGCCTGTATTGAGGATCGAGCAGATCCCGGCCCCATCCCGAAAACTTCCGCTCCCAGCCCGCATTGCGAATGGCGCGATCGAGATCGAGGCCCATGGCGCGGCCCAAGGTGTAGGCCACCGAATTGCTGTTTTGGATCTCGCCACCGCTGCCGCCAATCTCGTAGGCGGGATCGTGCGCCTTGTAGTCGAAGTTGAGGCGATTGATCTGATCCGCTGCTCGAATCCCGCGTTGCCAGGCTCCGCGCACGACGACGTCGTATGAGCCCTTCGCAAGATCGATCGCTGTTTGAGCGTTGTCTCCGAGGTGCGTTGGATTCCCAAAGGAGCGCGCAATCAACTTCGCCCCGTCCGTGCCCATCCAGAATGGGGTGAAGAATTCGCCTCTTCCGGACTCGTCCTTGCCGAAATTCCGCGAGTTGGCCACTCCGTTCAATTCAGCCCTGTGCTCTTCGCCATTCGGCCCGACAAGTACGAGAGCCGCGTGACTGCGATGGCCGAAGACGTGGTAATCCCGCAGCTGGATCCTCCAATTGCCTTCGGCCGAGGGCGGCAGGGCGTCCGCACCCAATTGCGCCGCATACCGCTCCTCGGACTCCGCAGGAGATGATGAGGTGTCTGGCTGCCCGATCAGGGTCGAACCGGACCTCGTGCCGTTGACAGGTGGCGCATACGCAGATTGCCTAGCAGAGAACACGCCCATGAGAAGCTCCTCGTTAAACCGTGCGGACGAGACTCGAATTAGCGGGACAACTCACGCCTCCTCCAGCGGGTCGTAGTCGTGGATCAACCCGCCCTGCGCGCTGCCGCGCCGTGACACCGGCTGCGCGAAGGTGAGCGCGAAGGCGTCAGCCTCGTCAGGGCTGAACCCGAGGCGCTGCTTCAGTTGCTCCTTGTCCTCGAGCAGGAGCTGGTCGCCCTTGAAGCTGTAGGTCGTCTGGCTGAGCGTGCTGATCAGCTCGGCGCTGTCGGGCGGCAGCTGGCCGCCCGAGCGGATCCAGCGCACGGCGTCGAAGTACATCTCGGCCCGCTTGTTGGCGTAGCGCGGATCGGCGGCGCGGCTCGCGAAACCGATGCCGATCGGCTGGTGGCCGAGCCTCCGGAGGCCGTCGATCCAGGAGGCACCCCAGCCGCCGGTGTCGTCGACGAACACCGCGTCGGCCTGCCAGTCGTGCCACTTGCGCGCCACCGCGCCGGCGCCCTGGTTGCCGTCGAGATGGCGGAAGCGCTGTGGCGGGAAGGCGACCAGGCCCTGGCGCGGGAAGATCACGCTCTGGTCGTCGCCGAAGCGCGCCACGTCGACGCCGAGCACGCGCGCGGCATCGGCGATGTCGCCGGCGCACCAGGCGCGCTGGGTGGCGTCGCGGCATTCGTCGGGGCCGATCAGGGTGTTGAGCGAGTGCGGCGGGAAGCGGCCGAACACGTTCACCAGCACCCAAGGATTGTCGCGGCCGTACTTCTCGATCTGCTCGCGCGCCCATTCCGGCTTCACCCGCGTCGAGCGCTTGGGGTCGTCGGGATCGCCGGTGATCTCGACGATCTTCCACAGCCGCCGCTCGCTGGTGCAGGCGCGCCATAGCGGGCCTTCGAGATGGGTCGGGTTGCCCGCCTGCACGATGTGGCCCTCCTGGCACGAAGAGAGCGCCGCCTCGGCCGAGGCCATCACCGCATCGGGGATGCCGCCCGCCTCGTCGAGGATGAACAGGATGTGATCGGCATGGAGCCCGGCCAGGGTCTCGCCCTGCAGCGCCCTGTCGGCGGTGCGGGCGAAGGAGCGCGCCGACATCCACCAGGTCTCCGGCTCGGCGCGGCTGAAGATGCGCGTCTTGGTCCACACGAAGGCGGCGCTCAGCATCTCCGAGCGCGCCTGCCACTTGGCCATCTCGGCCCATAGATTGTCGGCGAGGTTGTCGGCGGTGACCGAGGTCGCGGCGACCTTGGGAAACTTGCGCGTCGCCAAAAAATTCCAGGCGAGCCAGGCCATCACCGCGGTCTTGCCCGGCCCCTTGCACGCCTTCATGGCGATGCGCTGGTGTTTGGGGAACGCCGCCAGCACCTCATCCTGCCAGGCATCAGGCGTGACCTTGAAGGCCTCGCGCACGAAGCAACGCGGGTCGTCCCTCCACGCCTTCAGCCTAGGGTGCATCGCCGTCCTCCAGCAGCTGCAGGAGCGTCTTGCCACCGGTGCCCTCGCTCTCGCTGCGCACGCGGCCGTGCGCGCGATCCAGCAGCTTGTCGGCGGCGGCGATGCGTGCCTGCTCGCTGGCACCGCGCTCCATGATCTCGGCCAGGGTGCGCAGCGCGGCGCGGGTGTAGCGCTGGGCGAGCGCGCGCACGTCAGGCGGCTCACGCTCCGCCACGGCGCGCCTCGCGTTTCAGCCGCCGCCTGACCGCGTGGTCCTCCCGGCTCGGTGTCTTGCGCTCGGTCCAGCCGGTCCACTCGCCGCCCGGCAAGCGCAGCCGCCGCACGCCGGCGCGGGCTTGCAGGCGCTCCTCGATCTCGAGCAGCGGCGGCGTGCCCTCGGCGAGGCTCTTCAGGAACGGCCAGACCTTGCGGCGCGGCAGACCGGTCCAGGCAACGATCTCGTTGCGGGTCGGGCACGGCTTGCCGCGATGCGCGTCGATCATCTGCAGGGTCACGGCCGTCAGCTGCTCGACCTCGAACACTCGGCTCATGCCCCCCACTCCTCCGTCGAGATCGCGACGTTCCAGCGCGCCGCGATGGCCGCGAGCTGCGCCCACCACGCCTTGCGCGTGAGCTTCTCCGGTGGCCCGTGCTCGACGCGGCGCTGGAGGCTGAGCGCGCGCTGCTCGGCAAGCCGGGTCTGCTGGGCGGTGAGCACGATCGGCCTGGTGTCGCCGCGCCATGCCGCGTCGTGGGCGAGGCCGCGGGCAATGTGCTCCATCGCCCACCGGATCTCGGGCCGGGCGCGGACGCCGCGCCGCCACTCGTCGATCAGCCGGCCCACCTGTTCGGCATGCCGGCCGAGGTCGATCGCCCGTCCGGCCGGCCGCGGGCGCGGCAGGTCGGGCAACGCCGCCTCGAAGTCGGCCGGGATCGGAAACGGCTGGCCGTATTTCGGCCGGAAGCTCGCCAGCACCTCGGTCGCAGCCTTGGCGAGCGCCGGCCCCTCGCGCCCGCCGAGACGCGCGTGGAACACCGGCTTGAAGGTCCGCATCGCCTCGGGCGACGCACCGGGATAGGCGACGACGATGCGTTCGAGCAGTTCCTTGACCATCATTGCAGGGCCTCGCGTGCTTCGCGGATACGGCGGTCGTTCCAGCTTTCTCGCGGCTTCGTGCTGAGCCGCGCCGTGATCCAGGCGATCGGTTCGGTGATGCTTTCCGCCCGGGCCTCGCGCAGGGCAGCGAGGGTCGCGGCATCGCCCTTCTCGCGCCGCCATTTGCCGATCAGGGCGCGCGCGGTGCGCTCGCTGCAGCCGCTCGCGGTCAGCAGCCGCACGCCTTCGTCGAACACCGCCTTCACGGTATCGGGCGCGGCAGCGCCAGAAGCGTCAGCTTCTGACTCTGAGTCTGAGTCTGACTCTGAGGGCGTTTCGGAAACGCTGCGTCCACGTTGCCGGAACCGTTTCACGCGCTCGCTGGAAACGTCGCTGCGGTATTGCCATTCGTTCCAGTCGTGCGGCTCGATGCCCTGGTCGGTGCGATCGAACAGCCGGGCGGCGATCAGCGCCTCGATCAGCGCGGCGGTCTCCTCGGCCGACTTGCGCAGCCGGAAAGCGGTCTCGGGCAACGACGGCAGGACGCCGTCATGCAACGCCGCCACGCACAACAGGCTTTCCCAGGCGCGATAATGCGCGTCCGACAGGAGCTGCACCTTGTGGCTCTCGAGCTTGGCCACATGGCTGCGGAACCAGCGGGCCATGTCAGCGCCCTCCCCTGGATGCGCCTTGCAACGCGGCCTCTGCCTCGGCATGCCAGCGCGCCTGGTCGCTGGCCGGATCGGCCAGGCGCCGGCGCGCGCGCTTGCGGGCCTCGGCGATGCCCTGGTGGTCGAGGCCGGCGAACACCCGCGCGATCGCGGCCAGCGAGAGATCGGGCCGGAGCTCGCACACCAGCAGGACGGCGACCTGGCGGGCCTCGACCAGCCCGCTATGGCGGCGCGGGCCGGCCAGCTCGGCCGCCGTCACCTTGGCCGCGCGCGCCACCGCCTGCAGGATCTCGCCGACCGACGGCCCTTGCGGGACGTCGTAGCGCCAGACCTGCCGCAGCTCCTTGGTCAGCCGCTCGTTGGCGCGGCGGTTGATCTCGGCGGCGATGCGTTCCTGCACCCGCCGCTCGACAGCCTGCTCGATCTCCTCGGCGGTCGCCGGGCGCTCGAGCGCCTGCTCGACCCGCCGCTCGATATAGCGGGCATAGTGCTCGCGCCGGCGTTGCGCTTCCTCGACGAGGCCGAGCGGGTCGTTTTCCGGGGAAAGGTGCATGGGTCCGTATCATACGTATATCGTATAGTACGAGTCAAGAACATTGTACGAACATCGTGGCACAACGTATACGGCCGGCAACGAAAGGCGGTAGCCAGTGCACCGCCTGTCGTCCTAGGCTTGTGGCCATGAAATGGATCAAGGAGCGGCTCGACGAGATCGGCCGCCGGCCGATCGAGCTCAGTCGCGCGCTCGGCCTGCCCCCCGCCCGCGTCTACGAGATGATCAAGGGCGTCCGCCGCGTCCAGCCCGACGAAATCGGCCGCATGGCAGCCTTCCTAGACTGGCCGGAGACCCACCTGGTGGCGATGATCGACGGGCGAGCCACCAGCAAGGCCGGCCACCGGACGGCCAAGGCCGCCAAACCGGCCGGGACCTCGGTCCGCGTGACCAGCGAGGCGGCCCGCAGCGGCCAGCCCGACATCCCGGTGTGGGCGGCAGCACAGGCCGGCGAGGACGGCGCACTGATCCTGGTGCCCGATCCTGTGGACTACATTTACCGCTCGGAGCGCATGCGCGGTGTGCGAAATCCGTTCGCTTTCCAGATCGTCGGCTCGAGCATGAGCCCGGCGCTGGAGCATGGCGACCAGGTAGTGATCAACCCCGCGCTCCTGGTGCGGCCCGGCGTCGACTGCGTGTTCATCCAGCAGCAGCGCGACGGCACCTTCCTCGCCCTGGTCAAGCGCCTGTTGCGCCAGACTGCCGATAACTGGCACGTCCGCCAGTATGATCCGCGCCGCGACTTCGACCTGCCGAAGAAGAAATGGCCGCGCGCCCACGTGGTGGCCGAGGTCCGGCGCGGTGGGCTGTGAGGCGGCGCCAGCCCAAGTTATCGCAAGAGATCGAGCGTCTCTTTCGCCACATAGATGCCGGCGGCTTGTAATTCGATGTAGTTGTGGCCGAGGCGGAACCAATCGCGCTCAATGGCCAAATTGATGACGGCTTGAATTTCGGCTCGCGGAAGACCCGTCGTCTCGGGCAGCTCATCCAGCAGCATGGCAAATCGGCCGAGGACCTTCCCCTTGAGGAAGACTGCCGCGCAGAGCTTTGCTGCGGTGGCCTCATATTTTGCTACGTCCGCTGCCCAATCCGCGGGCGAGCGCCCATCATCCGCGCGATCAACGCGCATCCTGCCCTTTGCCATGCCTACACCCCCAAGGAGGAAAGTGCATGGGGGCGCTGTTCCTGACTAGCCTGTATTTGTGTGACAAAATGCACCTTTGATGCGGTTAGAGCTAAAACGGGCTAAAGTGCCTATTTGCATTGAGTATCGACCATGCACCGCACGGTGACCATCGTCGCCCGCGAGAGAGCCCTCGCCCTGGTGGCGGAACGGGGTGGATGGGCGGCACCCGCGTTGAGCGAGGCTCCCTACTAGGGTGGGTGCTGCAAGCGGCATGACGGCCGCCTGCAGCTATCTCACTTGCCTTGCGCCTTCTGGTGAAGCTCGTTCACCAGCTTCAGCAGGTCAGCCTGGCTCTGGTTGTAGGCGGCGCTGGCGCCATTGAACTTGTCGATCGACGCCTGCAGGGCGGCCTGGTTCTCGGTCTTGCGCTTCGCCAGGAGATCTTCGGCGAGCCCGAGCATCTGCTTGTGCAGGTCGCGGCTCTTGTTGGCCGCCTCGAAGACCTGGCGGTAGAGCGCGGTGAACTGCGCGCCCAACTGGTCACCCGACTGGCGCTTCTCGAGGTTCTGGAACGGCAACTCCGAGTGTTCGAATTGCTCCTTGGCTTGCTTCAACGCCGCGTCCGCCGCGGCATAGTCCTGCTTGTTGAAGTCGCCGATGACCACGTTCAGGCTGTCGGTGCTGGCGTTGAGGAACTCGTTAAGCAATATCGCCGAGCGGGTCACGCGCCTCACCTCCATGACCTCGATGACATGGCGGAGCTGGGCGGGGTCGTCGACGAAGTGGGCGGCGCCGCCGGTGCGTTCGGCGACGGCATCGAGGTCCTGCTTGGCCGCCGTGTCGAGGCCGATGCCGATGAAGTTCAGGTCGAGCTGGATCGCGCCCTTGGCGCCGGCCGGGTTGTCCTTATTCAGCTGCTGGGCGATCTCCAGGAGATTGCCCTTGCAGGCGTCCTTGCCGCCGGTGATCACGACGATGCGCTTGTTGACGTCGTCGAAACGCGCCTTGTCCTTGAAATCCGCGATAGCGGCAAACAACGCCGCGACGAGCGTCGCCTGACCCTCCGGCTTCAGGGCCGCGAGTTCCTTGCGGACGCGGGCAGCGTCGTCCAGGGCGAACCGAACCTGGGGCGGCTTGGGCTCGTCGGTGCATTGCCCCCCGAAGGCCCGCAAGGCCAGATTGTCGCCGAGGGCTTCGCTGTTCAGGATGAGGTCGACGGCCTCCTGGGCCACTTGCAGCTTCGCCTTGCTGCCCGGGCCCTGGATCGGTCCGCCCATCAGCTGCGAGCGGTCGAAGACGATCTCGGTGTTTTGCGAAGCCTTGGTCGGCGGCTTGGAGTCGAACAGCGGGATGACGCCGGTGACGATCCCCACCACGGCGCCGACCAGCGCGACCACGGCCGAGAGCTGGATGAACCAACGCCGCTTGTCGAGCGGGACTTGCTGGAGTTGCCTGGCCATCGCACCTCCCTGCAACTGGTGCAAGAGAAGACGTCGTCTATACACGCCATTATTGCACGCCTGCCGATCCGGATCAAAGCGACGGGCGGCCGCCGGTTGCCGGACCTCAATACGGAAACGGTGGCGGCCGCTGCTTGCATTCGGTACCCTCTTGCCGGAGTAGGATCAGTAACAAGTGCCGATTTACATCGAGATATCGACCCTGCACCGCACGGTGACCATCGTCGCCCGCGGCAGCATCAGTCCGGACGAGATCCGCGGCGCGGCCCAGCAGATGTTCGAAGCCAAGGTCCCGCACTTCGCCAAGCTGGTCGACGTTGCCGGCGCGGTGACCGAGGTAAACCTTCAGCAGGTCCAGGCGATGGCCACCCTCCTGCGCGGCAAACCCGAGGACAAGCGAGGCCCGGTAGCCTTCCTGATCGCGCCGGGTCGCGGTGAATTCGCCCGCGCCTTCGCCTCGACCCAGAACGGCCAGCGGGCGGTCAGCCTGTTCACCACCCTGCGCGAGGCCCGCGCCTGGCTGGCCCAACCGCACGACGCGCCGGCCGCGTCCACCACTGCACAGCCGATGCAATCCAGGGACGCCAGCACACCCCCTTCCAGCACGCCATGGTCCGATCCGCAGCGGCAGGCCGTGCTGTTCCGCGGCACCCGCCGCCGCGACCTCGCTGTCGGCCGGCGCGACCGCGCCCTCACCTGAGCCGCTTTCCACCAGGGTCAGGCGCCCCGGCTGATGGTATGCTGGGGTTCGGCCAATGGGGGGTGTGCCGGTGCCGATCTATATCGAGATATCGCATCTGCATCGCACGGCGACCTTCGTCGCCCGCGGCAGCATCAGCCCGGACGAGCTGCGCGCCGCGGCCGAACAGTTGCTCGATGCCGGCGTGCCGCACTATGCCAAGCTGCTCGACCTCTCGGGGGCAGTCATCGACGCCGGCCTGGCCGAAGTCATCGCCGCGCTGATGCGCGCCCGCCATACCGATAAACGCGGGCCGATGGCCCTGCTGATCGATCCCGGCCACGACCAATTCGCCCGCGCCTTCGCCGCTACCCAGAGCAGCCATCGTCCGGTCAGCCTGTTCACCAGCCTGCGCGAGGCCCGCAACTGGCTCGCCCAACCGCACGACACGCCCGCCGCGACACCCGCCACGCCGGAACAGGCCGCCAGCAAGCCGTGGTCCGATCCACAGCGCCAGGCGGTGATGATCCGCGGCACCCGCCGCCGCGACCTCGCCGTCGGCCGGCGCAACCGCCCCATCAACTAGGCGGTCAACTGAGCCGCTCCCACCGCAGGCCCTTGATCCGCGGATCGGCGGCAAAGGTCTTGCGGTCGAAGGTCATGCGCTGACGCGGCTGCTCGCAGACCGCCTGGGCGCCGGCGTCGCTCAGGCGGATGTGCCAGGTGCGCTGGCTGGTCGGCCGCGACTTGGCGAACGCCCGTCCGGTCAGCAGCGCGAGATTGCGGCCGCCCAGCGGATCGCGCACCGAGAGATAGCGGATGATCTCGATGCCGGCGGCGCGCGCCTGGTCGGCCAGCGCCTGGCAGGGCGCGTAGTCGGTGACGTGCGTCCAGCGGACCTTATCCTTGGCGAACCTGGGCCGCGTCAGGTCGATCGCCTTCCTGGTGGCATAGGCGGCCGAGAAGGCGGTGTACTCCGCGGCGTTGTTGGGCCACGGCGTTGCCGGCGATTCGGCGAAGAACAGCAGGCGCCAGAACACCAGCTCGGCCACCGCGGTGTGCGGCTCCTCGGCGGCATAGAACACGCCTTCGCTGAGGCCGGCACGGCGGAAGCGCGAGCCAGTGGGATAGGCGGCGCCATAGCGGAACGGCGTCGCCAGCAGGTAATGCAAGTGCCGGCACTCCGGCGGCACGGCGGGCTTGGTGTCCTGCACCAGGTCCTCGAGCGCCGCCTGCTCCTCGACCGTGTCGACGAGCTTGAGGGTCGAGATGCGATGCTGCGCTTCGACCAGCCGCCAGCAGGTGCCGGAAAGCGCCCGCGCTTCGCGCGCAAGCGCGCGACTATCGCCCGCGAGCGCGCGACTATCAGACGACAGCGCGGCGGGCGTCGAGATACTGGAGGACATTGACCAGGCCGGGCACGGTCTGGATCAGGGCGAGCGGCTCGTCGTCCAACAGCGTGTTGCGGTTCTTGAGCCAGGCGCCGGCCACCCGATCGTCGCCGCCGACGATGGCGTCGAGCGAGCGGTAGAGGCGGATGAACAGCAGCGCCAGCTCGAACGACTTTTCGCCCGGGCGCATCACATACTCCCCTGCCCGCATGCGCGACACCGTCGCCTCCGACAGCCCGACCACCTGGGCGAAGGCGCGCGCCGTCATGCCGAGCCGGTCGGCGGCGCGCAGCGCGGCCTTGGTGACGACGGCGGCACTTTGGTTGGTAGCGGCGGGGCGGGTCTCGAGGGCCATATTGGCGCTTCTTTCCATGGAAAATATAGGCGCTCGAACTTCCCTATGCAAGGTCCCTCAAATCCACCGCCTCGAAGCGCGGCACCTTGGGCAAGCGCAGGATCCTGTAGGCCTCGGCCAGGGTGGTGACGATGTCGACGTTGCCCAGGCCGGCCGCCGCCTGATGGCCGGCGAAGGTGCGCGCGAGCTCGAGCGCAGGCGGCGAGACGACGAAGACCCGCTTGTGGCCCGGACTGAACGGCGGCTGCTGGCTGCGCTGCGTCAGCATGCTCGCCGGCATCGCCACCAGCTCGACGGCGCTGAAATCGACCAGTCCGTGCGTCGGCCCTTCGCGCGCGGTGAAGGCGATCACCGCCCGGTCAAGCTCCTCGATGTCCTGCGAGCTCAGCACGCCTTCGAAGCGCGCCTGCAGCACTTTGTGCCCCTTGTCGTAGGCCAGGCTGAACATTCACGCCATTCTAGCACTTCACGCCGATCTTGGCCGGACGGCGGAGCCTTCGTCGTTGGCTGCCACCGGCGCCAGCATGCCGGTCACCGCGGCCAGCAGCTCTGCAGGCACATGCGGCTTGCGGAGGAACGGCCGCTCGCGATGCTCGGGCGGGATCGAGTCGAGCGCATAGGCGGTCAGGAACACGAACGGCACGCCGGCCGCGGCGAGCGCATGGGCGACCGGGAAGACCCATTCGTTCTGGACGTTGACGTCGAGGATCGCCGCATCGATGACGTAGTGGACCATGGTCGAAAGCGCAGCCGCCACCGACGTGGTCGGCAACACGACCTTGCAGCCGGCCTGGGTCATCAGGACGGCCAGATCGGTGGCGAGGACACTGTCGTCCTCGACGATCAGGATCGAGCGGCCTCCTAATGATTTGTCCACGATCTTTACCCATGACTTCGAGGCCCGATCGAAGATGCAAACTGGCGCGCGCTATGTCCACTGGCGAACTTTTCGCCGACCCGGGAACCATCGCCATTGGGAAGCGTTGCGCAGGTCTCGGCCGGTCAGTCGCAACTTGCGACGTCGGACGGTGCTGGAACAAGCGAGGGGGGAGTCCAATCCGTCGTGCCTGAGGCTCTGACCGAACACCGGCTGCTCAGCACGTCAGTCGATTTCGCACATCCTCGGACAGCCGAGGTCCCGCGCCTTCCCCGCGCCCTTCTCGGCAACGACCTTATCGACGGGTTGGCGGAGCCCGCTTTCCGTGCCCTTCAGCCCACGCTCGAGCGCGTCGCCCTCACCCGGGGCTGCCTCCTCCACGCCGCGCATCAGCCCATCGCGCATGCCCACTTCCCGATCCAGGGCCTGGTGTCACTGATGGCGCGCGACCGGCACGGCCGGCAGCTCGAAGTCGGCCTGGTCGGGCGCGGCGGCATGGTCGGCGCCAGCGAGGTCCTGACCGGCGGCGGGCCGGCCGTGGCCGAAGCGGTCATGCAGGTCCCGGGCGAGGCCTGGCGGGTCGCGGCGGTCGAGCTGGTCGCGCTGCTGAGACTTAATCGCACTCTGCAGACCAGCCTGCTGCGCTACGTCCACATGCTTACCGAGGAGATGGCGCAGATCGCGCTCGCCACCGGACACGACACGATCGACCAGCGCCTGGCGCGCTGGCTGCTGGCGGCCGGCTTGCGCAGCGACAGCCGGCATCTCGACGTGACCCATGAAGACCTGTCGCGCGTGCTGGCGGTGCGCCGTTCCGGCATCACCGTGGCGCTGCATGTGCTGTAAGGGCTCGGCACCATCCGCTCGCATCGTCGGCGGATCGAGATCGTCGATCGTGCCGCCCTGCAACGCGCCGCCGACGGCCTGGCCTGACGCCCCTGGCGTAACAATCGACTAACAGCGCGGCGGCGCTTCCGCACGGCGCGAGAGCCCCCAAAAGGCCACGCACAACCGACCCTGAACGTGCCAAAGTCGCTTCAACCTTGGGGTGAAGGGAAGAGAAACGGCACGAGGGGCTTGATGAGCCTGGGTCTCGATCGGCGAACTGCGTCCTGGGGCTTGACCGCCCGCGCATCACGCGGCTCGGCCCTTATCGGCCGCAGGGCCACGACGCGGCGGACTGAGATGCCGGTGGCGCGCCCGGTCCCGGATGCGGGAGCGCACAATTGGGCGTGCGGCGGTGAACCTTTGGCCCGGATCGGTCGTTGATATTCCCGTACATCGACATGGGCCGGCAATTTCCCCTAGCTGTCGCGGAGCGACGCCTGAAACTCTGCGTCATGCCCGCGGACGAGTGCTGGGAGCTGTGGCTGTGCGAGCGCGGGCGGCGGCTCAAGCTCGCCGGCACGGTCGCGATGGACGAAGCCATTCAATCGTGGCGCCTGGGAGCCGATGCGGTCGCCGCGCTGCGCCAAAAGGTCATAGACCAGGTGCAGCGCGGCGAGACGGATATACCCCGGGCCGGACCGGAAGCGGGCGGGTTCACCTGCCCCGCCAGATGCGACTGGAGCTAGCTGGGTAGCCAGCGATAGCCGAGGCCGGGATGGTTCTCGATCTCGGCGAAGTGGGCCTCATAGGCCCGGAACTTGTTGCGAATGCGTTTCAGCGCCGACCGCACGTTGGTGCGGAAGCCATCTTCGCCGCCGCCCGCCAAGAAGCCAGTGTAGTGCATGCAGTCGTAAATCTCGCGATAGCTGGCAAGGCGGCCGGGGTTGGCAGCCAGTAATACCAGGATCTTGTACTCGGTCAGAGTAAGGTCGAGATCGTTGCCGTCCCACAGGGCACGGCTGACCTGCGGACGTAGGGTGAGCTTGCCCTGCTGCACCATCGGCTCAGGCTCGGTCGCCTCGATTCTGGCCGGGCGGTTGACGCCGGTCAGCGCGCGCAGGCGCTTGACGATGATCGGCACGCCACGCGCCTTGTCGATGAAATCGAGCGCACCCCGCTCGAAGGCCAGCATCTCGTGACCGACGCCCAGCGACTTGCCGGTAAGGAACACGTAAGGAAACGCCACCTGCCGGCGCTTGAGCTCGAGGGCGAGATCGATGCCGGAAATGTCCGGCAGGTTCCAGTCGAGCAGCGCCACGTCGGCCTGCAGCTTGGCGTCGATGCCGTCCAGCATCGACCGCCCGTCGCGGAAGCTTTCCACCTCCAGCCCGTGATCGCCGAACTCCGCGCTCAGCGCCTCTCGGCAATCATCGTCGTCTTCGACGAACAGGACTCGCATCTTTTGCGGCGAAAACACGGCGCTCGATATTGACGGTGCGGTCATGGGCACTCCCGGACGTTGATCGACGAGACGAGCAACGACGGCTTGGCCAAGCGGGTTGCTGCCTACAGCGCCGCAGCCCACGAGTCCCGATCAGTGTTGCCACCGTGCCACGCCTTTCGAGCACGCGCCGTGCGTTTCGCCACACTTACGCCACGGGGTGTCAGAATTTCTGGTTCAACGTCACCAGGAAGGCGCGGCGCATGCCGTATTGCGGAGCGCCGACGCCGACGCCGGTACCGTCGCGCAGCTGGTAAGTGGTATCGAGCACGTTCAGCACGTCGAGCCGGAGCTGGGCGCCACGCGTGCCCTTGACCGGGATCTGCTGCGCCACCGAGAGATTCAGAACGGCATAAGACGGGACGGCGCTGTCGTTGGGGGTGACCACCGTCTTGCGCAGGCCGTTGCCGTAGATGAAATCGGCGCCCAGCCGCGTCGCCCAATCGCCGCCGGGGTTGAAGGTGTAGGAAGCCCCGGCCGAGGCGGTCCAGCTCTGGTCGTGGTCGAGGTAGATATAGTTCTGGGCGATGAAGGCGAGCTCGCCGGCGCCGAAGTTGAACTGCGAGGAGTTGATGCTGGTGCCGTAGGCTTGGCTCCAGGCGAGGTTGCCGTAGACCGACCACGGTCCCTCGTCATAGCTCGCCGTCAACTCCCAGCCCTTGATGTTGGCACCGGCATAGTTGAACGAGGTGAGGAAGATCGGCGCGCCGAACTGGCCCTCGTCGAGCAGGTTCTGGCCGATCTTGTAGAAGGCGTCGAAGCCCACCGTCAGGCCGCTGAGCGGCTTCAGCTGGAAGCCGGCATCAAAATAATCGGCGCGTTCGGCCCGCACCGGGTCATTGGTCGTTACGGCGGGCGCCACCGTCGTGCCGAAGGTCGCGGCGATGGCGCTGCCGTTGATCTGCGCGAGCGGCGGCGGCGAGAAGTAGCGCGCGTAGCCCGCATGAGCGGTCAGCCAGTCGTTGGGCTGCCAGACCACGTTGACGCGGGGGCTCAGCTGATTCTCGGCGATGGTGTAGCTGTAGGCGTCGAAGCGGGCGCCGAAGTTGACGGTGACCGTCGGCGTCAGCTTCCATTCGTCCTGCAGGTAGACGCCGTAGAGCCAGCCGATCTGATCGGAGCCGAACGAGATGCCGATCGGCACGTCGTTCAGCGGCGTGCCGGCATCGTCAACGCCCAGCACCTGGGCGTTGGTGAGCGTGGTCGCGCGCTCGCGCTGCGCCAGGAAGCCGCCGCGCAGCGTGTGGTCGGCGGCGACCTTCCAGCTGCCGTCGCCCTGTGCGCCGGTGGCCAGGCTCTTGCGGTTGGCCCATGGCGAGATGCCGTTGAACATCAGGTCGCCCATCGGGTCGGGCTGGTAATAGAGGCTGGAATAGCGCCCGAACAGCGACAGCTGGAAGTCCGCCTCCGCATAGTGCTTCTGCAGCGACAGGATGCCGAAATAGTTGTTCTCCCACTGGCGCTGGTCGAGCGCGGCACTGTTGCTGGCGGTATTGCCCAGCACCGAGAAGCTCGGCATCACGCCCTGGAGCTGCGGGATCTGGAAGCGCGCCTGTGCGCCGCCCAGGATGAAGGAGACCCGCGTGTTCTCGTCGATGATGTGGCTGGCCTTGCCGAGCGCGTGCCACTGGTCGGTCGTATCGTGCAGCGGATAGGCGGTCGGCGCGGGATTCTCGATGCCGATATCGTTGTGCAGGAACTGACCGGTGACGAACCAGTCGCTCGAGCCGCTGCTGCCGCCGTAGCTCGCCGAGGGCTGCTGCCAGTTGTAGGAGCCCAGGGTCATGCTGGCCTCGGCGCCCGGGTTGGTGCGGCCGGACTTCAGGCTGATGTCGATGATGCCAGCGGTGCGGAAGCCGTACTGCGCCGGCAGCGCGCCGGTGATCAGCGACATCTTGTTGGCGTATTGCGTGGCCAGCGCATTGGTGAACAGCGACATGCCCTCAGGCAGCTGCACGCCGTCGAGGCGGTATTGCAGGTTGCCGTGATCGCCGCGCACGTGGATCTGGCCGAAGCTGTCCTGGGCCACGCCGGGTGCCCGCAGCAGCACCTGGTTGAGCGGCGCCTGCTGGCCAAGCGGCACGGTGGCGATGGTGTTGGGCGTGAATTCGTAGGTCGAGGCGCCGAGGCTGGGCTGGATCGACTGGCGGCCCTCGTCGAGCTGCGTCGCCGTGACGGTGATGGCCGGCGCGGTCTGGGCGGGCGTCGTGGGTACGGTCTGGTCGGCCGGCGGCTGCACGGGAGGCGCGACTTGGGCGAGCGCCGTGATCGGGGCGGCGAGAGGGACAATGAATGCCAGCCCGGCCAGCCCCCGCCTCATCACCTGCTCCCGAATACGTTACAATATAACGCATTGACCGTACGACATAACATTCCAACGGGTCAAGCGCCGATCTTGTTTGTACTGTTTACGTCTTTTTATTTGACGTTTAATGTACTCTTGCCGTATATTTTGACCATGCCGACATCGAGCTTCGCCGATCAGATGGCCGACCTGGAGGACGCCATCCGCCGCGAACGCCGGCCGCTGCGGGCCTTCCCGCCCCCTGCCGCGGCCTGGCGCCAATCGGCTGCCGATATCGTCAACGCCGAGGTCAAGCACGCCACCGAGGATTTCTGGCAGTCGGCCCACCGCCTGGGCTCGGGCCTGCTGTTCGACCGCTACAAGCGCTACGAGGAAGCCCGCCCCTTCCGATTCCCGCACGAGGTCCGCGCCGCGGAGGCCCGCGATGCGCTGTCGGATCTCAACGTGCATGAAGGCGTCCGGCACGGCCCATGGTCGATGTGGGTGCATCTCGACGAGAGACAGCGCACTGCCTGGAGAGCGCGCTGGTTCCGTCTGGCGCGCGTCTTCCTGAAGCGCATGCAGGCCTACGCCACGGCGCGAGCCGCTGTCACCGTCCCGAATGTTGTCGTGCTGCCGCCTGTTCGACCAGTTGCGCCAGCCGATCGACCAACACCTCGGGCTCGAATGGCTTGTCGAGCTTGGGGCGGTCGCGCATGTCGATCGGCAGAAAGGCGACGGGATAGGCCGTGAGGAACATGAACGGGATCCCGAGAGCCGCCAGGCTGTGCGCCAGCGGCATCGAGGTCTCACCCTCGCCCAGCCGCACATCGAGGCAGGCAACGTCGATCTTGTTGTCAGCAAGCAGGCGGTTGGCGGCCGCCAGGTTGGGCGCTGGACCGATCACTCGATAGCCGACGTCACGCAGGTTGCCGGCCAACGCATACGCCAAGACTGCATCGTCCTCGACGACTAGCACGGATGTCATGCGACCACCACCACCAGTCCTACTATGTCCTTTAACGCACAAAGCACGCTTAAGTTGCCACGCGCCAGCGGACAAAAAGTGGCACGGCCCGCCAAATCAGAAGTAGCGCCGCAAGAAATCCCAGCAGCCGGCCCCAGAGCAGTGCGTCCACTTTGTGCTCAGTGACTGTCACAATTCCCCCCGGCGGCAAGGGCCCCAGCACCAGGTCGGCATCGCAGGCGGCGGGCTCGAGCGTGACGCCATTGACGCGATAATCGACCAGACCCACTGGCGCATGGCGCACCACGAGGAAAGGACGCTCCGCCTTCAGGCCGGCGCGCAGATCGGGGTAGAGCGCCTTCGCGGCGGTGCCGACGCTTTCGCAGGCGCGCGGCAGGGGTCCATAATTCGGAAAAAATTCGCGCACGCCCCAGATGCCATTGCCGCGGTCGTAGTCGACCAGCGCGCGTCGGTCGCTCATGCCCTTGGAGGCATCGGCAAGCCGCAGCGGCGCTATGCCGGACAGCACCAGCATCATGCCTACCGTCGACAGAGTGGCGACGGCGACAAGCGCCCGCCGCGGCGGCGCGCTTACCTCGCGCCATCCGGCGAGCAGCGCGCCGAAGGCAAGGAAGGCCGTCGGGAAGGCCAGTCGCCATACGAACAGCGACAGCTCGAACGTCGGGATGCGCCGCGCCAAGGGATAGAGATAGATCGTCTGCAGGGCGATGAGCGTAAAGCACACCCCGATCGCAGCCCACACGCGCCCCGACAGCCGGACCCGCGCCACGGTGATCATCAGCAGAAGCGCGAGCGGCATCCACACGCCGATCGACCGCTGGTTTCGCGGATTGACCGTCTCGTAGAGATTCTGGAAGGACTCGTAGAAGTCCGCCG
>Ga0306921_10002441_pt1 | contig 18635 bp, 13 predicted proteins | sample sta12Cox44000080_FD_203760 | JGI IMG/M metagenome (GOLD analysis project Ga0306921, IMG submission 203760) | Lab enrichment of tropical soil microbial communities from Luquillo Experimental Forest, Puerto Rico - statoxic.12C.oxic.44.000.080 (v2)... | ecosystem: Environmental > Terrestrial >... | reverse complement strand
GCGCATCGAATAGCAACGGCATCTCGCCGATTCCCGGCGTTTAGGAGATTGTGGAGTATCTGCGCCCGCTCTCCCTTCTCGCGAATTTGTTCCATTTCATCGAGCAAGAGCGTCGGCTTGAATTTCCCGATGAGGCGGAATAGTGCGGCTTCGAAATGTTGGCCGTTCTCTCGGCGTTCCCGCACAGAAGCGAGAGAAGCTCCAAGACGCGGCTCTTGCCGCACCGGGGTGTTGGGGACGTGATCGCCAGATATGCGAATGAATCGGAATCAGTCCGCGATCCGTGCGCTCGAAGCATTAAAGAGCGAAATGGCGCGACCGGCTTTGTCTGCGGGGGAGCGCCGGGGCCGCGCCGCTGGTTCGAGCCGACTGTCAAACAGGCCAAGATTGTGGATTTCACTGGCACGACATCCCGCATACCTTCGCTTCCAGGCTCACGATGGTCGGGGTGGACTTGCGGACGGTTCAGGAGTTAATGGGTCACAAGACTATTGCCATGACGGTACGGTACGCCCGCCTTGCGCCTAAGCACGCGCTGGCCGCTGTGGAACGGTTGGACGTCCCGACGGCCGAGCCAACCGGCACCACTACCGACACCGGGGCGCAGTGCGGCTTCACCGGCCGAAGCACGATGTTGCAGTAAGGTTGTTCGTCACTTAGACTTGCCACGACTGGCCCGGGTGGCGGAATGGCATACGCGGGGGACTTAAAATCCCTTGACCATCAACGGTCGTGCGAGTTCGAGTCTCGCCCCGGGCACCACTACTTCTTCGGGTGACATAAGTCTACCGTTTCCAACTGACTGCGGAGGCTGTCCTGTCTCGTGAAACGAAATTATGGCTAAAACTGTGGCTATTCCGTTTCATGTTCGGCTGCACGTCCACAGGACCCGAGTCGATGAAACAGTTTCGGTACGAACGCGAAAAAGAATTGGTATGACGGGCGGGCGCATTCTGAAGCACTGAGATGGCGGCGCCACCTCTTGAGCACGTCGACTCAATTCAGGTGGAGACGTTGATTTTTTCTCTCCGTTTCGTCCCAGGTCGGGAGGCTTGGCCTGGGCGTGACGCGGGCGCCTTGGGCGGATCTCCAGTAGCTGCTTTTTCTGCATCACCGCCTCCGTCACGTGCGATCTGAGCAAGCAAGCGCCGGCTGACGACCGAGCGCGGCTTGTCCGCGACGATGTCTGTCGTGGACGCGTATTTGTCTCGGTGCTTGATCAGAAGCCAAGATTTTCCCTGCGGACTGCCGCCCCATCCGCGCGTGCGCACAAGCACCCAGGACCCGCGCAGCTTTTTGCCATACAGCGTGAATTTGAGATCGCCCCTCTCAAGAGCTTTTTCAACATCAGGCACTTCGGGCGCCCATATTCCGCGATCCCAGACCATCACCGTGCCGCCGCCGTATTCGCCCTCTGGAATAACCCCCTCGAAACCGCCGTATTCGAGCGGATGATCCTCCACTTGCATCGCTAGGCGCTTCACAGAAGGATCAAGAGACGGCCCTTTGGGGACAGCCCAGGAAAGCAGTACGTCTCTAAATTCCAAACGGAAGTCGTAGTGCAATTGAGTGGCGCGGTGCTTTTGAACAACGAATTGTAGACGGCTTTTCCGAGCCAATGCGGCGCGTGCCCCCCCGCGAGGCTCGGGTGAAACGTCAAAATGGCGCTTCCGCCGATATTTATCAAGAGACATGCTGGCTGTCCTGTGGCCGGTGACCAGAATAGTGTAATCCTACGTCCTCCCAATCTGTCCTATGTTCTAGGCGGATCAGAGGGAGTGCAGCTTCATTGAGACTTGGCTGACCGCCAAAGGATTTCTTTAGGGCTTTTGTCATCCCGGAGGCCAAGAAAAACCGGGTGTCGCAGCTTACCCTCCTCGGTGACTTCGCCGTATGAGATTTGTGCCACCAGTTGGGGCTTCACAAAAGTTGCACCCCGCTCGCGAGAGTCGGAAGCAAATGGAGACTTCGCTTGCATGAGCGCCTGGAGCCTTCGATGCAGTGAGGCCAGCGTCTCTTCGTCGAAACCGGTGCCAACCTTCCCAACGTAATGCAACTCGCCGTTGATATAGGCGCCCAAGAGCAGAGCGCCAAAATAGTGACGCGCACCGCTTGGCTTCGTGAAGCCGCCGATGACAAATTCATCCTCCTGGTGCACCTTCACTTTGAGCCATTGGCTCGAACGGCCCTCGACGTAACGGGAATCGAGATTCTTCGCAATGATTCCTTCAAGGCCTCGAAGCTTCGCCGTTTGGAAGGCCTTGCGTCCGTCCCCATCGAGCCGCGCCGCCAAAATGACCGACGCCGAGGACCTCACCGAGTCTTCGAGGACCGCTCGTCTGACCGAGAGCGGTTCGTTGCGGAGATCCCGGCCTTTGCCGTAAAGACAATCGAAAACGACGTATTGCGGATGGCCTTTGCTCTGTTGCAACAGTTGAAAGCGGGAAACGTTCCGCGAATCAAACACAACGACTTCACCGTCTAAGGCTAGTGTTGTTGAACCGAGTTTCCTTATCGCGGCCGCAATTTCTGAAAACCGACCGGTGCGATCGAGCGCATTCCTTGAGACCAGTGATACGTCGGCTCCTTCCTTATAAGCAAGGATGCGCACACCATCGTATTTCTCCTCGAACGCCCAGTGGCTCCGAGAGAATGGTTTGTCAACCAGCATTGCGAGCATCGGCGAAACGCGGAACGGGATCTTGGGCATTGCTTCGGCCTTGGCTGGCGGCGCCAGAGAATTCTACGTCAGGTCGGCGAGATTGCGCGTCATCGAAACCAGGGTACGAGCCGCGGGCTCTTGTCCGATTTCGCAGGCGGGTCGAGCGCCCCCAAATCGGAACTCCTGCACCTAAAACAGAATCCAAGCGAGCGTCCGTTCTTAAGTAGCCAAGAAATAAACAACTTGACTATTCCCGTCGAGGGCCTAGCTCTTTCAAATCAGAAACACACATGGAACAGCCGCAATTTGAGCGTCGAGGCCGGATGTCTCACATTGGCCGGGCTGCTCGTGAGCGGGGGTGGCCCTACAAGCATCGCGGTATTGCCTGTCACAGACTCCCTGTCGCTATCTGTGAAGGTGGCTTCGGATCAGCAATTCCTGAGGACGGCGTGAACACAAGGATTCATGGCTCTGGATGTGAGGAGTATCGAGAAAAGGTAGGAAAGCTCAGAAAAAATCATTAAGCGGGCTTCTGCCGGCCCGGATCCAGAGGCGCTTCACTGCGCACATCGATCGGCTCGAAGCGACAGCGGGGGCGCCCGACCCTGTTGACCGACGCAATGAGCAATAATCGATCAGCCGAACTGCGGGCTTGATTCACAAAGCAAAGGGCATCAGCGGGGAAAACTACGAGTCAGCGCTGGCAATTAGGAACAAGATGAGGGCCTTTTGCGTGCACGTTCCAGGCCGAGTCAGACAGGTCCAGGCCACCTCAGCCGGTAAATCTAAACAGCCTCGGCAATTGCCGCCTAGAACTAGCTGAACTGTCCAGCACCGAGCGGGACAGATGAGAACAACATGCAATCGGAAAACCTTATGAAATGCGCCCATGACCCGTGCCGTTGCCTGGTAGAAACCGAAGACGAGTTTTGCAGTGAATTCTGCTCAACGGCCAAAGAGAAACGAAACGAGACGTGCGCATGTGGGCACTCTGAGTGTAGCCTCTCCGAACAACGGAGGAAGGGCAGTTGGCCTTGACAGGATTCGACTCTCAGACACCACCTGCACGGATGACCGGTCACGGGCGATTACAGCAAATCCAGTATTGCCGAAACTGCTTTCAGGGTAATAAATGGGGACTTACCCTTGAGGGCGGACTTGTATGCCGATTACGGCTCAGACTCAGCCAGCTACGGTGCAGGCATTCCCGGCTTATAGCGGCTCGCAGCAGCGCAACATCCGCGTGCTCCTTCTCTCTCCATACCCTGAGGTTCGCCGGTCCCTCCGCCAAACTTTGGAAGCACTGGCAATAGATGTGACCGTCTGCGCAAATCGTGAGCAAGGCGAGGAAGTCCTGTCCAAACAAGTGTTTGAACTCGTATTCTGCGACTGCTACCTCCCCGACGGCTGCTATTCCGATCTGATTCATCCACGCCATTGGGCGCACAGAACTCCACGAGTCGCTGTGGTAGTCAGAAAGGGCGGCCGAGAACTCTACGCGGATGCCCTCGGAAAGGGTGCGTTCGCGGTTTTGCAATGGCCCAGTTGCGTCACCGACGTGGAACTGGCCGTTCTGCGGGCCATAAGGGAGGAGGAGCGTCTGACTTTGTTCCGGGCCGCATCATAAAGAACTCATGGATCTCGTTCACGCATCTCAAAGAACCTGCCCGTGCTGCGGAAGCGGGCGTCTTTCGCGATCCCACCGCCGGGGACTATTCGAACGCTACGTTCTAAGCGCGTTGCGAATGCGTCCCTATCGGTGCGATGACTGCGATAGCCGGTTCTACAAAGGTGACCTGCCCGCAGGCTTGCTACAGCCTCTAAGGACCTTCAGAAAGCGACTCAACAACTAGCCGCTGCCCTGGCTTTCAAGCCTCAGTCCGGCCGCCTTGAACACTGCTCTCCTTCGGACTTGGGAAGAGCCTCAACGTTTTCCTCGAAATCGGCTTCACTGTCACTTTCCTTGAACAGGGCTGTCTAAAGGGAGCGAGTTCGCCCCTCCGATCTGTTGGAACCCCGGTTCTCTTTTTCCGATATGGAGGTTTCGAGCGTTGTGCCACTCCGAACGTATAACCTTCCGAGCGCGGGCGAACCGCGGTCCGGCTCTAGAGTCATGAAGTCACCCCGGCAACGTAATCGGGAGTCTCTGTAAGGACTGGTGGTTTCAATGGGTCGCTGCAACACCGGCTCGAAGTCGATTTCGCGGAGTTTAAAGGGCTGAACCCGCTCGCGGGCATCGATTCAAAGAAAACCCCGTCCTGATCAGGTCTAATTGAGGTCCGGCTCGAAAGATCGGTCCCTTCTGACAAATACCATCGGAACTACCGTTTAGAGGGCGTTGCAACGACCGGTTGAACCGGCACTTCAAAAAATGCACAGCAGTTTGCAAAAGTGTATTCACCACATACTCGCTTTACTGGATTGATGGTGTTCGATTTCAGAGCATAGCTTGGTATTAAGTACAAATTCAGAGAGATCAGCATGGCTCAAAGACCGAAAAGCTCGCACCGACGAAGGTGGGTAGCCAACGTGAAAACCGACTCGACCCACCCCCCGTCAGGGCTGTTCACGAAAAGCGCGCCGACAATCGCGAGGATACTCGCTTCGAAGAAGGTATCACCCAAGGGTCCCGGCTCAGGGATGCGGATGCTCACGTACTTCATCAATCGCGCTGGGCGCGGACTGAGCGCATCTCGCCGAGCGGAATTAGAAAAGGCAAAGTCCTTGTTGGCGGCGCGGGTTCAAAGAGAAAGAAATAGGAAACGGCGCAACGCCTGAACGCGGCTGGTTTGGGGCCGTCAACTTTGCCGCTCGAGTCGCTTCATGCCGGGTGACTCGACGGCGCTTCGGACCAGGCGCACTTTTTTCGGTTTGCTCGAGACTTTGTCTTAACACCTCCATCATGTCGATCGCCGCCTTCTCCACGAAGTCCTACCTTCCTGTTTAGCTTCGACTAGAGCGCGCAGTTTCTCCTGGAAAGTGTCGTGGTACTGCTCGGGTTGAAAATCCTGAGAAAGACTGGCGATGAGCTGCTCAGCCAATTTGATTTCCTGAGGTCTTAACTGCAGATTTTTCGGCTGTTCTCCGTAGCCCGGCACGCGCAGCATCTCGCTCGGGAAATGCATCGTGTGCATGGTCAGACCGTGTTTCGCGTTCTCACGAACAGGGTGTAGTCGCGCTGGTGCATCGTAAACTCGCAATCCCCATTTGTTCTTCGAGGGCTTTGAGAAGGAGTTGGTAGGCCTTATCGGCGCCCTTGTTTGGCAGGCGACATACGAGGTGTCCACATAGATCGGGACTACGTGGTCCCTTTTAACGAATGCTATAAGTTGCATGGCACGCTGGGCTCGGGCGTGATTCCTTTCAGCTCTTCTTTGTCCACTATGGCGTAGCGCCCCTTTCGTACTCAAACCCCTTGATGGCTTCGCTGCGGTCGACCATGCGATTGCAGGTTGGACAAAAGAGCGGTTGACTTAAACGGGTGCGACGCATGCAACTGGTGGAGCGCGGTGCGCTGGCTGCGAACCGCTGCGTATAAGCGGATGGGTATAGCGAGCAGACCGACAGTCAACGCACATTTTCACCGGTTGTGGCGATGGTGGACCCTCCCGGACCGAATGTCGGCCGCCCGGTGGCAGGCTTGCTATGAGCGCTTTGCTCGTGTGCGTGCCGCTTTACGCGCGGCTCTCCGCAATCCAGCGTGACCTTTGGTGCGTACGGCTCGGATTGCCGCCCGGTGGCGAGAAGCGGAGCCGCGGCGGCGTGCCACGCGCCGCGCCTGACGAGACAAGCTTGCGTGAGAAGCCGCCGAATGAGCTTCACGCTTAAGAGCGCCTGATACGGCGCTCGAGCGCCTTGCCGATGTTCGCCTGCGCCGGTTGCGGCCCCTCGCCAGGTCGCCTTGAGCCTGCTGCCTGTGCGTTCTCGTGCTTTGGCCACGTCGGGGCGGAGGAAGTTTGACTCCTGCCCTACGGGCCTTCGACAAACCGATCGCCATGGCCTGCTGAGGCGATCGAGCGCCGTGCTTGCCTTCACGGATGTGGTGCATTTCCTCACGCACAAATTCCCCCGCCTGAGTGCTGGGGGACTTGCCCTGCGCTTCATCTTGCCGAGATTTTCGGGTCGCTTCTTCATCGGTAATGTCTCTTGGCATTCTGACCTCCTTCGATTGACTCTTGATATGATTTCGTCCGCTGCATCTCAACACCCTTTCCGACGTTCATGCGTGAGGAGGGTGGGCGCAATCGGGAATTCGTTGTAGCCTTCGCGGGGTGCCGCTTGAGGCGCGATGGCAATGCGGCATCTAGTTCTTCGGGGCGAGCAGCAACGCTACGGGGAAGTCAGCAAATGCATCGGCAAGGGAAATTTGATTGTGGTGTGATGCAACCGGACTCGGTGCCCCGGCAAACACGTTGACCCAGTGTTTGGGCGCTTGCTCTGGAACCTTTATGCTGGTGAGACTCCAGAACTGGCGGCGCTTGTCGTCGACCACCGGAGCTCGCGCACCTGCCACACAGCGCGGAATGATCGCAACGGCCCAGTGCTCACGGTGGCGACGCGCAAATGCCAAAACGCGATTCTGACGGGACCCTAAGACTTGCAGTGGCAAATACTCACCATGGTTGAACAAGTCTGGGCGTTCGCCTCTTGCACGAAGCGACTGCGCGAGAACGTACAATTTCACACGTCCGTCGGGCCATTTGGCCAGCAGTTCGCCAATGCATTGCGAGCAAGTTCCCTTCAGCGCGTTACGCAGAGAGGCCAGCAATGTCGCTCGCTTTGCGAAATCGACGGGGCCCCGATTGTCAGGATCGACGAGCCGTAAGTCCCACAATTCAGAGCCCTGATAGTGGTCGGGAACGCCCGGTGATGCCACTTTGAGAACAATCTGTCCGAGCCCATTGAGCATCCCGTAAAGAGCGGTGCGCTCTTGAAACTTCTCGAAGCATGTACAAAACGCCGCATTTCGGCCTCGGTCGAGCACGCCTGCGACAAAATCGCGCAGCGCGGATTCGTGGGGCTCGTTCGGACGTGTCCACCGCGTACGGACCATGGCTTCGCGCGTCGCTTTAACGACATAGTCTTGAATGCGGGGCACGAGCGTAGCCCAATCATCTTCCGTAAGCGGCCACGTGGCGATCAAGGTCTGATAGAACAGGTACTGTTCACTGCGATCCGGAACAACGGTTCCATTCACCTGGGTGGTATATGTATCGTTCGCTTCTGACCAACTCTTAAGTGCGCTCTCCCATTCCCTGGGGATTTCGGAGAGCACGGCAATGCGAGCACGGGCATCCTCTGACCTCTTTGTGTCGTGAGTAGTGGTTGCATTGAGGCTATGCGGCCATTTCGTCTGCCGACTGACGATGAAGTCGTGAAAGGCGAAAGGGTCCGCTCCGGAAAGTCGAGGGTCGCCACCGACTTCGTTCAACGACGCCAGAGGAAAGTAGACGTATAGTGCGGTATCCTCGAGCCCTTTCGCTACAACGGGTCCTGTGAACTGTTGCCAGCGCGTGACGAAAGCCAGCCGCGCCTCGCGTTGCGATGGGCGGGTGTGTTCGCGAGGCCTAACCAACAACACATCGGACAGAAAATCGAAGCAGGTAGAGGGCAGATTCGAGCGCCGTCTGCGCGCTTGGTCGATTGCCCGGGGCAGGATGCCTTGGGCGGCGGGCGGGACGTCCGGCGTTTGAATATAGGTACGATAGACGGGCAAGCATGCGGTCACTTCGATCAACGCTTCCATCAGCTCGCTGGGATCGAGCTCGCGCGAATAACGATCATCGCGGGCGAGTTGAGCGAACTGACGACCCAAGGAACGGATCTCCACGGCCAGCAAAGTTCTCATGACCAGCTTTTTCTTCTCGTAAAGGACGTCTTCAAAATCGGATTGAGTCCTGGTCCAGCGGGCATAGACCCTCTCGATTGCGCTCGCCTGCTCGGCCTCCACCAGGAGTCGATTGGCGAAGTTCAGGTAGTCGTATCCCGTACTGCCCGCAAGGGGCCAGTCCTCGGGCAGCGATTCGCCCACCTCCAAGATTTTTTCGACGACCAAATAGGGTTCGCTGCGTGAAGACTCGCGCGACAATCGTTCTCGCAGGCGATTCAAATACGCGCCAGGATCGCGCAGTCCGTCAATGTGGTCGATTCGGAACCCGGTAACGCCCGGCTTGTACGCGAGGCGAATGGCCGTTTCGTGAGTGGCTTCGAATACGGCAGGGTCCTCTACACGGATGCCAACCAGATCCGCGATGGAAAAGAAGCGGCGGTAATTGATGCTTTCGCTCGGTGTCCGCCAGAACGCCAGCCGATAGTACTGCTCTGAGAGAATGCGTTCGAGGTCAGTGAAACTTCGCGCCTCGCCGACAACACCGTTAAGCTTAGCAAGCGTCCCCTCCAGCAAGGCGGCTTCTCCCGGAGAAGATGTCAGCAACTGCTTCAGCCGTTCGCGCATTTGCTCGAACTTACTTCGGCGCTCTGCGGCAGCTTGCGTGCCCGGGCTGTAGTCGGCGGCTACGGAATTTGCAACCGCGAGGATCCCCGTCCATTCGTGCCATGCGGGGGAGTCTATGTCGATTGATTCGTTTGCTTCGGGCTCCGCGTGGAGCAAGATTTCCCGGTAGGAGTGCGGCGCAATCGGAAATGTTTGTTCGCCGTAACCCAAAAAGAATCTGCCGTTGTCACACCGAATTTTGAATTCGCCGGCGTCCAAAATCTCGCCAAAGGGCTTTTCGAGGAATGGCAGAAGCAGCTTGTTTTCCAAGTCGCGAGACGGAGGGTGCCAATCAATGTCGAAATAAAACGCGAACGGCGAGTCGGGGCCGTACTCGAGGACGTCCATCCACCAAGGGTTTTCGCCGCTGGCCGCCATATGATTCGGCACGATATCCAGCAGCAGGCCCATGCTGCGCTCCTCGAGCGCAGCCTGGAATGCGTCAAAGGCCTCTTCCCCGCCGAGGGCGGGGTCAATTCTGGAGGGATCGGTGACATCGTATCCATGATGGCTGCCTCGCCGGCTGGCTAGGATCGGTGATGCGTAGACATGAGAAATGCCAAGACCGTGCAAATAGTCGAGGATCCCGATTGCGTCCCGGAAGCCAAAATTTGCGTTGAACTGCAGGCGATAGGTTGCCAGAGGCACACAAGATGTCACAGTGGTCCTCGGATGTGCAGCTGTTCGCGAACGGCGGCTCGCTCACGGCTCCACTCTTGAATCTCCGCTGTCTCTTGAGGACGGCCTCCCACGCGCGCGCGAGCGGCCGTGCCATTCACCAGCTGCGCGAAGGATAGGTTTTGGACTCGCCAGAGATATACCGGAAACGGCAGCGTCAAGGCGATATCGAGCATGGCGTGAAGACGCTTCAGGGCGCCGAGATCTCTCGGCTTTCCAGCAAACAAAGCGCTCTGCTCCTCGAGCCTCTTCCGCATCGTGTATTCGAGCGTGGTGCTGTCGAGCGTGATGTGGTTTGCACTAGCTTCCCGAAGGAGGTTCTTCACAACGGCAGTATCAATCTCCGGGCGCTCTAGCGCTTGTTGTAGCTGACCGTTCAAAGCCACGGTGGACGCCGCTACCAATGCGGGCGGCACGGGCACGTTTAGGGCATTGAGGAAGCGGATCAGAACCGCCTGGTTTTCGTAAACGCTACTGAAAGAGGCAGAGACCGTGTTCAGCGTATCTTTCAGGATCAGGTCTAAAATGCGCCGCTGTTCATCCCGAAATAGAGAGCGCAGAGTAAAGGTTTTCTCCGGGAATTCTTCGTCAAGGACGCGAAGGACTTCGGCCGTATCTGCGTTGCTGAAGCCCGTAGTCAGTCTATTGCGCAATTCTTGAAAAGCCTCTGTCTCCGCAAACGGGCGCACACCGCAGCTCAGATTGTGATCACCCAAATGAAGGACAGCAAAGCTGAGGTCCACGTCCTCGGTTGTTATATCTGACTGAACGTGCGCGCGCCCGATTGCGAGGCGCACTCTTCCCTCGGTTTCCACTTCGTACTGCTGACGATCGACTGTGTAGCAATAGACCTTCGTTTTCTCCGCGTAGTCCTCGAAGAGCGAACTCACCGCGTAATGTGCCGCGACCGTGTCCATGGTTACGACCCCGGGCGCCACCCATTTTTTGTAAACCTGCGCTCCGTCTTGGTGCTCCGGAACATTGCTCTTCGCCTTCTGTAATCTCTCGAGGAACGGCCCCTCGATTTTGTCCTGGCCGGTCACCTGGCGCGCTAGGTGGATAGCGCGGCCGGCGTAATGGAGCACCTGAACGGTTTCCAGCCCGGAAAGTTCATCGAAAAACCAACCACAGCTCGTGTACATCAGCATCGCGTGGCGCTGCATCTCGAGCAGCTTGAGCGCCCGGACCTGCTGGCGATGATCCAGATCGCCTTTCGCATGTTCGGTTAGGAATCGCCTCACGTTCGCTGTAGAACGATCCAGGATCACAGAGATGTATTGGTTACGGGCCTTCCATGGATCTTTCATCAAGCGGGCGCCCTGCTCCTCAAAAACGGGCGCCAGATTGTCTCGTAACCAATCGAGCGACTCCCGGAGAGGCGCTCGCCATTGCTGATTCCATCCCGGGTGGCCGCCGGAGTTGCATCCGCAGTTCGACTTCCAGCGCTCGAGGCCGTGTACACAACTCCAAGAGGTGTTTTCCACGATTTCGACCCAATGATTGGGAGGATGCATCTCCAGAAACTGGCCATAGTTTGTCAGCTGCGCCTGTTGGCCCGCTTCGATACTGTGCAGTGCGTAGCTGAGAGCCATCTCTCCGTAACGATGATGATGGCCGTAGGTTTCGCCGTCCGTCGCGATGTGAGACAGCTGAGGCCACGTGCGTTCGTCGTTGAATCCGCTCAGGAGCCGTTCGGCGAAGCGTCTCCCATCATCCAGCAGTCCTTCGAAAGCGACGGCATGCGAAATCGGCCCGTCGTAGAAGAACAAAGCCATTGTCTTTTTGGAGGGTAGGCGCACTTGATACGCGCGACTGGGATCGATCCGGTCGTCAGAAACGTCGGTCCACGTCTGGCCATCAAAAGGTCGAATTCGACTGGCTTGCTTAGGCGCCAATATGGTGAACTGAATCCCCTGCGCCGCAAGCGCCTCGAGCGAGGCAGTGTCCACCGCGGTTTCCGGAAGCCACATGCCTTCCGGCTTACGGCCGAACCGTGCAACGAAGTCTTCTATACCCCAGATCGCCTGGGTTTCCTTGTCCCGCGCGGAGGCCAGCGGAAGGATCATATGGTTGTACACTTGTGCGATTGCCGAACCGTGACCTCCGAACCGCTCGCGGCTGGCCTGATCGGCCTGGCGTATGGATTCCAGTACGTCCGGCGCTTTTTGCGCCATCCACAGGAACAGGGTGGGCCCGAAATTGAAGCTAATTTGCGCGTAATTGTTGACCAGCTCGACAATCCGCTGCTGCTCATCGAACAAGCGCGAAGTTGCGTTGGGGGCGTAGCACTCGGCCGTTACACGCTCGTTCCAATCGTGATATGGGTAGGCCGAATCCTGCAGCTCCACGGCCTCAAGCGAGGGGTTCTCACGGGGCGGCTGATAGAAATGGCCATGCACGCAAATGTATTTCATTGATCCTCAAGCGCTGACGGTTAGCTTTGAGAGCCAGAACGATCGACTTGAAGTTTGCTCGGGCTTTGCCATTTACTGCCAGTCGGCGTGCTAAATCCGGGGCCACCAACATCGTAGGGAAGTTCCCTCGCAGGCGATATACAGGAAATCCTTTACCTTTCGAACCGCGCCCGCGGGCTTACGAACCAACGTGGCTCAGCCAAAAACTTCACTGACGCGGGGGAACGGCGGGTTTCGCAAAGACCCGACCGGCCTAGGTCCACACCACCTTCCGCCCGCACGCAGAAGGTCCCAGCGGTCTATCAACTCGGGCTGTCGGCTTTGTTTCTCTGGTGGGCGTTGAAATTCGAAGCGCTTGATGGAGCGCAGGTGAGCGGCTCTTTGGGGTGCGAGCTCGACGAGACGGCAATCAGCCAGTAACAAAAATCGTACGACTGCCGGACCGGTTGCGCTCGTTCGGCGTGGACTGCTTCTGCGCGTTCCCCAGCAGCACGAGTAGCCTTCGCAGTTTGGCGCGTTCCTCGATGTTCATATCGACAACTTCAAAAGCGCGCGCCTGCGTATTGGCATCGCGGACGATGGTGTGAACCTTGATCGACTTCTGAGGCGCGTTGAGCTTCAGTTCCACCACATTGCCGGGATGGAGACTGTGCTCGCAAACGGCCACGCCGCCACCGAGCCCCATCTCGGAGATGTCCACCCCGCAATTGTCTTTGAGATTCATGGTCGTCGCGTGAACCGGACGGCCGAGCCGCAATCGCGGATAGCGCCGCTGGCGGATGGCCGACGAGTTGGGATCGTTGTCCAGAAGTTCGATTGAGAATTCGGCGATATTCAACCCGCTGCGCGGTACAAAATCGCGCATCCAATCGGGATCGATCTTCTCCAGCGCCTGGGCAGCAACGACGCGCAGCTCAGATGGATTGGCCCAACGAAATGCCTTTCGCGCCTCGGCGACCTTGCGCAAGATTGCTTCTGCCGCCGACGTGCGCAACCGACCGAGCGCCTCAATCGCTTTCAGCCGCAGATAGTCGCCCGATCCCCGGGGCATATCTCCTTCTGCAATGCGCAGAAGACGCATCGCGGCCATCTTCTCTCCGCTCATTCCGATTTCATCGATGGCCAGGGGCCGGATCAGGGGATCGAGACCGTCGAAGATTTGCAACAGCAGCCGGCCCCGCTCTGGCGCCCCGCTCGAAGCCAACTGCCGCACGATTCGATCGTGTGCGGTGCGCTTCCACCCGCGCATTCGGTCCGGCAGGACCCGCTCCAGCGTGTCCAAATCCATGCGCGCCAGGATTCCTATTGTATCGATCGCCGCAGTCGGACTTCCATGTTCGAGCTGTTTCCGCAAATGATCGATCCCCTCGGGTCCAAGGCAATCCATCAGGGAGATCAGTAGCTCACAATCCTCTCGGAAGCCCACACGCCCAAATTTCACGGCGATTTGCTCCGCCGCGGGTGGCGGCATGCGGGAAAGCAGCTCGCCTAGCCCCGTTGGGAAACTACCAGCCTTCAGCGCCTCATCGATAAACTCCGGCAGCCTGTTCTCGATGCTAATTCTTGGTCGCAAACTCTTGCCTGTGCCGGGGAGTCGGGCTTCGATTTGATCGAGTAGCTCGACTGACTTTTGCAATCCGGCATACGACCGATTCTTAGCAGCCTCTTGGGAAAGGCGAACAAATGCCGCGCCCAGAAGGCTTTGCAGCTGAGTCTCCTTCTCCTGGGTCAATTGCGTCCCTACTAGGTGGATGGTGTTGGCAAGAAGATTCTCCTGGCCCTTCGCGAACAGCTGCGCCAAGTCGGCCAAGCCCAGCGCTGTTTGTCTTCTCGCTTCTGTTTCGCTGCTCTGAATGCAACTGGCGTAGTTCGATAAGACCATTTCAATAGCAGTCGTCTCACCGCTCGCAATCAGCGACTCGATATGTTCGCGCAGCCTAACCGGGGGAACGCACCATGCTCGCGGCGACTCGATTACCTCCTTCCTCCTTTCCTCGCTCATCTGGCCCCAGAACTCCTGCGCCAGTATCTCGGCGGGCGAGGAAACCGCAATTCCCGCTTCCTCCATCGTTTCTTCGTAGACGCCCAAAATTTTTCGAAGCCCGTCGAGTTCGGCGCTCAGATCGCACAGCATCTGCCGGACGTTGTTGACCTCAACATCGCCGCGTTCGTAGCTTTCGAGTGCGAAGCGAATCGCAATATGCTCTGCCAGTTTCAGCAGAGTTGGCTTGTCCGACGCGCCGGTTGGCGTTTGCGCCGCGAGCGCCGCAAGCGCTTGGCTGACGGTAAAGCGTGCACGCCGTGGCAGGGTTGAAAGCCGCGACTGAAATGAGTTCGCATCCAGCGTCTCTTTCGATGCTTCGCTGGTCCTCGCGATCTGTGCGAGCACCTGCATGATCCCCTGCAACTCGCTCTCTTGCAGGGTCATCAGCCCGGTTTCGACCGTCATCGCGCCAGCGCCGCCGCGCTCCGCGCGCGCCGTGCGAATGCCAGCCGAGGCGTTCGTCCATCGGGACAGTGGGCCTGTCCCTGATCCGGCGCGGCCGCGAATTTTGCCGCTCTGCGCGGTGCTGCTTGCCGCGCCAGTTGCGCCGCTTCCAGTGGCGGGCCCGCCGGCAATGCCGGCTGGAGGGGCCGCCGCGCCAACCGGTGTTACCCTTACCTCTGAAAATCCGGCACCGTCTTTGGTGAACCAGAAACCGCCCGCGTTGGGATCAATGGCCTTGCCTGGCCCATTTCCACCGACGATGTTCCAGCCTGAATTTTCACCAGGAGTTCGGCTTCCCGCGACAGAGACAGCACCCTCAACGGCCCCCTCGCCGGACCCCTGTCTCGAAAACCAAAAACCGCCGACGTTCGGATCAATCGGCGTGCCGCCGCCATTGCCCCCGACGATATTCCACCTATCCGCAGGGCCATCGTCTCTGTGAACCTGCCCGATAGGCCCTTCGACTCCCGCGGCGCCAGCGGCACTGCTTCCCGATTTCGTGCCAGAGTTAAAGTCTTCCCTCGAATGAGCGGCGGTTCGATCGGCCCCGCCTATGGCCGGGAGGATTTGGGCAACTTCTCCGCCCAGCAGGCTCGATCCTTCTCCCAAACCATGGCCCGTGCCACGATCCGACCCGGAGCTACTCCTCGCACCGTCGGCGGCCACCAGCAGCTGAAGCAATTTTTCAGGATCATTGAGCAGCTCGTCGGTTTGCTCAGAGCTCATTCCGAGCGTTTTGGCAGCCAAAGTTGCCGCTACCGTTGTTTTCGCAACCGCCGAATCGGCCGGAACAAAGCAGACTTCATTGACATGGATATGCGGATCGCCCTGCAATGCCGCTTTCAGCTGCTCGGCGAGTTGTACCGGCTTGGCTGTCGAACCTGTGGGGAAACCTCGAACGAAGCGCGCCAGGCTTTGTTGTGTGATCTTCGGTGAGAAGTGAATACTAGCGATGCCGGCCGCCGAGAGCATGCGCGCGAAGCTCTTCTCCGCCGCGGCCGATTCAAGCGGGGTGCCATCAAGAAGGAGGTTGTCTGACGAGACGGCCAGCAACAGGCCTGCCTCATCATCTGAGCCCAGGGCGGTCTTGAGCTCAGCCCAAGCCGTCTCGTACTGCTTGGCTGTCCGCGGATGGCCAAAATCATACATGCGGGCGAACTTCAGTAGAATGTTTAGGCTACGAACGAAGCCCCGCGCTGCTGCGGCCCTCGTATTGGGATTGTCCGGCATATATGTCGCGGCGGATGGCCGCCGGTCCTACCGCAATATGGACGTTCGCCCCGCAGTCGGCAATGGTACGAGTGTCCTGCTCGGCAGTAACTAAAGGAGTTAGGGTGCGTGGCGCTGGAAGGGTCTCGGCCCCTGATTTCTTGCTGAATCTGCCAGGAGCCAGCCTTCCAATTCCTGAACATTGTCTAGCAGAGCGATTGCGCCAGACTGTACGAGCTGGGGACCGCGAGTCCGTCGGGCCTCGCTGTTGCGCTTGAGAACCGCTAGGAAGGGGATGTTGGCGGCTTGCGCTGCGGCGGCGTCGTCCACGTTGTCCCCCACGTAGATCGCTTTTTCGGACGACCGGCCACCCAGAATTTTGAGCAAGCCCTCGGGATCTGGTTTCGGCCGGGAGACATCTTCTACGGTCACAATGTGATGGAAAAATTCACGGACACGGCATCGGTCGAGTGTGTAGTCGGTTTCTTGCCTCACCCTGCCAGTGAAAAGGGCGAGTTCTGCGCGCTCAGCGAGTCGGCGCAGATTTTGCCGTGGCAAGAGCCATTTCTCACCCGCGACATTCCCGCGCTTGCCGTTTTTGCCCCAATACAGCTCGACGAACTTGTTCTTCACTTCGTCATAGTTTTTTCTTGCCCCAAGCGACTGCACCCATGCCGTTGAAAGCTTCCAGTCGTCGTTGAATCCCGGCTTGCGTTTCCAGATCTGGAACTGCTTGCCAGTGACGCGCTGCTGTGTGAAAAATCGAACCGTTTCGAGCACAGTCTTGTGAAACGAGGCGCGCACATCGACGAGGACACCGTCGATGTCAAAGATGATGATTTCGGGCTGGGTGTTCAAGGCCGTGACTAATTTTGGCACGGAATTAGGGGGCCTCTATTCGCCGTGCGATTCACCTGGTTCGTCCGCAGCTTGCGAAGACTCGTCAGCGCTACTTTCGCCCGGCGTGCGGCAAGGTGCGCTTGTTTGATCGGGAGAATCTGACGACCAACCCTGGCCCGCTGCCGGAGCAGCCGGCGTGCCCGCGCCCTGGGCGCGTACTTCGGAAGCTGCTGCCGGCACCTGAACGGTCAGCGGCACGCCCTCAGGCAGCGCCTTTAGCCGCTCTTTGAAAACGTCTGCCAACAAATCAACGATGACTCGTGCGGCCGAGCCGTCTGCATCTTTTGTGGGATTGTAAGCGGAAACGTCCATCGCAGCCAGATGCCTTTGCTTCGCAAAGGTGATGAGGGCGTCGTGGACCTCGTACAGAGAGAGACCGCCTTCCCCTGGGTAGTTGGTGGCCTGAAAATCTGCAATCGTGTCGACGTCGAAATGCAACACGAACTCGTGCGCGCCGGCATGAATGCTGTCGATCGCGGCTTGTGCAGCGGCACCGGCGCCCATGCGCTGGACATCCGCCGCCAAATAACGCCGCAGCGGCGAGCGCCTCAGCGTTTCCTCTTCAGCGGGATCGAGCCGAGCAGCGCCGAAAAGGGCCAGGTCTGGGTCGCGGACGAGCGGCGGCTCACTCCAGAACCGCACGAGTTCCGCCGCGCCTCGGCCGGCCACGTGGGAGACGACCATTGCATCGACCGAGCCGGATGGCGTGGTCGCCGGGGTATTGAGGTCCGCGTCGCGGTCCATGTAAATCAAGCCAACATTACGAAAATAGCGGCGCACGCCGGCGATCGTCGCCAGTACGACCGAACAGTCGCCGCTAAGAATCAACGGAAGGGCACCGGATTTGACGGCTTGCTCGACGCGCGGCTTCAGTGCCTCCAGCGCCTGGATCACCCTCGGAATGTTGCGGGCGCGTGGGCTCTCCTCATCCGGCTGATACAACTGCTGCGGATCATCGCCGAGGTCGGTGACTTCATAGCCGACCGACTGCAGTCGATCGATGAGCCCTGCGGTGCGCAGCGCGGCGGGGGCGCCTTCGTGACCGAGAGACGCGGCCGCCGCACTGGTAGGTGAGCCCAAGAGGGCAATCTTGTTCGGCTGGCGGACGATTCTGACCGCCACTCGCGCTCTCCTTGCAGTTGAATTGGTGCCCCAGGGCTCACCACCCCAGCACGGAAAAACCGCCTTCGCCGAGGCCGCGGCGGGCAGGTCGACGTGCCGGAGACCCCGCAGGCAGGGTCGCTGAACTCTAGTTTGTGACCCGACCGAGCCGGGCCGCTAACTCGGCGGGAAGCGTGAACCGCACATCCTCGCGGATTAATTCCAGATCACGATGATTCGTGAATCCGAACGCCGAGAGGCGCTGGCTCACCTGTTCGACCAGCACTTCGGGAGCCGACGCGCCCGCCGTGAGGCCGATCGATTTCACGCCTTCGAGCGAGGACTCGTCAATATCGTTGGCGTCTTCGATCAAGCGTGCAACCACGCCTACGCGCTGTGCCACTTCGACAAGTCGATTCGAGTTCGAGCTGTTTGCCGAGCCGACCACGAGAATCAATTCCACTTCGCGGGCCAGCGCCTCGACAGCCTCCTGGCGATTCTGGGTCGCGTAACAGATGTCATCCGATGCCGGGCCGACGATCAAGGGAAAGCGCTCGCGAAGTCGAGCGACAATTTCTTGCGTGTCGTAGAGCGAAAGCGTCGTCTGGGTGAGAAACGCAAGGCGCTCGGGGTTGGGTACCTGCAATTGGTCCACTTCGTCGACACTTCCAACTACCACCGTCTGTTCCG
>Ga0306921_10002436_pt1 | contig 18651 bp, 19 predicted proteins | sample sta12Cox44000080_FD_203760 | JGI IMG/M metagenome (GOLD analysis project Ga0306921, IMG submission 203760) | Lab enrichment of tropical soil microbial communities from Luquillo Experimental Forest, Puerto Rico - statoxic.12C.oxic.44.000.080 (v2)... | ecosystem: Environmental > Terrestrial >... | reverse complement strand
TGAAATCGGCATCGAAGATGGCCACAAATTCTCCCTGCGCTGTCCGCAATCCATTCTCGAGTGCACCGGCTTTGTAACCCTCTCGATTCGTCCGGTGAATATAAACGATTGGCAGCCCTGCGGCCGCATGGCGTTCCACGCAGGCGCTCGCCACTTCGCGAGTTTCGTCTGTCGAATCATCGAGCACCTGAATATCCAGCAACTCCCGCGGATAGTCGAACTGCGAAACAGCGTCTACCAGCCGCTCGATCACATAGCGCTCGTTAAAGATGGGAAGCTGTATGGTAACCTTTGGCCAGTTGCTCACTGGAGGCGGTGCCCCGGGGACGTTTTTCCGGTAAACATAAAAATCGTAGAGCAGCACGTAGCGGTGCAAGCCATAAGCTGCCAGGGTAAACAAGACGACGAAATAGGGGATCATCATCGCCAGGTCAAAGGCGTTTGCGTGATAAACGCCGGCAAACGTCCGATCCGTGATTTTGTGCCAGTAATTGCGCAGCGGACTCTGTTGCGCCGCCAGCAGAATTGGAGTGAAGTTCAGCAAATTTAACGCTTCCCCGCATGCCTTCCGAGAACAAATCGGATCATCGGCAGTTATTCTGGTTACTCGCAGCAGGTGTTTCTGTTGAGGCCCTGTACCTGCGCATGTACCGCCTGTATTATCTGAAAAACCATGCCATCGGCTTCATCGAACTGGCGCTTGCCGCGGGAACTCTCTACTTGGTTGTGTTGTACGGATTGAGCCGCGCCAGGGCGTCCCGAGCCGCATTTATTTTACTCATTTTTGGAGCGATCGTCTTTCGCGCCACTCTCTGGCCCATGTTGCCCACGCTTTCCGACGATTTGCAGCGCTATCGCTGGGAAGGCAATGTCCAGGCAAACGGCTGGAACCCCTATGCCATTGCGCCCAACGATCGACGCCTGGCTGACTTGCGGGACAAATACTACGAAATCATGCCCGGCCGCGAAATTCCTGCCATCTATCCTCCCGCAACTGAACTTGTTTTTCGCGCCGCATGGCTGCTTTTCCCCGGCCCGACGGCATTCAAAACTCCATTCGCTGCCGCCGACGTCCTCGTGATGCTCTTGCTCGCTTGGATGCTTCGCCACGAAAGCGACCGAACGTTTCGTCTTGCCATCTATGCCTGGAATCCTCTGGTGATTGTTGAGTTTGCTGGCAGCGGCCATAACGACGTCTTGGCCCTGCTTGGAATCGTCTGTGGACTGGCCCTGGTGGGGAGCCGGCCGACAATCGCAGCTGTACCAATCGCGCTGGCCGCCATGGCTAAAGTGTTTCCCGCTGTTCTTCTGCCAGTCTGGATTCGCCGCGCGGGTTGGCCCGAAAAGCGCGCCGGGTGGTTAGCCGCCGCGCTTGCGGCCCTCAGCATACTCCTGATGCTGGCACCCTACTGGCACGCCCTTGGCATGTTTCGCGCAAACCTGGCCTATTACGAGGCCACCTGGAAGAATTACCACGCGAGTCTCTACACCGTGATCGATTGGCTGACCGGCGGCCAATCGAAAATTCCAGCGCTTGTTGGCGTTCTTGTTAGCTGGGGCTTGGCTTTCTGGCTGGCCTCAAAACACGTCGACCCCACACGGGCAGCCTATCTTCTGGTCGGCACGATTCTGGTGTTTGGGCCGAATGGCTATTCGTGGTATTTCACGTGGATCGTCCCGCTGCTCTGCTTTTTTCCAAATCCCGCCTGGCTCATGCTTACGGTCTTGCAGTTTCTCTCCTACAATGTCCTGATTGGCTACGGCATTCTCGGGATTTTCAAGTTCGATCCGTTGATGCAGTGGCTTGTCTATTTCCCGTTTTATCTGTTGCTCGTCGCTCACTGGGCTTATTCAGGCAAAAGCGGCCTCCGAAAGCAATTTTCTCCAATTCACAATCCTTCCCCGACGTCTGGGGGATAATCGTCGACGCGCTCATGGACGAGCCTGCCGAACCGCGACCGACCCGCTTTCTCTCGCTGCGAGAAATCGCCAAAGAATTTCTCCGCCTCGGTTTCGTTGCCTATGGCGGCCCCGCAGCGCACATCGCGATGATGGAGGAGCGTTTTGTCCGCCGCCTCGCTTGGGTCTCAGGTGCACAATTTCTAGACCTCGTCGGCGCGGTGAGCCTGCTTCCCGGACCGAGCTCCACGGAATTGGCCATTTATCTTGGACAAATCGCCGGTGGCCTCCCGGGATTGCTCGTTGCTGGTGCTTGTTTCATCCTGCCAGCCGCAATCCTGGTGGTCGCGTTCGCCTGGGCTTACACGCAATATGGCGCGGTCCCCCAAGTGGCCGGGTTATTGTTTGGAATTAAGCCTGTCGTCGTGGCGCTAATCGGGCAAGCGATTTGGAACCTGGGCGAGACCGCGCTGAAAACGGTGTCCCTCGCCGGCTTGGCTGCCCTGGTGATTGCTCTCGCCATACTTGGCGTCCCGGTGCTCCTGCTACTCATCGGCGGTGGACTGCTATGGATGCTCCTCCGCCAAGGAGAGGCGCTTGCCAAAGCGAGCGCCGGCATGGCTGGATTCCTCACTGGCAGCGGAACCGGCGGCGCTGCTGCAGCCGTTGGCATCGTTCCCGCGTTCCTTTACTTCCTGAAAGTGGGTGCGGTGCTCTTTGGCAGCGGCTATGTGCTTCTCGCCGTTTTACGCGCAGATCTCGTTGTCCGCCTTCATTGGATCACCGATGCGCAACTGCTCGATGCGATTGCCGTTAGTCAAGCTACGCCCGGCCCTTTCTTTACCGTTGCTACCTTCATCGGCTATTTGCTCACCGGATGGAAGGGCGCGGCCCTCACGACCCTCGGCATGTTTCTGCCGGCGTTCGTTTACGTTGCGGCGACCGCGAAGTTCCTACCGAAATTGCGCAAGTCGCCGGTCGCTGGGGCTTTTCTCGACGGCGTCAACGCTTCCGCCGTGGCGCTCATGGCATACGTTGGCTGGCAATTCACCCGCGCTGCTCTCGTCAATCTTCCCGCGGCTGTTCTGTCAATCGTGAGCGCTTTGCTGGTATTCCGCTACAAAGTGAATTCTGCATGGCTGGTCCTCGTCGGCGCCCTCGTCGGAATCTTGCTCCAAGTCCTTCGTGCGATCTAGAAGCGATCGGAGGATCGCAGGAGTCATAGGCCTTCCACTGGAAGCAGAGTTCGTACCCGTCCGGATCCTTCAGATACAGCTGCTTCATTCCGTAAGGCGCAACCGCTGGCTCCTTCACTTCAATTCCCATCGCGCGAAGCTCTCGATACGCTTTGTCGACGTCGGGGCATCCAAAATAGAGCGCCGCATCCGAGTGCATCGCGATGCGGGCGGGATCGGGAGCCGCCGGCCGGTGTTCCGGCTCGTACGCGGTATTTAACATCAGAGTCGCGCCATTGAGTTGCAACATCGCCCAGTTCACGTCATCGGCGTTCTCTGAAAGCTTCGGCGATGTTTGCACTAAGTCGAAACCAAGCACATCGCGATAGAAGTGCACCGAAACCGGCATGTCAAAGACCTGAAGCAGCGGTGCAATGCCGTGGATGTCAAGTGCCATGCCTCCTCCTTTCGTTCTTGGCGACTCAGTTCTTAACAAACCCACAGCGCTCGTCAGGGGACAAGCACCATCTTCCCGTACGCGCCCGGCGCCAGAATTTCCTTGTGTGCCACCGGCGCATCCTTCAGCGGCAGCTCTTTTCCGACGATTGGCCGCAGCGTGCCATTTTCCAGTCCAGCTGCAATCCCTGCATGAATTTCCTCCGATTCCGCCACGGTTGTGGCCCAAAGCGTGAACCCTTTTACGGTGCCGCGTCGCAACATCAGCTCCCGCGGATTTATTGTAATCTCGCCGCGATTTCCGATAACAATCACCCGTCCATTCACCGCCAGCAACCGCAAATCCGTCGCCAGATTCACGTTGGCAAGCATTTCCAAAACCACATCAATTCCTTTTCCGCCGGTGAGCTTCAGAATCTCGTCCCCGTAACCGGCCTTCGTATGGTCGAAAACGTAATGAGCTCCTTCCTTCTTTGCCAGCTCGAGCCCCCGCGCAGTGCCTGCCGTTCCGATCACCGTCATACCCTGAGCCCGCGCAAACTGCACCGCCGCGATGCCCACGCCGCCGCTCGCGCCGTGAACCAAAAGCGTTTCGCCCGCCCGCGCGTTGGCATGGTGATACAAAGCCGTGAAAGCGGTACCGTATGGCACCCACAGACCGGCACCCTGCGCAAAGGAAATCTTCTCCGGTAACGGGTAAACCTGCGATTCCTCCGCAAGGGCGTATTCGGCGTACGCGCCGCTGATCGTCTTGGCGGTGTACACGCGATCTCCTGCCTTTACCTTTTTCACTCCTTCGCCCACGCTTTCCACCACTCCCGCCGCGTCCGAGCCCGGCGTGTACGGTAGCGGCGGCTTTACTGCGTAGGTCCCGTTGCGCATGTAGGTGTCGTAGGGATTTACGCCGATCGCTCGCACCCGCACCAGCGCTTGTCTCGGGCCCGGTTTCGGCGTTGCAATTTCGCGGATTTCCAGCACCTCGGGTCCGCCGAATTGATGAACTTGAATCGCTTTCATATCTGCATCCTCCTCGGAAGGAATCTGCTCAAAGTGGATGAACTGCGAGCCACACGAGATTCACGGGACGAGGTCCACAATGAGGATTGACTAGAGATGATCGTCATGAAGGAGCGTAGCCGCTTCCTTCTCCGCGTATCCGGTGGCCTGAGCCCAGGCGGTGGTTTGCCAGTTGTCTTTGTGTTTCTTCACCGGGATCCAGGGCGGCAGCGTCTGATCCAGGTGCGCGGCCAGCGCTTGTACATACGGCTCGTACAGCCTCCGCAACTCCACGAGCTTTTCGTCAGCCTCCGGTGTGTCGTGAAGTTTCGTTCCGTGTTTAGCTAGCGTCGCCCGCAAACGTTGTAAATCCTCCGGAGGAAGCCGGTCAACCGCTAAGCCGCGCGGCGGGGTGCCAAAAACCTGCGACAGATCAGCCACGGCATGACGCGCAATCGCAAAGGTGAGCTCAGCCTGTTTTGAACAGGAGTTTTCTATCCCCGCGATGGTCAATGCGCACGCATCGAGGATGGCTGTCAGCGCAGCAATCCACGATTGATTGTCATGTTGCGAACGGAAGTACGCGAGTACCGGATAGGAGAGGTGACTCTCCATCAGCTGGGCGCTCCACAGTTCCCAGTCCTTAAAAAGGCCCCGTAGCGCCTCGTAGCCATTCGCAAAGCTGTGGCGCCGCAGTAGCTCGCCAGCCGTCGGCGGCGTGCCCGCTCGCGAATCGAGCAGCGAAATATTCACTTCGCGCTCGCCAAACGCTCCATAGATAAAGGGCAAATACCCGATCACCGCCGCGAGAAATCCAAAACCGAATCCCGCTTCGGCGACAACCAGAAAGCGTGCCAGGCTCGAACGCGGAACCACGTCCCCCAAGCCGAGCGTGAAAAACGTCGTCCCGCTGAGGTACAGGTCGGTGAGCAACCCAGGAGTTTGGCTCACAACGTTTAGGGCTGAGCCCGCCCCGTATTGCATCAGGCCAAAGCTGAGCACAAGCCCGATGGCCCACACCCCAACCAAAAACAGCAGCGAAATCGGCCCAAAGTACCCGAGGAAGGTTTCGCGTGTCTTGCCCGGTTTCAGCAGGCTCGCATAGATCTTCCAGGTCTTCCATGTGAACTTGTAGTAGAAGCGCGTCAAACGGAATTTCCGCGTCACCCGCCGTGGCAGGATGATGGCCTCGAACGCGTCCCAAGCCACGACGAGAAAAACCGCCACGCCCGCGATGAATGCACCTGGAACTGGGATCATGCGCGTATTGTACTCGGATCGTGTTCGATAAGCCGCTCAGGCAGAAATCGAAGTCACCAGCCGCGCGTTCACGGAAATTTCCGTCTTGAACAGCTTGCTCACCGGGCAGCCAGTTTCCGCGGCCTTCACCGCGGCGTCAAACTTGGACTTATCCGCCCCGGGCACGTGAGCGACCAGGTCAAGTTGGCTCTTGGTGATTGAAAATCCTTCGCCCACCTTTTCGAGCGAGATCGTGCAAGTGGTCTCGAGCTTCGTCGGCGTCAGCCCTGCCCCTCCGAGTTGGGCCGAAAGGGCCATGGTGAAGCAGCCGGCGTGTGCGGCTGCCAGCAGTTCCTCAGGATTCGTGCCGACGCCGTTTTCAAACCGTGTGCTGAACGAATATTGCGCGTTCTTCAACGTGTCGCTATCGGTGGATATGGAGCCTTTGCCGCCTTTTAGATCGCCTTGCCAGACTGCGGAAGCTTTGCGCTGCATACTGGAATCTCCTTTTGCTTCTTGAGGCTAGTCGTCACGCGAGTTGGATTCGCGCACTTGGGCGTGGGTTATACGTGGACGACCGGACGAACAGAGATGTTACCACTGGTAGAGCGCGAAAAACACGCCGACACGGCTAAATGCAAAACCCGCCGCCTAATTCCACTTGAAGGGCGCTCGCCGAGATACGGGATCGCTGCGGCACGTTCCGGAACTCCAAATACCCGTAGCACGCAAAGGTCACGAAAATGTTCCAACGGGTCAGCTGAAGGATTGTGCGCCCGTCGTCTCCGCAGCTCGAATTAACGCTTCGGATGTAGCTCAAGGGGACGAAAGGTTAGTTGTGTTTCCGGTACTTGCTAGGCATTAAGGCTGAGCGATACCAGGCCCGGCGGTGTTGCCCGAACAACAGCGGGCAGCTTCGACCGGTCAATCGGATTGTACAAAGTATCCCGTTCCACGGGCACGCGTCCGGCCGCCCGAATCAGCCGTTCAAGCTCGTTGCGCGGCGTAAATTCCGAAGTTTTCGCCCCCGCATCGTGGTAGATCTTTTCTTCCACCACGGTGCCGTCCAGATCGTTTGCACCGAAGCGCAGCGCAATCTGTGCAACGCTCGGTGTCAGCATGATCCAGTAAGCCTTGATGTGGTCAAAATTATCCAGCAGCAACCGCGATACCGCGATGTTGCGCAAATCGTCGTAGCCCGTCGGCTTTGGAATGTGCGCCAGCGGCGTATTGTCCGGGTGAAAGGCCAGCGGAATGAAGGCCACGAACCCATGTGTTTCGTCCTGCGCCTCGCGCAGCAGCACCAGATGATCCACACGTTCTTCGACCGTTTCCACGTGCCCGTACAGCATCGTCGCGTTCGACCGCAGCCCGATCCGATGGGCCTTCTTCGCCATGCTAAGCCACATCCGGCCACTTACTTTGTGGTCGCAGATAATCCGCCGCACGCGGGGGTGGAAAATCTCGGCGCCGCCGCCCGGGCAGGAATCCACGCCCGCTTCCTTCAGTTTCAGCAGTGTTTCGTCAACGGTGAGCTTGGCGATCCTGGCAAAATAGTGCACTTCCACCATGGTGAACGCCTTCAGGTGTACCTGCGGGTGCCGCTGCTTCAACCCGCGAATCAGCTCCAAGAAGTATTCGAACGGCAAATCCGGATGCAGTCCGCCGACAATATGAATCTCCGTGGCGCCTTCCCGCACGCCCTGCGCCGCTCGATCGTACATCTCCTCTAGCGCGAACGTGTAAGCTCCAGGCGCCCCAGGGTCGCGTCCAAACGCGCACAGTTTGCAATGAGCCACGCAAACATTGGTCGGATTGATGTGCCGGTTGATGTTGTAATACGCCACGTTCCCGTGCCGCTTCTCGCGAACATAATTCGCGAGCCAACCAACCGCTAGCAGATCCGGCGACTTGTACAGAGCAACGCCGTCCTCAAACGACAAGCGTTCCCCCGCTAACACCTTTTCGGCGATCGGTTTCAGAGTTGCGTCGATAATGTTCAGCTGCCCCACGCTATTCCTTGGATGCCCGCCTCAGGCACGGGCGCTACACGCATTTGCTTTTCAAACTCTTCAACATCTTCAAACTCGCCAAAGCGCCGCCGCCGCGCCCCAGAACAGCAGAAACAACATACTAATATATCCGTTCACAGTGAAAAACGCAGCGTTCAGCTTGCTCAAATCGTTTGCCGTGACGAGCGAATGTTCGTAAGCCAATAGAGTCGCCACCACCACGATCCCTGCCCAGGCGGGCCAAGGCAACCCAAAACTGGCGGCCAGCCAGCTAAGCAGCACCACGACGCCCGCGTGCATCACCCGGGCGACGATCAGCGCGTTCGCGATTCCAAAGCGCTTCGGCACAGAAAACAGTCCAGCCTCTTTATCGAAATCCACGTCCTGGCACGCGTACAGCACATCAAATCCGCCGACCCACAGCGTAACCGCCGCGCAAAGAATCAGCATTCGCCAGTCCAGGCTGCCGGTAATCGCAATCCAGGCGGCCGCCGGCGAAATCCCCAGTGCAAATCCAAGGAATAGGTGCGACCAGTTCGTGAATCGCTTCGTGTAGGAATAAAAGAAAAGAATCACCATCGCCAGCGGCGCGAGTTTCAACGCCAGCAGATTCAACCGCCACGCCGCAACGAAAAACAGGGCGACAGCCGCAATCGTAAACGACCATGCAAACGACACCGAAAGCGCGCCCGTCGCCAGCGCTCTCGTCTTTGTGCGGGGATTCTCTTTGTCGAACCGCAGGTCCGCGATGCGGTTGATCGTCATCGCCGCCGAGCGCGCCGCGACCATGGCCACGACGATCCATAAGATCTGCTGCGGCGTCGGCCAGCCGTGCATCGTCGCTCGGGCCGCCAGAAGCGCTCCCGTCAACGCGAACGGCAAAGCAAACACGGAATGCTCGAACTTGATCATTTCGAGCACCGTGCGAATTCGGCTTGTCATACCCCGCTACGAACCTGCCTTTCTTTCTAGAGCGCTGCCGCCCCACCGGTACATTTTCTCCTGAGGAAGCCCCGCTTGAGCCAGCACCCGGCACACAAATTGCGTCACGATGTCATCGATCGACTTGGGCCTGAAATAGAACGCCGGCACCACCGGCATGATCACCGCCCCGGCTTGCTGCGCCCGCAACATGTTCTCCATGTGGATGCGGTTGAACGGCGTATCGCGCACACAAAGAATCAGCTTTCGCCCTTCCTTCAGCATCACGTCGGCCGCGCGGCCCACCAGGTCGTCACTCGTTCCGCCTGCGATCGCGGCAAGGGCTCCCATCGTGCACGGAATCACGATCATCGCGTCCACTTTGTAGCTGCCCGAGGCAATCGAAGCGCCCACATCTTTGTTCGAGATTGTTTCGGTCTTCTTCGAGCCACGGCCCAAAACCCGGCTCGGCAGCTTCTTCAAATCGCCGGAAGTGATGCCCAATTCGTCTGAGAAAAGGCGCTGCCCCGTTTCCGTCACCACCAGGTGCACCCTCGAAACGCGCTGGTCTTCCTCGAGCAACGCGAGCGCCTTCTGCGCAAAAATCGCTCCGCTTGCTCCGGTCACACCAACGGTAATGATTTGTCCCTGAATGCCTGCCATAGTTTTGTGCGGATGACTCAGTCTCGCAGCCACTCCTCGCCAAGTCAAGCATAGGTGGGCAGCGGCGGGGATGCTAAGATTTTAGCGGTCAAAACGAATGAGTTCCGAAGAAATTTTGAAGCTTCTGGAATCGATAAAACGAGGCCAACTCATGCCGGAAGCCGCCTTCGAACGGCTGAAGCATTTGCCGTTCGAAGACATCGGTTTCGCAAAGGTTGATCATCACCGAGCCATCCGTCAAGGCTATGCCGAGGTAGTTTTCGGCAAAGGGAAAACGCCCGCGCAGGTCGCGGAAATTGTGCGCGTCATGGTTCGCTACAAGGCCTCGCGCCACAACGTTCTGGTCACCCGCGCCGACACAAAAATATTTGCCGCTGTAAAACGCGTGAGCGGCAATGCGAAGTTCCATGCTCTGTCCGGCGTTATCACCATTGAGCGTTCAAAGGAAATCAGTGGGAAGGGAACCATCCTGGTTGTCTCCGCAGGCACAAGCGACATTCCTGTCGCCGAAGAAGCGCTGCTCACAGCCCGCGCGATGGGCAACCGGGTCGAGCACGTGTTTGACGTTGGCGTCGCCGGCATCCATCGGCTGCTCGAACATCGCATGATGCTGACCGAAGCGCGGGTCATCGTCTGTGTTGCGGGAATGGAAGGCGCACTACCCAGCGTGGTCGGGGGACTGGTCAGTGTGCCGGTCATCGCTGTTCCGACTAGCACCGGCTATGGCGCAAGCTTCGACGGCATCGCCGCCCTTCTCGGCATGCTGAACTCCTGCGCTTCGAACGTTACCGTTGTCAACATCGATAACGGTTTCGGCGCCGCCTGTGTCGCCTCCTGCATCAACCGCCTATGATTCGTGCCTGACAAAGAAACAGTCCAGACAATCGGACAGCAGGCTCTTGGCTTTGCGGGGCGTTTTCGTCCTTGGGGATTGATCGCTTCGGCCTTGGCTGGAGTGCGCAGTCGCCGGGCATTCTTTGACGCACTTGCGGCACAACCTGCGTATCGGCGCAGAGACCGACGCGCCCATGCTTTCTTGGGTCATCGATGGCCTGGCGTGTTTCCCTCGAAGTGGCTCGGTCGTCTCTCAAAGTGTTGAATTTGCTTTCAGCAACACTTTCAAGACACCGGACTGCTGCGCGTAGTCGATCGCTTCGGGCGCATCCTTCAATGCAAACGTGCGCGAGATTAAGGCCGTCGGCTCCACTTTTCCCGAACGTAGCAACCGGATCGCTTTTGCAAACGGCCCACAGCGCGATCCCACCACCGTAATTTCCTTCACTACAATCGGCCAGGTCTTCGTCGCCGCCGCTCCATGAAACGTCGATTTCAGCACCAGAATCCCGCGCGGTTCAGTCATCTGCTGCGCCAGGATCAGGCCCGTGGGCGAACCGGTGGCTTCGACGACGAGCCGATAGTTCTCTTTCACGTGCCTCAGATCCCCCGAATCACCCTCGACCGTACGCGTACCGAGCCCGCCCTCGCGCGCCAGCCGCAACTTCGACTCATGCTTGCCATACAGCGTCACCCGGCAGCCGGCAGCCTGCAAAACCCTTCCGATGAGTTGCGCGAGCTTGCCGTCGCCCAACACCGCTGCGCTCGAATTCCTCCGAATGTCGACTTGCTCCAGAATCTCGCAGGCGGCGGCGAGTGGCTCTATAAACACGGCTTTCTCGTCGCTCACACTCGCCGGAATCACATGGAGATTTTCGAGCGGCAGCGCTAGATACTCAGCGAATGCTCCATCCTGCGCCACAATCCCAAGCACCGTCCGCCGCGCGCAATGCGTTTTCAACCCGCGCCGACAAAAATCGCAAAGCGGCCTGTAGCCATACGCACTGCAGGTGACATTGATCTCACCGGCCACGCGGTTACCCAGCCATTTCTTGCGGGTCGCCGCGTTGACGCCCTCAACCTCCGCAACTTCCCCAGCAAACTCATGTCCGGGTGTCTCGTGAAAATCGTGATACCCGCGCAGGATCTCCACGTCCGTGTTGCAGATTCCCGCCGTTCGCACGCGAATGAGTGCCCAGCCACGCCGCAAGGTAGGCAGCGGCTTCGACGCCGCCTGCAATTTCCGGTTCCGGACGACAAAACTCAGCATCAGGCTTACTTTTCGGATTTTTCCGGCAACGCCCTGCGGCTCGGCGTCGCCATGCGTTCTAACAATTCAAATTTGGCTTCCAGACGGACGAGCCTTCGGTCCATTTCCTGGCAGGCCACCGCCAGCTCCTTGACCGTGTCGGTCATGGTATTGATGCGGTTTTCGATTAACACAATCTGCCGGAATGCCTCGAAAGCGTCGCGAGGCCAACTCACTTCGCTCTCCTCAATTCTTTGATGATCCGGCCGAGGTAAGCAATCGTTTCGTCCAACCTTTTTACGCTGCGTCCGGCGGACTCATTCGCAGCTCGCGCAAGCAGGTTCAAATTCTCCTCTTCGACCGGCAGGTCCAGATAGAGGTCCACCGCATTGCGAACTTCCTGGGAAAACGACCTCCCGCGCTTCTTCGCGCGTCGCGTCAGACGTTCTTTTTGCTTTGCATCCAGGTGAATCAATGCGGTCGCCATAAGGCCTCCCAAGCGTACCTATATCGCACCTATATCATAGCACGGGGTGCGCTCCCTGGTGCAGGGCGGCGACCAGCGAGTCTGCGAGCGGGCCTTCCTGCGCCGCGAAAACGGTCCGCAAATCCACAATCACGCTATCCTCTTCAATGCGCGCGATCACTGGCGCCGTGCCCCCTCTTAACCGCGCCTCCAGTTGCGTTGCGGAATAGTGCTTGCTGCGGATGCGGAGCACTCGGGTAGACAGCGATTGTGCTGGGGTCGAGCCTCCACCCATGAGCGAAGAACCGTCCGCAATCTCAAATTGCGCTTCGGTCCCTCGGACCCGCGTCCGCAGCACCTCCACAAGGTGTTTCGTGCGAGAGGAAATCTCTTCCACCGTCGTACGGATCATTCGCTGCGAAGGGATCTCGTTCCAGTCCGCCCGCAAGTACGCGCGCAGCGTCACCTCCAGCGCGGCGATCGTCAGCTTGTCCACGCGTAACGCCCGGAAGAGCGGATGCCTTCTCACTTTCGCAACCAACTCCTTGTTTCCCGCGATGATTCCCGTTTGTGGCCCGCCAAGCAACTTGTCTCCGCTGCACAGCACCAGCGAAAAGCCAGCTTCGACGCTCTCCCGCACTGTCGGCTCGCTCACACCCGCAGCAGAAAGATCAACCAGGCAGCCCGAGCCGAGGTCTTCCACTACCGGCAACCCCCGCCGCTCGCCTAGCGCAATCAGTTCAGCCACCTCCGGTTTTTCGGTGAAACCACTCACGGTGAAATTCGAAGGGTGCACCCGGAACAATAGCCGCGTTCTTTCATTGATCGCATTTTCGTAATCCGTGATTCGCGTTCGATTCGTGGTTCCCACTTCCCGCAGCATCGTTCCGCTCTGTTCCATGATTTCCGGAATGCGGAATCCGTCGCCAATTTCAATCAGTTCGCCGCGCGACACGATAACTTCGCCGCCGCGAGCCAGCGCCGCCAGCGTCAGGAGCACCGCAGCGGCGCAATTGTTCACCACGATCGCGGCTTCCGCGCCCGTAAGCCGTTCAAGCAATCGCGCGCAGTGGACATCGCGCTTGCCGCGCGCTCCAGCGGCCAGGTCATATTCGAGGTTGGAGTACTGCGTAGCCAACCGCCGGAACTCTTCCACCACCGCTGCGCAGAGCGGCGCGCGCCCCAGGTTCGTATGCAGGATCACTCCCGAAGCGTTGATCACCGATTTCAGCGACGGCGCAAGCAGGTTCTCGACTGCTTCGACCGTGCGCTTCTCAATCTCGGCCGGCTCAACTGCCCCTTCATCCGCGGCCACCCCGGCGATGATGTCTCGCCGCAGCTGGGCCAGCACCCCTCGTAATGTATCGACCGCAAACGCGCGGTCCACTTCTTTGCACAAGGCGGCCAGGCGCGGGCGCAACAGCAGTTCATCGACCGAAGGCACTCTGCGCAGCAGTGCTGTCTGGTCCGCGCTTGGCGCGGGCCTTACTCGGTGAGTCATCGCGCCATTTCACCACAGCCGAGAAGCTCGCCGCAATCGCAACGCTGTTCTTTCGGACAGGTCCGCCGCCGCTGCGAGGTGCCCGATGCGCTGCGTTCCGCCTGCTTCCCCGTTGACGCCCGCTCCTGGCGACCCTAGGATGATGGTTTGAGACTAGCTTCTATGGCCACAATTGACGAGGAACTGTCACAACTCGAACGCGATATCCGCCAGCTCAAAATCGAATACGACATGTATTTCGGCGGTGGCCGCAAGCGCCCGCCCAACGAAGTCGAGTGGCGCATCGAACTGCTCATCAAGCGCTATGCCGAGCGCGGCGGTGAATTGAAGTTTGCTCAGCGTTTCCGCTTTAACAATCTTTCCCAGACCTACGCCAAATATAAGGATGTCTTCCGCAAGCGCCTGGCCCAGCGTGAAGAAGGTAAAGTCCAGCGGCACTTCGGCGCCGCTGCGAAAGCAATCGAAGCGGAACGCGCCCGCACACAACCGGAAATCTCTGTGAAAGAAGCCGCCGTCGCAGCCGCCGCTTCGGCCAGGCCTCCCGCGCCGGCACCAGCTAGCTCCGCCGAATCGCGCGGATTCCACATGGTCTGCTCCGAGCCGGAGAAGGAACCCCAGAAGGTCGATCAACTCTACGACGCGTTCCTGCGCGCCAAGCAGGAAGCCGGCGAGGAAACTTCCAAGCTCAATCGTGCCGGCTTCAATGAATTTGTCCGCAAAACGACGAAGGATCTGCAGGCCAAGAAGAACTGCCGCGACGTTGAATATGTTGTCGAGACGGTCGACGGCCAGGTGAAACTCAAAGCTTTGGTGAAGTCTTAACCCGATCGCCGGACTTTTCCCACAGCCACTTCTTTCCGAAATTCCGCTCGTCCGCTTACACTAGGAGGTTGCATTTTCCCCGGAGGACCTCATGGCTGTAGAGCGGGCGCTGCTCAGCGTTTTCGAGAAAACTGGCATCGTCGGTTTTGCGCGTAACCTCGCTGCTCTTAAAATCGAAATCCTCTCCACTGGCGGCACCGCCAAGCTGCTCCGTGAAAACGGCATCGCCGTCAAAGACGTCGCCGAATTCACCGGCTGGCCCGAAATGCTCAGCGGCCGCGTCAAAACCCTTCACCCCAAAGTCCACGGCGGTCTTCTGTTCCGCCGCAACAACCCTGAAGACCGCAACCAGGCCACTCAGCAGGGGATCGCCCCCATCGATCTGGTCGTCGTCAATCTTTATCCCTTCGAGGAAGTGGCCGCCAGGGCTTACTTTCCCCCCGAAGAGCTGGTTGAAAACATCGACATCGGCGGGCCCACCATGTTGCGGTCCGCGGCAAAAAACTTTGAGAGCGTAACCGTGGTAACAGATCCCGACGACTATGAACGAGTCTCAGCCGAGCTCGCTGCCAATCAGGATACGTCTCTTGCCCTCCGCCTTGAACTTGCCCGCAAGGTTTTCGCCACGACTTCCCGCTACGACGGTGCGATTGCCATGAATCTCGAGCGCCTCGGCATGCTCGGCGACAAGATCGAAGTCCTGCCAAAGCCGGCATTGCCCGAACGCCTTCATCTCGCGCTGCGCAGAAAGCAGGAACTTCGCTACGGCGAAAATCCCCATCAGGGCGCGGCACTCTACGTCCCCGCCGGCGCCCCGCCCGAAGGCCTCGCGGCCGCAAAGCAGCTTCAGGGCAAGGAGCTTTCCTACAATAATTATGTCGATCTCGAAGCCGCGCGAAGTCTCGTGGCCGAATTCGAGCGGCCCGCAGCCGTCATCATCAAGCACAACAACCCGTGCGGCAGCGCTGAGCAGTCCTCTCTTGTCGACGCTTATGCCAAGGCCTTGGCCTGCGACCCGCTTTCCGCTTTCGGCGGCGTTCTCGCTTTCAACCATATCGTCGACGCCGTCACCGCTGAAGAAGTGGCCAAGCTGTTTGTCGAATGTATCGTTGCGCCCGGCTTTGCTGATCGCGCTCAGGAAATTTTTGCTGCAAAAAAGAACCTGCGTCTTTTGCATTTGCCGTTCGGCGGGTTCGAGCACGACCGCGAACTTCAGCTCAAGCGCATCCTCGGAGGCGTGCTCGTGCAGCAACCGGACCTTGGCAGCTTGAAGGGAAGGGAATTGAAGGTCGTCACCAAGCGCGCCCCCACCGACGCGGAAATGAAGGACCTGCTCTTCGCCTGGAAAGTCTCGAAGCACGTAAAGTCCAACGCCATTGTTTTTGCCCGTGAAAGCGCAACCGTTGGCGTCGGTGCCGGTCAGATGAGCCGTGTCGATTCCGTGAAAATTGCCATCGCTAAGGCGCAGCGCTCCTTGCAGGGAACCGTCGTCGCTTCCGATGCGTTTTTTCCATTTCCCGACGGCGTCGAAGAGGCAGGCAAGGCCGGGGCCACCGCGGTCATTCAGCCGGGCGGCTCTTTGCGCGACGCCGACGTCATCGCAACCGCCGATCGCCTGGAAATAGCCATGGTCTTCACTTCCATGCGCCATTTCCTGCACTAACAGCTGCCAACCCCGACAGCGGGGCCTTTCACTGCGTTCACGCTACTTGCGGGCGATTTCATCCAGCTCCTTCTTTACGGCAAGTGCGCTCAGGCTCGCGAGTGGCAGACTCAGAAAGAGGCCGATGCGCCGGTCGAGTGTCAGGAAAGTATCGCGGAATGCTTGCTCGACGTCCGCACTGGAACCGGGCGTGTTTCCCGGGTCTTGAAGGCCCCAATGCGCCGTAACCGGCGGGCCCGGCCACACCGGGCAGGCTTCTTGCGCGGCGCTGTCGCACAGGGTGAACACAAAATTCATCACGGCCGCACCGGGTTTCGCAAACTCATCCCAACTCTTGCTTCGCAGTCCGTTGATAGACAATCCCGCTGCCTCAAGTTGTCTCAATGCGTACGGGTTTAGGTATCCCGCCGGATGGCTTCCGGCGCTGAACGCCCAGAAATTCGGCTCGCCCCGGTGCCTCAGAATCGCCTCCGCCAAAATCGACCGCGAGGAATTTCCGGTGCAAAGAAAAAGTACGTTGTACGGCGGGCTCATGAGCTCAGCTAGGGGCAGCAGGGAAGATCGACGCATCCGGGCGGGCAAGCGCATGCCGCAGGTACGGCCTTCTTTGCGCGAAGGAATGCGCTCATGAACTTGTCCTTGATTTGCGGCGCAACCTCATCCGCATCCAGGCCGGCAGCCGTCAAAAACTCCCGCGCTTCTTCGACCTCATAGATTCTTGTTGGTTCCACTTCGATTGACTCGAATCCGGCCGCTTCCAGCTTTTCCTGGTATTGCGCTTCCTCGAGCGCTCCGGCGATGCACCCGACCCACAACTCCATGCTTTTTCGTACTTGGGCTGGAACTTCGCCTCGAATCACCACGTCCGAAACCGCCAACCTGCCACCAGGCTTCAGAACACGAAAGGCCTCGCGCATCACCCGATCCTTGTCGCCGGAAAGATTGATCGCGCAGTTCGAAATGATCACGTCCACCGAATTCTCCGGCAGGGGTATGTTCTCGATGGTTCCTTTCAGGAATTCCACGTTTTCCACGCCGGCCTTCTTCTGATTTGCGCGCGCCAGCGCCAGCATTTCCTCGGTCATATCGAGACCGTAGGCCTTGCCCGTGGGACCGACCCGTTTGGCCGAAAGCAGCACGTCGATCCCGCCGCCGGAGCCCAGATCCAGCACGATTTCTCCCGGCTGCAGTTGTGCGAGCGCGGTGGGATTCCCGCAACCGAGCGAAGCGGCTACCGCTTCGGCCGGCAGCCCGCCCTTCTCCGAAGCGTCGTAAAGATCGCGCGAAATCGGATCACAACCACAGAGTTTTGCAGCACTGCCACAGCACGCCGTCTCTCCAGCGGTTACTTGCTTCGCCGCCGCCCGGTACTTTTCCTTCACCGCTTCCTGAACGTCTTTCTCGCTCATAACGACACCTCACGACTTCGAAATCTCCACGATTGCTTCCGCGGGCACCACCCGGTTGCGTGTACAGCACTCCTCATACAGGAAACCCAATACCTCCTTGAGCGCCTCCGTGTTCGCCTTGTACCAGAGAAACGTACTCGCTCGCCGCACCACTACCAACTCCACCTGCTTCAGCCTCTCCAAATGGTGCGACAAAGTGGATGCCGGAATCCCTAGTTCCTCCTGAATCTCTCCCGCGACCATTCCCGTCGGATGGGCGGAGAGCAATATCCTCATGATTTGCAGCCGCGGCTCCGCTCCCAATGCGGCAAAGCGGTCGACGGAGCGGCTGACGACCAGCGGATCAGGCTTTCTCATATTTCGATATTTGCAGAAATATAGTCCCAAGTCAACCTCCCAACCCCCACCCAGCATCTCCACTATGTGCGACCGTCCCGCCGGTTTTCGAAACGCTCCTGTTTTTCGCTTTTGACCGCGTTTCTCCCGCATGGGATAATTTCGACTCTTGGACTCTTATGATTTCTAAGCGTGTGGTGTTATTCCTTTCGCTGGTGACTCTCCTGGTGCTGCCGGCCGGTGCCCAGCAGAACCCGACAACCTCTTCTCAGTCCGCCCCGCTGAAAAGCTCTTCGCGCAAACCAGCCAGCCGGATTTCGCCTCGAAGGCCATCGAAGCCTACAAGAAGGCTTATGCCATCGATCCGCAGTCGCCGATCATCGGCGAGCGCCTGGCTGAGATGTACTGGAAGGCGCAGCGTGTGCGCGAAGCGGTCAGCGAAGCCAACGAGATCCTCAAGCGTGACCCGAACGACCTGCCCACCCATCGCCTTCTGGCTCGCATCTACCTGCGCAGCCTCGGCGACATTAACGGCGGTGCCGGAAATGGTGTGCAGTCCGAATCGGTGGCCAAGGCCATCGCCGAATATTGTGAGGTTCACCGCCTCGACCCCTCCGACCAGGAAGCGTCGCTCTGGCTCTCTCGGCTCTATCGCTTGCACAACGAGCCCGAAAAGGCCGAGCAGGTCCTTCGCAACATGCTGAAGGAAGATCCTGATAACGAAGCGGCTGTCGAGCAGCTCACGCAGCTCCTTCTCGACGAAAACAAGGCCGAAGACGCCATCCGGCTTCTCGAGAGCATGACCGCGCATTCCACCTCCGCAACTTTGTTTGATCTTCTCGGTGACGCCTACACCCAGACTCACGACTACCCCAAGGCCGAGACTGCCTATCGCAAAGCCGCCGATCTTGATCCCACCGAGCTCTCCCACCTTCGCGGGCTCGGGCAGACGCTTTTCTCTGAAGAGAAATATCCTGAAGCCTTGTCGGTCTACCAGAAACTGGCCGATC
>Ga0306921_10002433_pt1 | contig 18691 bp, 7 predicted proteins | sample sta12Cox44000080_FD_203760 | JGI IMG/M metagenome (GOLD analysis project Ga0306921, IMG submission 203760) | Lab enrichment of tropical soil microbial communities from Luquillo Experimental Forest, Puerto Rico - statoxic.12C.oxic.44.000.080 (v2)... | ecosystem: Environmental > Terrestrial > Soil... | reverse complement strand
AATACGTGCGCTACCGCCACTTCCTGGGCAAGGGGAAGTTTGAGCCGCGCTATGGGGCCGTGGTGCTCGCCACCACTGGCCCGCCGCGGTGGCTCGCCTTGGGCAGTGCTGAGGACATGGACGCCACCGTTAGCCGGTGTCAAGCGCTGGAGCGTGGGGCTTCTAATGCGGGGGCGCTGTCGGAAAACTTGGAAACCCTCTACAGGCAGCTGTGGGGGCCAATCGAACAATCCCTGCCACCCGACGTCAAGCGGGTGATCATCAGCCCAGACGGTCAGCTGAACTTCGTCTCCTTCGCGACGCTGTTGGATTCCGAAGAACGGTTCCTCGCTGAAAAATACACTGTGCAGTACGCAGCAAGCGGACGAGACCTGTTACGCGACGTCCAACCCGTGCCCCGCACTCTAGCCATCGTTTTTGCCAATCCCGATTTCATCCTGCACTCGAGCCCCACCATCGCGCAGGCCGACGGTGCGGCTCTGAACGCCACCGCCGGCGCCCCAGGCGGCATTGAAAATAGAAGTATCGAAGATCTGGTTTTTGGTCTCTTGGAAGGCACCCAGCAAGAATGCGACCGATTAGCGAACGCGTTCCAAAGCTGGCACTGGTCAGCCGAGGTCTTTACGGGCCCGAACGCCACCAAGGCGGCGCTGCTGCAAGTCCATGCACCCTATATCCTGCACTTGGCCACCCACGGATTCTTCGAGTCCGAAAACCAGCCAGACACAAAGTCCCTGGAGCAATTGCCCGTTAATTTGGAACGCAGCGTGACTTACTCCAAGTTCTTTCAGAATCCGATGCACCGCAGCGGGTTGGCCTTAGCCGGCGCGCAGTCCACCCTGGAAGCCTGGAAACACGGCGAAGCCCCCGCGGTAGAGAATGACGGCATCGTCACGGCGGAGGATGTGGCCGCCCTGGACCTCAAAGGCACTTGGCTAGTGACTATGTCGGCGTGTGATACCGGGTCAGGCGAGGCCAGGGCCGGCGAGGGCGTCTTGGGCCTGCGTCGCGGCTTCCTGGAGGCGGGTGCCCAGAATTTGCTCATGACGTTGTGGCCCATCAGCGATGAGACAACCGTTCAGATCATGACCGATTTTTATGATGTCGCCCGAAAAACCGCCAACCCTCCGCAAGCCCTGGCTCAGGTTCAGCGCGATTGGTTGGTAAAGATTCGCAAAGAGCACGGCTTGGCCCAAGCTGTGCGTCTTGCTGGACCGTTCGTCATGAGTTCTCAGGGCAAACCGTGAACCTTTCGCCGGACCGGTGGGCGCGAGTTCGGCGGACTGGCCACTCAGTAAACGTGAGCGAACGGTTTCGCGCCATGGCCTGAACGGGTCATAGAAAGTTTCTTAGTTTGCTTTTAGCGTCTCGAGATGTCCCCGGTCCTGCCCGTCGATGACCGATAGTAGGCTGAACCCAAGTGTATGGACAAATCGCGATGGCTTCTGGCGCAGACGGCGGCTAAAGGGCTGGTTTTGCTCTTGGCCTTGGGTTTCTTTTTTGCTAAGGCTCCGAGGGCATTCGCTCAGAACGATCTTGGCGCGCTGGACCAACGAATAGTACAATTGTATCAGCAGGGGAAGTATCAGGAGGCCATCCCGCTGGCGGAACGGTGCCTGGCCATTAGGAAGCGAACGCTAAGGCCCGACGATCCTGACACGGCCGCAAGTCTCAATAATCTGGCGGATCTCTATGTTAAGACAGGTGATCATGCCAAGGCCGAACCGCTCTACCGTCAAGCGCTTCAAATCTGGACAAAGGTGCTCGGTCCCGAACACCCGAACACGGTCACATGTCTCGACAACCTGGCGGTTCTCTATTACGCCCAGGCCGAACCGCTCTACCAACAAGCGCTCCAAATCTATAAAAAGGCGCGGCGACCCGACCTCCCCGCCACGGCCATATGTCTCGACAACCTGGCGACTCTCTATTACGAGATGGGTGCCTACGCCGAGGCCGAACCGCTCTTCCGCCAAGCGCTCCAAATCGACCGAAAGGTGCTCGGCCCCCAACACCCCGACACCGCCATCGACCTCAATAACCTGGCGGAGCTTTATCGAGTCATGGGCGATTACACCCGGGCCGAACCGCTCTACCAACAAGCGCTCCAAATCTATAAAAAGGCGCGGCGACCCGACCATCCCGCCACGGCCAACAGCCTCAACAACCTGGCAATTCTCTATTTCGATATGGGCGATTACGCCCGGGCTGAACCGCTCTACCAACAAGCGCTCCAAATCTGGACCAAGGCGATGGGCCCCGAGAATCCCGCCACGGCCATATGTCTCGACAACCTGGCCGTGTTCTACGCCACCCAAGGCCGCTACACCGAGGCCGAGCCGCTCTATGAGCGGGCGCTCGCGATCCGGGAACGGGCGCTGGGCCCGGAGCACCCCGACACCGCAAACGCCCTCAACAACCTCGCATTCTTAAAATTCGACCTCGGGCTGATTCGTGAGGCGACGGCCCTGGCACAGCTCACTGCCAAGACTCGGCTGGGGATGCTATCGCAAATTCTCTCATTTACCTCGGAAGAGCAACGTTTGGCCTACCAAGATACCTTTGATCCCTATTCCCTCTTTGCCGTGCTGGAAGGAAGTCAAGCGGAGTTGGCTGCAGCGGTGCTGCGCCACAAGGGCGTGGTGCTCGATTCCCTTATCGAAGACCGTTTAGTTGCAGAAGCGAGTAAAGAGAGCCAGGACCAGGATTTGGTTGGTCAACTTGCCGCGGACAAAAGGCAGCTAGGGCAGCTCCTGTTGGGAACCCCCAACCAACCCTCCGGCGAGCCTAACAAAAAGCTCGAGGCCCTGAAGCAAGAAGTGCAACGAATTGAGGGTCAGCTCGCCCGGCACGTGGCCGAGACTGACCACGCCCGGCGGGCGTTGAGTGTCAGCGTTGAACAGGTCCAAGCGGTGATTCCCCAGGATGGCGCGCTTATAGAATACCTGCGCTACGCGCACTACCTGGGCAAAGATAGATGGGAGCCGCGCTATGGGGCCATCGTACTCGCCGCCACCGGTCCACCTCGTTGGCTTGCCTTAGGTAGCGTCAAGGACGTGGATGCCGTTGTCAGCCAGTATCAAGCCCTGGTACGTGGTGCTTCTGATCCAGGGCTGCTTTCGGAAGCTTTAGAAAGCCTCTACACCCAGCTGTGGGCCCCGATCGAGCGTGCGCTGCCGCCCGGCGCTAAGCGGGCAATCATCAGCCCGGACGGCCAACTGAACTTCGTCTCGTTTGCGACACTGTTGGATTCCGAAGAACGCTTCCTCGCGGAAAGGTACACTGTGCAGTACGTAGCAAGCGGCCGAGACTTGTTGCGCGATGTTCAACCCGTGACCCGCACCGCAGCCATCGTTTTTGCTAATCCCGATTTCATCCTGCGCTCAAGCCCCACAGTGGCTCAGGCCGACGGTGCGGCTTCGCGCGCCACCCTACGCGGCACTGAAAAGAGAGGTATCGAAAACCTGACTTTTGGTCCCTTGGAGGGCACTCAGAAAGAATGCGACCGATTAGTAATGGCGTTCCAAGGCTGGCACTGGCAAACCGAAGTCTTTACGGGGCAGAATGCCACCAAAGCAGCAGTGCTGCAGGTCCATGCACCCTATATCCTGCACTTGGCCACGCACGGATTCTTTGAGCCTTCAGACCAACCAGAAACAGAATCCAGGGCGCAACAGCCCGCTAGCCTGGAACGGAGCGTTACCAAATCAAAGTTCTTTAAGAATCCCATGCACCGCAGCGGCTTGGCCTTAGCCGGTGCGCAGTTCACCCTGGAAGCCTGGAAACATGGCGAAGCCCCCGCGGTAGAGAATGACGGCATCGTCACGGCGGAGGACGTGGCCGCCCTGGACCTCAAAGGCACTTGGCTAGTGACTATGTCGGCGTGTGATACCGGGTCAGGCGAGGCCAAAGCCGGCGAAGGGGTTTTGGGCTTGCGCCGGGGTTTTTTGCAGGCTGGCGCGCAGCACTTGCTCATGACGTTGTGGCCCATCAGCGATGAGACGACCGTTCAGATCATGACCGATTTTTATGATGCGGCCCGAAAAACCGCCAACCCTCCGCAAGCCCTGGCCGAGGTGCAACGGGATTGGCTGGTTAAAATCCGCAAGGAGCATGGCTTGATTCAAGCTGTCCGTCTCGCCGGGGCCTTCATAATGAGTTCGCAAGGCAAGCCGTGAACCTTTCGCCGGACCGCTCAAAGAAAAGAACAAGCGGACCAACGTAGAATCAGCTCATGGTTGATGAGCGACGCCGGGAAGCCAAACGTGTTCGGCGACTGGCCACTCAGTAAGCGTAAGAAGTAAGTGAACGGTTTCCTGCCCTGACCCGAACGGGTAATAGGAACTTTTCTGATTTGGTTTTAGCCATCTTTGGGCGCTCCGTTACTACTGTGGGGCAATCCACCAAGTGGAACGGACCTAGGTGCATGGACAAATCGCGATGCCTTCTGATGCAGACGTCGACTAAAGAGCTGGTGTTCTTCTTGGCGTTAGCCTTCCTCCTGGGCGAGGGTTCACGGGCATTCGCCCGGAATGACGATCCTGAGGCGCTAAACCAGCAAGCCCTTAAGCTGTATCAGCAGGATAAGTTTCAGGAGGCCATTCTGCTGGAGAAAAAAGAGCTGGCCATGACGAAGCGAGCGCTCGGGCCCGACCACCCCCTCACCGCCGCCATCCTCAACAACCTTGGGCGCATCTATACCGACATGGGTGCTTACACCCAAGACATGGGTGCTTACGCCCAAGCTGAACCGCTCTTGCAGCAGGCGCTCCAAATCAACAAAAAGGTGTGGGGTTCCGAACACCCCGACATGACGGCCAAAAGCCTCAATAGTTTGGCGATTCTTTATGAGACCATGGGCGATTACACTCGGGCCGAGTCGTTTTGGCAGCAGGCGCTTCAAATCTACGAAAAGGCGCTGGGCCCCGAACACCCCGACACCGCACAATGCCTCGCTTACCTCGTGAGGCTTTATCGAACCACGGGCGCTTACGCTAAAGCCGAACCGCTCTGTCAACAGGCGCTTCGAATCCGCGAAAAGGTGCTGGGTCCCGAACACCCCGACACCGCTGACAGTCTTATTGAGCTGGCGTTTCTTTATCACGACATGGGCGCTTACGCCCAAGCCGAGCCGCTCTATCAACGAGCGCTCCAAATTTTCCAAAAGGCGTTCGGGCCCGAGAACCCCCGAACCGCCGACGCTCTCAAAAACTTGGGTCGGTTCTATGTCGAAACGGGCGATTATGCTAAAGCCAAACCACTCTTGGAACAAGCGCTCCGAATCAATGAAAAGGCCACCGGGTCTGAACAGAGGGGCGCCGTCACAACCCTCCTTGATTTGGCGAGTTTACAGGAGGAAATGGGCGATTATGCGCGGGCCGAGTCGCATTTGCAACAGGCGGTCCAAATTTGCCAGAAGGCGCTCGGGCCGGAACACCCCGACACTGCCCTAAGTCTCCAGAGCCTAGCGCTTGTTTATATGAAAATGGGCGCTTACTCCAAAGCCGAATCGCCCTTGCAACAAGGGCTCCAAATCTACAAAAAGGCGTTCGGTCTCGATCACCCGCGCACCGCTATCGGCCTTAACAATCTAGCAGGTCTCTACGTCGAAACGGGCGCGTACGCCAAAGCCGAATCGCCTTTGCAACAAGCACTCCAAATCTACAAAAAGGCATTCGGTCTCGATCACCCGCGCACCGCCATGGGCCTTAACAATCTAGCGGGTCTCTACGTCGCTATGGGCGACTACGCCAAAGGCCAACCCCTTTACCAGCAAGCGCTCCAAATCTACGAGAAGGTGCTGGGCCCCGAACACCCTGACACTGCCATGAGCCTCGAAAATCTAGGGGTGTTGAAATGCAAACTTGGAGAGCTGCTTGAAGCCAAGTCCCTCGCGCAGGAAAGTGCGCAAGTGCGCTTGGCGCTTCTGGCCAAGGTCTTGTCCTTCACCTCGGAACAACAACGCTTGGCTTACCAAGCAACCCTGCAGCCCTACTCGCTTTTTGCGCTTCTGGACCATAGCGACGCAGAGTTGGCCGCGACCGTGCTGCGGTGCAAAGGCGTGGTGCTCGATTCACTCATTGAAGACCGTTTAGTGGCCGAAACCAGCAAAACCCCTGAAGACCGTGACCTGCTGGCTCGGCTTACAGCCGCCAAACGACAACTGGGTCAACTCCTCTTGCAATCCTCCAACCGGCCCGCCGGTGAAGTGGACCAAAAGGTCGAGACCCTAGAGCGAGAAGTTGAACAAATCGAAGGCCGGCTAGCCCAGCACGTAGTCGGGCTTGGCCACGCTCGAAGGGCTTTGAGCGTCACCGTTGAACAGGTGCAAGCCGCGATTCCCAAGGACGGCGCGCTCATCGAGTACCTGCGCTACGCCCATTACCTGGGCGAAGGAAGGTCTGAACCACGCTATGGGGCCGTCATGCTCGCCGCCACCGGTCCACCTCGGTGGCTTACCTTGGGTAACGCTAAGGACGTGGACGCGATGGTTGGCCGGTACCAACGTTTGGTGCATGAGGCTTCTGATTCGGCGGAGCTTTCGGAAAACCTGGAAGGCCTCTACGGCCAGCTGTGGGAGCCGATCGAGCATGTCTTGCCGCCCGAGCTTAGGCGAGTGATTATCAGCCCGGACGGTGGGCTGAACTTCATCTCCTTTGCCACGTTGCTCGATTCTCAAGAACGCTTTCTTGCTGAGAAATACATCGTGCAGTACGTGGCCAGCGGACGAGACCTGCTGCGCGATCCGGAGCCTTCAACCACTAAAGACGTCGTTCTGTTTGCCAACCCAGCTTTTGACCTCACCTCAAGCGCAAGGTCAGCCCAGGCAGACCCTCGGTCCGCCAAGGCAGGCTTGCTCCGCGGCAGCGAAAAGCAGGACATCGAGGATTGGAGGTTTGGGAGCCTCACCGGCACGCAGAAAGAAAGCGATGAACTGATCAAAAAGTTCGTCGGTTGGGGTTGGACACCCACCGGCTTTACCGCGAACCGGGCGACCAAAGCAGCGCTGCTCAAGGTCCATTCCCCGTACATTCTGCACTTCGCCACCCATGGGTTTTTCGCGAACGAGGATCCGACCGCGACTCAAACCGACCCGCAAGCGTCATTGAAGATTCGACAAGGGGTCACCCAATCGAACTTTTTCAAGAACCCGATGCACCGCAGTGGGTTGGCGCTGGCCGGCGCGCAAACCACCCTGGAAGCCTGGAAACGAGGCGAGGTGCCGCCGATCGACAATGACGGCATTGTGACAGCAGAAGATATGGCCGCCCTGGACCTTAAAGGCACCTGGCTAGTGACTCTGTCGGCGTGTGATACCGGGTCAGGCGAGGCCAAGGCCGGCGAGGGCGTCTTGGGCCTGCGTCGCGGATTCCTGGAGGCGGGCGCCCAGAATTTGCTCATGACGTTGTGGCCCATCAATGATGAGACCACCGTCCAGATCATGACCAACTTTTATGATGTCGCCCGAAAAACCGCCAACCCGCCGCAAGCCCTGGCTCAGGTTCAGCGCGATTGGTTGGTAAAGCTTCGCCAAGAGCACGGCTTGACCCAAGCCGTCCGTCTTGCTGGACCCTTCATCATGAGTTCGCAAGGAAAGCCGTGAACCTTTCGCCGGATTCATCGAAGAGAAGAACAGGCGCGCTGGGGTTCGCTGTCCACGGATCGCGCCGTAAGCTGAAACCATCAAAGGTGGTTCGTCAGGCTCCAGCGCACCAGGTCTCGATTTATCCAGAACCCTTTGGCGGCACACGGACAACAACCTGCTCTAGAACTTTGACCAGTTCTCTGACGTCAAACGACCACCGCAGGTCGCTCAACTCACAGGCGTTTCGCCCACATAAGGCTCGGAGTTCCTCGGGCAAGCTGGCCAGGTCCGGTAAGCGGGCCCCATCGACCAAAACGGGTACCACCAGAATGTTGCGACGCAAAGCGGCGGCCACTTCGAGCCGAACCCAATCCTTGGGGTCCTCAAGCCGCCGGCGGCCGTCTTTGCCGGTGCAGCTGGCCCAGTCCTTGCCGATGACCACCACTACGGCATCACAGGCATTCAGGGCGGAGTCGATCGCCCGAGCAAACTCTTGTCCGGGGCGGATGCCGCCCTGGACGTCCATGAACACCGACCCTCGGCCAAAGTGACGGCTCAGATGATCAAAGAGGCGCCCGGCATAAGCGGCAGACTCGCTCCGCCGGTAGCTGAGGTAGATGCCGTGGGCGCTCGCAGAGGGGGGAGCTTTGGGCCGGCGCTGACGATCTGGGAAAGCCGCCATGAGGCCGCCCGCTACCGGCAAAGCCGCCGAAGCGGTGCAGATGAGCACTAAAAGCAACGCCTTGGTCCGGTTTAATTCGCCGGTTTGGCCTTCCAACAGGGTTGAAACGGCACCGGCCCCGTAGCGCTCGTAATACGCTTGGCGCCCCCCTGCGCGCTCGACGTTCTCTTTGGCGCGGCCCGTCAGCCACAGCGGGAAAAACACACTCGAACGCTGGGGTGATTGGAAGACGCACTGGTCCAGAACGATCCAGTAAGCGCAAAGCGAAACCAATCCAATCAATGCAGAACCAATAATGAGGCCCGCCAGGACTCTCCGATTCCCCAGGCTAACCGTTTCCTTGATAAGTATCACCACGCCAAACGCCATCAAGCCACAAGCGGCGGCGAGGATCCCAAACGACATCCTTAATTCTTCCGGTGTGCCAAAACCATGGAGGATCACGGCTATACCCGGCAGTACGCCGGTGATTAAGCTCACCCACACAAAAAACTGCTTCATCTGTCCTCGAACGAGACCGAAGCCGAGTTGTTGCCAAACCGAATGTCTAACCACATCTGCCGCATCTTTTCGCCTCGGAGAAATAGGGCGACGTAGTTCTGCTCGATAATGCGCGTCTCCAGATCGGTTTCACCTCGCAGGAACTCAAAGTGCTCCTTAAGGTAGTCTTTAAGTTTTAACGGCTTCAATTTGGACGGAGGAAGCTGATTTTGGACGCCCTGATCCCAAATGTAGGCGGGGATCAGGTAGACATCTGCCTTGGGGGGCACGGAGGAAACCTGCAGGGAGCACATGGCGTAGCCAGCGCTTCCACGTTCCGTTGCTACTGGTTTCCTTGACTTAAAAAATTGCGGCTTGCCCTCCTTGTTAATGTAGAGCTCAGAGCCATCCACGGGATTACCGACTAAAGCGAGACCGCCAACAAATTGGCCCGCAAAGAACGGATAACTGGCCGGAATCCGCACGTCGCCGCTCTTTTGAATGTAGCCCCAGCGTTCATGTAACTTCACGGCAGCGAGACCGTCAGCGAAGGGCATGGCGTCTTCAAACACGGGCTGTATAAGGTAGGTCCCCCAAGTATCGATGAACCCGTATTTGCCGTTTTCTGTTTCCTTAGCCGCCGCTAAACCTTCGTTGAAGTCACTCACTTTCGTGAACTCTCGCTCAAATTTCTCTTTACCCTGGTGAGTGATAAAGCGCCACTTACCGTCGACTTCCACGGCAGCGAGTCCTCCGCTGAAACTCTTCGCGTTCTCAAACCCTGACAGGCCGTTGACTGGCGTTCCCGTTTTGTCGACAAACAACCAGCCGGACTCGCCTTTAACGGGTGCTACCCCCTCGGAAAACTGACGCGCTTGTAAGTATCGAGGCGGAACGATTAGTTTTCCGCTTTGATCGATATAGCCCCACCCGCCCCTACGGATGGCGGCCAGCCCGTCAGAAAAGTTGTCCGCTTCCCAAAAGGCAGGTTCAATTTGCATTTTCCCTTCTGAGTCGATAAACCCCCAACGACCGGTCTCGTAAACCGGTGCGAGCCCTTCACTGAAAGATTTCGCCGCACCGTATCTCGGCGGGATGACCACCTTGCCTGACTTATCGCTAAAGCCGTAAAAGTCGTCGCGTTCGATGATGTATAGGTTCTGGGCCTGACTCGTCTTAAGTGGCACAAACAGAAAAAGCACGACACAAAAAGCGACTACCGTAGCCGGCGAAGCAATGAATAAGGTCGCTGCAACTAGGAGAATTCGGACTTGAGAGGACCAGTCGGGCATGAAACCTCAAGCTATATGATGCATTTAGGTTTTGAAAAAACGCTAAACTCAGGGCTCACCAATGTTTTCTAACGTTTGTCAAAAATAATTTTTCCCAAAAAAGCGCCGCTCGCCGAGGGAGACGCCCCTCCATCTTAGAATTTCTCCGTAGCAATTGATTTGTCTGGCGCCCCAAAGTCTTGCTGCCCTCTCGGGATGAGAGTGCAGTGCCTTAGGTGAGGTCGGAAGCTGAGACGTCCTCACGGTTTGCCTTGAGAACTCAGGATGAAGGGTCCCGCGAGACGGACAGCTCGAGCCAAGCCGTCCTCGCTGCGAATCTTAACCAGCCAATCCCGCTGCACCTCGGACAATGCTTGCGAAGGATTGGCCGTCTTTTGGGCCGCATCATAAAAGTCGGTCATGATCTGGACGGTCGCCGCATCACTGATGGGCCACAATGTCATGAGCAAATGCTGGGCGCCCGCCTGCAGGAAACCCCGGCGCAGGCCCAAGACGCCCTCGCCGGTTTTGGCCTCCCCCGAACCGGTGTCGCAGGCGGAAAGGGTAACTAACCAAGTGCCTTTGAGGTCAAGGGCGGCCACGTCCTCGGCGGTCAGGATGCCGTCATTCTCCACCGCGGGGGCTTTGCCTTGTTTCCAGGCTTCCAATGTCGCTTGGGCACCGGCCAATGCTATCCCGTTACGATGCATCGGATTGTTGAAGAATCTCGAGCGGGTTAAGTGCCCTTCGACGCTCAAGGGCGACGGCCCCCACAGGGGGGTGCCAGGGGGAGTTTCCGGCTCGAAAAACCCGTGGGTGGCCAAGTGCAGGATGTAGGGGGAATGGACCTGCAGCAGCGCCGCTTTGGTCGCCTCCGGGCCCGTCAAGACATTGGCTTGCCAGTGCCAGGCTGCGAAGGCTAAGGCCAAGCGCTCGCTTTCCTGCCGGGTGCCCGGCAATGGCTCAAAATAGAGATCCTCGATGTCGCGCTTTATAAGGCCGCGCACGGTGGCGGCGGTGGCCGCGTCACCGCCGGCCTGAGCGATCGGCAGACTTGAGCGAAGGGTGAAATCGGGATTGGCAAAAACGACGGCCGTCGGCTGCGTCGCGGCGGTCGGCACCTCCCACAGCAGGTCGCGGCCGCTGGCCACGTATTGCACCGCGTATTTCTCCGCCAGGAAACGCCCTTGCGCATCCAGCAGCGTGGCAAATGAGACGAAATTGACCGGCCCGTCCGGGCTCAAGATCAATCGCTTAAGCCCTGGCGGTAACACGCGCTCGATCGGGTTCCACAGCTGGGCGTAGAGGTTTTGCAAGGTTTCGAGAGGCGCCTCCGCATAAGCCGCGTCGCGCACCACGTCTTGATATCGCCGGACACTTGCTTCCACGTCTAGCGCCTTGCCCAAAGGCACCCAACGGGGTGGACCGGTGGCGGTGAGCGCGACTGCCCCGTAGCGCAGCTCGAATTTGCCTTTGCCCAGGTAATGGTTGTATAGCACGTATTCAATGAGCGCACCGTCCTGTGGGATGACGGCTTGCACCTGCTTAACGGTTACGCTTAAGGCTCGTCTAGCGCGGCCGATCCCCTCCACGTCCCGCGCCAGCTGACCCTCGATTTGTTCTACTTCTCGCTCCAAGTTCTCGATCTTTTTGTCCCTCTCGGCGGTGGGGCGGTTGGGGGTTTCCAAGAGAAGCTGGTCTAGCTGTCCCTTGTCTGCTGCGAGTCGCTCGAGCCGCTCACGATTTTCGCTGTCTTTACCGGCCTCGGCTACCAGGCGGTCCTCAATCAGAGAATCCAAGACCACGCCCTTGTAGCGCAGCACGGCCGAGGCCAACTCTTCGTCACTGCCTGCCAGGGCTGCAAAAAGTGAATATGGATCCTCCAGGGCGCCTCGGCAGGCCAAGCGCTGCTGTTCTGAACCGAAGGATAAGATCTTGGAAAGGATAGCCAGATGCGCTTGGGCGCTCTGCTGCGCGAGGGTCCTAGCTTCCTGAATCTGCCCCCGGTCGACTTTCAATTGTCCTAGATTACCGAGCATGATGGCTGTGTCGGGATGTTCCGGTCCCAGCGCCTTTTCATGGATTTGGAGCGCTTGCTCAAAGAGCGGTTCGGCCTTCTCGTACGCGCCCATGTACTTATAGAGAAGCGCAAGGTTATTGAGGCTTACGGCTGTGTCGGGGTGTTCGGGTCCGAGCGTCTTTTTAGTGATCTGGAGCTCCTGCTCAAAGAGCGGTTCGGCCTTCTCGTACGCGCCCCTGTCCTGATAGAGTCCCGCCAGGCCGTTGAGGCTAGCGGCCGTCTCGGGGTGGTTGGGCCCCAGCGCCTTTTGGCGGATCTGAAGCGCTTGCTGATAAAGCGGTTCGGCTTTCTCGTACGCGCCTATTCTCCGATAAAGCTCCGCCAGGTTGCCGAGGCTAGTGGCCGTCTCGGGGTGGTTGGGCCCCAGCGCCTTTTGGGTGATCTGGAGCGCTTGCTCAAGGAGCGGCTCAGCCCGGGCGTAGTCGCCAATGTCATGATAAAGCGCCGCCAAGTTGTTGAGGCTGGCGGCGGTGGTGGGATGTTCGGGCCCCAGCTCCTTGGTGTGAATTTGGAGCACTTGCTGAAAGAGCGGCTCGGCCCGGGAGTAATCGCCCGCCCGAAGATAAACAGCCGCCAAGTGTTCGAGCGTTGCGACGGTTTCGGGGTGCTCGGGACGCAGCGCCTTTTCATAGATTTGGAGCGCTTGCTCGAAAAGCGTTTCGGCTTTGGCGTAGGCACCCATCTTCTCATAGAGATCCCCTAAGCCATTGAGACTAATAGCGATTACAGGGTGCTCGGGCGCGAGCGCCTTTTTATAGATTTGAAGCGCTTGCTGAAAGAGCGGTTCGGCCTTGGCGTAGGCACCCTCATCAGTATAGAGTCTTGCCAAGCTGTCGAGCGTCATGGCCGTGCGGTGGTGCTCCGGGCCGAGCGCTTTTTCCCGGATCGCAAGCGCCTGCTGGAAGAGCGGTTCGGCCTTTTCGTATGCGCCCATCTTTTCATAGAGCGACGCAAGGTTGTCGAGGCTTGTGGCGGTTTCAGGATGTTCTTCCCCTAGCGCTTTCTTCTTGATCTGGATGGCCTGCTGATAGAGCGGTTCAGCCTTACAGTAATTTCCTATCTGTTCGTACAGACCCGCTAGGTTATCGATGCTTGCGGTGGTTGCGGGGTGTTCGGGACCCAGCGCTTTTTGGTTAATCCCCAGCGCCTGTTGGTAAAGCGGTTCGGCCTGGACGTATTTATCCATTAGCTCGTACAAACCCGCCAAGCGTTCGAGACTTTTGGCGGTTGAGGGATGTTCAGGCCCGAGCGCTTTTCTTGTGATGTGGAGCGCTTGCTCCAAGAGCGGTTCAGCCTTTTCGTAGGCGCCCCTACCCTCGTAGAGATCCGCCAGGTGTTCAAGAGTTTGGACCGTATCGGCGTGCTCGGAACCCAGCGCCTTTCTCCGGATTTGGAGTGCTTGCTCAAAGAGCGGTTCGGCCCGGGCGTAATCGCCCATGTGCACATAGAGAGACGCCAAGCCATCGAGACTTACAGCAGTGTCGGGATGTTCTGGCCCGACCGACTTGATCCAGATTTGTAGCGCTTGCCGGTAAAGCGGTTCGGCCCGGGCGTAATCACCCATCGCGTCGTACAGCCCGGCTAGGTTATCGAGACTTCCGGCTGTGGCGGGGTGTTCCGGGCCGAAGGCCTTTTTCAGGATTTGGAGCGCTCGCTCAAAGAGCGGTTCGGCCCGCGCGTACTCGCCCGACCCGCGGTACAGCTGGGCTAGGTTGTTGAGACTCGTGGCTGTGGTGGGATGTTGCTCCCCCAGAACCTTTTTGTTGATTTGGAGCGCTTGCTGGTAGAGCGGTTCGGCCCGGGCGTAATCGCCCGTGTGCTCATAGAGTTCCGCTAGGTTATTGAGGCTTTCGGCGGTGTCGGGGTGTTCCTCGCCTAGCACCTTTTTGCGGATTTGGAGCGCTTGTCGATAGAGCGGCTCGGCTTTGGCGTACTCGCCCATTGCGCGGTACAGCCCAGCTAAGGTGTTGAGGCTATTGGCGGTTATGGGGTGTTCGGGGCCGAGCGCCTTAGAATGGATTTGAAGCGCTTGTCGAGCAAACGGTTCGGCCTGGGTGTACGCGCCCATGTGGAAATAGAGCACCGCCAGGCTATTGAGGCTGGTGGCGGTGTCGGGGTGTTCCTCCCCTAGCACCTTTTTCCGGATCTGGAGCGCTTGTTGGTAGAGCGGCTCGGCCTTGGTGTACGCACCCATGGCTTGATAAAGTCCGGCCAGGTTGTTGAGACTTGTGGCGGTGTAAGGGTGCTCGGGCCCCAGCGTCTTTTGGCGGATCTGGAGCGCTTGCTGGTAGAGCGGCTCGGCCTCTGAGAGCCGGTTGGTGTCCTGCAATAATTGCGCCAGGTTGTTGAGGCTCGTGGCGACATTTGGATGCTGCGGCCCGTAGCTTTTCTCATCGATTGCCAGCGCCCGCCGCATCAACGGCTCGGCCTTGGCGTAGTCGCCCATACGGTAGTAGACAACCGCCAGGTCGTTGAGGTTGCTGGCCACGTCGGGGTGCTCGGGCCCCAGCGCCTTTTGGCGGATCTGGAGCGCTTGTTGGTAGAGCGGCTCGGCCTTGGTGTACGCACCCATGGCTTGATAAAGTCCGGCCAGGTTGTTAAGGCTTGTGACGGTGTGAGGGTGCTCGGGCCCCAACGCCTTTTGGCAGATCTGGAGCGCTTGCTGGTAGAGCGGCTCGGCCTCTGAGAGCCGGTTGGTGGCCCGCAATAATTGCGCCAGGTTGTTGAGGCTTTCAGCGGTGTCGGGGTGTTCGGGCCCGAGCACCTTTTTTCGGATTTGGAGCGCTTGTTGATAGAGCGGTTCAGCCTTGGCGTAATCACCCCTATAACCATAGAGATTCGCTAGGTTATTGAACGTGGTAGCAGTAGCCGGGTCTTCGGGCCCGAGCACTTTCTTCTCGATTTGGAGCGCTTGGTGAAAGAGCGGTTCAGCCTGGACGTACGCGCCAATCTCGACATACAGCTCAGCTAGATTATCGAGACTTTCAGCAGTGTCGGGGTGTTCGGGCCCGAGCACCTTTTTTCGGATTTGGAGCGCTTGCTGATAGAGCGGTTCGGCCCGGCCATAATCGCCCATGAATTTATAGAGACGTGCCAGATAGCCGAGGCTCGTGGCGGTGTCGGGGTGATCGGGCCCGAGCGTTTGTTTCCTAATGGCTAGGAGTTTTTCCGCCAGTGGGATGGCTTCCTGATACTTCCCCTGCTGATACAATTTGAACACTTGTTGATTCAGCAAGCCAGGGTCCTCATCCCGAGCGAATGCCTGTGAACCCTTGCCGAGGAAGAGACCCAAAACCAAGAGGAAAGCCAGCCCCTTAGCCGTCATCTGCACCAGAAGCCATCGCGGTTTGTCCATGTGCTGGGATCGTTCATTCCACCGACCGTTCCCACCGCGGCAGGAACATCCGCATATTAAAGCCAAGCAAAGAAACTTCCATGGCCCATCCGGAGTATAGCGCACACCAAGGACGGGTATGACTTTGGCGACTGCTAAAGTCATTGGTGTTTGCGGTCCACAACGGGAGGGTTCAGTCTGGCCAGATGCGAGGAAGCAATCGATCGAAGGGCGTGGGCTCGATGAGGTTCGAAATCGCGTCCCGCCACTCGTTAGGCACAGGCGGCGGGCCGGCCTTGGATTCTCCCTTGGTGTGCCCGCCCGCAATCCGACCCTCGATGGCAAAAGCGATAGGGCCACCGTGGACGACGGATGGCGGGACCGCTTCGAGCTCAGCGCGAAGATCGTCACGATGCTCGGAGCTTGCTGGAGCGCGAGAGGAGACAAACCAAACCTTTGAGCGTTTACCAGGTTTGACGACGACAACAATGCTTAAATCTTCAGGGATGGTAATCTGGGCGAAGAACTCGGAGCAGACGGCCTGAAGACGTTTTATATAATCGCTGACGTCAGGCACGCTGACGCGCTCGCCGAAGACCTGTTGGCTCAGATAGCCGATATGGATGCTGGCCGTAGCAAAGCCTGTAGGAGGAGGGTCGAGCGCTAGCACGGCAAAGCTTGTAAGAAGCAAAGTTACGCTCGTTGTGAGTATGTATTTCATGCAAAGTGCACTGCGACGGGATACGTGAAATCGGCGCTCTTTCAGATTGGTAAGTAGTCGGTTTTCTAAAAGATACCGACGGAATAGCCGTTAAACTGTAAAGCCGTTTGCCCCGGCCCACTCCAAGATTTCTTGGGCGTCATGCCCGTCGCTAAAACGCACGCCAACACTCGCAGAAGAAAACCGAAGCTCTGAGTCGTGTGAGCTCCGACTCAGTTCTCCGGCAATTCCCCTACCCCACCCGGTTTTTTAAAAGTCCAAAGTTCTACGAGGAACAAGCGACAGAATTGCGGTAGGCGGCTTCGCGCTTACGAACGCTAACCTCTCCGATTTCCGTCATGCGACAGTGCATCAAAAATACACCCCATCCACTAGGTGGGTTACTCTGACGGATACTTTTAGTGTGGGCTCGGCCCGTGATTGCGACCGTTTTCTCGCTCGAAGCGCGCCAAAATGTTCTCGAGTTGAGCGATATGGTTGGCCTCGAGCCCAGGCAGACCTTCCCCGGTTTCCTTGGCCTTGGCGAGCGCTAGGCGCATCGCCGCTAGATCAACCTCGTCGCGCTTGGCCAAGTCAGCGTAGCAGAGGAACAGGTCATACCAGGCGTAGGCGTAGGTCGGCAAAATCGTAGTGGCAATCTTATAGTCGTCAATCGCTTGACGATATTCCCTACGCTCTTGGTGGATGTTTCCGATCCCGTGTATTGTATCGGCGAATTGAACAGCGGTCTCTCCTTCGGGGAGAACCCCATGCGCGATATTCTCAAAAATCGCGAGAGCTTTGTTGAGGTAGTCGTCGGCCCGTGCCTGATCACCTTTCGCCGAGAAGACCTGCGCGTAAGTCTTGTATATGTAACCTAGGGCGAGATGGTCGTCGATCGGACTATCTTTTGATATGTCGCCCAAATGTCGCGCGGCATCATCCAGCGCCGCGATCGCCGGGTCAAGTTGGCCTTCCTCGATTAGACCGACCGCGCGGATTTGCTCCCGCGCGACAGACAACAAATTCTCAGCGCGGTCGTACGCGCCGCTCTGGGTCGCTGTTTCCACCAGCGGCTTGACCGGGTTGTTGGCAGGAAGTGCCTCGGCCTGTTGTTGAGCCAAGCGCAGACGATCGATTCTGTCAATGAGCGCAGGGCCAAGTTGCACTGTCGGGACATTCTCCACACCCAGGCGCTTGGCAATGGTCACCAGCGCTTGCTCTGAGATGCCTACACGCTCGGCAAGCTTCTCCTGACGGTCAGTCCAATCTGCGGGGATGGCCTGGAGAGATTTCTGCCGGTTGACCAATTCGACGAATTCCGCAACCTGCTCCTTCGACAATCCCATAATCTGCTGAATCTCGTGATGTTGCATGTAGCCGAACCACCAAACGCTACCGCCAAGAAGGATGAGGAGGACAAAGACAGCGGCAAAGGCGCCGAGGACTTTGTTTTGCCAGAGCTTGATCGCCTTCCGCAGCTCGGCGAGTTCATCGCGGAGCTGCTCGATCTTGAGCTCGAGGTCGGTGTCGCTGGTGACGGTGTAATAAAGGTGGCCGTCTTTTTTCCGTTCCTCGCAGTAGGCGCGGCGCTCGGCCTGGTAGCTGACAGAGTCGCGCTGCGCAGGATCATTAGGAAGGTCGAGACGCGTCAGCGGCGTGTCGCGCGTGCAACCGTCGCCGGCGAACAGAAGCCACGTCTTTTTCTTTTGCGTCCGGGCGTAAAGGAACTCGAACTGGGTGTAAGAGACTCGGCCATAGTTAGCGTCAATCGTGGGCGGCTCCGCGCCGTAACCTTGGCCTGCAATCTGAATGAGGCCCTCGCAGGCATCGATCTTGTCGCGCAGGACTTGGCGGAGGTCGCCGGGTTCGGTCCCGAAGATTTCCTGAATAACGGGCGCGTATCCTAGTCGTGTAAGAATCGCGGCAACACGGCTGCGTGTATGACGGAACTCAGGCGAGACGCACGAGATGAAAACGGCTGGCTGGTTCATGGACTGCTACTTCCCAAGTATTCTCGCTGTTGAGGCGCCAGGAAGGCATGAAAATACTCCCTGCTTCGTTGCACTTCCGCTGAGACCGGCGTTTTTCGCCACTCTTGAACCGGCGGACCAGCCGCCCAAGGCCCTCCGAAACTTGGATGAAAGCAGAACCTTTCGCGGCTAGCAATAACCCGATCGGGCGACCCTTGCCGTCCAAACAGAATTCCAAAACCCTGACCTCGTGGGAGTGAGTCAATCCTGCTCCTCGGAAGCCTTAACCACGTCGATGACACACTCCGACGGGATAGCCGTTAAACTGTAAAGCCGTTTACCTCCTGCCCACTCCAGTATCTCCTGGGCGTTGTGTGCGTCGCCAAAGCGCGCCCCTACGGTCGCAGACGAAAACCGAAGCTCGATCTCCTGCCCTCTCCTGGTGCCCCCTACAAAGTAGTCATAGGAGAATAACTCCGATTCCGAATCGCTAAGGTAGACGACCAGGCACGGAGACCCGTGGGACTCGTCCGGCAATTTTGCGTACGGAAGCCGCTTCTGTTCACTCCTTGAAGGTCGTGTCTCG
>Ga0306921_10002430_pt1 | contig 18701 bp, 14 predicted proteins | sample sta12Cox44000080_FD_203760 | JGI IMG/M metagenome (GOLD analysis project Ga0306921, IMG submission 203760) | Lab enrichment of tropical soil microbial communities from Luquillo Experimental Forest, Puerto Rico - statoxic.12C.oxic.44.000.080 (v2)... | ecosystem: Environmental > Terrestrial >... | reverse complement strand
AACGGCCTCTCTCGAGATACACCCCTCGCCATTAGTGACAGTAACGGTCGATTTTTCAGCTGGTCAACGCTACCCCGGTACTAGTGTGCCGCACTGTATATGTCCGTTCGGACAGGTCTACGGCCGCGGCATATTCTCCATCGGAGACATGATGCGCTCGGGCATCGGCACATTCGTTTCGCGCACGGGGCGATCCACTTCCGCTGGACGTGCTGGAGCCTCGAGGCCATCCGTCAGCAGAAACCCTTCGAGCGCGATGCCCGTGGTCCACAGGCTTTCGAGCGCCAGAATGTACTCCGCCTGCAAGGTGAAAAGTTTTCGCTGGGTTTCGACGACACGAGGGTAGGCCGCCAGCATCTCGCCGTATTTTTCCAGCATCAGGGTGTATGCTTTCGTAGCGCGTGGCAGCATTTCCTCGAGATATTCCGTGGCCATCAGTTTCGCGTTGGCATATTCATCGACTACGGTGGAAGCACGCTCACGGAGCGTGAGCGAAACACGTTGCTGTTCGAGCCTGGCGCGTTCCGCGCCGGCCGTCGCAGCGGCGAGGTTCCCTTGATTCCGGTTGAAGATGGGAATTTGCACACCAACTTCCGCGAGACCTTCCCAGCCGATCGCGTGAGGGAGCGTGCTCAGCGGTTCGTTGTTGTATTCGAGTCCGCCGCGCAACTGCAGGTCAGGAATAGACTGGCTTTTCGCACGAACAATCTCCGATTTTGCTCGGGCGGAGGCCGCGGCGGCAATCTGTGTGGCCGGACTCTGCGCCGCAATCGTGTCGATAATTTGATCTTCGATGATCACTGGCCAGTTGTGCTCCAGGTCTCCGGCAACAACTGTTTGCGGAAGATCGGGGCGGCCAATCACAGCGACTAGGGACTTCCACTCTTCGCGCAGGGTGTTTTCCTGCATATGAACCGAAAGGCGCATGCGCTCGGCGTCAACTTCGGCTTCGAGTACATCGGTTTCGTCTGCCTGGCCCGTATTGAACAGGCGCCGCTGCGTTTCCGCGTGGTCCGTTTCAATTTTGCTCAAATCGCTCCGCGCATCGAGCAACTCCTGCGCGGCAAGAACACGGTAATAAGCGGTCTTCACGGCGCTCAGCACGCGAAGCTTCTGCTCCTCCGCCTCAATTTCGGCCAGGCGAATTTCCTTTCCTAGGACGTCCTTGCTCTTGCTGAGTTTCCCTGCCGTCACAAGCGACTGCTCGACGAAGAATCCCTGTTTTCCCCCGTTGATCGAGCCGCCGCGGATCTCGTCGCCCGTATAGCCCAGGGTCGGATTCGGATAAAGCCCCGCCTGCTGCTGGCGTGATTTGGCTGCGCGAATTTCCGCCTCAGCCTGGCGCAGCGTGGGATTGGAGTCGCTGGCGAGGCGCTGCGCTTCATCGAGCGTAAACAGTTTCCCCACAGCATGCTCCTGGGCCCGCCGCATTCGCGGGTAGAAAGGTTGAACCGGCTGAATATCCCCGTGATGGTGTGTGTGCTCTTGAGGCATCGGCGAAGCCTGTTGGGCACGGGAAACCCCGCCGGTTAGGGGAACAGCCAGCATGGTCCATGTCAGAACTCTCGTCAAAAAGGACATCACGAATCTCCTCAGCTTCCTTTGCGTTTTCTGCGAATCGGGCGCTTTGTGGTGACTTCCTTTTCAGCTCGGGTGTACGTGCTCCGTGTGGGGCGTCGGCTTCTTTTCACGAATGCGCGCTTGAATTTCCTCAAATTCCTTCTCAGGGAGGACGCGCACCATGGTCATCATGCCCATCATTCCTGCGCTCCAATTTGGCGGCAGACCGTAGGTCTCGGGCTTTGTCACGGCCTCGTCCATACCCATCTCCATGAAAGCGTCTTGTGGGAAACCCGGCACGCTGTTGGCGTTTTCCGATATGGGCGAATGGTGAACGTGCTCGACGCCGATCGCGCGCGCCAGTGTCTGCATCTGGCTGAGGGCCTTCGGATCGGTCGTATCAGCAGTTTGAATTTGCCGGTCGCGGAGCAAGTCCATCATGCTGTTCATCATGTGGTGCGGGAGATGACAGTGGATCATCCACGCGCCAGGATATTTTGCTTCAAACTCAACCACTTTTGCTTGCGCCACACCGACGAGCACCGTGTTTGTGGGGTACCAGGTCGATTCCGGCGCGCGGCCACCTTCCGTGCCCGTGATTACGAACTGATTTCCATGGAGATGAATCGGATGGTGGTCCATGCCGAGATTGACAAAACGCAGCCGCACCCGGCTTCCGAGCCGAACGATCAATGGCGTAGTCGCAGGTGCTGAGAGCCCGTTGAACGTGAGCCAGTTGAACTCCATCGACGCTGTGTTTGGAACGGAGTTACTCGGTAGCACCGCCCACTCCTGCAACACGATGCCAAAATCGTGATCGACCGGCGGCGTGTGGGGCTTCTCCGGATGCGCGATGAACATCCCGATCAAACCGATCATTTCTTGCATCGCGCTGTGAGCGTGATAAAAGAATGTTCCTTCCTGATGTACCGTGAACTCGTAGGTATACGTTCCACCCGGCGGCACCGGTTTTTGGCTGATCCATGGCACGCCATCCTGCTCGATGGGAACCTCCAGCCCGTGCCAGTGCATGGAGGTGCTTTCGGGAAGCGCGTTTTCAAAAATGATCCGTACGCGGTCTCCCTGCATGACCTGAATGGTTGGCCCGGGACAACTGCCGTTGTAACCCCACACGTCGATGGTCTTGAACGGCGCTATTTTCTGCTTCATCGGCTCCGCTTTCAGGCGAAACAGTTTCACCGTTCCGTCCATTTCGAACGGCAAATCGGGTACGTCCGGCGTCACCATCAGCGGATGTTGCCTCGCAGACTGCTTTGAGCCGCTCCCCGAGCGACGCACATTGCTTTGTTCGTCGCTCGATGGTTTTCCAGTGGTAGCGCTCGTCGCCATTCCGAACAGACCGGTGCCAAAGAGCAATGCATCCTGAAAAAAAGTTCTTCTGGAACTTCCCATACTTCCTCCATTTCCAAACGCAAAGCCGGCTGATGAACACCGTCATCGGGAGCCGTCAATTCGGTAGACCACTCACGCGGCTGGGAACCGTTTTGTGCGAGTATTCGGCAGACTTTCAGGGAGCTTATGAGACTGGGAAAAAACTCAGAGGCGAAGCGGGGCCTGTAAGGCAGAAACAGGGTGGACTTGCTGCGACGTCGCGATTCCACCCGACCGGGCGGCGGCGACGGGGTCTTCAGCGTTGAAATCGCCGGCCAATAGGGGGTGAGATTCGGCCGGACGACTCACGGATTTCTTGATAGATGCGTCTTGCCCGGGGCGAATTGTCGTGAACACCACCTCGCCCGCCGCGCACGAAAAAATCGTGGTCCTGTTTTTCATGCCAGGAGCGTGGCGATCGCCCGACGAGTGATGGCAATCGCCAGTTCGATCGTCCGGCAACGGAGCGGCACAGGCTTGTGCCGAGCATCGCGCCGAGCAAACTGGTATCGTGGCCATGCAAAGGACCAGACTTGCGGCGCACAGCCTCATTGCGACGGTAAATTTGCGGCTCGCCATGGGTGCTTCACTCAGACTTCTACGCTACGCGGTTTCTGGAGCGACGTCAAAGGGCGCTTCGCTAGATATGCCCCAAGAAGATGGCCTTGTCTTTGAATTAGGTCCTCACTTTCCTTAGCCTACGCAAACCGCCTAGCGTTTTTTGGTCGCCGTAGCCGTGACCGTTCGTTTCGGTGCTTGCCTTGCCCGCAAACGAGCGGTACGCATGCACAAAATAAAACAGGACCACCCACCAGATCAGCCCAGTCTTCCGGCCGTAGGCCCCGGCTTTCGCACTTGCCACGGTCAACGAGTAGGACGCGTTGCGCGCGGGCAACACCATCGGGTAGACGCCGAAAACCACACTCGTCAGCATCCCGAGAAGATAAGTAGCCGATGCAAGGAATGCGTTCAGTTCCCCGCGTCGGCGCAAGTCATACTGAACGCCCGCCAGCCCAGCAACGGCGATTGCAGGTAAGATGTAGCCAAGTGTCCACGTTTTGAAGGTAGCCGCGACCTAGCACGGAACGGGGTCAGTATTTGTTGTGGAAAATGGTCCGGTTAATCTCGGGCCAGAATTCCTTCAGGATGTCGCCAGCGCCGTCGAGAGCAAGCTGTGTACCCCAGCGCTGATAGGTTTTGACCCACGTGTTAGAAGTGGGCGGGTAGTAGGCGTTCCCGATGCCTGCCGCCGCTGCGGCGCCAGCGATTTCTGAAATATTAAACGTGCTGCTCCCGTTGTTCGTCCGGGTAAGGAACAAGCGGCTGACGGAATACCCCGTGCGTTTCAAAAATCCACCGTGCCCCAGCGTGTAGTAACGCGGATCCTGTTTCGTCAAAGTCGGTACGATTGCCTCGGTCAGGTAGTTCTCGATGGTGCCATCCGCAAACGTGTGCGCGTAATACTGGCCGTACCCAGACGCGCCTTGTCCAAACGAGGGCTCCGAATTGTTCGCCATCGCGACTCCCGCGAGTATGCCGGTAAAAATAAAACTCGAGTAATCGAAGCTGTCCTGAGTTGCCAGCCAGAACTTCTCCTTGGCGCTTAACCGGGGCAGACGCAGACTGGTGCTGACCGCCCGGTAATTAGGGATGACCCACAAAATCCGCTTGGTTTGCTGAGGAGTCTCATCTTGCGCGTCAACCTTGGGCTCGGGCGATTCGATTGAGCCGCCGGAAGGCTTGGTATCGCTGCCGCCTTTTGCGACCGGCGTCTTTGGCGCTGCTGGGTCTTGTGTCGGTGACGCGAGGAAACTCGAAGCTGCTGTCGGCAGCTCGTCTGCCAGACTCGAGCTAGGGACGGCCAGTTGCTGTGCCCGGGCCGTGCTGCCAAAGATCCCACAAACAAGAACGACCACCTTCCAGAAGATCTGGCTACGTCTCAAGGTCCCTCGGCCCCTATGATTTGCGACTTTTGCGGGCAGCCGGTTCGAGCGAGCTCCATTTAGTATGAGTCCAGTTGCATTCCCGCGAGCGTCCTGAGGATGTATTGATGTACCTTCTTTGACAATCCGCCGAGCCCGCCTTTCTCGTTGACTCCGGTCCTCTCCAGTCCTACTATCATGCCGCCGACGGAAGTGGGGCCGTCTCACAGGTTCGGGCGCGCCCAGCGCCACACCCTTCCGTTGCGTTTCCGACCGAAACTCAAAAGTACCCGGGGGGGTTGCCTATGATTCTCCAATTGCACAAGACAAAGCCCGCCCCGGACATCTGCCTGATTACATTTACTGGTAAATTGATGATGGGAAATGACAGTCGTCAGGTCGAATGGAGCATCTCGGAATTACTCATCGCCGGAATCAAGAAAATCATCTTTGACCTGAGCAAGCTCGACGGAATCGACAGCACTGGCGTCGGCATCCTGGTGGTGTGCCAAGCCAAGATGCAAAAGGCCGGGGGTATGCTCCGCATCGCCGGTCCTCACGGAATTGTCCAGGAAACCCTGGCGCTGACCCATGTCGATAAGCTCGTGCCCTTCTTTCCAAGCGTCGATCTGGCGGCTCAGAACTTCAATCCCTCCTGAGCCACCCTTAAATCGGAGGCGCGCACTCGGTGCTATTGGAACGATGCGACCGCTTGCGGCAATTCCTCGAACGTAGAAAACAGGTTCAACAACCCCACCATTTTGAGCGTTTGCGTTGTGAACTTCGAAGGCTTCAGCAACCGGATGGCGCCACCCGCCTGCTTCGCGGATGTCAGGAGCCTTACCAGCGTGCCGATCCCGCTCGAATCAATTGTGGGAACTTCTTCCAGATCCAGCACGATTCGATTGTGGCCTTGGCCCAGCAACTCGGATATTGTGGCGTTGAAGCGATCCAATGGTGGGCCCATCGCCAGGCGGCCCTTCAGCTTCACCACTTTGATCTCGTCGTGCGTTTTCGTTTCAATTTCCATCAGCGTAGGCGCGTCAGAACCGCAGTGTCGACAGGTACTTGTAGCTGCCGGTGATGCTCGCGAAAGCGTCCTTCGGCGAATCGTGCTCGACAAAATAATGTTGGATCCCGGCTTCATCCGCCTGAGAGAAGATGCGCTTCCAATCGATAACCCCGCTCCCGACCTCGGTCATGTCATTCGCTATCAGTTCCTTGTCGTCAAAGCTTGCCACCTGCTCCGGCGTCAGGTGCGGCAGTCTCTTACAGTCCTTTACGTGCACTAGCGGGAAACGCCCTGGGTATCGCTTGAAATACGTCAATGGGTCCTTTCCGGCAACGCTGATCCAGCAAAGATCCATCTCCATCTTCACTAGATTTGCATCGGTGGATTCGAGCAGGTAATCGTACGGCAATTTGCCCCCAAGGCTAGCGTCGGGAGCGAACTCCCACCAGTGATTGTGATAGCCGAACTGAATCCCGGCCTTCTTGCTCGCGTCGCCGGCCTTGTTGAATTGCTCAGTAATTCGCTTCCAGTCTTCGGCAGATTTGCGCAGTTTCTGATCCAGATACGGGCAAACGATGAAACTGTGCCCGATCGTATGAGCCGCTTCAATCGTTTCGGGCCACTTGTTCTGCACCACGTCGTAGCCGACGTGGCAGGACGGAGCGGCCAGTCCATTGCTGTCCAAGATGGAGCGAACCTCACTCGGCGAGTGATTGAAATAGCCTGCAAACTCCACCTCTTTATAGCCGATCGATGCGACCTTCGCGATCGTACCCGTGAAGTCACTCTTCATCGCGTCGCGCACGCTGTAGAGCTGTACGCCGACTTTTTCAATCTGGTGAGTGGCTGGAAACGTTCGTGACGGAAACGCGGAAAACACACCTGCCGCAATGGATGTTTCAATAAATTTGCGTCGGTTCATGGCCGGATTGTACTCTCAACTTGTCGCTGAAATCCAGGACATGCGAACCTAGAGCACCGACGCGGCTTGGCGCAACCGCCGGTGCAGGAATCGAGCTGACCGCTAGATTGCTGGCGCTTGCCAAGGGCCGCGAGCCCGCTCTAGCATTTCCGCGACCGCCAACAGCAATTCTTCCTCGTGCGGGCGGCCAATCAATTGCACGTTGATGGGCAGTCCTTCCGGTGACTTTCCGAATGGCAGCGACACTCCGGGAAATCCCACCAGATTCAGCCACTGGCAGAAACGCATCGTGTGCCTGTAGTTGTAAAGACTGCCGTCGCGGTAGTTACCGTTGCCGTGTTCAAACGCTGGGGCTGTCGAGACCGGGGAGAGCAGCACGGGCACATCGCGCAACTGGCGCAAAATCTCAGCTCGCACCAGATCGCGGTCGGCGCACGCGGTCATGAATGCGTCCACGCTGGAGAGTGGTTCGGCAGTTGCAATCTCGAGAAACTCCCGAAGCATCGGGCTAAGCAACGCCTCTCGTCCCTTCGCAGTTTCGTGAATCAGATGGCCGATCACGGGGCCAAAGAAAAACCACCAAAGCTCCAGCGCGCGGTCAAGTTTTTCCAGGTTTAGCGGTTCCACGCGAAAATTCAGATCGCATAGCAACTGAGCAGCGCTGCGAATAGACGAAAGAGTCTCAGGCGTGGCGCGGCCCAACGCACCACTCTCAAGGATCCCGATGCGCAATCCTTTTAGTTCCTGCGCTTCAACCTGCCGCACAGGTACCGGCGCCGATAAGGCGTCGCCCCGATCCGGCCCTGCCATCACCTGAAACAGAATCCCCAAGTCCGCCACGGTGCGGGCCATCGGACCCACTACGCCAATCCATCCAAATGCGCCGGCTCCCGGCGGAAAGTGGCCCGTCGTCGCAATCCGTCCCGGGGTCGTCTTCAATCCGCAGATGCCGGAGAAGTGAGCGGGGGTGCGAATCGAACCGCCACCGTCACTTCCCACGCCGCCCATTGAGCACCCGGCAGCAATGGCTGCGGCTTCTCCCCCGCTCGAACCGCCCGCAGAATAGGCCAGGTTCCACGGGTTCGAAGTTTTTCCCGTCAGGCGGTTATCGGTTTCGTAGGCCATCAGAAATTCCGGTGTGTTCGTGTTTCCAAGAAGGATCCCTCCGGCTGCCTCAAGACGCGCCACGGCTACCGCATCCATTGTCGGCACGTAGTCTTTCCGCAGCAGCGAGCCCGCCGGACACGGCCACCCGGCCACATCCATGCTGGACTTTACCGTCAAAGTTATTCCCGCCAGGGCTTGCAATTCTTCACCGCGTACAAAGGCTGCTTCCGCTTTGCGTGCTCTAGCCAGCGCTGACTCTGCATCGAGATGCACAAAAGCGTTCAGTTTCGGCTGCAGTTCCTGCACCCGTTCCAAATGCGCTGTTACGACTTCCACCGGCGACAGTTCTCGCTTGCGTAGCTTTTCCTGCGTTTCGGAAATCGAAAAATAAAAGGGGACGCTCATAGAGGCACCGAAGGAAGGTAGCGGCCTCCGCGCCGGTGGTCAAGCCGTCCATCTAAGTTTGTAGTGACAGAGCCAAAAACAGTTGACGCGCCTCGACTGAGCCAAGAGAATCAGTTAGGCGCTGCTCTTACTTTTTGCGGCGCGGCGCGCCCAGAGAGCACTCTCCTTCATGCGATTCAAGACTCGGGTTTCACACCAATCGGTCCCGTTTCGAGCTATCCTGCTGCTCGCGGCAATCACGATTCCTGGCACCGGGCGTCATCTCTTCTGGGCCACCCAAACGTCAGTCGACCAGGAGCCGACGGCCGAGGCTCGGAAAAAGGTGTCGCCCGAAGCTTTGCGGCTGAATACGCTGGGCGTGGCTTACATGAATCAGGGCAAGTCCGCCGACGCCCAGAAACATTTCGAACAGGCGCTCGCCGCCTATCCCGGCTTCGCTCAAGCCAAAATGAATCTGGGAATCGCGCTCTTGGCCCAGCAGAAACTCGAGCCAGCGCGCGCGGCACTCGAAGCGGCTGCGGCCGCGCTCCCGCATGATCCGTATGCCTGGTACAACCTCGGCCTTGCCTACAAGGATTCGAGCGAGCCCGAGAAAGCGATCACGGCCTTCCTGACTGTCGAAAAGATTGCACCCGACGAACCCGACGCCTTTTACTTCGAAGGCTTCCTGTTGTCGCAGCTCCAGAAGTACGACGACGCCATTGTCGCGTTCCAAAAAGCGCTTGCCATTACGCCCTATCACGCGTCGGCGCAGTTTGGGCTCGCTCGCGCATATCAGCGCAAAGGCGAAATCGACGCGGCCCGCGAGGGGATGAAGCGTTTTCAGAAACTGACGACCGAGCATCTCGGAACCCCTTTCGGCGCGGGCTATGGCGACCAGGGAAAGTTTTCGCTCGCAGAGTTTGTTCACAGCGCAGAAACAGATGCTCCCGCGCAAATTTCCGTGCACTACACATCGGAACTCATTTCGAAGCTCATGCCTGCCGGCGCCGCTACAACCGTCGCCGCAAGCGGCGGCGTCTGTCTTCTCGATTATGACGGCGACGGCAAGCCTGATCTTTTTTTTGTCGGCGCTGGAGAAGGGAAGAGCCGCCTGCTGCACAATCTGGGAGAAGGCAAGTTCGCAGACGTCACCGAAAAAGCGGGACTAGCGGGAACCGGCGCGGGCTTTGGCTGCACCGCGGGTGACTTCGACAATGACGGCTGGACCGATTTGGCCGTGTGCGAGGTCGCCGGCGTTCGCCTGTTCCACAATGAAGGCGGCGGCAGTTTTGCCGACGTAACCGAAAGAGTCGGAATTCGGCGCGAGAAAGGCTGTGTCGCTGCCACCTTTGTCGACTACGACCATGACGGCGACCTCGACCTGTACCTCACTGTGGCTCCCAACACTACTTCCGCTGAAAAAGGCAAAAACAAACTGTGGCGTAACAACGGCAATTTGACGTTCACCGATGTTTCCGATGAATCCGGCCTTGGGGTCGACGCGACCGGTGCTGGCGTCGTCGCGACCGATTTCAACAACGACCGCGCCATTGATTTTGTTCTTGCTGGTGGCTCCGCGGGCGCTGCGATTTACCTCAATCCGCGCGAAGGTAAGTTCACTGCGCTGCCCGCGATCGATTTCACAAAAGAAAATCTTCCGCCGGCTGTCGGTGTCGTGGCGTTTGATTTCGACAAGGACGGCTGGATGGATGTCGCGTTCACTCACGCGGGTGCTCCAGGAATCTCGCTGTGGCGAAATCTGCAAGGCAAGAAACTCGAGCGCGTTGTGTTGCCGGACCTGCACTGGAAGCAAGGCTGGGGCATAAGCTGGATCGATTATGACAATGACGGCTGGCTCGATCTGATCGCAGTCGGCGAACGCCCAGACGGCAGCGAAATCCGACTCCTCCGTAATCAGGGTGACGCGGGTTGGGCCGATGTCACAAAAAACACGCAACTCGACAGGGTGAAGTTGAGCCAGCCGCGCTCACTCGCTGTTGCTGATTTGAAAGGCCGGGGCAATCCCGATGTCGTGGTCGCGCAGGCCGAAGGCGCACCCATTGTTCTGGAAAATGTCGGCGCGAACCGCAACAATTGGACGCGCCTTGATTTGAAAGCCCTGAGCGACAACAAGAGCGGTATTGGCACCAAGGTGGAAGTCTATGCGGGTGCGCTCTACCAGAAATGGGAAATCACTGGTGCTTCGGGATACCTCAGCCAGAATCCTACTTCTTTGCTTGTTGGCTTGGGCCCGCAGAAAGTCGTCGACGCCGTGCGCCTGCTCTGGCCTACCGGAGTGCCTCAAGACGAGGTGAACCTCGTTGCGCAAAAAACGCAGAGCATCGGCGAACTTGACCGCCGTGGCAGCTCTTGCCCCATCCTCTTTTCCTGGAATGGCAAGGAGTATGAATTCATCGCTGACATGATCGGCCCGGGCGTCGTCGGTCACTGGATTGCTCCCGGCGAACGCGACGTGCCTGATCCCGACGAATATCTGAAAGTGTCGGCGAAGAGCGCCCAGCCGAAAAACGGCCTACTCAGCTTCCGCTTCATGGAGCCCATGGAGGAAACGGTTTATCTCGATCGCGTGCGTCTCCTCGCGATCGACCATCCCTCCGACATCGAAGTCAATCCCAACGAGCGCTTCGTGAGCGCTCCGCCGTTCCCCGAATTTCGCGTGATCGCCACACGGAGTGCGCGTGTTCCCGCCGGTGCGTGGGACGACCACGACCGCGATGTTCTGCCTTTGCTAGCCAAACGCGACCGAAAATACGTCACCGGCTTCGAAGGCCTGCCCTTTGCGGGCTTTGCCAAGTTGCACTGGATTGAACTCGACCTCGGAGCATGGGATTCGCAAAAACCCTTGCGTCTGCTGCTCGATGGCTACACCGATTACTTCACCGCGACTTCGATGTATGCCGCGGACCAGGCGGGCATCAAGGTGATTGCGCCTTACCTTGAGGCGCAGGATCCCCAGGGAAATTGGATCCGCGTCGTCGAAGACATGGGTTTTCCCGCGGGCCTCGCGCGCACGATGGTCACCGATCTTACTGGGAAAATCCCTCCAGGCGCGCGTCGCATCCGCATTGCGACCAACCTGAAAATTTACTGGGACCGGATTCGTATCGATCAGACGCCACCACTCTCCGGCATTCGCGTTAACGAAATTCCTCTGGCTGCAGCCGACCTTGCCCCCCTCGGTTATCCCCAGGAAATTCGGCTTCATCCGGCCAGCGACACGATCTACGCCTACTCGCGTCGCAGTCCAACCGGACCCTACGCTCGTGCTGCCGGCAATTACACGCGCTATGGCGATGTGAAGGACCTGCTCGGCGCGTCAGACGACAGATTTGCTGTTTTCAGTTCAGGCGAAGGCGTGAAACTCGAATTTAATCCCGCGGGCCTACCGAACCTGCCGAAAGGCTGGCTGCGCGACTACTTCTTCTATGCTGATGGTTTCGAAAAGGATCTCGATTTCTATGCCGCGCATGCGTTTACGGTCGAGCCTCTGCCAAAACACGGGCCAATGCCCTATCCTTATTCGGAAAGCAACGCGTATCCGCTGGATGCAGCGCATCTCGGATACGAACTCGAATACAACACGCGTTCTCGCTCCGATCGCATGCCGGGCGATTTGCGCTACAACTACCCGGCGCAAAAATGAGGAGCCTCAAATGGCGAGAAGCGGTGTCATCACCATCCGCGACGTAGCCCGCGAAAGCGGCTATTCCGCTTCAACCGTTTCGATTGTTCTGAACAATGCTCCGCTGGCGCGCTACATTCCGGGCGACACAAAATCCCGCATCGAAACCGCCGCCCGTCGTCTCGGCTATCGCCCGAATCCCTTGGCGCGCTCGCTCCGCAGCCAACGTTCCAACATTGTCGGCGTGATGCTGTTCAATATTACAGATCCGTTCTGCACGCCGATCTTGCGCGGAATCGAAAATTCCCTCTACCAGTCGAACTATCTTTTCCTGCTTGCCGACGCTCACAACGAGCCCCTGCGCTTTGAACGGTATCTCGAGATGCTTCTTGATCGGCGTGTCGAAGCGCTCATCGTCGTGGCGAACTGGCTGGTCACCGACATCAAGCTTCTCGCCGATCTGACGGAAAAACAGGTGCCGACCGTCATTGCCGGAAGAGCGTTTGAAGCCGAGTCCGTCAGCACCGTGTCGGTCGACAACGAGGGTGGCGCGAGCATGGCGCTCGAGCATCTTTACCGTCTGGGTCATCGCGATATCGCCTTCCTTCGCGGGCCCAGAAACCTCGCCAGCAGCTTGCAGCGCTGGAAAGGTATTCGCAGCTTCGCTCAATCCTCGGGTCTGCGCCTTGATTCCAGGAGAATCGCCGAGCTCCCCGAATCGCTCGATCCCAATTCCAGCTTCGAGGCCGGCTATCAATTGACGAACGAACTGCTGCGCCAAGAAAGGCCGTTCAGCGCTCTCCTGGCTTACGACGATATGACGGCGCTCGGTGCTCTCCGCGCCCTCAAGAAAAACGGCCTCGGCGTCCCCGAGGATTGCTCGGTCGTCGGGTTTGATGATGTCGCCCAGGCAAGTTTGTCGGTACCCTCGCTCACGACTGTCCGTCAGCCAATGGAAGCGATGGGCTCCATGAGCGCAGGAATCGTTCTGGATGCGATCAAATCGGTCAATCAGAAGAGAGACATTCCTGTGGTGCGTCGCGAGATTCCCGCCGAAATGGTGGTCCGCGAGTCCACGCGCTCGGTAAAGTGAGCCTCGAGTCCTTGGCTGGCTATTTCCCTTCTGCATGCCCGGTTCGCGTAATGATGCAAAAGGGAGTTTTCATCCGCTGCCCACGGTAACCCAGCTCTTTTTCTGTACGCTTTCAGCAATCGCCTCACACAAGACGAGCTCTTCGTGACCGGTTTCGAACGTGGGAAACGTGCGCGGCGCGCGCAAATCTCCAGCGGCGATGTACCCGTAAAAGTCCTTGAAGAGTTGCACGAACGTGTCGGGATAGCCTTCCGGATGCCCAGCCGGATAGGCCGCGTAGCCGCGAGACTCCGCTGACTGCAGTCTCGGATCTTTCGGCAAAAGTTCGCACGCGCGATCCCGACGCCCGATCCAGAGGGTGTTTGGCGATTCGGAATTGAACGCCAGCGAGCCTTCCGAGCCGTTGACTTCGATCGAAAGGCGCGCTTTGTGCCCTGCGCTCACCTGCGAAACCGTCATCACGCCATGCGCATCGTTTTCAAATCGCAGGAGCACCGACCCGTAATCATCCGTGCTGATCATCACTTCTTCCGTTTCCCCGGCGTCGGCCTGCTGAAAACTCTCAATGCGTCCTCTAGGTCGGCGCCGTGTGGGCAGTATCGTGGTGAGATCGGCGCAAAGTTCCGAGACGCTCGTACTTGTCATCCACGCCGCAAGGTCCAGCCAATGCGTGCCGATATCCGAAACCGCGCGAAGCTCACCGCCAAGTTTTGCATCGAGCCGCCAGTTCCAATCGGTTGCAAACAACAGCCAGTCCTGCAAAAAACTGCCATGCACCAGCTTCACCTGGCCGATTTCGCCTTTCTTGATCAGCGCCCGTGCCTCCTGGCAGAGCGGGTAGTAGCGCAGATTATAAGCGACGGCGCCAACGCGCCCCGTTTCTTTCAGGAGGGACACCAGCGTCGCGGATTCTCGCGGGTCGAGCGCCAGCGGTTTTTCGCATAGCACGTGTTTTCCGGCCCGTAGCAACTGGCTGGCTTCCTGAAAGTGTAAATGGTTCGGCGTACACAGGTGGACAACCTGTACCGAATGATCCGCTGCCAGTTCCTCGAGCGAATCGTACGCGCGCGGCAGGCCCAGCAAATCGCGTGCCGCTTTTCCGCGGTCCGGCGAACTTCCGAGCACGCCTTGTACGGGAACGCCCAGTCGGCGCAGGGCCTCGAGGTGTGCGCGCCCGACAAACCCCAGACCGATGATCGCCGCATTCGGCTGCATGCGCGTTTCCCCAGCTGCTCAACTTACTACCAGCATTCACTTCGTCGCCACATGAAAAGCTTCTGGGGGATCGAGGTAGCTTTGTGCCCAGAATGCTTCTCGGCTGAGCGCTCCTGACGCTACCTTCTGTATGTCGGCAAGTGTTGCGCCAGCGATCCCGCCGTCGGCTGCGTCAAAAATCACCACGACTCCATCAGGCACCGGTGACACCGTGGGCGACTCCTTCCAGCCCTTTTCGAAAAGTACCAGAGCGTAGTTCAATCGCACCGAGGCACCGGTCTCTTTGCGATTCTCCGTAAGCGGTTGCACCGTGTAAATCTTCACCGTTTTTCCCTTGAGCCCCGGCCAATCACCCGGGAAGCTGCTCATTTCTTCTCGTTCGATCCGGAATCCCGCGAACTTCGCCTCGGGTCCGCTGGCGGTGGCGTGCAGTCTTGCCGCGACGCTTTCAGGCAATTGCACCCCGCTGTGACGGAGATAACCGCGCGAGTCGCCGGAAATGGAGACGTGCACCCATTCGCCTTCCATATCGAGGAACTCGAACTCGTCGTTTACTGCGGCCTGGAACAGAACCCGCGAGCCTTCCGCTGCTTTCGCATACACCGGTGTCGCAGAGTTCGAGACAATGACGAGATTTTGCTGGTGCGCCTGGCTGTGTTTGATCTCCTCGAGGCTCTTCAGTTCTTCCGTGAGTTGCTGCACCCGTTTTTCCGCAATCACTCGTTTTGTTCTCAGCGCGGCCGCCTCATCGGGAGTCTTCGCCGCTACCGGTGCCGGCGGCGGAGCAACGCTGGCCCCTGGCACACCGGACAAGTCGAGCTTTGGCCGAGGTGTTTGCACGGTGGAATTTACGGTAGCCGGCGGGTCTACTGGTTTGCCGGTCAGTTTTTCCTGCAAGCGGTCAAGCAGATCGAGTTCCAGCCGGCCATTCGAAACCAGTACCTCATAGCCGGATTTCGTGACATCTCGATCGGCATACCAGGCCGTCACTTTGGCGGACAGACGCACGATTACTGCCCCTTCATCTCCGGGCAGCAGTTCAATCGCGAGTTGGTAAAAACCGCGTTCGTAACGTTCGAGCGGCTTGGCGGGAGGGGCAACGAATCCCTCGAGGGTCGGCAGTTTTTGTCCCGAATAGGCCTGTAGTTCCTTCAGCGCTTGCTCTACTTCGTTCTTCGGTTTGGCGTAACTCCTGGCGTACGGCACAGCCTGGCCACTTGCGGGCTGCAGGCATACAGTGAGTAGCAATGCAGGAATCGCGCGTCGCATTTTCTCAAACCATTTCTTCACGGAAGAGGCTCCAGGTTTTCCACGGGTAGCCAGCCGCGTTGCCCCTCCGGCGACTCGACGCCCAGCCAGTGGGGCGTGACGATGAGAATCACGACTTCCGTATAGGCCGAAAGTGTTTTCAGAACTGCCGCTGACTGGAACGGAGCCGCTTTGAGGTCCGCGCCAGGGGCCTTCACCCGCCGTTCGACATCGTGCCGCAGTTCGGTGACCTGTTGCTCCAAGTCCTTTTCGCTTGTTTGCGCTTTGTTGAGGCGCGTGGTTTCATCCTCCCGCTGCCGGGCATAGCTTTGCCGGACGAGCTCAGCGCTCAACTCGCGGCGTCTGGCATCCGCCGCTTCCTGCGCGGCCTGCTGCATCGACTCGAGCGCATCCTTCACTTCCTTCATTTCGCTCTTCTCTACTGTGCCGTCTGAAGGATGCGCGGTCTTGTGCGCGCTCTCGACGTAGACCGCGTCGATCTTTACTCGCGTCCGAACATCCGTGACCGCGATGATTATGTAGCGCACGGCGATGGTTCCCTGGTCGCCGGTCTCGAGAAAATGCCGCGGTGCAACCGCGTTCTTGCGTATCTTGTAGTACACCTCGCCTTCGTCCTTCCAAGGGTCGAACAGCGGGGTCGCGTCCACTGCTTCGGCCCCGTTTAGGATCGGTTCCTTATCAAAGACGAGCGTGCCGTGGATGATATGGTCTTTCTGGACCGCGAGCACGGCCTGTCGCACATCACCGATCGGGCTGCTGAACTCGCGGATAATGCCGGGCGTGGTTAGGTTGCTGTTAGCCGGCGCGGCACGCAGACTTGCCAGATAAAGCACGCATAACACGGAGGCGAAGGCAGCGGCCGCAGCCAACCGTGTGGCGGTCCGGCAAAACTTCGTCAGCACTCTTGCAGTCAATTCTTTCATCGTCATTGCATGAGAGTTCTTTGTTAACTCGAACCCTCCGTCTCTGTCAAATCCCCTAGATGATTCTGTTTCCCACTATTGCGGTACTATGACTCTCACCACTTGAAAAATTTCAAATTCTCCGAAGAAAACTCTTGCATTCATCCTTCATCTCGGAGTAGCATCCGCCCCGGTTCAGGGACTGATTATTTCATTTCGCTCTTTTGACGGAGAGACGAGATGAGATTTTCGGTGAGTACGGTGGAGCATCGGTGGGTTTTTCCCTCTCGTTTATTGGGGCAAACGAGGGTCCTTCCTCCGTGCTTGGTGTTTTACTGGCACACTCCCTTCCAAAAAAATCGTGAAGTTGAACCAATAGTTGTCTGCTCAACGTTGTCGCCAAGCGTTTGGAGGAGGCAGTATGGAACGATTTCGTTCACTCGACGTAAAGTCGGTCTGGCGCCGCTTTGCTGCCGGCCTGTTCTTTTCAGTTGCCGTGCTCTCCTTGATTCTCATCGATTGTCGTCCGGCGAGCGCGATTCCGGCGTTTGCGCGCAAGTACGGCATGCCCTGTTCGGCTTGTCACGAGGCTTGGCCGAAATTGAGTCCCTTCGGCCAGCAGTTCAAAGACAACGGCTACCAGATGGGCAACGATCGGGACGCTCCCATCTTCCAGAACCCGGCCTACTGGCCGATTGCTCTCCGCATCACTCCGAACTGGCACTTGGAACATCAGGACAACGTCATCGTCGATAGTCCAACCGGTAACAACACGGCCTTGGCGAATATCACAACCCACGGCTTTGACTTCACCGGTATGGACATACTCACGGCAGGTACTTTGGCCCACAACATCAGCTTCCAATTGGTTCCTTCTTCCGACGAAACGGGTTCCTTTCACCTCGAATCTGTGAATGTCCGCTTCGACAATCTTCTCAATTCCAGTTGGTTTAACCTTAAGTTCGGCAAGTTCGAACTCGATAACCTGCTTTCCGAGAAGCGCATCCTTACCCTTTCCGCAAACGGCGGTGAATACTACAACTACCACTTCCAGCCCTGGATGGCTCCTGGTGCTCCTTCAGCCTCCTATGGTTTCGGGATCGGCGACAATCAGATCGGTATGGAATGGTTAGGCCATTCCAAGAACGACCGGACGCGGCTTTCCGTTTCTCTTCTGGGTGCTACCGACGGAAATCCAGATTTCCAGTCCGGCATTGGCGGAGCCGCGGGCCGTTCTTACGACGTTTTTGTCGCTGGCAGTCGAGCGTTCGAAGTCGGGAGTTGGGGACTGCAACGCGTCGGCGGTTTTGCCTACTTCGGCCACGCAGCGACCTATCCCCAATACACCAGCGGTGGTTCACCCATCCTCGGAACCGGCGTGGGGAATGAGCCGTTCTATCGTGTTGGTTTCATCGGCATGTGGTATCTCAAAAAGCTCGACATTACGACCATGTACTTCTATGGACACGACAGCATTTATCTCGGCACGAATACGCCGGCGAACGCAGGAAGCATCGGCTTACCGCCCGGAGCCCACGCTCCTTCCTGGAACGGCGCTTTGTTCGAGACGCACTATACCTTCAACCCGCAGATGATCTTCATCAACCGCTACGAACTGATCCGCATGAGTCAGCAGGTCCTGGACTCGAACCCGGGAGACTTAGGTAATCTCGATGCCCTTACGTTCGGCTTCCGCTATTACCCGTTCATGAACACGCGCGCCGGGCTCGCGTTGCACAACGAGTATTCCATCGTGTGGAATCGCAAGATCCAGGTGTCACCCATCAACGGTGCGCCTATCGACTTGACGAGCAGCAGTCTTATGTTTGGACTCGACTTCGCCTTCTAAGGGAGAGTGATCATGCTGAGTATCAAAGTCGCAAAGCTTCTCCTTAATTTTCTGACTGCGCTTATTCTTCCTGTCATTCTTTCTGCCCAGCAGGCCGACGAGCCCCCGGCGAAGCCTTCGCCGACCATGGAATCGCACATTGGCGGCCTCACCGGCCATTCCGCCGCCGGCGCCGATCTCTACTATCGCTATTGCTGGGGGTGCCACGGAGCGCGCGGCAACGGCGACGGCGAAAACGCGCCCTGGGTCACTCCGCAACCACGCAACTTCGTCGCCGCCACCTTCAAGTGCCGTTCGACGCCCACCGGCACTCTGCCTCTCGACTCCGACTTATACAACGCCATCACGCGCGGCTTTATCACGACGAACATGCCTATTTGGGTCACGCTCACCACGCAAAACCGCGCTGATCTCGTCGCCTTCATCAA
>Ga0306921_10002429_pt1 | contig 18703 bp, 19 predicted proteins | sample sta12Cox44000080_FD_203760 | JGI IMG/M metagenome (GOLD analysis project Ga0306921, IMG submission 203760) | Lab enrichment of tropical soil microbial communities from Luquillo Experimental Forest, Puerto Rico - statoxic.12C.oxic.44.000.080 (v2)... | ecosystem: Environmental > Terrestrial >... | reverse complement strand
GAACGTGCCGTCCGGATTGCGGCTCACGCCCTCGTAGTCGCCGGAGCCGACCGTGGTCTCGCGCAGCATGTGGTGCGCGCCGGTGATGATGATCTCGTCCTTGCCAGCGCTTTCCACATGCGACGCCCACCACGCGAAGGTCTCGGGCGTGACCGCGCCCGCGGGCGAGGCGCCGCCGGTCGCCCGCCGCCCGACCGGATAGGGCAGGTCATTGCGGTCGCCCATCATCAGGAAGCGAATATTGCCGACCTTGAAGGTGTAGCGCTCCCAGGTACCGTCGATCGGGTAAGGACGCTTGTTCGGATCGACGCCCGAGGTCTCCGTGTGCTCCCCGGCCGGGTCGCACCATTTGCGGAACCACCAGTTGGTCTCCTTGCCCTCGTTCGCGGGGTGTCCATGCGGCGAGGCGTCGTGGTTACCGGCGATATTGTAGACCTGCTCGCGGCGATGTTTTTTCAGGACCGAATACTGACGCACGACCTCGCGCCCCTGCTCGTCCTCGGGTGCATCCCAGAAGCCCGCATAGTCGCCGAGATTGAGCGCGATGTCCCAGGTGAAGGGCGGCCCGCCGAAGGCGCCGCCCTCCTCCGACTGGCGAAGCGCTGTCGCCAGTGACTCGGCGCGCACCGGCGGCGGTCGGAATCCGACCATGCCGTGCAGAATGCCCTCGCTCGCGGCCTTGTCGGTTCCGACATGCTGATCGCTGATGACCCAAAGATCGAAACTCTTCGCCTCCCGATGCCCTGCCGCCGGGGCCGGTTGCGCGATCGCGGCGGCGACCGGGGTCGCTAGCGTAGCGGCGCCCGCCTTGAGCAAAGTCCGCCGGGCGGGTGAAATCTGATCTTCCATCGTTTCCTCTCCCTCTGTGCACATGTTGATCTTGCGGTCTCGGCCGACCGTAAGGATCGCAATTATTCTGATCGGCGGACTGCCAGCTCCGACGCGACCGTGTTAAAATTACCTTCAGGCCTGGAGCCTGATAGCTGCCCATAAAACGGAGACCGGAACGAATTCTCTGTTGGCGACGTTTGCAGCAGCATCAATGCCATCGGTCGGGCGCGCAACTTTAACACCTAGCCGCAAGAAACAAACAGGTGCGTTTGGTACTCACCGCTGCCCGTCAGCCTATTGGCGTCAAGTTATACAATCTTAATATTGTTGGCGGTGAGCGCCGCGAGTGCTACCCCATGCAGAGTAACCGTATCGTTGGGATCATGAGTGATTATCGTGTCTGGACCTGGACCAACTTGTTTTGCATCAGCCAATACCACCGTTAGGTTCTTAAAGAGGGCACGATTGAATTCGATTATATCGTGGTTTGGATTGAACCCATTGACGATCTCGGTGTCCATGATGCTAGGGCTTGGGCTCACTCCGAATAGCAGCAAATCGTTGCCGCTGCCGAGTGTTATGGTGTCGCCCGGCCCTGCGTAGACCGTGTCATGGCCGCTGCCTAGAGTGATGGTATCGCCTGCGCCTGCGTAGATCGTGTCGTTGCCATTGCCGAGGGTGAGCGTGTTGTTGGCCCCTGCCGTCACGCTGTCGTTGCCATTGCCCAGTGTCGTGGTGTTGTTGTTGCCCGACAGCGAAACACTGTCATTGCCGCCGCCCAGCACCACAGTGTTGTTATTGCCCGAGAGCGAGACGCTGTCGTTGCCGTTGCCCAGGCTGATGGAGCTGCCGCCGGCTCCGCCGGTGATGGAATAGTTGCCGTTGCCAGCCACTACGGAGTTTCCCGAACCGGTCAACGCGATGCTACCACTTGTGCCGAGGAGAGAGACACTGACGCTACCGATCGCAGTCTCATGCAGCTGGTCGGACACGGTATAGGTGAACGCATCGCTGCTGCCGCTTGCGGGTGCGGTATAGCTCAAGTTCCCGTTGCTCAACGACACGGTGCCCCGTGCCGTACCGACCGCGCTCAGCGTCAGCGTGTCACCCGGCAGCCCCGGTGTATCCAGGGCAAGAAGGAAGCTGGTCAGATTGGTGCTCTGGCGGGGGCTGAGATAGAGATGCGCGTTGCCCGCGGTCGGGCCGGGATCAACCGTCAGCGTGTCGGAGATGACCGCGGAGACATCGCCGAGCTGATCACTGATCTGATAGGAGAACGTCACAGGCCCGCTGGCATTTGCCGGGGCCACGAAGTTCACGACGCCGCCGCTCAGCGTCACCGCCCCGGGCGGACCGCTGATCTCATTCAGGGTGAGCGTGTCACCGGACAATCCGGGCGCTGCGGTGCCGACGGCGACGGTAGCGCCGTGCGCGACCTTCTCGCCGGCCGTGGTGGTGTCATTGACGCTAGGGCCGGGGTCGAGCGTCACAGGATTGCCGGCGACGGGCGTGAACTTGTTGCCGGCAGGGTCGGTCTTGACCGCCAGCGACGAGGTGATCGTGCCGCCGGCAAGGGAACTTAGATCAGCGAGGTAGCTGGTCTGGCCGCCCGTGACGTTGATTGGCACCGTCTTGCTGTTGCCGTCGGTGAAGGTCACCGTGCCAGTATCCTCGCTGTCGAGGCCGGCTATGGTGAAGGGCACCGCAATGGCTGCTGCCGAACCGATGTCGGTGTTGCCAATGGTAAGCTTCAGTGCCGCCTGCTCGCCAACATCTCGGTCGGCCACAGTGATCGAGATTGTGGCGTCGTTTGAGGTCGTGATGCCGTCAGTTGTTCGGTAGACAAAGGAATCGGTGCCGCTGAAGTTTGCATTCGGGATATAGACGAATGAGCCGTCGGGGTTGAGTGTAAGCTGGCCGTGCGTCGTCGTCGACACCAGTTCGGCGACGAGATGCTTGGCTACGCTCGGAGCCGGCAGGCTGGTCGGGTCGATGGCCGTTTCGGTTGCAACGTCGAAGCCGAAGCTGCTTCCCGGCGAGAACGAGCCGTCCGCATTCTGCGTCTGCGTCACCAGACCCAGACGTTGATAGGCAAAACTCAACGCATCGTTGCCGGAGTTTGCATCGTGCAACTGCGTTACCCCCACGTCCGCCAGCGTCAGATCGTAGACCGCTTGTCCGGTCTCGGTGACACCTTCGATCTTGATCGACTTGATCTGGCTGCCTTTGGCAATGTCCGCCAACGCTCCCGACAGGGCCGGATCAAGGTTGAGGTTTATCACCAGCGGCGAAAACGTCGCCACCCCGCTTTCGAAACCGCCGCCGGTCGCCGCCGATATCGCACGGCTCAGATCAAACTCAAAGCTGTTGAGATCGAACCAGCCCACATGCCCGGCATCGCTCGAGCCACCATCAAGACCATCGATTGCCAGGAAGTACTTGGTCGCCGGCGTGCTCGCCGGCCCGCTCCCCGGCGTCGGAGCCGGCAGGCTGGTCGGGTCGATCGTCGTTTCGGTTGCAACGTCAAAGCCGAAGCTGCTCCCCGGCGAGAACGAGCCGTTCGCATTCTGCGTCTGCGTCACCAGACCCAGACGTTGATAGGCAAAACTCAATGTATCATTGCCGCCGTTGCGCTCCTGCAACTGCGTTACCGCCACGTCCGCCAGCGTCAGATCGTAGACCGCCGTTTCTGAGCTGCCGGTGACACCTTCGATCCTGATCGACTTGATCTGGCTGCCTTTGGCAATGTCCGCCAGCGCTCCCGACAGGGCCGGATCAAGGTTGAGGTTCACCACAAGCGGCGAAAACGTCGCCACCCCGGTGCCGGCGCCGGTCGCCGCCGATGTCGCACGGCTCAGGTCAAGATCAAAGCTGTTGAGATCGAACCAGCCAACGTGATTGGCATCGGTCGAGTCGCCATCAAGTCCGTCGATGAGGAGAAAATACCTTACGATCATGACGCGCCTCCACTTTTGTGGGAATCACGAAGTCGACTGTTGTGACCGGAGGACAGGACAGGTGACGAGAAGCGCCGTCAGACCCGAGCCCGGAGCAAGCTCCACTGTCAGCGGCGAGAATGTCGCCTTGCCCCCCGAGCCGCCGCCACCAGTGACCGCACTGACCAGACCGCTCACATCAAAGCTGTAGTCGCTGATCGCGAACGCACCCGGGTACCCCACGTTCATCGAGCCGCCGTTCACGCCGTCGACCGTCAGGTAGTAGGTCAGGGTCATGATGATTATTCCTCTAGAATATTCCGGCAACAAAAGCGCGGTTTGGCTTTAGGCCAGCAGTCGCGTTGGCGTGCTTCAACGCCGCGCCGGATTTCGCTGCTGATGGTCCGCAACGCCGCATGCTCGAGGGTCCGAAAGCCCGTGCGTGGCGACGGTGGATCGTCATTGCCGTGAGCGGGAACACTATCGGAGGTTGAAGGTCGTCCTGTGTGAGCTACTTCACACTCGCGAAAGTGGTCAGTCATGGAGCTCCCAAACTGCCCGCCTCGAGGGGCAGACGCGGCAGAGCGCCTTAACCGTCAGGCGCGGGGATCAGTCCTGCAACGGAAGCTATTGGCAGCCCAGAGCCAATACGCAGTCAATGAAGCAAAGTGTCCAAAACGGTCAATTCCTCAAAATGGCCCAACGCGCAAGGGGCACGGCTCGCTCAGAATTGCGTCGTGCCGTGTCAGTAGCTTTCGCATGTCGATCGCGGGGACCGTAGCGGTCAGACCGCGATCGAAGCGCGCTTTCTCACACTGTCGATGAGCGAGGCACGCAACAGATAGGCACGATGCGCAATCGGATCGCAAGCAGTGGCCGCAAGCTCATCGAAATTCCTTGCGCGCGCAGCGGGGTCCTTCTCCTCCATCCGTTTCTTGTTCGCAATGGTCTGCTGCTGCACGAATTCCACATTCAGAGGCCGGCGATGGCTGTCGTACTGATCAAGGGCTTCGACCGGGGCCTGGCGGCGGAGCACGCGGCCGAGCAGGCCGGCGAGCTCAATTGCGTCGTGAATGCCGAAGTTGAGGCCAAGTCCGCCGAGCGGATTGTTGACGTGGGCGGCGTCACCGGCGAGAAACACGCGGCCTTTGCGGAAGCTCGCCGCCACCCGTTGATGGACGTTGTAGAGATTGCGGTGGACGACCTGGTAGCGGCCCCGCTTCGGGATGAAGTGCTGCAGCCGGCGCTCGACCGCTTCGTTGCCGAACAGCTCGGCTTCGCTCTGATCGAGCCGGGTCGATGACAGCACCCGCCACAGCCCCGTGCCGTCGTCGCCCGAGACCTTGAACAGGGCGCACCAGTCCTCGGGATCGGACAGGTAATTGCGGGTGCATCCGGGAAAGCTTGCGCCAATGTCGAAAGGCGTGGTCAGGATGAGGAAGCGCTCAGGATGGGTGTAGCCCTCGAACCTGATGCCGAGCGATTTGCGCACGGTCGAGCGACCGCCGTCGGCGCCGATCAGATAGCAGCCCTTCACCGTGCGCGTGCCGGCTGCCGTCGCAACGGTGATTTCGACGCCGCCGCTCGTCTGTGAAATCGCGGTCACCCGCGTGGAGAATTCGAGCGTGGCGTTCGGGAAGGCGCGCAGCCTCTCTATCGCCAGATTCGCGAGCTTGTGTTGCTCGCATTGAACCGCGAATGGGTAGCGCGTGTCGTCTCTCAGGTTGCCGAAATCGAACTCGGCCACCAGCCTGCCGGCCGATCGGTCCCAGATGCGAAACAGCGGCTCGACCAGCCCGCGGCGAATGACTTCATCGGTGAGGCCGAGCTCCTCCAGCATTTCCAGCGTCGCCGCATGCGTGGTTGCCGCCCGCGGCGCGTCGTTGACCTTGCTCCCGGCCTCGAACACCCGGACCGGCAAACCCTGGCGGGCGAGCGCAAGCGCGGCGATGACGCCGACCGGCCCGCCGCCGGCGACAAGAATGGGTTGCTCGGAAGGTGGAGACATGGAGCCCGCGCCCGATCTTCCCTACATCGGATCGATCGGCGCGAGGGGCCCGACGCGGCTTTCGATGTGCTCCGCGGCGTCCAGGCACAGGTCCTCGCGAAAGCGGCCGGCGACCAGCTGCACGCCGATCGGGACGTTGTTGCGGACACCCGTCGGCACCGTGACGCCGGGCAACCCAAGCACGGCCGGAGCGAGCAGCGGAGCCACTGCTTCGAAGATGCGGCCCATGGCGGCGTCATTTTTTTGATCAAGCCCCAGTTCGAAGGCCGGCTCGCGACAGACCGGCATGAGAATGAGCGGATATTGCTCAAGGAACAGCTGCCACTCTCTCAGCACGGTGGCCCGCCGACCCAGTGCCTTCAAATATGATGGGAAGTCGGCGTGCGGAGCCTGCGCCACCATCAGATCCCCGACCTTCCGGATGGCTGCGCTTCCGTATTGATTGATCTGGGAAATCATTGCGAGCTTCGCTTCGTTGAGCACCAGCATCGACCACAGCTGCGAGGCCTCCTCGATCGAGGGCGCTTCGGGCTCCTCGACGACATATCCGGCATCCCGCAACCAGGAAGCGGCCATCTGCAATGCATCGGCGATGCCGGCGTCCAGCCCCGGCCGACGATGACTGTCCAGGAGCGCCACTCGAACAGGTTTTGCGGGCGTGGGACCGCAGAGCGGGGCCGGCACCCACCAGGGGTCACGCACATCGCAGGCCGCCATTGCGGCGAGCCCCAGTCGGAGGTCGGCCACACGCCGGGCGAGCGGACCATGGACGGCCATGAATTGCGCCGTGATCGGCCGATCGCCCGTGGTCGCATTGAAGGCGGGCACGCGTCCCAATGTCGGGCGCAGCCCTGCGACGGCGCAGCACATTGCAGGGTGACGGATCGACCCGCCAAAGTCGCTTCCTTGCGCCAGCGGGCACATGCCGGTGGCGACTGCCGCCGCAGCTCCGCCGCTCGATCCGCCGCAGGTGCGTTGACGATTCCATGGATAGACGGTCTCGCCATAGAGCTCGTTATCGGTAAACCAGCGCCAGGAGAATTCCGGGGCGTTGGTCCGCCCGATCACGATCGCGCCGGCGCGACGCAGATTGGCAATCGACGGGCTGTCCTCGACCGCAACGAGGCTGGCGAAGGCAGCAACGCCGTTTGTCGTTGCGCAGCCTTTCTGGTCGGTGTTGATCTTGGTCGTGACGGGAACGCCGTGCAACGCACCGACCGGGCTTCCTCGCGCCAGCTCGAGGTCGGCCCGCTCCGCAAGCTCGAGCGCCTCCTCGGAGAGCGTCTCAACAACCGCATTCACTGCGGGATTGACGGACGCAAGGCGTGCAAGACAGGCTGCCACGGCCTCCCTGCTCGAGACGAGGCGTGTGCGGATTGCATGCGCCAGCCTCACCGTGTCCCAGCGCCAGAGCTCTTCCGACATGTGGCCTTCCCGAGAATTGTGTGGACTCGGCCGCAAGCCTCGTAGCAGCATCATACTCGAAAGCGTGCAATCGGCCGACCGTCAATAGGCACCGCCGATAGGCGCGATCGAGGAGCGGGGGATGTATCGGATTTGCGTGATCATCTTCACGGCGCTCCTGCTCGCCGAGTTCTCATTCGGGCAGGACTATCCGTCTCGCGTGATCACGCTGGTCGTGCCTTACGCGGCGGGCGGCGGTGTCGACGTCGTGGCGCGGGTCATCGCCCAACCGCTCTCCGAGCGCCTGCGCCAGAAGATCATTGTCGAGAACGTGACCGGCGCCGGAGGGGTGATTGGAACCCAGCGCGTCGCACGCGCGCAGCCCGACGGCTACACCCTCCTGTTCGCGGTTGAAAACACGATGGCGGTCGCGAAACTGGTGCAGCCCGGCGTCGTGCAGTACGACAGCAGAAGGACTTTGCGCCGATCAGCCTGATCGGCACTGCGCCGCTCGTGCTCGCGGGCAAGAAAAATCTCCCGGCCGAAAATATTTCCGAGCTGATGTCGCTGCTGCGCGCCAACCCCGGCAAGTACAGCTACGCGAGCTCCGGGGTCGGCACCTCGCTGCAGGTCCTAGGCGAGATGATCAATGTCGAGGGCAAGGTGCACATGGTGCATGTGCCCTATCGGTCCGCACCGCAGATCGTGGCGGACCTGGTCAGCAACCAGATCGATCTTGCGGTGCTTCCGCTGAACCTGGCGCTGCCGCCCTACCGCGAGGGCTCGGCGAGAATCTTCGGCACGAGCGAGCGGGAGCGCTCACCGCTCGCGCCCGACCTGCCCAGCCTCGCGGGCAATCCGGACCTCAAGGCTGTCAATATGACCGTCTGGTACGGGCTGTTCGCGCCCGCCGGGGCCGATCCGGCGATTGTCGCGCGGATTTACCACGACCTTGCCGTGACGCTGCGCGATCCCGCCATGCGCGCCAGGCTCGCGCAGGTGCATCTGGTCAGCGTCGTTGGCAGCACGCCGCCGGAGCTTGCCGTCTTCCTTGGTCAGGAGATCGAGCGATATTCCGCCATTGTAAAGGCTGCGAATATCAAAGCGGAATAAAGCCGGCCGCATGCAGTGGTCGGCAGAGCTCGGGCAACCGGTGCCGTCAGTCAGCACTTCCCATAGGAGCAGCATTGAGGCGTACTTGTCGGCTTGCCGTTGCCGGTATCAACGCCCGGTCGCCCCCCCATGGCCGCAATCTCGAGCTCTGCGTCCGGGATTTCTTCATAGAGAATCTCTTCATCCGAAACGTCTGCGTGCGTCCGGTCCAGATCCGCGGGATGGTCGTTCATGGCATGCGCCCTGTGTCGGTTGAGGAACTGCTTATATCATAGGAGCGGAATGAAGGTACCCCGGTCAAGCCGCAAACCGGTACTCCGTTGGGGTCCGCAGATGCTGCCTAGCTGACCGACCGAACCCTGCGATCCATCGAGATGACAACACCCGACGTTCATGCAAAGCAGATTGTCGAGCTGGGCTATGCGGTATTCCCCTCGCTATTGAGCGCCGCATGCATATCGTCGCTGCGGTCGGCCGCGCAGGGCAAGCGTGTAAGCGGCGCAATGTACGTCATGGGCGCTGACCTGCTTGTAACCCACCCGGAGATCATTCTTCCCCTGGTGACCTCGGCGGCGGTTCTCGACACGCTGGAACAGATCGTCGGACCGTTCGTGCAGCTCGACAATGTCTTGCTGATGGGGATCGCGGTCGATTGCCCAGCCGATATCTGCTGGCACCGCGACCCCTACGGCTCGGTCCCGGCCGGACCGGACTTTCAAAGGCCGATGTCGCTCAACCTGCTGGTCTATCTCCAGGACCTGACCGACAGCGCAGGCCCATTGCGTGTCATCCCGGGCTCGCATCGCTGCCCGCTTCTGATGACCGAAAAAGAACACCAGCTGCCGCACGCCCGCGAGCAGATGATCCATGCCAGAGCCGGCGATGGCGTGCTGATACACAACAATCTGGTCCACTCGCGATCTCGGAACAAATCCAGGAGCGACCGGATTTATCTCAGCATTGTCTACAGCCTTACATGCATGCGACCGGCCATGGATCCGGATGCGCCCGGCCTCAAGGCAATTGCAGATGAGATACGCAATACGGGCAACCCGCGGCTCATGCGCCTGTTCGGCGACGACCGGTCCGCGGCACAGCGATACAATTGCGGCTTCATGTCGGATGAAGCAGATTTATGGCGCGCCTGGATTGCCGAAGAGCGCGAGCTGCTCGCGAGCGCAGCAGCGCTGGCGAGGCGTCCGTGACGGCCGGGTCCCGGACGGCAGGCCGCCGGCTCGTTCGTGTGAGCATTTGCTCGCCGACGACGTGATCGAATGAAGATGCTGTTTACGCGCTCGGCCGCATGATCAACGCGCAATGCAGCGCTCGCCGTAATCCGTAATCATGCCCGCCAGCTCGGTTTGCCATTCTCGCGCCATGTCATCGAAGCGCGGGTCGAGCTGAGTCTCCAGGACTTGCGATTGCGCCTTCCGAAATGCCTGGATTTTGTATTCCGCGTCATCAATGCTTATGCGCAACCGATCACAGATCGTCGCCATCTGCGGCTGTGGCTGCTGCACCTTTTCCGGTTCCGGGGCGGCAATCGCATTGACCACACCAAGCCCGCCGACGACTGCGGCCATGAATGCAACGGACACGATGCCCGCGCGCTCCACTCGGTCGGCCATGCTTTTGCTCCGGCGCGCTCCCCTGTTGCGCAAGCTGCGCGGTCGTCGCGGGCTACGTGATACAAGAGGACAAACGCGAGAGCGATGCGTCGGCCAGTGCGGGACTTAGGCCCCGTCCTGTCGCGAGCGACTCTTTACACAATTGGATCTTCCATATTCGTTACACCAACGAATCAAATCAGGCTCTTTAATCAGTTACCGCCGCGATTATTTTTCTGCGCATCACCATGGGCAAATAAGGAGCGCAATTGCTGCGTGGAGCTTATCATGGTAATGGAGTAACGACGATTTGCTGCAGGCGCATGAGCCGGCAGTTGTCGCGGGACAGCCGATTTCCTGGAGCGTGACCGGTGGAACAGCTCAAATTACATGAGACCAGACCGCATGATGTGCGGGGCGACATTCGCGACGATGAGGAATCCATCTACCTGATGGATCATCCGGACTCGGACGAAGAAATTCCCACGCTCGACATCTCGCCATATCTGAGCGACCGACCGGGCGGCTGCGAGGCAGTCGCTGCGCGGTTGCGGGAGATCAGCAGGACGGTGGGATTTTTCTACCTGAAGGGCCATGATATCCCGCAGGAGCTCATTGATCGTGTTTTCCAGCAATCGCGGCGTTTTCATGCCTTGCCGATCGAGATCAAGAAAAAGATTCCCTTCTTCGAGACCGGCGGTTTCAAATCAGGCTATCAACCCTGTTCCGAAGACGACTATCAGCATCGCAATATCAACATTATCTCGAACACCAAGCCAAATCTCGTCGCCAAGTTCAGCATCAACCGCGAGGGGGGCTCCGGCGGGCTCAGCATGTCGGAGCCTGAGCGTCGCGCGCGCGTGAATATCTGGCCGGAGAATTTGCCGGGCTTCAAGGAGACGCTGCTCGCATACCACGGCAGCATCGAGCGGCTGGGGCGAAGGTTTCTTCCGCTCTGGGCCGCAACGCTCGCGCTGCCCTTGGACTATTTCGACCGGTTCTTCGCGACGCCTCATCTGACCATGAGCCTCCTGCACTATCCGCCGCAGCAGATCGTCGGCGAGCGCCAGTATGGGATCGCGCCGCACACCGACAACGCCATGATGACGTTTCTGGCGCAGCAGGGCGTTCGCGGGCTCGCGGTCCGGATGCCGTCGGGGCGCTGGCGTGCGGTGGATGTCGTGCCCGGCACGTTGCTGGTGAACACCGGCAATCTGATTGTTCGCTGGACCAACGACGAATACCTTTCGACCAAGCATCGCGTGATCAATGCGTCGGGCGTCGAGCGCTACTCGATTCCGGTGTTCTTTGGGCCGAGCGGAGACGCGGTCATCGAGGTATTGCCTACCTGCCAGGGTCCGCAACGGCCCCCGCTGTACGAGCCTATTACCTACACGAAGCTTCGCGAGTGGTACTACGGGCCGCGCACCTGAGCGTGGCCGGCGCACGCTGGCATAGGGCGTCTCAATTCTCGTGCTAAGAGCGGCTGCGGCGCGCCAGCGGCGCCGCTCTTGTGCGCCGTTTCGTGCGCGCCTTGCCGGCGCGACGCCGGGGCTGGCTGTGCCGCGGCTCGACACCGAGATACGCCCTCCTGCTGTACGGCGAAAGCGTGCCCAGCAGCCTGCGCTCGCCTCGCTGCACCAGCATCTCGATAATCTGGGTCATGCTGCGATCGTAATAGCCCGCCAGCCGGCGCAACGCCGAGGCTGCCGCGATGCCGAACTCGAAATTCAGCCGCTCCCGGGTGCCGCCGACGCCAAAATGGCGTTTGCGATACCGGCGCTGCTTTTCTGCTCCGCTGAGTGCCATCGGCTGCTCCGGTCTCGGAGCGGGATGACTTTTCCTCGAATCGTCATCCCGATCTACCTCTTTGCTTGAGCATGTGCTCGCAAAACCGGTTCCCGCTTTTGCGGGACATGCTACGGGCTTGGACAAGGCATGGTTGAAAACGTACTCGGCATGCGAGCCGCATTGCAAGCCGCGGCCGTGATCAGCCGAACCATCATGCGCAACGACATTGTGGGTGACGACAAGGTCGCGTGTCAGCCGCGTTTGGGATCGATCGTCATTTGAGAACCTCGCGCTTTGCAGCCACGCGTCAGTGGATTTCCGGCTCGGGAATGCCTTCGGCGCCTTCCAGGAAATCGAAGTCGCAGCCCTCGTTCGCCCGCCGGGTGTGTTGTGCAAACAGCCGGTAATAGCCGCGCGGATAATTTCGCGGCGGAGGCTTGTAGGCCTTGATGCGCTCGGTGATTTCCGCGTCGCTGAGGTCGACCTCGATGGCGCGTAGCGCAGGGAGCCTCAAAGGATCAGCAGGATCGCAAAAAACCAGATGCCAATGACGAGCGCGGCGTGCGCCACTGCGTCCCTTCTGAACAGCAAGTCATATCCAAGCATGTGCATTCCCCCTGTCTGGATTTTGAAAGGATGCACGGCTCGCGTCCGCGATAATGTGACCTGGATCACAGTTGCCACCGGCGAAGGGACCCGGGGCATCATCGTGTGCCGCGCTTCACACAGGTGGTCTGCGTCCAGCTGCTAGCCTCCTCTTCACGATGTTCGGGAGACTCGTCCTCCCGAGGAGATGGAGGCTACATGGCAAGACCGATCAGGATTGCAGTCGCCTTGGCGGTGACGGGCCTTCTCGCGCTGATGCTCTGGCAACTCGACAAGAAAGCGACGGCCGGTGCTTCGCGGGAACCCGGATACGCCGTGACCGCCAATCCATATCTGCCGATAAAGAGCCTTGGGCCGGTCTACTGACGAGCGCAGCTGCGCAGCGTCGGTCTATCTAGGGTAGCCCGGATTGAGCACTGGCGAAATCCGGGATCGCCGCCAAGCGGCAATGCTGCCCCGAGTTTTCGCCGACGCTCAACCCGGGCTACGGTTTCCCTGATAGATAGAACCCCGGCCGGGTATACGGCATGTGTCGCCCCACCCCGACCGGGGCCTGATCACCGCCCTACCAAATGGAGGTCGCTGCGGTGGTCAGCCTGCACTGTGCTCCCCTTCCACGCAGCCGTCGCTGGGGCAATTTGTCTCTCTGATGGGAGGCGCGGCCCGGACAAAAATGCCGGTGTGCCGACCTTGGGGGTATAGGGGGGAGGGGAAAGGTCGGCACACCGGACTAACCCTGTCCGGTCAGGGGGGACCAGGGAATCAGGGATTTGTGCAGACTACTACAACTTACGCTGGCAGTCCCTTTAATCTGTTACCCGCGGCAAATTATTCTTGCACCCTTGCACGGGGTCCTTTCCCAGCCGGCAAAATCGACCATCGGCTGACGATCATCTGTAGACGCACCTACCGGTCATCCATGCCGGGGCCGCCAAAAATCCACAACATGCTCAAATCCAAAGGAAATTCTGTAGGGCCGCGCCGCCCGTCATGCCTGCTTGGCGCGCGGCTTGCATGCCGGCATGGCGAGAGCGGAGGAGCGCATGCAGGTTTGTGCTGCTGCCAACGAGCGGGATGCTCGTCTTGCGCGCGCGCCGCCATCGCGGAACGGGAGCCGCCACGCCCTGCTCCTGAGCGAGAGCAGGACACTGCTCGCCGGCCCGCCGCCGCTCTTTCAGGCACTGTCGCCGCGCGAGCGCGAGCTCGTGCTCAGCCATGGCCGGCGACGCGTGCTCGATCGCGGACAGACGCTTTTTTCCCAGGACACGCCGCACGAGGGCATCTACCTCATCGAGAGCGGCCGGATTCGCGTGTTCTACAATGCGCCTTCGGGGCGCGAGATCACGCTGGCCTACTGGTATCCCGGAAACTTCGTCGGCGGGCCGGATATCTTCGGCACGAGCGTTCACCTCTGGTCCGGCGTTGCCACCAGCAGCAGCAGTGTCGTGCAGCTTCCGGGCAAGGCCCTGCGCAACCTGGTGATGCGGATTCCGGCGCTTGGAATTGGCCTGATCGAAGGCCTTGCGTTCAAGGGCAAATGCTATTCCGCCCTGGTGCAGATGCTCGGCACGCGCTCGGTGACCGAGCGGCTGGCGCACCTGCTGCTGCATCTGGTTGATGCATATGGGATCAGGGAGCCCGATGGCGTCCTCGTCGGCGCCGCGTTCACGCACGCCGACCTCGCTCACGTGGTCGGCGCGACCCGGCAATGGGTGACCATCAGCCTCAGGCGCCTGCAAGAGCAGGGCATCGTGGTGTGCCGCAAATCGCAAATCCTCGTGCGCCGTCCCGATGCTCTCCTGGAGATACGTGGCGGAGGCACGCCCCTGCCTCATGAATAAGCGAGATCAGCTGAAAACTGCCGAAAATATGGGCAGCAAATGATTTTGGGCAACTAATAACCGCGGCCGTCAGTGCCGGTTTTGCCGTGCAGCGAACCGTGGGCCAATAATCGGCAGAGACTGGCGAGACGGGCACATCGTGCCGGAGAAAAGGAAGAGAGAGCCATGGGACAATCGAGCTTCGCAACGGCGCTCGCGCATCGCACGCAGACTTCGGGCCTCGGATACGTTCTTCTTCCGGCGACCGCGCTGTGGCTCGTGCCATTGAGCGCTCCGGCGCAGACCATCGATATCGCCATCGGGCACCAGAGCATGTGCACCGACACTTATACCGGCGGGATCGTGATCAAGGAGCTCAAGCTCCTTGAGAAGCACCTGCCGCACGACGGCAAGTACGCCGGCGCCACCTACAACATCACCTGGGCCGACTATGCCTCCGGCGGACCGATCACCAATCAGATGCTCGCCGGCAAGCTCAATTTCGGCGTCATGGGCGACTATCCGCTGGTCGTCAACGGCTCGAAGTTTCAGGAGACCAAGAGCCTGCGCACGCTCTATGTCACGGGCACCGGCTACAATCTCAAAGGCGCCGGCAACGCGATCGTCGTTCCGGTGAGCTCCAGCTTCTACAAGCTCGAGGATCTCAAAGGCAAATCGATCTCGACGCCGGTCGGCAGCGCCTCCTGGGGCATGCTGGTCAAGGCGCTGCAGGACAAGAAGATGCCGCTCTCGAGTATCGAGCTGAAGAACCAGGCGCCCGCAGTCGGCGCCGCCAACATCGCAACCAGCAAGATCGACGCGCACTCGGACTTCTGCCCATGGTCGGAGATCATGGAGTTCCGCGGTACCGGCCGCAAGATTTATGACGGCAGCGAGACCGAGATTCCCTATCTGCACGGCGCGGTCGTGCGCCAGGACTTCGCGGAGAAATATCCGGAGATCGTCGTCGCCTTCATCAAGGCGGTCTACGACGCCGGCAAATGGATCGACGAGGACCCGATGCGGGCGACCGACATGATGGAGAAGTGGACCGGGGTCGAGAAAGAAGTGCTCTACCTCTATTTCTCCAAGGGCGGCCATCTCACGCAGGATCCCACAATCAAGAAGCAGTGGGTCGACACGCTCAAGTTCGACCACAACGTCCTTGTGCAGGAGAAGCTTGCATCCGCGCTCGACTTCGACAGCTGGATCACCGAGGACTACATCAAGCGCGCCTACGCCGAGATGGGGCTCAACTACGAAGCCGAGAAGGCCAAGACGGTCGACACGCTGGTGACCAACGCCGGCCGGCCAAACGAGATCTGGCACGCGCGCGACGGCATTCTGCCCTATCCGACGATCAAGGAGTTCCTCAAGGCGGTCGCCGAATTCCGGGCCACCGGCACCAAGCTCAACGCGACCTACGTCTACGATCAGGCCACCGGACTCAAGCTGTTCGGCAAGACCGCATTCTATGTTCACAAGCCGGACGGCGAGTTTGCGAGCTTTCTGCGCAAGGGCGAAGCCGAGGAGCTCGCCGCCAAGACGAAAGGCAAGGTCATCTTGTTCGAGGAAGCGGTCGCGAGCTCGGGCTCCTGACCGGAGAGTGCAAATTTCCCATGAGCTTGGGCTATTCGCGCGCTCTCGCAGCCTGCGCCACCGCTCCCCTGCGGGGAGAGGTGAAGCGCGGCTGCGGCGATCTCGTCGAAGCAGATTGTGACGGGCGTGATCGCATGGGCGCGCAGGCGGCAGTGAAAGCGGTGCTCGACGATGAGGGTGCCCATGCTGCGCCGCCTGCCGGCTCGGCAAAGGATAAAATCAGCGCCTCTTGCACAATCGCGCCCACCCCGAGGCCGCGCACGGACAAGCCGCGAGCGGAATGGGTATCGGGGCTGGCAACGTCGACCGGCCGCTGGACCGTGCGGCTTCTCGCGCTCGCCGCCGGGCTCGCACTCTGGCAATATGCGAGCGCCACCAGCCTCAATTTCTATGTCCGCTTCGACAACGTCCCCGGCCCGCTGCAGGTGGGGCAGGCGCTGCTCGGCCATCTCCAGCAGAGCACGTTCTACCTGCATGTCGGCGCGAGCCTGCGGCGCATCGCGATCAGCTATTCGCTTGCCGCCGGCATCGGCATCACGCTCGGCCTGCTGATGGGACGCTCGCGGCTCGTGCGCGACATCGTCTATCCCTATATCGAGCTGCTGCGCCCGATTCCCGCTGTCGCGTGGATCCCGCTCGCCATCCTGCTGTGGCCGACCGAGGAGGGGTCGATCATCTACATCACGTTCCTCGGCGCGCTGTTCCCCATCATCCTCAACACCGTCCATGGCGTGGAGCAGACGCCGGAAGTGCTCGTGCGGGCTGCGCAGTCGCTCGGCGCCTCGCGCCTGTGCATCTTCCGTCATGTCGTGCTGCCCGGTGCGCTGCCGAGCATCTGCGCGGGGCTTGCGATCGGCATGGGCGTCTCGTGGTTCTCGCTGCTGGCGGGCGAGATCATCAGCGGCCAGTACGGCATCGGCTATTTCACGTGGAACGCCTACTCCATCATCAACTACCCGGACATCGTGGTGGGAATGCTGGCCATCGGGGCGTTGGGCTCGGCGTCCACTTATCTTGTTCAGCAGCTCACCCGCCCGGCGCTGGCCTGGCAGAGGAAAGCGAGATGAGCGCCCTCGTCCTTGCGCGGCACGAGATCGGCGCCAGCGCCGGCCTGTGGCTCGCGCTGGCAGCCGGTTTTTTCGTCGGCTTCGAGCTTTTTCAGCTCGCGCTGCTCATCCTGCGCTTCGAGACATTTCCCAACTATCTGACCGTGTACGACTGGCCGGGCAATATTGCCCGGATCGTGCGCATGACGCCGTCGGTCGCCGACATGGTTTCGATCGCGCTCGACGAATGGCTGATCGAGATCGGCTCCATGGATTTCGCGTACGGCCACGGCATTGCCGAATGGAGCTTCGTCCTGGTGCCGGCCAAGGCCGCGGTCGCGCTGGTGGTCGCGTTGCTGCTTGCCGCCGACGTGGTGCTGTTGCGCGCGCTGCGCAAAGCATGCCCCCTGCCCGCGCGGCTTGGCGCCTCGATCATCGCCACCGGCGGCGCGCTCCTTGCGGGTGCGGCGACCATGACCATGACCTGGGTCGTGTGCTGCGCGGCGCCGAGCTGGGTGGTCGGTCTCGCCGTGCTGGGCGTGGGGGTGGCGACAGCGTTTGCATTGCAGCCGATCGGCGGCTGGCTCTCGCTCGCCGGCATCCTGCTCTTGGCCGCAACCGCGACCGCGCTGGCGAGGCGGCTTCCCGGCTCTCGCCGCGAGGCGGCGGCCGCAATCGCACTGCCCGCCGCGCTGGCGCGGGCACCGTCATGACGCTGGCGCTCGAAAAGGCGGCGGGCGGCGGCGCCTGGAGCCGCGCGCGCTCGCCGGCGGGGGAAGCGCTCGGTCGGGTCGAGATCTGGGAAGTGTCGGTCTCGTTCCGCCAGGGCTCGACCGTCAACCACGCGCTGGAAAACACCTCGGTCGATATCGCCGCAGGCTCCTTCGTGTGCCTGCTCGGTCCGTCAGGCTGCGGCAAGTCGACGTTGCTCAACGCGGTCGCCGGCTATGTGAAGCCGACCACCGGCTGGGCGCGGGTCGACGGGGGCGAGGTGCTGGGCCCCGGTTCCGACCGCGGCATGGTGTTCCAGCAATACTCGCTGTTTCCCTGGAAGACGGTGCGCGACAATGTCGCCTTCGGACCTTATGCGACCGGGTCAGGCCGGGCGCGTGCACGCGCCATTGCCGACGAGCTGCTCGATATGGTCGGGCTCGCGCGCTTCGCCGACCGCTATCCGGCCGAGCTCTCCGGCGGAATGCAGCAACGGGTCGGCATTGCGCGCGCGCTCGCCAACAAGCCGACCGTCCTGCTGATGGACGAGCCGTTCGGCGCGCTCGATTCGCAAACGCGCGCCGTGATGCAGGAGAACCTGCTGCGGCTGTGGGCCGAGTTCGGGATCACGGTCATCTTCGTCACCCATGACGTGGACGAGGCGATTTTCCTCGCTGACCGTGTGCTGGTCATGAGCGCAAGCCCCGGCCGCATCATCGAGGACGTGCACGTGCCGCTGCCGCGTCCGCGCAATCCCGAGATGACGACCGATGCTGAATTCATCGCATTGAAGCGGCATCTGCTTCACGTCATCCGGGCCGAGAGCCTCAAGGCGTTCGAAGATCAGGACCGATGAGGGGGGTCGCGATCGTCCTGATTGCCGTCGGATCGACGATCCCTTCGGCGCGCGCCGACATGCTCGTCACCGAAGGCATGGCGCCGTGGGAGACCTGCGCAGAATGCCACGGCCTCGACGGCATCAGCGCCATGGCGCGTTTCCCCAAGCTCGCCGGACAGCGGGAGGGCTACATTGCAAAGCAGGTGCGGGACATCCGCGATGGCCGTCGGGCGAACGATGGCGGGCAGATGGCCGCGACCGCAGGTGAGGTCAGCGATGATGACCTTGCGAAGTCCGCCGCTTATTTCGCGGGCCTTCCGCCGCCCGCGCCCGACGCTTCGCTGGCAACGGACACGCAGGACTGGCGGCGGGGCGCCGCGCTCTATCGGGACG
>Ga0306921_10002426_pt1 | contig 18712 bp, 17 predicted proteins | sample sta12Cox44000080_FD_203760 | JGI IMG/M metagenome (GOLD analysis project Ga0306921, IMG submission 203760) | Lab enrichment of tropical soil microbial communities from Luquillo Experimental Forest, Puerto Rico - statoxic.12C.oxic.44.000.080 (v2)... | ecosystem: Environmental > Terrestrial >... | reverse complement strand
CATAGGCGTCAAACGGTTCCGATATACGGTTGAAAGCCTGCTGCCTGCGCGGTATCAAGTATGGGGCGATGACCTGAAGCGGATTCAGGATTTACTCGGCGATGTACACGATCTCGACGTTCTCCTTACCACTCTCGGCGACGGCGGCGCCACAGAGGAATCCGAGGAACTTCGCCACGCGTGGGTCGAGCGCATCGCCTCGGAACGTCACCATCGCATCGAAACTTACCGCCAACTCACGCTCGGCAAAACCAGCTTGTGGCACACGTGGCGCCAGGGATTGCCGGAGGGCACGCGGCTCGAATCCGCGGCCATGGCCAGACTGCGCGCCACGGCAAAAGCGCTGGATGGCAACCCGACCCGTACCGCGCAAGTCTATCAACTCGCGCTGAAGTTGTTCGGTGGCCTCAAACGCGTTGAGGCATCACCGGTCTTCGCCCTCAAAACGTCGCGAAAACTCATGCGTGCCGCGGCTCGTCTGCATGGAATCGGGGCGGCGCTCGATCGCAAGTCGCCGCAGAAGGCGGCGCGGAATTACCTCCGGGAAATGGCCACCCCGTTAAGTTGGACGGCGGAGGAATGGGACACGCTCATCAATATCGTGCGCTATCACCGCGGGGCGCTGCCAGGTGCAAAACATAAGTCGTTCGCTAGGCTGACCAACGATCAGCAGAAATCCATTTCGGCTCTCGCCGGCGTCCTGCGCTTGTCGAGGGCCCTGCGCAAATGCGGCGTTGCTTCCGCCGATGGCTTGCGCGTCGAGAAATCCGTTGACGCCTTGCTCGTACAATTGCCCGGGCTCGAAGAATCCGAAGAAGCCGCTGCCCGCCTCGCCGCAGGTAAGTACTTGCTGGAAAGCTCGCTCGGAAAGGCACTGCTTCTGAAACCTGTGCCGCCTGCGCCAAAAATTGTTCAATTACCGCGCCGCGAAGAACCCCTGCCGGACTCCGCCGCGGCATCGGACTAACGGCGCGAAACGAGCGGTACGGCCTCCCGCGGTGGCGAGACGATCTGCAACCCGACCCTAGCCTACTTCCCGGCCTTGCGCAGCAGTTTCGGCGTCGCTAACCAGATCAATTCCCCGCTTGGCGGAACCAGCCTCCGCAATTCAAGGAGCGCCACTCCCGCCTTCTTCAGCGACGAAATATGATGTTTTGCGCCGACCGCTGTTGCCAGTACATCGTCCAAGTGTGGTGCGTGGCCAAACACGAAAACTGCCGACAACTCCTTGTCCTTCGCGAGGTCGCGAAACAGCTGCAGTGGTTCGGCGCCCGGCAACAACAAATCCGACTTGCGGATTTTCGCCTTCGCATACTCCAACTCCTCCGCAAAGATTTCCGCCGTTTGGAACGCGCGCAAATATGGGCTGCTGATCATAACATCAGGAATGGCGCTCACTTCCGCCACTCCCTTCGCCACCTGCCTGCTTTTCTCCATGCCCTCGTCGGTCAAAAAACGGTCGGGATCGGCTGGGCACTTGGGATCTTCCCGGTCCACCGCGATACCGTGGCGCACGATGTACAACTGCATGAACGAAACCCCTCCCTGCAAATCATCTTACAAAAGCCGCTGTAGCAAAGGGTAATCGATGTTGTTGTGCCTATCTAGGGACGCTACCCGTCAGGATTGGCGCGCGCGAAAGAATAGCTGCACGTGAAACTCCTTCTCGAACAGCGCCGCGCTTCGCTCCGCGTCCCGTAGATCCTCGCTCGCATCACCGCGCGCCTCCACCTGAAACGTGACCGCTCCCCGCTGGAACGAGGCCCGCAAACCCAGCACACGCTGACGATGCGAATGATCCAGACCCTCGGCGATTCGCACGATCGACGCAAGGCGCCGCGCCAGCCGCTTGTCGTTATTGTTCAGCGCCGAATACGCCGGATGGTGTCCGTCAGGCTCTGACTTGCGGTTGTGATAGCGCACTACGGCACCGACAATCTGGCGGTCGCGTCCCTCGAGTCCGGGTATATCACCGTTGAGCGCGAGATATTCGCCGTGCTTGTGGTGCCCTCGGTGGCTCACCCGGTGTCCGACATCGTGCAGCAGCGCGCCCGCTTCGAGTTGAACCCGCGCCTGCACCGGCATGTGATGCACCGGCTGCAACTGGTCGAACAGCATCACGCTAAGTTCCCGCACATGCTCCGCGTGTTGCTGGTCATACTCGAGGCGGCGGCCAAAACTCCGCGTGGCCATCAGAATTTGTCGTGCCTCGTCGTTGTAGCGGTGCGGCTCCTTGCGGGAAAACGCGTCGCGGGCAATCTCGTGCAGCAAGCCCTCGCGAATGCCAACGCCGGGAATGGTAAACACCCGAATATTAAGGTAGCGCCCCAAGGTCAGCAGGATGATCGCGGCTACGGCCATCACGTCGGCGCGGTCGCGTCGCACTCCGTAGGCCTTCATCCGTTCGCGAACGTCCCGCTCCAGGATGTCCGGCAGACGCTCGCGCAACAGCGACAATTCCAGCGAAGGCAATCCGTCCCGGCGTGGACCAGGCGCCACATTCGAAAGCGTTTCGGCATTTCCGCCGAGCGCCACGGCCACCTCGTCTGCAACGTTCGGACGGTTCGGCAGTCTCGATTCGAGCAGTGCGCGAACATAGCGGCGGACCTGCTCGGCCTGCGCTGGCCGGATCACCCCCGGAATGTTCAGCGTGCTCATCAGGCGAACGGTGCCCAGGGGAAGCTGCGCCGCCTGCTCCACCGCGTGGTCCCGCAGGATACTCAACTCGAGACTCCCTCCGCCCAAGTCGGCAATGCACCGCGGCTGCGCGTCCGGCCCCATCGCAGCGATTACCGCTTGTTGTCCCAAACGCGATTCTTCCTTCGCACTGATCACTTCCAAGGTGATGCCGCTCGCTTGCTTCAAGCGACGAATCAGACTCTCGCGGTTGACCGCCTCGCGGGTCGCGCTGGTGGCAACCGCACGGTAACGGGTTACGCCGAACTCGTCCATAATCTCGCGCAGCCGTCGAAACGCCTTCGCACTTTTATTGAGCAGTTCCTCGCTGAAGCGGTGCCGGACAAAAACCCCTTCGCCGAGCCGTAGTGGATAGCGTTCCGTGCTGAGCGGCTCAATGTCCAGAGCCGAGTAGGCGCGCGCGGCAGATAAACGAACTGCGTTCGAGCCGGCATCAATAGCCGCGATATGGACCGGGTCGGGCATCGCTGTGGTTTACCGCCAGAGATGAGCCAAAGCGGACGAAGGCGCGTATTTCGTCGAGCGAATGCCGAGGTGCTCACCTATGCGCTGCCGAAGTTGTTTGTTCACCAGCGAAACACTGCCTTCCCCATCGAGTTCGATGAAACTGCTCCTTTTCGCCATAACTTCGAATTCGCGCTTGATCATGGTTTGGTAACGCACGAACGACCAGTACAGGTCGTGGGAAAGCGACATGTCGCGGCCCGCTTCCCAGTAGCTGATGGCCTGCGCCTTCTTAAATTCGCGCGCGAAGGCCGTCTCCGGACGCACATTGAGCCAAAACGTCAGATGCGGCCGCAAGGCCATGGCGTACAAGCCCGTGAGGTAGTCGCGATTGATACCGCGTACCACGCTTCGCGCGACCAACGTGAAAATAAAACGGTCGGCCAGCACCACCGTTCCGGAACGAAGCGCCGGTACGATGCGGTGCTCCAGCTGGTCGAAAAAGTCGGTTGCGTACATCAACGCCAGCGTCAGGCGCGTTACCGCGTTCTTCGCCAGCAATTCGTCAATGTCGCGTCCCACCAGGTTCGATCTCCGCAGCCCGCTCGTCTGCACCGCAAACCCTTCGGACTCGAGCCACTCCTGCAGCAGGGCAATTTGCGTGGAGCGCCCCGAACCGTCCAGGCCCTCGATCACAATTAACGTGCCGTTCAGCTCCGCGGGGTCAAGTCCAACCAGCGGCTCGCCGAAAAACGACTGCGAGTACTCGCCGTCGGCGGTTTTCAAGCTAACCGACTCCGCCGGCAAAGGTATTTTCTCTCGTTCCTGCTCGGGCATACGTTATTCCGCCTCCACCGCGCGAGGCGCGAACCGCTTGAGATCAATCTTCGACGCCACGATGTCGCGCATCTGCTTCTGGAGCTTATTTACCGGCATGGTTCCGTCGAGCACGACGAAACTGTCGCTATCGACCATTTTGTCGTACTCCTCCAGAATGCGCGCCTGAAACAACCGAAAGCTCTCGGCGCGGTCGTAGGAAAGGCCCAGGTCCATGCCCGCTTCGTAATATTTCAGCCTCGGCCTCCCGCTCAAAATGCGATGCACCGCAACGTCCAGCGGCGCGCGAAAATAAAACGTGATGTCCGGAATCGGCGCGAAGCGATACAAATTTCGCAACCAGCGGTGCGAACAACCCCTGGCGGCATCCCGCGCAAAAGCCGTATAAATGTAGCGGTCGGCGAGTACGAGATAATCCCCTTGCAGCAGCGGCATGATCTGTCGCTCACAACGATCCGCAAAGTCCGAAGCATGCAGCAGTGAAAAGGTTGTCGGCGTCAGCAGCCTTTTCTGTTTGCCGCGGCGCGTCGCCGATTTCACCAGCGGCGATGAATTCCATTCCGTGAAGTGCAACCGGTATCCGCCGATCTCGAGCCAGCGCTTCAGCAGGTAGAGTTGCGTACTTTTTCCCGAACCGTCTGTTCCTTCCACGACGATCAGCGCGCCGGGATAGGCTCGGCTAGGTACAGGCCGGCCAGGTTGGGGAAGGGTCGTCTTGGCAGGTTCGGTGGTGCGCGGCGGTTTTACCGCCGTATCTTGAGTTTCCATGAGATAGCAACAAAGCGACGGTCTTGAACTTTGAGCCTAGTGTTCCTCTGTTACAGGAGCATTACAACACAATCGCAGAGCGCAGGCAAAAATGCGCAGGGCAACCCGGCAGCGCAATGCGTTTCCCCAAGGTGGAACGGATTCACAAGTAGGACTTGCAGGGTCGGCATGCCGACCTTCAGCACTCAGAAGAACGCCAGCTTGATGGTCAGGTATTTTTTCGGATTCTTGCGGAAGTCGGCCAGAAATGCGCGCAAATCCGCCGTGGCCGCCGTCAAATTGTCATACAGTTGCGGGTCGGAGAACAGTTTCCCCACGGTGTTGTCGTTCTTGTTCATCTTGGACGTGGCTTCGGCAAGGTTGGAACTTGTGTCGCGCAGTTTGTTGTACAGCGTCTCGTCGGTGAACAGCTTGCCCATCGTGCCTTTTCCGTCCCGCACGTCACCAATCACCGCATTGCCTTTGGAAATGGCTTCCTTGGCTTGATCGTATAGCGTCGGATCATAGAGCAACTTGCCCAAAGTGCCTTTCTGCGCCCGCAAGTCAGCCAAAATCGTGTTCACCTGATCGACGGTCGTCTCCACTTTGTTGCCCATTTCATCCGTCATCAGCAGTCTTCCGACCGTGCCTTTACCCTCTTGCACGTTCGACGCGATTTCATCGCCCTTCGCCAGAAGACTATTCAAGTGCCGGTAGGCCTGGTCGTCGGTGAGCAATTTTCCGAGCGTGCCTTTGCCCTGGCGCACGCCTGCAACCAAGTCCTGGACCTCCACGCTCAGCTCTTTCAAATTGGCCAGGACGTCCGCGCTGCCTTCCACCACCTGGGAAACCCCTTTTTCCAATCCTGCCGGCACTTCTTGACCGTCCTTTATCGGAACGCCCGTAAAACCACGCTTGAGGTTGACGTAGCGGTTGCCCAGCAGCCCTTCGGTGACCAGCAGGGCTACGGAATCGGTGAGAATGTCCGGCTGGTAACGGCGGTCCAAGCGCATATCCACTTCGATGTTGCGCATTTTGTCCGGCGGTTTACCGTGCTCGCGCGGCACCACCGCGATGCGTTCCACATTGCCGATTTCCACGCCATCGAGCCGCACCGGCGCTCCGGTCGACAAGCCCGCGACCTCCGGCATAAATGTTTTCAGACGGTACTTCGGTCCCCACACTCCGGCGCCGGTCACATAAAAAATCGCAACTGCAAGAATCAAAAGGCCCACCAGCACAAACAAACCCACGCGTAATTCCGACCACGTCAGTTGTTTGCCGCGCGCCATGCCATCTTTCCTCCGTAACGGCCGAGGGAATGCTGCCCCAACTATACAGGAATCAAATCAAAAACCGTCGCAGATATGGGTCCGGTGATTCCAACATGGCCGTTGGACTGCCTTCGAAATATATCCTTCCGTCGCGCAGAACCAAAAAACGCGTAATGGCCGCCGCACTTTCGGGAGTGGGCTCCCGCCGCACCGTGCGCGTTGCCGGATCGAAATGGAAATTCGCGAGCGCGAATCCGTCTTGCAGGCGATGTGTCGCGAGCAGCGCGGTCACCCCATATACGTCACGCAAGCGCAAGATCAGGGTGATGATGGTCTGCGAAGTGATGGGATCAAGGCCGGCGGTCGGCGAATCGTACAGGACAATCGGCGGCCTTGTAATCAGCGCGCGCGCGATCGAAACGCGCCGCCGCATGCCCCCGGATAGTTCGGATGGCAAGAGATCGACGGTGTGCTCCAACTCGACGAAGCGCAGCACCTCGCCCACGCGCGGGCCGATTTCCTCTTCGCTGACGTGGTCTTCCTCGAGACGATAGGCAACATTCTCGCCCACCGTGAGCGAGTCAAACAGGGCGCCTTCTTGAAACACGAATCCGACTTGCCGGCGGAATTCGAGCAATTCCCGCTCAGGTTTTCCCGTGATGTCCTGCCCCAGCGCCCGCACCGTGCCGCTGTCGGGGCAAAGCAGGCCAGCCGCCAGTTTCAGCGTCAGCGTCTTACCCGTTCCCGTTTCCCCGAGCAGGATCAGCGTTTCGCGCGGTTGTACCGAAAACGACAAGCCGCGCAAAATCGGACCCTCTTCAAAACCCAGCCACACGTCGGAAAAGTCCAGCGCTGGCTCGCTGCTCGATCCGAGGGCGGCTGTGGAAGTAGGAGGTGCGGACATACCGGTCAGAGTTTGTCCGCCAGATAGAGCGCGAGTTTCGTGAGAAACGTGTCCGCAACAATGATCAAAACCGAAGACACCACGACGGCCTGTGTGGTCGCCCGGCCGACACCTTGCGTGCCTCCGCGGACGTTGAGCCCCTGATAACAACCCACCGTCGAAAGAATGAATGCGAACACTACAGATTTTGAGAATCCCTGCATCAGATCGGAAAACTCGAGAATCGCGATGGCGCGCTGCCAGAAGGTGGTTGCGCTCAATCGGAGCGAAAAGACACTCGCCACCATGCCCCCCAGCAATCCGACAAAGACAGAAATCGTGGTGAGCAGGGGAACCACGATCAGCGCAGCCAACACCCGCGGCGAAACCAGTTTGCGGCTCGGGTTCGTGCCCATGGCGCGCATCGCGTCCACCTGTTCGGTCACCAGCATCGAACCCAACTCCGAAGCGATACCCGAAGAACACCGCCCCGCAACCAGCAAGCCGGTGATCGTGGGACCTAACTCGCGCACCAACGCGAGTGAGACGATGTCACCGGTAAGCGAGACCTGGCCGAAGCGCTGGAACTGGGTCCCGGTCTGCAGCACCATCACCGCGCCGATGAAAAATCCGGAGAGCAGTACGATCGGAAGCGAGCCCGTACCGATGTCGTCCATTTGTGTCACGGTGTCCGGCATATACCGTGGCCGGCTGAACAGATTGGCCACCGAGTGATACGACAGGATCGAGTAGTCCTGAACCTTCAGCACCGATTCCTTGGCCGCTTCGGTCAACACGCCAATAACCGAGGACGATGCGGCAACGCTGCTTTGCTGTCGGGTAGCCGGCAGGGGTGTGTTCGACACGGTGGCTCGCGGAAACCTCGAAAGAAGCGTATCTGCAGCGCGTAGAAGCGTCAAGACTTAAAGGCGTGCTAAGGTACGTCTCGCTTTGCACCGACGGCCAAGCGGAGCAGTTCATTTTGATCGCGGCGTGTCGTCGAAATCGGTCGCAACCCTCTCCTGCTTTGCCGCGGGTTACCGGGCCGCTTTTTGAGGTACGATCCGCCCGGAGGCCGAAGCTTTTTTGTCCTGGGTCCGGACCTGTGGAGGGTACAGAACCTTTCGGCAAACTCATCCCTTTGCCTTGTCGCCATACCGAAGTTAAGCACGCGCTGGACGGAAGTGCGTGTCGCCGATAGACTAAAAGTTTATGCTGCGCTTCTATACGGCGGGGGAGTCGCACGGCCAGGCATTATTGACCTTTTTGTCGGGCTTGCCGGCGGGCCTGCCGGTCGATGTCGGCGCGATCAATCACGAGTTGCACCGGCGGCAACTCGGCTACGGCCGCGGCGGGCGCCAGAAAATCGAAAAGGATCGCGCGGAGATTTTTGCTGGCGTGCGTCACGGGCAGACCATCGGCGCGCCGATTGCTCTCCGCATCGAAAATCGCGATTGGGCCAACTGGGAGAAGATTCTGCCAGTCGAGGCGTCCGACGCGCCGGAAACGGAATCCAAGAAGCTGGTCGCGCCGCGGCCGGGGCACGCGGATCTCGCGGGTTCGCAAAAATTCAATTTTCATGATGCCCGCTATGTGCTCGAACGCGCGTCCGCGCGGGAAACCGCGGCCCGCGTGGCGGCGGGAAGCTTTGCGCGGCAATTTTTAAAGTGCTTCGGGATGGAAATTGCCAGCCACACGATTCAGGTCGGGCATGAGCGACTGGAACGCCGCGCGCAATGGGAGGAAATCGTGGCCGTATGCGCGGATCTGGAATCGCCGCTGCGCTGCGTCGATGCGGCCGCAGAGCAAAAGATGATAGCGGAAGTCGATGCGGCGCTAAGAGCGGGCGACACGGTCGGCGGCGTGTTTGAAATTGTGGCGCACGGTGTCCCGGTGGGCCTCGGGTCGCACGCGCAATGGAACGAAAAGCTCGATGGCCGGCTGGCCCAGGCGGTAATGAGCGTGCAGGCGGTGAAGGCCGTTGAGATTGGCTCCGGAATCCTGGCGGCAGGTTCCTACGGAAGCGAAGTGCAAGACGAGATATCCTATGAGAAGGCCGCACGCCGATTTCGCCGGGCTAGCAACCGCGCTGGCGGGTTGGAAGGCGGGATCAGCAACGGCGAAGATGTGGTGGTTCGCGGGTTCCTGAAGCCGATCTCTACGTTGCGCAAGCCGCTAGGCACCGCCAACCTGGTCACGAAAGAGCCTGTGCAGGCGGCCTACGAGCGCTCCGACTGGTGCGTGGTGCCGGCGGGCGGTGTTGCCGGAGAAGCCATGCTGGCTCTTGTGCTCGCCGATGCTTTTCTGCAAAAATTTGGAGGAGATTCGCTCGCCGAGACGCGGCGAAATTTCGAGAATTATGGCCGACAAATCGACGAGTACTGAAACCAAGCAGGCCGCCGCGAAGCCCGCCGAGGCGGCAGAAGCGCCGCCTCGCAAAATCTATCCGATCGTGAAGTACGGCGATCCGGTACTGGAAAAACCCGGAGCGGCCATCAAGAAATTTGACGCCGAACTGGAAGAACTGTGCGAAGACATGTTCGCATCGATGTATGCGGCACAGGGCGTAGGACTGGCGGCCCCGCAGATCGGCAAGAGTATTCGACTGGCGGTGGTAGACGTTTCCGCAGGGAAAAACCCCGAAGCGAAAATTGTTCTTGTGAATCCGGAGATTATCCATGCGGAAGGTGAAGTACGTGAAGAAGAAGGCTGCCTTTCGATTCCCGGATTTCGTGGCTACGTGGTGCGGCCCCAGTTTGTGACCGTGCGGGCGCAGAACGCGAAAGGCGAAACCTTCGAGATTCGGGGGGAAAACCTGTTGGCCCGAGCGTTTTGCCATGAGATCGACCACTTGAACGGCGTTCTTTTCCTGCAGCACCTCAGCATGCTGAAGCGTGATCTGATCAGGCGAAAGATCAAGAAGATGCGCAAAGAAGGCGAGTGGTAGTGGCGGAAGATTGAAGTCTGGAGCCTGAGGTCTTCGGTTTGGGTCTTGAAGCAGGTCCGTCATGACAAAGCTCGTCATTTCGAACCGAGTCTGCGGACAGAGAAATCTCTCTTTTAAGCCAAGAGCTCGACGGTAGGAGGTCAAAGTCAAATTCAGGCTACTCCAGTGATAACGATATGAACCGCTTGCGGCTGGTGTTCTGCGGCACACCGCAATTTGCGGTTCCGGCTCTCCAGAAACTCCTCTCCCTATCTGAATTTGAGATCCTGGCAGTCTTCACGCAGCCGGACCGCCCGCGCGGGCGGGGTCGCCAAGTGACTTTTTCCCCCGTCAAGGAGGTCGCGCTGGCCGCCAACCTTCCGGTACGCCAACCGGGCAGGATTCGTGCGCCAGAGGTCGAGGAGCAGCTCCGTGTGCTGGCGCCCGACGCCGTCATTATTATCGCGTACGGACAAATCATTCCTGTGCGCTTCCTGACAATCCCAAAGTTGGGCTGGATCAACCTGCACGCTTCCCTGCTGCCCCAATATCGCGGTGCGGCACCGATTGCCTGGGCCATGGCCAACGGAGAAACCCGCACGGGCAACACCAGCATGCGTATCGACGCGGGCATGGACACGGGCGAGATGCTCCTGCAGGACGAATTGCCGATTCTGCCGGACGAAACGGCGCCCGAGCTGACCGCCCGCTTGGCGCAAGCGGGTGCGCCCTTAATCGTCGAGACACTTCGCGAATTGGCGCTCGGCAATCTACGCGGGCGTGCGCAGGACAACTCGGCGGCCACCTATGCACCGATTCTAAAACGGGAAGACGGGCTGATTGACTGGCAACGTCCGGCGCAGGAGATTTACAACCGTATCCGCGGGTTCACGCCCTGGCCGGGAGCATATACGGAATTTCGCGGCCAGACCTGCCACGTGTGGGGCCGGCCAGCCGCACCCGAATCGTCGCCCCATTCCCCGGGCACCATCAGCCATACAGGCGGCGGCGTGGTGATTGCGTGCGGAGCGGCAACCGTACTCGAGTTGACCCACGTCAAAATAGAGGGACGCAAGCAAGTGACAGCAGCAGAGTTCGCGAATGGAGCGCGGTTACAATCTGAAGAACACTTTGGGAAACGTGATTTGCGGTAGACATCCCCGTCCGTCATACTTGCGAATTACACTACTGGTCACGTTCGCGACAGGCAAAAGGGAGCCCGATTTATATGAATAACCACCCGCCAAAGGTATTTCCCCGTGTCCGTTCCCGTGGATTACGGTCGCGAGCACGGGTCGCGCTGGCAATGCTTTTGGCATCGCAACTCACGACCTTCCCGTGTGCGTCGGCGGGTAGCGATACGAACCGCGCGGCAGCGGCCGCCGCCGATCCGATCCTGGCGACCATGCAAACGGAACTGAATCGAGCGAAGACCGATTTGGCAAAGAGCGATCCCGCGCCGTACTTCCTCAGCTACACCGTGTACGACCAGGATCAGATCATGATCGCTGCGGCTTACGGCGGCTTGCTGACGAACTCCGCGAACAAACGGCGTTCGGCCGATGTGACCATGCGCGTGGGCACCCCGCAACTCGACAATACCCATGGCCAAAGCCGCGCGAGCGGAATTACTTCGGGAGTGCTCCCGTTGAGCGACAATCCCGACGCGGAAGCCCGTGTGTTGTGGGAATTGACGGATCGCGCCTATAAGCGCGCTGCTCCTGCTTACCTCAACGTAAAAACGAACACCGCGGTACAGGCCGAAGAGGAAGACAAGTCCCCGGATTTCAGCAAGGAATCACCCACGGTGCACGTGGACACAAGACTCAAAGAGCCGGCTTTTGACCGCTCCGCGTGGGAAGACGAAGCGCGGCGGCTCTCCGCGGCTTTCCGGAAATATCCCTACGTTTATTTCGCCACCGTCGTGTTGCAAGTCTCGGTTTCCAATTCGCGGATGGTTTCTAGCGAGGGCGCCGCGATTGCCACGCCGAGCGCCACCGCACGACTGGTGATCGAAGCGCAAACACGAGCCGATGACGGCATGGACTTGCTGCGCGTAGAAACCTTCCAGGCTCCTACCGCCGCGGGACTGCCGCCGGAAGCCGAGTTGAGTGCCAAAATCGACAAGATCGCGGCGGATTTACAGGCTTTGCGGAATGCTCCCGTCGCGGAACCGTACGATGGACCGGCGCTGCTAAGCGGGCGCGCCGCCGCAGTGTTTTTTCATGAGGTGCTGGGACACCGCCTGGAGGGCCACCGCCAGCGCGACGAAGACGAGGGTCAGACATTCACGAAAAAGGTAGGACAGGAGGTTCTGCCCACATTCCTCAGCATCGTGGATGATCCCACGCTTCCCGACCTGAACGGCGTGAAGCTCGCGGGCACCTATGCCTATGACAGCGAGGGAACACCTTCGCAGCGTGTGGAAGTTATTCAGGATGGCATTTTGAAGAATTTCCTGATGTCGCGCATGCCGGTCAAAGGATTTGATCAGTCCAATGGCCACGGCCGGAATCAACCCGGATATATGCCCACCGGCCGGCAAGGCAATTTGATCGTAACGTCCAGCAAAACCGTGCCGGAAGCGGAGATGCGCCAAAAGCTCATCGACGAAGTGAAGCGCACCGGGAGGCCCTACGGTCTGTACTTCGATGACATCCAGGGCGGTTTTACGTTAACCACGCGAGCCCTGCCCCAAGCGTTTCAAGTGTTGCCGGTGATCGTGTACAAGGTCTATCCCGACGGGCGACCGGATGAATTGGTACGCGGCGTCGATATCGTCGGCACACCTTTGGCGGCGCTGACGCGCATCATCGCAACAGGAGATCAGGAGCACGTCTTTAATGGCGTGTGCGGAGCGGAAAGTGGGAGCGTGCCCGTTTCCGCGGTAGCGCCGTCCATGCTCTTCAGCGAAATGGAAGTACAGAAACGCGCTCACGGCCACGACCGGCCCCCGATCCTTGCGCCTCCGGGGCTGCAGGAACAGTACGCCGCGGAAAAGGAATCCACAAGGAAAGCGGAGGTGAAGCCATGAAGGGCGCAAAACTCTCCGCTGCGGCGCTGTTCGGTGGATTGCTGATGACCGGCATGGCGTGGCTCGCGCCATCGCCGTCGCGCGCCTCCGAATCCGATCTGGCGACCGCCGCGGCCCACGAAGCCGCCAAGGGCGATCCCTTGCTCGAGGCGTTGCTGGCCGAACTCGACCGTTCCAAAGCGCAGTTGAAAATGGATCAGGTACAGGCGCCGTACTACATCGAGTATCGCGTCAACGACGTGGACGATTACACCGCCGAAGCGGCGTTTGGCTCGATCCGATTGAGCAACCGCTCCCGCGCCCGCATTCTGCGCGTTGTGGTACGCATTGGCGACTACCAGCAGGACAGCTACTACAACCAGGGGCTGGGCTCCGCGACCATTCTCCCGCTCGACAACGATCCCATCGCCTTGCGTCGCCAGATCTGGTTGCTTACGGATGAGGCGTACAAGAACGCCGCTGACGCCTACGCCGAAAAGTTATCGGCGCTGAAACAGTTTTCGGCCGACCCGACCCCGGTCGATGACTTCGCGAAAGCGCCGGTGGTCTCGGCGGTCGGCGAAACGGTCCGGCTGAAGATGGACCAGCAGAGCTGGGACAAGACTCTGGAGGAAATGACCAGCCTGTACCGCCAGCATCCGGAAGTGGAGTCGGTAAATGCCGACGCGCGCTTCACCGCGGTCAACGAATATTTCGTCAACTCCGAAGGCACCATCGTGCGCCAGGGCCGTACGACCGCAACGGTTACCTTGTCCGGAACCGCGCAAGCCGAGGATGGCATGCGGCTGTCGCGCAGCCCCTTCTGGACCGAGGAACGCGCGGAAGACCTGCCGAACCGCGAAGTGCTGCGCCAGGAAGCAAAGAAAATGCTCGACACCCTGGACGCCCTGCGCGTGGCGCCGATCGTCGAAGAGTCGTATCGCGGGCCGGTTCTGTTTGCCCCGGACGCGGCCAACGATATCGTGGCGGGACTGCTGGGCGGGAACGTCGTTGGCCGCAAGCCGCAGTTGGGAAGGCCGAACCGCACCACCGGCGCCTTTGCGACCAGCTACAAGACGCGGGTTCTGCCGAAGTTTGTCAGCGTGGTCGACGATCCCACCTTGAACTTGTTCGACGGCAAGAAACTGGTGGGAAGCTACGGCGTGGACAGCGAAGGCGTGAAGGCGCGATCGGTGACGCTGGTCAACCAAGGCATGCTCGAAAACTATTTGATCGGCCGGCAGCCCTTGCGCGATTTTCCGGACTCCAATGGACACGGCCGAGCCGCGCCCGGCGGACCACCAAACCCAAGTTTGGGCGTGCTGGTGGTGAAGAGTTCGGAGCCCCAGTCGCCCAAGGAACTCAACGAAAGATTGATACAGATGGCGGCGGCCCAGGATACACCCTACGGCTATCGCGTCGAAACGCTAGGCCCGGGAAATCAGCCGCGCCTGCTGTATCGCGTGTATGTCAAGGATGGCCACGAAGAACTCGTGCGTGGCGCGGTGTTCAACGAACTGGACGTGAGGACGCTGCGCAATGATCTGTCCGCGGTCGGCAACGACCCGGAGGTCAGCAATCGCGCGACCGGGATGCCGCAAACGATTATTTGTCCCTCCTTGCTCTTTGATGAGTTGGAAGTAAAGCGCGCGGATACGACGAAGGAAAAACTACCGGAATATCGCGCGCCGGAGATCAAGAAATAGGCGGTGGAGGTTTCGAGAGCAGACCGTATGAGCCTGCGCGAGCGACTCGAATGGGCCACCCGGATGGCGTTTTTGGTGTTCATCCTGGCTTCGGCCGCCTTTCTCAGCGCGATCACGGCAATGCGCTTCGCCATTCACGGGCGCGAAGTCACCATGCCCAATCTGGTCGGAAAAGATGTCGGCGAAGCAAGCAAAGTGCTGGGCTCGAAAGGTCTGATTCTGCGCGTGGCCGACCGCGTGTATAGCGACGTGCCCATCAATCAGGTGGTCCGGCAAACACCCACACCGGGAATGCTCATGAAGGTTTCGCAGCAGGCCCATGTGGTCTTGAGCCTCGGTCAACGACAGCTCGAGATTCCGCCTCTCGAAGGCAATACCCTGCGCGTCTCGCGAATCGAGTTGCTACGCGCCGGCCTGCAAGTCGGAGAAGTCTCCTCCGTCAGTCTCGCGGACCAAACGTCCGATACGGTGCTGTTGCAGAATCCCAAGCCCGGCCACGGCGCGGCCACGCCGAAGGTGGACGTGCTGGTTGCCGCGGGTGCTCGGGAACCCAGCTATGTGATGCCCTATCTGATCGGACTGAATGAAATCGAAGCGCAGCACCGCTTGGATCTGGCCAATCTGCATCGCAAGATCAACTACGTCGCGGCGCCCCAGTGGCCCCATGCCACCGTTATCGATCAGTCGCCGCTCGCCGGAACACGAATCGCGAGCAGTGCCGAAGTACAACTGACCATCGCGAATTGAGCGCAGCTCACTGGCCTGATAGGGCTGGGATGGAAAGCCTTGCCTCCGTGGTAGTGCGCGTTTTCCTGCCCGCGTTCCGGTGCTTGTAGCGGCTTTCTCTCGGAGGCGGCCCTTTTCGCAGCGGCGCGGCCGTGCGGCCCATGGGTGCACGGCTGGTCCGGCCCTGAGCAGCGGTCGAGAAACGGCTTTACGCTGCCCTCCTCACAACCGCCTAAGAAGCTTTCACACTCCACGAGCGCGTTGACATTTCGCCTTAAAGGAACTATTCACACGCCACACGCGTAAAGACTCGATAAGGAGGGGTGCGGCGTGAGGCGCTTGGTCGTCCTGCTTTGCATGGCCCTGCTGTCCCAGTTGGTTTGTGGATTCCCCCGTTCAGGCGAAGCGCAAAACCAGATACGCGTCGACGTAGACCTGGTCAATGTGGCCTTCACAGCGCGCGACTCCAATGGGGCTTTGCTCGGGAACCTCACACGCGACGACGTGGAATTGTATGAGGATGCGGTTCCGCAGAAGATCGAGTTTTTCGCAAAAAGCACCGACCTGCCCCTCACCCTGGCGCTGATCATGGATGTCAGCGGCAGCCAGGAACACTTTGAGAAGAAGCATCACAAGGATTTGCAAATATTTCTTCAGGAAGTCCTCGGATCCCGAGACCGCGCTTTCATGGTGGGCTTCGGGAATCATTTGCGGCTGGTCAGCGACTACACCAATTCCCCCGACGCGATACTTCAAAACTTCCTGGAATTCGACAAGGGCAAGCGTCGCTTCCCCGAGATTGGCCCGGAGGAAGAGCGCGACCTGGGCACGGCCTTTTACGACTCCATCTATTACAGCGTGACTGAAAAACTGGAGCGCGCCGGAAGCCGACAGGCCATTCTGATGTTCAGCGACGGCGAAGACAATTCGAGTTCGCACAACATGATGCAGGCGATCGAAGCCGCGCAAGCCGCGAACGTCATTATCTATACCATCCGCTACACCGAGACCAAGCACGGACAACTGAACGCCCGAAACAAATACGGCATCAGCGTCATGGATCGCATCGCCAGAGAGACGGGTGGCGCACATATCGACGCGCAGAAAACCGATCCACACACCTACTTCCGTCAGATTGCCGAGGAACTGCGCATGTCGTACGAGTTGGCCTACTACCCAACCAACTCCAACAAGGACGGGACCTTTCGAAAGATCGTGATCAAGCCGAAACAGGCTGGCGTGTTTATCCACGCGAAAACTGGTTATTTCGCGCAGTAAATCCCTTCGTCCCGCCGAAACCCACACCAAGGCCCGGCCGCCGAAAAGCGGGATTTTCCTGCTTGTTATTTCCCGCTTTGCTTCTTGTGCAGGTCGAGGCACATCGTCATGGCGGTGTTCGGGTCCACGGCGCTGTCGCCGCCCTCGATATGCTGAATGATGCCATCCTTGTCGACGACGATGTTGGCGCGCAACGCCCACTGGTAACCTTCCCCCTGCACATCGTAGGTTTTCAGGATGCCGTAGGAGGTAAGCATCTTATGGTTCATGTCGCTGAGCAGTGGAAATTTGACGCCGATCTGCTTCGCGAAGGCCGCGTTGGCCGCCGGACTATCCATGCTCACGCCGAAAACTTCCGTATCGCTTGTATCGATTTTCCCCGAGTCGATTCCAGACTGGACCGCCTGGAGTTGCTTCGTTCAACCACCGGTAAACGCGAGGACGTAGACCGCCAGCAAGACATTCTTCTTACCTTTGAAATCACTAAGCTTCACAGTCTTCCATTGATCGCTCAGCAAGGTGAAATCGGGCGCCGGGTCCCCGACCTTGAGGGAAAGTTTCGGGACTTCCTCCTTCTTCTGCAGCGGCCCGGAGAGCGAAGGGACCACCGGCAAAAACGTCAGCAAGAGCGCGGACGCGAGAAAGGGTTTCATGCGTGAACTCCTGAATCCGAAGTGTGCACGGGCCAGAAAGATGATAAACCAGTTCGGAGTCGGCAGTTAGGAGTTTGTTCGGACGGGGCCCCGGTTTTCCGCAATCGTCCGAGGGAGTGCCGGCACTGCAAACGCAGGAGAAATCCCGCGCTCCAAAAGCTACCAAATGCCAACCGGACACTACCGGCTATCTCAGGTAGCCCCAATTATGCAGTTTGTCAGAGTCTTCAACCCAGCGGTCCCCGATGTCGGTGCGGTAGTACATGTTGGGAATGAGGATATTCTTGATGCGGGAATACGCCTGCAATTGCGCCTGTTTCATGGTTTGGCCGATACCCACAACGATAAGGACAACGCCGGAGGTCCCCGCCACGAGCCATTGTTGGTTGACGATTTTTACGTCCTCGATGTGAATGCCTTCCATCGACGGGCGCTTGAACACGATGGCGGCGTTTTTGGAAAACGATTCGAACGTCGCTTCGTCGTCGAAGGGAAACGGCGGCACAACAATGCGCACACCCAATTGGAAGCCGCTGCGGGTCCGCCACTTAGGCTCCTGGCCGTTGGCCAGATCCCAAAAGAAATCGCTGATCGGCGTGAGAATGCCTTCCTGCTGGATGCTGATGGTGGGATAACCAAATCGGGAAGTGAATTCGAGCGGATAGATGCCGTTGTTGTTGACGATGCAATTCAGATCGATGTATCCGATATAACCTTCTTCGGCAAGCTTCGGCTCCATTTTGAGCAGCGTGCGATTGAAGAGCGCGTTCGGTTCACTCCAGAACATCGCGGTGCCCATTTCCCCGGTCGGCGGGCCAACTTCCCCGGCGAAAAGTTTTTTGTGCTCGAAATTGATGTTGATGGGCGTGATGAACTTCTTGCCGTTGAAAAAAGCGCCGACCGCGACCTCCACACCATTGACCCGGCGCTGCAACTGAAACACTTTGATTTCGTCCGAAAAAGCGCGCTTGTACGCTTCGAGCATGCCAATGACGTCGTTGCCGTCTTCTTCCTCCCCGACAAACAGCCGTCGCTTGACGTTCTGGGCTTCGCCGCTCGGCTTAATCACATAGCGGTCAGGATTCTTTCGAACAAATTCGATCGCCGGGTCGAACGAATCGAAATCCTGATACGGGATGATGGTGACTCCTGCTTTTTTCAATTCTTCCTGGCCGAACGAACGATCATCTTCGAGGTTGTCGGTGTAAGGTGTGCCACCGATGACGGGCTTGTCCGCGGCGCGCAGCGCCTGGGCCTTCGCTCCTTGGCCAAGGGTGTCATCGAAGACCACAATATCCGCCCATTTCACGTCCTTCTCGTAGTCCGTGGACTTCGGAACAAAACCGTCCGCGATGTCGCGCTCCTTTTCGTTCTCGACGTAGTAGCGGACTTCGTGACCTTCTTTCACGACTTGCCAGGCGATATCGCCGACCAGGCTGGAAAGGGAGGCAAACAGGAATTTTCGTTTTGGCATGAATTAGAGGCCTTTCCCGGAGCGAAAGGCGTGCAAGCATTGTAGTTACTGGAG
>Ga0306921_10002420_pt1 | contig 18739 bp, 18 predicted proteins | sample sta12Cox44000080_FD_203760 | JGI IMG/M metagenome (GOLD analysis project Ga0306921, IMG submission 203760) | Lab enrichment of tropical soil microbial communities from Luquillo Experimental Forest, Puerto Rico - statoxic.12C.oxic.44.000.080 (v2)... | ecosystem: Environmental > Terrestrial >... | reverse complement strand
GACCGTCGACAGCATTAAAAGGTTAATGCCGCAGCTGCAAGCCTCGTTGCCGCCGGCGGTTAAAATTAACGTCGTTTCCGATCGGACCCAGACCATCCGTGCATCTGTCTCCGACGTGCAATTCACGCTGATCCTGACGATCGCGCTGGTCGTCATGGTTATTTTTATCTTCTTGCGTAATTTCTGGGCCACGGTGATCCCTGCGATCACCGTGCCCTTGTCGCTGATTGGGACGTTCGCAGTTCTCTATGAGCTGGGCTACAGCCTCGACAATCTGTCGCTGATGGCGCTTTCGATTGCCATTGGTTTTGTGGTCGATGACGCAGTCGTGGTGATCGAAAATATCGTCCGCCATATCGAAGGCGGCTTAAGCCCGACGCAAGCGGCATTGAAGGGCTCGCAGGAGATCGGATTCACGATCGTGTCCATTACATTGTCGCTGATCGCGGTGTTCATCCCGTTGTTTTTGATGGGCGGTTATGTCGGCAAGCTGTTCCAGGAATTCGCAATCACCGTGAGCGTTTCATTGCTGCTTTCGCTCATTATCTCGCTCACGCTCACTCCGATGATGTGCGCTCGCCTACTCAAAGCCGAAGCTAAACAGCACGGTTGGCTCTATCGGTTCTTCGAACGCGGCTTTGATGGTTTGCTCAACGCGTATGAGCACGGCCTCAAAATCGCTCTGCGCCACCGCCTGGTCACGCTGATGATCATGCTCGGGACCATCGTCCTTACCGGCTATCTCTATTTCATTATTCCGAAGGGCTTCTTTCCGCAGCAGGATACCGGGATGATTTTCGGCATCGCCGAGGCGGCGCAGGACATCTCCTATCCAGATATGGTTAAGCGCGTAGGAGCCATCATCGACACAGTGTTGAAGGATCCTTCCGTCGATTCCGTCGGCGCTTCAATCGGCGCCGGTGGCGGAACCACAACGCTGAATCAAGGTAGGGTGTTCATCGCGTTGAAACCGCGCGACCAACGCAAGGCCAATGCCGACCAGATAATCACACGGCTGCAGACCAAGCTCGCCGCGGCACCTGGCATCACGCTCTACATGCAGGCGGCGCAGGACATTACCGTCGGCGCCCGGCTGTCAAAGACACAGTATCAGTACGCGTTGGCGGACGCGGATTCGAACGAGCTTAATCATTGGTCGGCCTACTTTCTCGATAAGCTCAAAGGCATTCCTGGAATTACCGACGTCACCACCGACCAGGAGAACGCCGGGCCGCGGCTGAACGTGACGGTCAATCGAGAGGTGGCGTCGAGCTTCGGCATTCTGCCGGCAACCGTTGACAACACGCTGGATGATGCTTTCGGGCAACGCATTGTCTCGACTATGTACACCGCGCTCAATCAGTATCACGTCGTGCTGGAAGTCGACCCGCGCTTCCAATCGAGCCCGGACTCACTCAACAACATCTATGTGAGTTCTTCAGCAGGACAGGAGGTGCCGCTTCGGGCCGTGACCAACAGCTCGATTATGGCGGCGCCGATCGTGATCAACCATCAAGGCATGTTTCCTTCGACCACGATCTCATTCAATCTGGTGCCCGGCACGGCGCTCGGGGACGCCGTTGCCGCGATTCACCGCATCGAGCAGGAAAGCGGCAAGCCGGCATCGCTCACCACCTCATTCCAAGGCAATGCCAGCGCTTTCCTATCGGCGCTGTCGGGCGAGGTGATCCTGATCGCAGCGGCGCTGGTGGTCATCTACATTATCCTTGGCGTTCTTTACGAGAGCGTCATCCATCCGATCACGATCCTCTCGACGTTGCCCTCGGCGGGTATCGGTGCGCTCCTGCTATTGATGGCGGTGCATGTCGATCTCAGCGTGATCGCCATGATCGGCATTATTCTGCTGATCGGCATCGTGAAGAAAAATGGTATCATGCTGGTCGATTTCGCGCTCGAGGTTGAGCGCACCGAAGGCCTTTCAGCGGAGAAGTCGATCTATCAGGCTTGTCTGCTGCGGTTCCGTCCCATTCTGATGACCACAATGGCGGCATTGCTTGGCGGTGTGCCGCTGATGCTCGGCACCGGAGCCGGATCGGAGATTCGCCAGCCGCTTGGCTACACCATCGTCGGTGGTTTGATTCTCTCGCAGCTTCTGACGCTGTTCACGACGCCTGTCGTCTACATCTATCTTGACCGATTGCAGGACTTGCTGCGTCAATGGCGTGGGAGCATCCAGCCTGCCAAGGCGGTCGCATGAAGCCTTCGCCGGCGACCGGCCTGGACGCATCGCACTTGTTGAAGCGCTCACCCTGTGCGCTGCTGCGATGGGAACTGCTGTCGCGAGAGCGTCGCATGGATAAACTGACCTTTTGGAAGCGCCTTCGCGAGACATTCAGCGGTTATAGATCGCAATTGCGCTTCTCTTTGCGCATGACTGCTGCCGGCTTGTTGGCTCTGATAGTCGCGCAGAGCTTGGCCTTGCCGCTGCATGGATTGTGGGTGGTGCTCACGGCTGTCGTCGTGACCCAAATGAGCGTTGGCGGATCCCTTCGAGCGACGATTGAATACACTATTGGCACGCTTGGCGGAGCCGTTTACGCCGCCGCGATTGGCGTGCTTGTTCCTCATGCGGGCGCATTTGCGCAGGGCGGCGTTCTCGCCCTCACAATCGCTCCATTAGCGTTCGTGGCAGCGATCAACCCGAACTTTCGCGTTGCGCCATTTTCAGCTGTGCTGGTGCTACTGCTGTCCGGACAACTTGGCGAAGGTCCGATCGAGTCGGCATTCACTCGATTTCTGGAGGTCACGCTCGGCGGCGCAATCGCGATAATCATTTCGCTGCTGGTGTTCTCCCAACGAGCTCATAGCCTAGGAGCGGAGACGGCTGCGGAAATTTTGCGGCGTATGGCCAAGGGCTTTCCCGATTTATTGGCCGGCTTCACTCAACGGCGCGATGTCAACACAATGCGAGAGTTGCAAGATGACTTGGGCAGGTCGGTCATCGCTTTTCAGGAGATCGCGGCAGAGGCGAAACGCGAGCGCCTGGTCGCGCTGGGGTCTGAGCCCGATCCAGCGCCACTTTCGCGAACCTTGCTGCGGCTGCGGCATGATTTTGTCATTATCGGCCGCGCAGTAACGCCGTTTCCAAATGATATCGCGCAGCGGCTGGAGCCGCTACTCAGCTGCATCGGACAAAATGTCAGTGAATTTCTGGGCGGCAGCGCAACGGCGCTTATATTGCGCCGCGATTGCCCCTCGCTCCAGCCGGCGGAGGCGTCGCTGAACGCTTATGGCTTGGCGATTAACGCGCTTCGCAACGAGGGCCTGACGCGCGCTCTTTCCAACAGTGAAGTTGAACGCTTGTTCGCGCTGAGTTTCGCGCTCGAGCAGCTCCACAACAATTTAATCGATCTTGCCCGGTGTGTGCGGGAATGGGCTGGAGGCGTTGGAGCAAAAACCACGGCGTGAGTTTGTATTTGCCGGGATAGAGCGCATTTCTGCCTGCGTTCGTTGGTCGCGATTCGTCTCCAAATTCTTGTCAGCGAAGCTGCAAGTTAAAATCGAATTTAGCCAGCGTGCTTTGAATTTAATTGGCCGTTCGGTTCATCGCGAGCATTTTATCAATGCGGGATCCGCACTCTAGCGAGGGCGACGGCGCCGCCGGACGTGGTGCTGATACTCGGCCGCCGTTTTCTGAAGGAGGCAAAGATGCTGCGATTTCATAATATGCTGCCGGCGTTGGCGTTTGTCGCAGTGACCGGCACGGCTTTTTTTGCCTATGCGGGGCCCTGCACCACGCAAATAGCACAAGTCGAGGAACTGGGAGCGCTGCAATGAAGCTCGGCATCATCGGCACGGGGAACGTCGGAAACGCCATTGCGCTTGCGGCAGCTACGCGCGGCAGTGCGCGCGAGATCGTGCTCGTAAACCGCACTCGAAAGGTGGCGGAGGCCGTGGCGACCGATCTGCGTTATGGGATACCACTCGGTCCGCGGATCGATATTTCCGATGACGATTACGACGCGTTGAACGGTGCCGGCGTGGTGCTGGTCACGTCCGGCGTAAACGAAAAGACCGGTGGTGCAACTGACCGCAGCGATCCGCAAGGGCGACTGAGGCTTCTGGAAAAGAATGCCGCGATCTATCGGGATATAGTTCCAAGAATCGTAGCTACTGCGCCGCAAGCAGTGCTGGTCGCCGTTACGGATCCGCCTGATCCACTTGCCGACATTGCGCGAAACGTCGCCGGCCATAATCGCGTGCTCAGCACCGGCACCTTTCTGGACAGTTTACGGTTTCGTGTGCATCTCGGCGCCCACTTTGGTGTTGATCCCGTCAATGTCGAGGCGCAGGTTATCGGCGACCACGGCACATCGCAGGTGTTCCTGTGGTCATCCGCTCGTATTGCCGGCGTGCCCTTGGCGAGACTCTTGCAGGAACGCCGCGAAAGCCTGGCAGACCTGCGCGCGAAGGTCGAGAAAGATGTTCGCTACGCCAACATCACCATCATCGAAGGCCACGACGCGAGCCAGTACGGAATCGGTATCGTATCAGCCCGCATTGCTGAAATGGTGCTGCACGATGAGCGCAGCGTGGTCCCGATCGGCAGTTACCAACGAGAATTTGGCATCACACTGTCCTTGCCGAGTGTTGTTGGTCGCAGCGGCGTGACGATGACTTTGCCTCCCGATCTATCTGCCGAGGAAAGGAATGGATTACAGAGGAGCGCAGAGAACTTACGCAAAGCGCTAGAGCGCGTTAGATAGTCGTGGGTCCGGCACGAACGAATAACCGATGGCGTAACCGCTTGGCAGCGCCGATTTTGCCGCCCTCATCCGAGCTCCCGCCAGTCCAAATAAGCGCTCATTCCGGGACGCAGCTCCGGGACCTTGTCGCCAGGGTAGGCGCGTATTGAGAACGTCCGCAGGTCAAAGTCTCCGGTGGTGCGGGTGGCCCGCCAGCTTGAGTATTCGCCCTTCGCCGCGATCACTTTGACCTCTACGAGGATGCGTCGATCACTGAGCGCCGGAATGCGAACGCCGAAGCGATCACCGATCTTGAGCGTCTTGACCAGATCCTCGCGCAGATCGAAGTGGATCCACACGTCACTCAGATCGACCAATGTCACCAGTGGCACGCCAGGCGAAACGTATTCACCCAGTTCTACGTTGCGTTGGTAGACCTGGGAAGCCACCGGCGCGTAGATCACCATCTGATCGACAATTGATTGGGCGGTGCAGGAGGAGGTTCCGGCCGCCGAGAGCGCTAACGGGAACAGCACACACATGAGCATGAGTGTCGAAGAAGCGCGGAAGATCGTCGCGCCGCTCGCCTGGAGTCAGAATCTGACGACGCAGCCGCCAGCGCCGCCGGCGCGACGGTCGTCGACAAGCAGGCGCTGTTCCGCCAAGCCGATATCGTCACGATCCATCTTATCCTGAGCCGACGGACCGCCGGACTGGTCGGCGCCGCCGAGCTCGCTCTCATGAAGCCGACGGCGTGGCTGATCAATACGTCGCGGGGCCCGATTGTTGAAGAAGCGGCTCTGATAGAGGTGCTTGAGACACGCAGGATCGCCGGTGCCGCGATCGACGTGTTCGACGCTGAGCCCTTGCCCGCGGATCACCCGTTTCGGAAGGTGGACAACGTGCTGATGACGCCGCACATCGGCTACGTCACAGAAGAGCTCTATCGCACCTTCTACGGCGACGCCGCCGCCAGTTATCGCGGCGTGGCTCAATGCCAATGCCCCCTAAACAGAGTGCCGCTGGGTGCGGGTCGCGCGCCTCAGCCTGATGTTACTCATCCAGGCTGGACCACCATGGAAGTGGGCTGAGCGCCGGTTATGCTTGAGGTACTTGGCCCAAACCGCACGAACTCCCGCGCGATATGATCAACAAACAGACGAATGCGAGGCGGGACCGGCTTGCCGGGCGCAAAGATGGCGTACAATTCCATCGGCGAACTCTGATATTCGGGCAAAAGATGAACAAGCCGGCCATTAGCCAGATCCTCCGAAACATCCCAAAACGCCTCCCAGGATATGCCTTCACCCGAAAGCGCCCACTCGTGCAGAACGGCTCCGTCTCCGCTGGAAAGGTTGCCTCGTACGCGTACCTCAAGGTCGCTGCCATCGCGCCTGAACCGCCACAGATCATCCAAGTGATGCCGCCGCGCGAGACGGAGACAACTATGCCGAAGGAGGTCGTCGGGTGACTGTGGCGTGCCGTGGCGTGTTAAATAAGACGGCGCCGCACACAAGACGCGAGTGGTCATCGCCATCTTGCGTGCCACCATCCCCGGATCGTTGGGAAGGCCGAACCGGAGAACGACATCGCAGCCGTCCGCTTGGTTTTCCAACCCGGCATCAGAGAGCACAAGATGCGCTTCCAGTCCGGGATGCTGGGCCGTGAAGAGCGCCAGAATGGGACCCAGATGGCGGCGGCCGAAATCGGATGGCGCGCCAACTTTTAGCAGTCCGCGAGCAGCACCTCCTCGAGAGGCAACTTCTGCCTCAGCATCGCGGATCTGCTCGAGAATGGAACGACTGCGCTCGTAGAGCAGCAGACCTTCATCAGTGAGGCGAAAACGGCGTGAGGTGCGGTCTGCAAGGCGCACGCCCAACTTAGCTTCGAGCGCAGTCAAGCGGCGGCTTACGGCGGCGGGTGAGGACTGCAGGGCGACGGCGGCCGCTGAAATCCCGCCTGCGTCCACGATGGCGCGAAACAGCGCAAAATCAGAGATTGCATCCAATCGTCGCTCCTAACTGCGGGCTTGAGTGACTTTAGAACCTCCGATCCTGATCGGACTCGTACTCCCAGGGCAGACGATTTGCCCGGACTATTTGATCACTCCGATACCACGTTTCCGGACCCGCGGCCGATGCGTTACCTCCTGGACGAAAGCTGACGAACCTGCGCCAGCCGCGAGAAAGATGGCCCACAGATCGATTGCGGGCAACTCCCATTCTCAACCGTGCGTTTGCAATCTCGCGTGCGAGCATCCATTCCGTGGCGATGCCCGAGGAAGGCCGCATGTGCGCCCCTCGCTGGCGTGATCTCGCAAGCGCCCCTTAGCGTGACCACTACTTCCGTGCCGGCCCGTGGGTAGGGTCTAGCGCCCGTCTGGTGCCCGAGGCACCCGTCGCTTCCACTTGGCGCAAAGATCGCTTGCGCCGGTGATGCTTTCCGATCCCGAAAGTTTCGCACATTTTCATCGTCGGAAGCTGAGCTCACCCGCCAGACTGCGAACCGAGCTCGCCCTTGGACATCCTCCGCATCGGAGATGAAACGTGGAAAACGTGCTGCCCGACAAGTTCTCCGGCTCCATCATCGAAGATGAGGTGTCCGTGACCGATAAGGTTCTCGCCGCGATGCGTGGCGCAGCAAGCCCGCGGCTCCGTGAGGTGATGGCGGCTCTGGTCCGACATCTGCACGCATTCGCACGTGAGGTGCACCTGACGGAAGAAGAATTCGAAACCGGAATCGATTTTATCAATCGCATCGGCCAAGCCACTAATAACGCCAACAACGAGGGCATGTTGCTGTCCGACGTTCTCGGCTTCTCGACTCTCGTTTGCCTGCTCAACAATGGCCGCAACGGAGCAACCGAAACTGCTTCGGCGCTTCTCGGCCCATTCTGGCGAATGAATTCGCCCCGTACCCCGAACGGTGCATCGATCGTCCGCTCACCGACGCCGGGTCCTGCTCTGTTTGTGGAGTGCTCGATCCACGACCCGCAGGGCCGACCGATGGCTGGCGCGGAGGTCGACGCCTGGCAGGCTTCGCCCGTCGGGCTGTACGAGAATCAAGACCCCAACCAGGCGGACATGAACCTCAGGGGAAAGTTCACAACGGATGCCGAAGGAAAATTCTTCTTCAGGTCGGTGAAGCCCGCAGGGTATCCGGTCCCAACCGACGGTCCAGGTGGCGAACTCCTTCGCGCGCAGAACCGGCATCCCTATCGGCCCGCGCACCTGCATTTCCTCGCCTACAAGCCAGGCTACAAGACGCTCATCACGCAAGTCTTCGTCGACAATGACGAGCATCTGCAGAGCGACGTGGTCTTCGGCGTTACGCAACATCTCATCGGCAACTACCAGCGCCACGATGAACCCCGTGCCGACCACGACCCTCCCTGGTACTCGCTCCGATACACATTCGTGATGGAGCCCGGCGCAGCGAAGCTGCCACAGCCGCCGATCAAGTGAAGACGATCGGATCGACCATGAGCTACTCGAAAACACTCGTATCCAAGATGGCCCTGATATTTGGGGGCTCAGGCGGAATTGGTGCAGCGGCGAGCCGCTTGCTCGCTGAGGCCGGCGCGCGAGTGGCGGTCACATATCGGCCGGAGGGGCAGGGGGAAGCAATCGCCGCAGATCTAGTCCGTACTCTGCCGGGGGATAAGCATTTGGCCTTGGCCGCGGACGTTTCGTCTACCGCGTCATTGGTAGCTTTGCGCGACGCCGTCACCCAAAAATTCGGCCGTCTGCACATCCTGATCAACGCTGCCGGCTTCACCAAACCGGTGCCGCACGCCGATCTAGATGCGCTCGACGATGATCTAATCGATCGGATGTTTCAGGTGAATTGGAGGGGCCAGTTCGCCACCATTCGAACGTTTGCTCCGCTGTTGAAAGCATCCGGCGATGGCCTGATTGTTTCCATTTCTTCCATAGCTGCGCTCACTGGGGTTGGTTCCTCCATCGCTTATTGCGCAGCGAAGGCGGGCATCGATGTAATGACGAAGTCGCTGGCGCGGGTTCTCGCGCCCGAAGTTCGTGTCCTTGCCGTTTCCCCGGGCGTCGTCGATACGGCCTTCGTTCCCGGTCGCAGTGCCAACTTCAATGAAAGAGTCGCCGCCGCAACGCCACTCAAGCGGATCGGGCGCCCCGAGGACATCGCCACCGCGATCCTCGCCTGTGCGACCCAACTGACATTCTCTACCGGCACCACCATCGTCGTCGATGGCGGTCGAGCACTCTAAAGCGGAGCAGAAACCATGCGCGCACCGAGACAAAAGGTCTTCATTACTTGTGCGGTGACAGGCAATCTCACCACCCCCGAACAGACGCCACATCTTCCCAAATCGCCCGAGGAGATTGCCGAGGCGGGACTCGGCGCCGCAGAGGCCGGCGCCGCCGTCGTCCACATCCACGTCCGTGAGCCGAAGACCGGCAAACCGTCGATGGAGCTCTCGTACTACCGAGAGGTGGTCGAGCGGATCCGGGCGAAGAACTCGCAGCTCATCCTAAATATCACGACCGGGCCGGGCGGGCGCTTTGTCCCTTCTGAAGATGATCCCAAAGTTGCTGCTCCCGGCTCAACGCTGATGAATCCAGAGAAGCGGGTGGAGCACATCGCGATCTTAAAACCGGAAATCTGCACCCTCGATCTCAACACGATGAATTCCGGCGGGCAGGTCGTCATCAACACCCCCGCCAACGTGCGGCGCATGGCGAATATCATTCGCGAGGCTGGGGTCAAACCGGAGATCGAGCTGTTCGATTCAGGCGACATTGCGCTCATGCTCGATATGTTGAAAGACAGTAGTCTGACCGGTCCGCTACTGACCTCCTTGGTGCTCGGCGTCCGCTACGGATTCCAACCCTCGCCTGAAACGGTCATCTACGCTCGGAACATGCTGCCCGCCGATGCCCAGTTTACCGCGATCGGCATTGGGCGCTGGGCGTTCCCGACAGTGGCGCAATCCTATCTCGCGGGCGGCCACGCGCGGATTGGCATCGAAGACTCGGTTTATCTCGCCAAAGGCGTTCTGGCCGAAACGAATGCCAGCATGGTCGAAAAGGCGCGACGCATTTTAGAGGAGCTCGGCGCGCAGATCATGACGCCAAGCGAAGCACGGGCTGAGCTCGGTCTTGCAACTAGACCGAGGGGCGCGCGCAGCGCTGCTTGAGAAAACTTTCTTTGAAAAGGACCCGGCTATGAACCTCGCGCCTCACGTCCTGGAAAGCATCACGACCAATGCATTACGCGTCGGCAGCGCTGCGACCCCCGGCGACCTCAGCCTGCCGATCGGATCGGTCGCTCTTGCGCGGTCCCGCGAAAGCGCCGTCATCGAGATTGCAGCCGCGGGGGTGAACCCGTCCGACGCCAAGGCCGTGCTCGGCGCCATGCCGCAAGCGGTATGGCCGCGGACACCGGGGCGGGACTACAGCGGTATTGTCGTTGATGGTCCGGCAGACCTTATCGGCAAGGAGGTTTGGGGTTCGGGTGGCGAACTGGGAATTCGCCGCGACGGCACCCACGCACGCCATCTGGTAATCGACGCATCGTACATCAGGGCAAAGCCCTCAACATTGTCATTGCGAGAGGCCGGCGCGATCGGCGTGCCATTCATTACCGCCTATGAGGGCTTGCGCGAAGCCGGGGGCGTTCGCAAGGGCGACGTTGTTCTGGTGTTTGGAGGAAACGGCAAAGTCGGACAGGCCGCGATCCAGCTCGCCACGATGGCGGGTGCGGGGCAGGTATTTGCCGTTGAGCGCGACGCCGAACCATTCCTGGGCCACGCGATCGGTCCGGTTGAGATGCTCAAGGCGTCAGCCATCGATGTGGCCGATTACGTACGGGCCAAGACCGGCGGACACGGAGCCGACATCGTCTACAACACGGTCGGCAGTCCCTATTTCGAAGTGGCCAACAGGGCGATGGCCATTAAGGGCCGGCAGATCTTTGTTTCTACGATCGAGCGCTCGGTCCCGTTCGACATCCTCGCGTTCTATCGCGGCCGGCACAAATTTGTTGGCATCGATACGCTTGCGCTCGACTCGGGCGAATGCGCCGCCATTCTCGACGACCTTAGGGCGGGATTCGAGTCCGGCAGTTTAAAGCCGTTCCCAGTGCCGGACGATCACGTCTATCCACTTGGACGCGCCGCGGAAGCCTACAAGGTAGTGCTGGCAGGTTCGCGCGAGCGGATCGTGCTGGATCCGCGGGCCTGAGGCACCTCACGTAGAACACAAGCGACACAGCGATCCATTTCACACAGTCTGAGAGGAGAAGCTCTATGAAAAAATCATTCGTGCGCGGGACGTGGCAGAAGTCACGCTCGTTCTCGCCAGCGGTGATCACCGAGGGGGGCAAGGTCATTTGGATCGCTGGCCACACCGGTCAAAAGGATTCGGCTGGCAATGCACTCGCCGGCGACTTCGACGGGCAGATGCGGCAGACCTTCAAGAACATTGAAGCGACGCTGCAGGAGGTCGGCGCATCCTTGAAGGACATTGTCACTGTGACCGTCTTCCTCACCGACTCCCGCTACACGACGCGGATGACTGAAATCCGAACCGAAATATTCGGCGAAGACTTCCCAGCAAGTGCGGCGATCACGGTCACGGGCTTCGCCGATCCGAGCATTCTGATCGAAATCCAGGGCATCGCCGTCGTCAGCTAACGCAAGCCCGCCAGAACGGAGGAAACAAACATGTCCGCAATCAGCGTGGGAGCGCGCCTCGATCGGCTTCCGGTGACCCGATTGCATCGAAAGGTGTTCAACCTAGTCGCGGTTGGAATGTTCTTCGAGGGATTCGACATCTACATCGCGGCGAGCGTGCTCGCCGCGACCTACAAGACTGGCTTCTCGACTCTGGCGCAGAACGGCCTTTTCATTTCGATAACATTCGTCGGAATGACGTTGGGCGCGCTCCTCACCGGTTTCCTCGGCGATCGCTACGGTCGACGATTTACCTACCAGCTCAATCTCATCATCTTCGGGGCCGCTGCGCTCGCTTCTGCCGTCGCTCCCGACATGCGCACACTGATCGCGCTGCGGTTTTTCATGGGCCTGGGGCTTGGGGCCGAGGTCGTGGTCGGCTACTCCATCATGGCGGAGTTCTTTCCGTCAGCAATCCGCGGACGATGGTCGGGCATGATGTGCACGGTCGTCACTGCGGGACTGCCGGTTTCCGCCCTTCTTGCTTGGCTGTTGGTGCCGACTTTCGGATGGCGCGTCATGTTTCTGCTGGGCGCGCTCGGCTCCCTCGTCGCATGGTTTCTCAGGCGCGAACTACCAGAATCGCCGCGATGGCTGGCGGTCATGGGGCACGATGCCGAAGCTGACGCTCTCGTTTCGAGCTTTGAACAAGCGGCGAGTTTCGATTCAGCTAACAACCCGCTTCCGCCTCCCGAGATCATCGTGCCGCACACTGCGGGCGATCTGTTCCGGGGTCCCCACCTGGCGAGTCTGGTCGTGGGAAGCGTATCCCTCGTGGTAGTGAATACGCTCATCTACGGATTTGTGACCTGGTTGCCGACCTTCTTCGTTGGCCAAGGGGATTCGATCGCACGGAGCACCGGCTTTGCCCTGCTGATGTCTTTTGGCGGGCCGATCGGGTCGGCGTTCGGCGCACTGGCCGCAGATTATCTCGGTCGCAAGCCGACGATCGTGACCGTCTCCTGTATCGCCATCGTCCTGAGTGCCGCGTTCGTGTTTTCCGGCACGTCACCGCTCATGCCGATCATCGGCTTTCTCCTCACGATACCAATCTACGTACTCGTGGCGGTCCTGTTCGCCGTATACGTTCCGGAACTGTTTCCGACAGCGTTGCGGCTCAGGGGCGTCGGCATCTGCAATGCCGTTGGCCGTAGCGCAAGCATCATCGTGCCGCTACTCATCGGGCCGCTGTTCGCGAATTTTGGAATTCCGGGCGTGCTTGCTGCGATGAGCATTGCATTATTCGCCATGTGCATCGTCGTCGCTGCTCTGGGCACTGAGACACGCATCCAAAAATTGAGCATGGCTGCAGCGTAATCAACCGAGCACGCTTCTTACTCTGGTGAATTGGCGCTCCGCCAAATCCATGAAATGTGCCGCTTCGTGGGAGGAAACTGAATATGGGAGTCACGCTCACGATCAATGGAACGCCGGTCGAACTGCGCGCGGACGGAACCACGCCTTTGATTTTGGCTCTGCGCAACGAGCTTGGATTGAAGGGAACGCGGTTCGGCTGCGGAGGTGAAGACTGCGGCGCGTGCATGGTCTTGGTGGATTCCGAACCGCGGTACTCCTGCACGCTTCAGCTGGACGACGTGAGGCAGAAACGGATCACCACGATAGAGGGGTTGAATGACCGTCTCTCTGAAGTGCTTCGAGAGGCGATCCTGGCGGAAAACGCCGGACAGTGCGGCTACTGTCTTAGCGGCATATTCGTCACCCTACATCGCTGCATCTCCGCGTCCGCGCACCCGAAATATGCCGAAGTCGCCGGAGCGCTCGACCGCCACCTTTGTCGTTGCGGAGCAAACGCCGCGATTTTGAGGTCTGTCGGCAGAGCACTCAAACTCATCGAAGCGGGAGCAAGCGATGCCTGAACTCGGGTCCAGAAGCAGCCTGGAAACACCCTTGGCCGCACGCTTTGACCTCTCCAGCCCTGGGGTCGTCATACTGAAGACGGGCAAAGTCGAGTTGGGTCAGGGGATATTGCTCGCTTTGCGTCAGATCGCGGCAGAAGAGTTGGATTTGACTCCGGACGCCGTCGTCACTGTCTCGGGCGACACCAGGGCGTCACCGTTGGAGGGAGGAACGGTCGGAAGCATGTCGGTTGAAACGTCCGGGCGCGAGGTTCGTGATGCGGCGGCGGAGCTGAGGGCAGTGCTCTTCGATGCGGCCGCGCGTAAGCTCGGAGTGTCCGTATCTGAGATCACGGCCGAAGGCGGCCAAATCTTCGCAGCGGGCAATCCATCGAAGGAGACGCTCTGGAGTCTGGCGGCAGAAGTCCCTTTCGACCGGGTGCAGCGCGCCGCCGTGCCAAAGTCCGCGAAGCTCTACAAGACGGTTGGGACGAGCATACCACAAACGTACTTGCTTGGGCGCCTCGGCGGCGGTGCTTTCATTCATGACCAGTCGTTTGACGACATGCTGCATGGACGCGTTCTAAGAAAGCCGCACCCGGACGCACGGCTCGAAAGCGTCGATGCCGATGCCATCGGTGGGCTCGGCGTTTGGGTGGTGCACGAGCGCGATTTCATCGGAGTGGTGGCCGAGAGCGAGCAAGCACTGGCGACATCGATGGGCCGCTTAGAACGTCGCTGCAGATGGAGTGGGATTCCAGACGGCGGACCACAGACGCCGCTCGACATTCTCGCCAACGCACGCGTTACGGAAAAGCTGCTTCGGGATGACCAGGGCTCATCTGGTGCGAACGCAACGGAAGACGGACAGGTGCTCTCGGCCGTCTACAGCAAGCCACTGATTGGCCACGGATCGATCGGCCCATCTTGCGGCATCGCGACCGTATTCGACTCCGGAGCGGAAATTTGGTCACACTCCCAGAACGTCTTTGCATTGCGCGATCAGATCGCGCGGGTGCTGGGCAGACCGGCGCAAGAAGTGATCGTGCGGCACCGGCTTGGCGCCGGATGCTATGGCCACAACGGAGCGGATGATGCAGCCATGGACGCGGCCATGCTGGCGCGTGCAGTTCCCGGGCGCCCCGTGCGGGTTCAATGGACGCGAAAGGATGAGCTACGTTGTGAGCCGCTCGGTTCGCCTATGCGAATCTCGATATTGGCTTGCGTTCGGGAAGGGCGCATAGCTCAGTGGAAATTGACCACTCGGTCGGGGACTCACATCCAGCGTCCCGGCTGGGGTGGGCAGGTCAATTTGCTTGGTCCGGCGGCGGCAGACCCAGAGTTCGCTGCGACCGTTCAGATGGATCTGCCCGACCACAACGGTGGGTCGAAGAATGCGGTCGCGCTGTACGACTTTCCGCAACACGTGACGTACGAATTCGCCCCCGACTTGCCCTTCCGGCTTTCGGCCCTTCGGTCGCTCGGCGCTTTCGCAAACGTCTTCGCCATCGAATGTTTTATGGACGAATTGGCCGAGCTTGCCGGATGCGATCCGGTCGAATTCCGGCTGAGGCATCTCGCCGATCCTCGCGCGCGCCGGGTGGTGAGTCGTGTCGCCGAAATCTCGGACTATTCCAAGCCGTGCGACGCTGGCTTCGGTCGGGGACTTGGCTTTGCGCGTTTCAAGAACACCGGAAGCTACTGCGCGGTCGTCGCGTCCGTTTCTGTAGATGAGACCGTCAAAGTGCACAAGCTGTGGGCAGCGGTGGACGCGGGTCTCGTGATCAATCCGGCAGTTGTCGTCTCACAGATCGAGGGAGGCATGCTGCAGGCTGCGAGCTGGGTTTTGAAGGAAGCCGTTCCGACCGACCGCACGCGGCTCTTGGCCGAGTCCTGGAAGGATTACCCTATTCTCACCTTCGCAGAGACGCCTGAAACACGCGTGGAAATCATTGCGGGTCCCGAATTCCCATCGACGGGCATCGGCGAAGTCTCGCTTGGACCGACCGCCGGTGCCATCGCGAACGCGGTGACAAATGTTTTTGGCCTGCGCGTTCGAGACCTCCCACTTACGCGAGAACGACTGATGAAGGCGGCCTTCGAGGCAGAATGAATATCGATCGCACCCTGGCCGCAGCCGCAAGCTCACTTTTTCATTTCTGTAGGAGAATGTCATGCCCGAACCAATTCGCCCATACGAGCCGCTCACATCTGAAAATGCCGCTCTCATCCTCATCGACCATCAGGTCGGGCTGATGACCGGGGTTCGCGATTATTCCACGGGAGAGCTCAAGCATAACGTCGTGGCGCTGGCCAAGGCGGCCAAGGCTCTGAGCTTGCCGATCGTCGTGACGACCACAGCGCGCGACAGCATGTGGGGCCCGACCTTCCCTGAACTTGTGGAAGCGCTGCCTGGCGTTTCGATCATCGATCGCTCATCGGTCAACGCATTCGACGATCCAAAGGTTGCCCAGGCGATCACGGCGACCGGCCGCAAGAAGCTGATCTTCGCGGGCATCTCGCTGGAAGTCTGCGCAGCGTTCCCAGCCATCACCGCTATTGGCAAGGGTCTCGACGCCTATGTGGCCGTCGACGCGTCCGGAACCTTCAGCGAGACCAAGCGACAAGTTGGACTTCTGCGAATGCTGCAGGCCGGCGTGATACTCTCCGACTACGCCACGTTGATGGTTGAAATCCTCAAGGACAATGCGCGGCCGGAGGTGCGGGCCGTCTACGGCGCCATGGACATGCCGTGGGCCAAGCTCGTGGGGCAGATCGCGCAGGCCTACGGTAAGTAAAACGTGCGCCGCTCAGCTCCGGCTGTGAGCCTGACCCACCGTCGGCAGGAGGCAGAGCTCGCCGCTCGTGTCGATGAAACGCACTGCATGAGATCTGTACAGCTCAGTTTGTGGACGCGTAGTGCATGGAGGATTTAATGAACATTGCATCGGCCATTACGTTCGACACGGCGGAACTCGAGTACAATGAGGCCTGGACGGCGCCATCGAACACGCGCTTCGAGCTTCCGCCAGTGGACGTGAACGCGGTCCTCAAAAAGCGCTATCGAATGAGCCCGGAGCAGACCCTGACGCGTGCCATGATCTGGGACATGGAGACCAAGAAGGCGTGGGACCCACTCACCTACATTCCGTATGTGGTTTCGCAGGCCCGGTCATGGGGCAGAACGACCCTGCGCGACGGCTCCAGGCGGTTCTTTCGATCGTCACTGCAGCACGGATGGATTACGTCGGATGAAGGACGTATCCTCGAGGACGTTTTCGTCAGCGACGCCAAGCAGACCATCTATTTCCTGGGGCGCCCCCGGATGGTTGAAGCAAACGGCAGCACTCTCGCGGCAAGTCCCTTCCAGCCACTGTTTCACGTCCAACATGCTGTGGGTGGATCGAAGCAGACGCCTTTGAACCTGTGGAGCATCGTTTTCCTGACAAAAGCGCCGGACCCGCGTTACTGCGAGCCGTTCGAGCAAATGGTCCGCGCAGGACTACTGCCGGGATTCATCGAGATCTATATAGAGCGGGACCTTAAGCTGAGCTTGAGCCGCATCTGACCATGACCTGACTGGATCATCCACGCTACTCATCAATCCGGTCAGTTCTTTAGGTCCAAAGGCAGACTAAATCCGATGTCCGCAGAACGTCTGCTTTGCTTCGATAAACGGACTTCAACGCGACATCGAGCGATGTCTCCGACGCTACCGTTCAGTTGGCTGTATAGTCGTGGCATGAATGAAGCCTTTTTCGCCGAATTGTCAGCGTGGCTGACGCAGGCTGGTCTGGCCGGCACGTCTGAAACCGACATTGTGTCTGGCTTTTGCGATCGTTGCGGCGCGGCCGGACTGCCGCTCGCTCGCACGACGGTGCTTATCGACACGCTTCATCCTGTGCACGAGGGCCGCCTGTTTCGCTGGGGCTTTGGTTCAACGGAATCGCCTCTGCTCGAATATGGCCGCACCAGTCCGGACGGGCTCGCCGCGACTGGCTTCGATCCCAAGGATGTTGAGGCGGCCGAACGCTGGCGGCACAGTCCATTCTACCGGATGCTGCAAACCGGCGAATCGCTTTTGCGGCGGGGCGGCATCCTCGCCAAGAACGATCGCATCGATGCGCAGTTGATCGCAGAATATGTCTCGATCATGCCGACACGAGTTGTGCAGCGTAACACCGCCACCGAACGGCTCACCGAAGTTGTCACTATGCGCCGACAGCTCTGTGACGACCATGTCGCAGCTGAAAACCAGGCTGCTCAGTTCACACTTATCGCCTTGTTGCCGGAGCTCGGCCACATGAGCCGACGGGGGCGATGGCGTGAATCGACCCCCGTCAAAAGCAGCCACTACGACGCTGCCGATCGGTTTCATAACCGACGTCGATCCGGTCGAGGCCGGGCTCGTCGCGAGCCTCAATCGGCCGGGAGGCAATATCACGGGCATCAGCCTGCTTGGCTCGGCATTGGAGGGCAAACGTCTCGGGTTGGTGAACGAAATTGTTTCCGGCACAGCGCCGATTGGCGTGCTGCTGGACTCGCGCTTTCCGGATGCCAATCGTCAACCGCGCGAACTGCAAGACACCGCAGGTGCGATCAAGCGACAGATCATTGCAGAGTGGGTGACTAACGAGCCCGAAATCGAACCTGCTTTCGCTAATATCGCTCAACAACGAGCGGCCGCGCTCCTTGTGGCGCAAATTGCCTCCTTCGCTAACTTCATGGACCAGCTCGCGGCCTTGGCGGGCCGCTATAATCTGCCCGCCATGTACACAGGGCGCGAATTTGCCCAAGCGGGCGGTTTGGTCAGTTACGGGCCTGACTTTGCAGACGGGTATCGCCACGCGGGACTCTACGCCGCAAAGATTCTCAAGGGCATGAAACCAGCCGATTTGCCTGTGATGCAGTCGATCAAATATCCGCTCGTTATCAATCTCAAGACCGCTAAAGCGCTAGGCTTCGACATCCCGGCCAAGGTGCTCGCGATTTCCGATGAGGTCATCGAATAAGGACGCTTTTTGCTGTGGTGCACGAGTCCGTTCATGGCACAAAGCGGACATTTCGCGACTGGGTTCCAATGTCCGCTTTTGGAGGTAAAGCGGACATCCGCACGGCATTTTGCCGTGATGCACCGCGCGAAGCGGCGGGTTGGGAATCCGAGTACTTTTGGTTTTTTTGGAATCCCGTTTTTCTGGCGATCCCGGTTTTTCTTAGCGCTCGATGGAAACGAGACCGCGTTCGGTGGAGAGCTGATAGGTCGCCCATTAGGATGGATCGGGGTGTCGCAACTGGCGCGCCAAAGCGATCAGCCGTTTGCGCTCGGCATGACTATTCGCACGTCCTCCGCCCTCTTCCAGGGTAGCGCCGAGTGCGCCGGATCAGTGCGCCGGGTACCAGCAACCGACATCGAGGCGCTGGTCGTCAAATCGATTCGCGACCATCTCAAACCCGCGCAGCCCATTGAC
>Ga0306921_10002413_pt1 | contig 18762 bp, 22 predicted proteins | sample sta12Cox44000080_FD_203760 | JGI IMG/M metagenome (GOLD analysis project Ga0306921, IMG submission 203760) | Lab enrichment of tropical soil microbial communities from Luquillo Experimental Forest, Puerto Rico - statoxic.12C.oxic.44.000.080 (v2)... | ecosystem: Environmental > Terrestrial >... | reverse complement strand
TCCCTATCGTCGAAGTGGTTATGGTCGGCTGCAAAGCAGGTGTCGATCATCGTGAACTGCTTCGTCTTCGGATCATACATCTCGACCTGCCGCGCGCTTGGACCAGCAAGCGGGAAGTACTTGGAGAATTTATTCGAACCGTCTTTGCAGAACGCGGGCTGTTCTTGCGGGGCGCGAATCCGAGCCGTCACCCACACACGGCCGTGGCTATCCATCGCGGGGCTGCGAGGGTCGGACTGGCGCTGCCAAATCTTCTCGGTTCCATAGTACGGCGACGCCGGCGTGTCGGAGTCGATCAGAGGGCCATTCGATGGAATTTTGATCGCCGAGGTCTCATTCTTGCGCGGATCGAGTACGGCAAGGATGTCGGACCCTTGGATGGATCCATAGACCAGCCCGTTTGCATTCATCCTAGGATTGCGCTCGTCTGTAGCGGCCACATCGCCCCGCCGGCTCGTCGGCAGGGCCCAGTCCCACATCGAGATCACGAGGTTGCGCTCGACACCGGTGGGACGGGGTGGGGCGTGCTTGGGATAGTCGCCCGCGGCGATCCGATCAGTCCAGTCGGCGTACGCCTTGCGCTCGGGGCCCATCGCCTTGAAGTTGGAAGCCATGCCCGGCCCCGAAGGCCCCATCGCCGTGTGGTGATCCCACTTGTCAAGGCTCGATGCGTACGAACCAAGATTCTTGGAAAGATCGCGGGTCGCCAGGTCGCCCACCTGGTGACAGGAGTAGCAGCGCTTGGTTTCAATAACGAAGTCCTTGTCGGACAACTCTCCTTTGGGCATCTTCAAGAGGCTGAGCCAATAATTTGCGGGATACACCAGCGCAGCGGTGCGTCCGTCCGGCGCGACTACCGCTTTGAGATCAAGGTGCTCTCCAAGCCTGGCAGGGACCCGCACCGAATCCACCAACCCGTACCCCCGCACAAACACCTGGTAATTCGCCTGCGGCAGATCCGGCAGGACGTAGCGTCCTTTGTCGTCGGTGACGACAATCTTAGCGAACTTCGTCGGCAGGTCCGTGGTTTCGGCGACCACCCACACTCCGGCCTCGGGACCTTTCGAGCTCGTGACAACGCCACCGATGTCATCGGCATCGATTGCCACAGCGGCGCCGCTCCTTTGCTGCGCGTTGACCCAGGTGAAGGAAGCCGCCAGAACACACATCACAGCCAACGAACCGATTCTCGGATTCACACGCCATTTCATTTGTGCCCTCCCTGCAACGCTAGGCCGCATCCCTGCGTGCACTTTCAGCCGGAATTCCGTTTTGCTTTCCGTACCGAGTAAGTATACACTTCCGTGGGCGCTTGCGCTTCAGCAGCGGGGCGGGCATCCGTGTTGCTGACGATGGTCAGGTCCCGAAAGGCATGGAGCGGATCCAGCGAGTAAGACAAATCGAAATTCACGCCGGATTTCCGGGGGTTCCAGTAGTTTTGATTCCTCAGCGCGGGAAAAAGCGTTACTTCGAGGCGATGGTTGGTTCACTCACCCGTTCTTCATCACGCCGTGCGACGGATGGAAGCTGAGATAGTCCACATGATCGGGAATATCGGCCCACCCATGTATTACGCCCGGCGGAACGATCAGCACGTCACCGGCTTTCGTCTCGACTCTGCGTGAGCCAACCGCCAAGCCGCCGCAGCCCGGACCGTTCGGTCCGCCGTCGGGATTGGCGGCTGTGCCGGCCATTTGACGACATGGCCATCAATGAACGCCGCGCCGCCGCCGGAGACGATGTAATAGCCTTCGGTCTGATCATCATGCGTAATGGCGCCCGGAATTGCATCCGCCGGGGGTGGTTGCCAGGCATCCCAATCCGGGTGTTCGATTGACTCGGCTCGGCGCCGGTTCACGACTAAATTTTTCGGAACTAAGTTTATTCCCAGCGCTAGCAACAACTTTACAAGTTTTACGCGCCTTTCTGACCGAACCTTGCAAGATCTTTGAGCACGCGCAAGTAGGGTGTGGAAGGCGGTAGGTAAACTGGCAGGACCATTCCAAGTGAGCGGATTCGCGACTTGTTCTTGGGGGGAAATCCGAAGCCTGGGAGCTTGAAGGAGAAAACGTAATTGGGAAACAATACGACCGCTTTGACTCGGATATTGGCCCTGGCTGGGATCTTGACCGGGATACACGCGCCGGCGGCCGCGCAGACCTATACCAGCTTTGACGCCCTCCCGAACGGGACATTCCCTTCCGAGATTGACTCGTCGGGCCGAATTGTGGGACGGGCTGTCCAAGCCAATCAGACCGGCAAAGTTTTTGTTCGCAATGCCGATGGCAGCATCATCATAACCGGTGCTCCGGCTAGCGACTGGGTCGGATTTTCCGGCACGGATGACATCGTCGGACGCTACCAAGACGCGGTGGGTGTCGAGCATAGCTTCGTTGGCCCCATCGCTGGACCCTTTTCCGCCTTCGATGTGTCGGGCGCCGCCGGGACTTACGCGACTCACTCGAACCCAGCCGGCCAGATCGCTGGTTTCTGGGCGGACTCCGCCGGTGCGTACCATGGCTTTTTGCGGAATACCGATGGGAACATCACGAGGTTTGATGTCCCCGGATTCCCCCAAACCTTGCCGTGGGATATCAACACGTCAGGTCAGATCGCCGGCGAAGTGATCGACCGATCGAACGTGCCTCATGCGTTCATCGGCCCGGCCGGCGGCCCCTACACGACCTTTAGCTTCCCTGCCGGTACGGCATCTGCGACGACGCATATGAACGACTCAGGACAAGTGGCGGGTTACTATGCCGACGGAAACTTCAACGCCCACGGGTACCTGCGGGACACCAACGGGACGTTTACGACATTGAACGAACCGGGGCAGGTGACCGTCGACGCAATTAACCAGGGTGGTTTTATTGTTGGGGTTTTCGGCGGCAAGTATCATGGGCGCAAAGACGGATTCATGAGAAGGCCCGATGGGACGTCCGTCACGCTGGAATTTCCGGGCGCCAACACGATCAACAGCACCACTAAGCCACTCGATATCAATCAGCCTGGGGTCATTATGGGGAACTACCAACTCACTACCCTCAGTAACGGCGACACAACGTGGCACGGGTTCATCGTCACAGGGGTCCACTAGTGTAGCGTCCAACAGATCGGACATTATTCAGGCATTTTCTGGCGCGCTTCACCTTTTCCAGAATGTCGTTTGCCTTGGCGGTCCAAATGAACGGTTTGGGGTCTTCGTTGCGCCGGTCAATGTAGCCTTCGATTGCCATGATCCTCTACATCGCGCAAGACGCCACGTCGCAGCCGATTCTGTGTGAGGCCGCGAAAGAACCGTTCTGCCATGTTCAGCCAGGATGCGCTGGTCGGTGTGAAGTACAAGTGGAAACGTGGGCGCGTTCCAGCCACCGCTGCACTTTGACGTGCTTATGGGTCGAATAGTTATCTGCCATTAGAAAGATCTGTTTGTCTGCAGGTGTGACATCGTCAATCACACGTAAGAACTTGAGCCATTCCTGATGACGATGCCGCTCTTGGCACATTCCGATCATAGCGCCATCCAGCGAATTCAATGCTGGAAACAGCGTCCTGTACCGTTGCGCTTGTAGTCGTGCGTCGTCAGCGGCCGGCCGGGCTGCGTTCGATGCAGCGCCTGAATCTGGATTTTTTCATCGACGCACAGAACAATCGCCTGTTCGGGCGGATTCAGATATAGTCCGACAATCGCTTCCAATTTCTCGGTGAACCGCTTGCAGTGCACCGACGACGAGATCGCAGGCCTTCTTCGGCGTCAGCACCGAGGCCATCGAGCGCCGGCGCAAGGTCCCACGGTTCAGCGACGTGATGGAGCAGCGAGAGCTAAAGGTCGAGTGTCAGTCCGCCGGAACCTGTTTCGCCTCACCAGTGCCGGTAATGTTGCGGCCTCCATCTTCCTGGCCAAGAACCTGCTCGGTTGCAAGGATGTTGTGGCCAACGAGGTTAGCGGACCTGACGGCAGGCCGATTCCGATTGAATCCCGGCCCGACCTGTCGAACCTATCCGACGAGGAACTGAAGAATTTCAGTGAGAAAGCGCAGCCCAAAACGAAGCGGATAAGCGCCGTGGCCACAAGCGAAACGAAACTCGCAAGCTGGTCGCGAACACGCCGCCGTACCAGGTCAAAGCACGCACGGAAGGCGAACCCGCTTTGGGTGCTTGCGCTGTCTACCCCATTGACGAGACGGAAATCGTGGCGCCGGATATCGCCATTCCGGAACACTGGCCGCTTGCCTACGGGATGGACGTAGGGTGGAACCGGACGACGGTGGTGTGGGGTGCGCCCGATCCCGCACGCGAGGTGGTGTATCAGTACAGCGAAACACTACCAGGGCCCAGGCGAGCCGGCTTCGCACGTCCAGGCGATCCGCGCCAGGGGCGAGTGGATCCTGGGGGTGATCTCCCCGGCGTGTTTGGCAGTTCGCAGGTCGCCGGGCGGCCGCTGATGGAGGTTTACCGGAAGCTTGGGCTGCATCTCGGGGCCGGCGGAGAATGCGGTGGAGGCGGGGATCACTGAGGTGGAACCTGTTGGTTTCGGGCCGGCTGAAGGTGATGGCGAGCCTGACGAACTGGTTTCGGGAATTTCGCAAATATCACCGGGTTGACCAAGGATCGGGGAAGATGGTCAAGCGGGACGACCACCTGATGGACGCGACGCGGTACCTGATCATCAGCGGGCGCACACGGATGCATACCCACCGCACCCCCTCCAGATCAGCACCCAGGCCCCCACGCGGCGGTGCGATGTGGTTGTAAGGAGGCTCACTTGAACCGCAAAGGGTCGGGCAAATTGTTAAGGGTGGCGACTACCTGACGGAGCTAGTAACCGGCGCCAGATCGGTGTGAGCATGCTCGCCGAAAAGGTGATATGATAATAGCGCCTTTTAATAGTCCTGCCAGAGCTTGGCCGTTCCGATCTGCCTCGTCTAGCCCGCACAATTGAAAGACAGAAGGAGCTAGAACGTGAAAAACATCTTCGTAGGCAATTTGGATTTTTCCGCAACCGAGTCGTCGGTAAGAGCGCTGTTCGAGCCGTTCGGAAAAGTGGATCGTGTGAACGTAGTGACGGACCGAGACACTGGGCGTTCGCGCGGCTTCGCTTTCGTCGAGATGACGGATTCTGCCGAAGCGGATCGGGCGATCGCCGCGCTGAATGGCGCCAACCGGGAAGGTCGCGCGCTCAACGTGAACGAGGCGCGTCCGAAGACTGAAGGTGGGCGCGGTGGATTCTCGCGCGGCCCCCAAGGCGGCGGGCGTCAGCGGCGGGAGCCCCGCTGGTAGGGCCTATCGGCACGGCTGGGCAATCCTGGAGGTTCCAAAATCGGCTCTGTCAACAGGACATATGGAGACCTTCAAAAAGCGCCACAAAGAAACGCCACGTTTGGAGCGGCAGAAGGAAAAGGCAGCCCGGCGGATCCAGCGAAAACAGAATCGCGCAGGCTTGGCAGGTGATATGTCGTCGGATGACACTCCAAAGGCTGGGCCCGATGGCTCGCCCTCGGTCGAACTACTCACCGACGTGTAGCTGTTGACATCCAGGCCGCGCCGTGCCTGGCTGCCCAGTCCGAAAGGGGGACGCTATGGAAGTCAGGTACTTGGGATTCGAGCAACAACAAAGCGCACGTTCATACCGGTTTGATGTAGTAGAGAAGGGCCAGCCTGCCAAACGTTTCATCGTCACCGCAGATTTGTCGCTGTTCCACACCCACGGGGTCGGCATCCAGGAAGGGCCGGCTCTGTCCGCGAGTAAACTTGTCGCAGACCTGGAAAGCGACTTCGCGGGGGCACACGAGCTAACGGGCGAGGATTTACTCTCGTACGTGAATGCCCGCTCCCTGGCGGAAGCAAGGCGGGCGGAGATGCGTAAGGCCCCGCGGCGGCGTCCCTCGCCGGCCGGGGAACGATCTCCCTGGAGAGGCTCCAGGGCCTGAGTCCTGGGTCTAAGGGACCGAGCTCCGCGATGACGCGCCCCTTTCGGAGTTTGTGCATTGCGTTCAGCACAGCCGTCCCACATAACGCAGTGCCTGTTCGATGACAGCGTCGGCCCCGGCGATGTGTATGGCTTGCGCCAGCAACGTCTCCGGCTTCAGCCCGACTTTCTCGGCGGCCTTCGTCATAAACGATCGCCCGGCTGATTCTTCTGCCTGCCGGTTTCAATGTCAAGCACTGACCTGAATGGGGGTATTCTGACGCCCTCTGTCTTCAAATAGGCGTTCGGATCGTGATCGAGCGCCCCTTCCGGAAGCCACTCCCACAGCAGCCCCAGGTCTTTTCGCACGAGGTCAAAATAATACCGGGGAAGCTCGGTGGTCTCCTGTTCAAAATAGGGAAGAAATTGCGGGTCCTTATCCAGTCGCCGGCGAACGTCTCTATGATACCTGAGCCTCCCAAACCCTTCCGTCGAAATGGCCCGCACGACGTTCATGCCTCGCGCGGTCAGCCCTCGGGTCGCGCGGAAGCGCCGGGCAATCGCTTTCCAGGAGAACGAATACCCGGTGAGATCAATAATGTGATCGTAAAAATCACGCCAGGAATAATTCCTGGGCCTGACGTTCATGGCCTGGTTGTTGTTCAAGAAATGAAATGGGAAGGGAAGCACGCGGTTGGCGCGCTGGTAATCCAGGTTATGCGGTGCGGCTCGGCCGAACGCCGTGAGCAGTGAATAGCCTGGAAATGTACCGGGCGCAAGGTCCAGAAATCGCTTCGTAAGTTCAAAGGCCTCCGCCCCCTGGTCGCTATCGAGTCCGAGCACGAAATTAGCTTGTACGTACGGTATGTACCTTAAGATCAGATTGACGTGTTCCGCTACCTGGCGGACTTTATCCATCCCTATTTGTGCGCCAGTCTTCGACTTGTTGCCCAAATCGAACCATGACTCAATGCCGGGCAGGATTGCTTTAAAGCCATTGCGCTTGAGCCGCTCCAAGTGCGGTTCAGAAAGGAGGGACAGACTGCTCTCGGCGATGAAATCGATACGGCTCCGAGGCACCGCCCGCTCAATCGCATCCAGGTAATCATCAAAGCGGACGCCAAAATTGGGATCGTGCCACGCAACCATAGGCCGTCTGAACTTCGTCAGGAGGAACCTGAGGTCCTCTTGAATCCCGTCGAAGTCCAGCGGCTGGTAGGGCACGGCCGCGTCGATGCAGAAACTACAGGTATAGGGACACCCCAGGCTGCCGAGCATGGGAACGATTTTGATGAGGGGTGCCGTTTTGAGCGTGGGTTCGATAAACTGCCATCGCTCGCGGACCCCTGGGAGTGTTTTCGGCTGGCGACTGGCTACGATTTGAATCCCAACCGGCCGATGCGGGCAGCATTCCCGCAGAACGTCGTGGATGGTCTCCCTGTCGGTAAAACCCAGGACGTAATCGAAATACCGCTGGGCATCTTCCGGGTAACAACGGGCATGCGGTCCCCCAATCGCGGTGATAGCCCCTCGCGAGCGCAGCAGGTTGCTCAAGGCGTAGGCGGTGTGAGCCGACTCAGTGAACGCACCGATGAAGACCAAATCGACCTTGGACGGCAAATCCGTCAGCAGATCTTCAAGTCCTGTATAGCAGATGAACGAAACGTCATGCCCCTGCTCCCGGCACCATACACCGATTACCTGTGGCATGATGCTGGCAAGATTGGGATTCATCACGCGAGCATACAAAGCGCGCGTAGGGCCCCTGGAAACGACATCTATGATCCCGATGTGGAGTTTTCTCATGGGAGAACTCAACCGTTCCGAGGCTGCCCTTATACGAGTCTAGGCTATTTCGGTATCGCGTAAGTCCCTTCGCCCCGCGTGGCTCGCATGATGTCCGCCTCGCGGAACTGGCGTTAAACCCGGATTGATCCTCGCTGACGCCGCGTCGTTTACGGTCGTCGAACCGCGGAGGTGCCTTTGTGGCAGCTTATAGGGCTACCTTTGGTTTGACTGGAACACGAGCAGAGACAAGCCGCCGAGGGGCGATGTTCCGGCGGCTCCCCTTTTGAGATGGCGCTGTTCGGTCTTCAGCCCTGGACGGAGTAACGTCGCTCCCCGTGCTTGTTCTTGGCGGACAGTAGCGAAGGAGGAGGACACGCTGTCTACCGGACTTCAGCCTGGCGTGTCGTGGCCTCGCCGAGAAAAGGGGAACGCCTCTTGGCGGCCCAAGGGCGGCCCAACCCCCAAGGGAGGCCCCATTCTCCGAGCTGGCCCAAAAAGTATTGAGTCTCACATCCTGGAATGGGCATCTATAAAAATTAAACCCAGTCACAGACGGATGGCAGGCCGCCGAGAAACCCCTTTCTCCCGTCGCAGCCCTTCTCGGCGGCCTAATTTGTCTTCGGCGATGCGGGCCCGTACTCTGAATAGCAAATCACTCCCGCACTCGTAGACCTCGTAAAAGTCATATACTGGTTCTCGCGCCCTGGAGTGGTCCACCTTCAGGCTGGCGCGGGGCCGCCGAGAATAAGGGACCTTTCTTGGCGGCCCGAGCGCAGCCAGCCACAGGTGACCTCATTCTCCCCACCCGGCCCGAAAAACCGCGTAAAGTATTGAGTCTCGCCTCTTGGAGCGGGCATCTTCGTACACTCTGTTTGTGGGTCGCCGAGAAAACCGCTACCCCTACTACCAGTCCTTCTCGGCGGCCTAGTCTGCCTTTGGGCGGTGGGTTGTTTTTGGAGGTTGCGATGATTCTCCTGCCGATTTTTTGCCCGGAATGCAACGGGTTCACGATGAAGGTCATGACGTACGAGCCGGACGACGATTCCTACGAAGCCCGATGTACGGCTTGTGGCTACCACAGCTTCGGCAAGATTTCGCCTGAGCTCCTGATTGTGAAGGGCGCCATCTACAGTACTCCCCAGAAAACGAACTGAGGCGAGTCGCCACACGACCCCTTCCGGCGTAACCTAGGCCGTTTTCCGCCCCTAGAAACGGCATTCTACCCTTCGGGCTGGCTAAAACATCTATTTCTGCCTCTCCATGATTTGAACTGCAATCCCCCTTGCCTCAAGATAGCCGCGAGCGTGCTCTCCGGGTTAGTCGTTGGGGTCGCCGATGGTACGGCAGGGGGCTGGGATCGCCTGGCGTCAGTCTTGCGCTGACCAAGGGCAGGGCTCTCGGCTCTTAGTCTCCAGAGACCCGGACTCTGGTGTGCATGTTTCCGGGACCAAACAGCTTCCTTGAACGTAATCACCATTACCAAAAAGACCCTAGGGCCGGAGTCGATTCGATGGTATCGTTTGGGCTCGGGGTTTCCTCATGTGGGATAGCTCTTGTCTTGACCGCTTCCTTGAGATGCGCTCTGCCTTCATCGAGGTGCGGGCTATCCGTGACGACCTGAATGCCCGCCGGCGCCAAGGCGAACACCCCGAGAACAAATGCTATGAGTCGGCGTTGTACCGTTGGCAAGATGCGATTGCCGCTTTAGCTGAAGGTCTATACTCTCGGCAATCCGTTCTGCTGGTCGGTGATTTGCCGAACGGTCCGTTAAAAGTCAATTGGCTGAAAGAGGGGCGGGCTCGGTGCGTTCGAATTTCAACCACGGCGGCTCGCTATCAAAACTGAATCAGGTGGTAGTGCCCCGGCCGTTTCCGCCCTAAGAAAGCGCATCCTGCGCGGAATCCACCAAAACATTTCATCTCAGGAATGATTTAGCCGTAAAACGCCCCGATCCAGTGACATGACCTGTTCGTCACGTCACTTAGTCCAGAGTCCGTGGCGTAGGGCACCGAGTTGGCACACAGCGCGGGCCCACGACCATGGCTCGTCGTTCCGGGTGCTGCAGTCCGGATCTAGCTGAGTCGAACCGTGGAGGTGCGCGTGATTGATCAGAGCGACAGATGATGCGCTGCGAGTGGTTCAAATGGGCGGTCTGGTCGCTTTTTATGGCTAGAGACTAAACGGTATCAGCGGCCTGCGGTGGAAGGCACGGGAAGAGCCCACGCCGGATTAATCGTGGCCGACAGCGTTTGGCCGGCCGAGCCCGTCCCGCCACCGGCCGGTAAACGACGACAAGGCAAGCAGGGCGCCAAATCCTACACGCACCGAGATGGCCTTCCATCCGAACATTTCACTGCGTGTAGGATCGCCGTAAGGCAACCCGGCAAACAAGGTCTCAAATGGTTCATAAAATTATCTAAACCCTGATCCTGCACGAATGGTGATCGGAATCAAAGCGGAACGGTGATCGGCTTCGAGCCGAATCCGCAGTTGCGCCTTGCGGAGGGTGGTAGGGTTGGGGAACGTCTCTGTCACCGTCTTGCCCGCGTGCCGGACCCTGTGGCTTTCGAAAGAACCCGGCAAAATAATGCGCCCTCCTCGCGCCTCGTGCATCTTTTACAAGAGGCATGAGCCACCCCTTTTCATCCTGGAGAGAATCACGGCTGGCGAAGGCTGTCGCAAAATCGCTCATCACGCCCGTGAGATGGCTGCTCACCGGCGTCAGCTTTGTCTGTCGAGCCGTAATCGCCCTCTGGGTAAGCTTGGCTGTCTACTACTCGAATCTGCCTTGGCCGTGGCTGCGGTTAGCGCTGGCTCTGGTCTTCGCATCCTTTAGCATTTGGGCCTTATGGCTGGCGCGAAGCCGGCGTGCGCTTTTGCTCTTTGTCGGACTGTTCTTATGCGTGCTGGTTTGGTGGACCTCCATCCGCCCCACGCATAACCGCCCATGGAGGCCAGAGGTGGCGGCGATGCCGCGAGCGTTCATCGACGACGACCGCGTGCGCATCACCGGGGTCCGTGATTTCGACTACCGCAGTCGGCAAGATTTCACGGTCCGCTACCGGGAACGCGAGGTGTCGATCTCGCACCTCACTTCGATCGATTTCTTCGTGTCCTACTTTCTGGCCGGGCCTGTGGCGCACACGTTTCTGAGTTTCAACTTCGATAACGCACCTCCTCTTTGCATTTCCATCGAAACGCGGCCGGAAGTGGGGAAGGGGTTCGCGCCCGTTGCTTCGCTCTTCAAACAATTCGAATTAATCTACATTGTGGGCGATGAGCGAGATCTTGTGCGGGTGCGAACCAATTTCCGGGGCGAGGACGTCTATCTCTACCACATCCGGACGACGCCCGACAGGGCGCGCCGGCTTTTCCGGGTCTACCTGGATAGAATCAATGAACTTGCCGATCGGCCGGAGTTCTACAACCTTCTGACGAACAGCTGCACCATCAACATCGTGCGCTATGCGAGGGTCGCAGGCAAGGTGAGCCGCTTCGACTTCCGTTATATCCTCAACGGTTTCGTCGATGACTACCTCTACTGCGTCGGCTTGGTGGATACGGCGCTACCCTTCGATCAGCTCCGCCCGCGGTCGAAAATCAACGACGCGGCGCAAACCGCCGATGACGCTCCGGATTTCTCCCAGCGAATTCGCGCGGCTGTACCTCTGCGCCAGTCCTCGGCTGTCCCCCATGGATAGCGTCTATGAGCCGCCGCCTCAGCAGCATTCGAAGAATCCAGTAGCCGGCGCCCGCTGCCGCCAGATGCTTTAACGTGTGCCCGCTCACGATGTGCCCCAGCTCGAAAATTGGCCTGTCAAGCGCCTCCAGCGCTTTGGCCAGGACATAGAGGCCCGCCACAATCGCCAAATCCCGCCTTCGCGTGTAAGGGGAGGGGAGCAGAAGAGCGATCAACAGAAACATGACGGAGTACAACTGCACGGCGGCGTAAAAGCGCAAATCGCTTACACCGCGCAGGTCGCTCACGCGCCATTGCAATACGCTGCCCACGCCGATTAACAAAAACAATGGCATTAGCCACAGACCAGCCCGCAGGCTGATACGCTCCGCGACGATCGCCGCTAGAAGGGCCATAAACACGATCGCCATCGGGATCCGGTCCCACACGAGCCTCGCGTTACTCGGTTGCAGGTGATAGTAAGAGGATCCGAACCCGGTGAGAATGAGTCCAACGAATACGATCAAGTATGGCCAACGCTCTCGCTGGTCGAAGAAACGTCTTCGCTCCTGTCTGCCATTCGCGCGAAGCAGGAACAGCAGGCCCCACAATCCAGCCGCCGCGAAGGGAACATTCGAAACCACGTTACTGAAATTGGGAATCCCCAAAAACCTGCGATGGTCGGCAAACATCTGATACCACTGCGGCTGCGGTATAGGTGGGAGCAAGAGAGCGATCGCAGCCACCACGACTGCGACCAGAGCCAGCATCCAGTTGGCGGCTCTTTTCAGAATCAATTCGTTCTCCCCGCGGCCTACGTCTGGAGGTTAAGTAATAGATGCCGAATTTTTGCTCAAGAGCTCAAAATGTTCTACATGAGCAGAGTGGACCAGCGCTCGAAACCCCTGATCGTGTGCATAAACCAGGTTACATAATGTATTCCGCTCTAGGCGGCACAATATTACCAGATCTCTTTGTAATTCAGGCGAATTCAGGTGTCCTGGGTCCACAGATTGGAGCTCATAGGCAAGTGGGTAGCAGTGATGTTCGCGCTGGCCTTTGTTCTCAGGCTCAAACACCAACTCGAGAAGGTTTTCGCTGGCATTGTTCGGATGGCGGAAACGTGAGCAATTTACTCTGAACTCGATCTTCCTTCGGTAGTTGGCCGTAAACAAAAACCACCACGCTGCCATCGCCAGAGGTTTGCGCCACCGTTTCTAGAGCGTTAAATAGCTATTAGCGTTAACGAAGAGCCACATATCAGAAACTTGCAGCGAGCCGCGGGAAGCGCCAAGGTTCATCTAGCCTCCGCGCTCTGTGCAATCGAATGACCCTCGACCGGCAGGGGGCAGGAACACGGGTTACTGGACACTGGATCGGCCCGTCCGTTGTCGGGTTGATATTTTGAAGACCCGACTTCTAATGCCTAGATCTGATATCGGCTGAGATGCTCTTGGAGTACAAGCAGGATAACGATTTATATACAGACGTTCGGGCTTCGCCATCTTGGCGCTGTCCTTTATCGTTTTGGCCTCGCCACGGCGACGACGCTGTTCCTCGACGCTTGACGCTGGGCTGGCTACTTCTGCGTACTCTGCGGCCTTGCTTGCGTTAAATCAGTCTTGGCGCGGGCCTTCGGTCACATCGTTGTGCCCCGCCTTGCCGTAACGATCGGCGACTGGCATTCGAGTTTCTTTGTCTGCTGGACGGAATCAGCATATTGACGTTTCGCCTTGTGACGAGCCCGAAATCGGATCTGCAAGCTCTAGCTCTGCTCGTCGCGGTGCTAGGACTCGGCTGGGCCACCTTAACGGACCCGGACATCCGGCCATTGATCATCTGATTTGCGGCAATTGCCATATCGTGGTTCACCGAGCGGCTTAGGGAACGAATTAAGAGTGCCTCGCCATGGTCCGGGAGAGCTTTTCGAAACCACGCCGCACCATGGCGCTCAGGGCGCCCAGATCGGCGTGTACAGCATACAATAACGCGAGGAGAACAAAATGAAGAATGGACTAGCACGATGTGTGATGGTTCTCTTTCTGCTGAGCTCGGCCTTCGGTCAATCCTCGGCCCTTCCGGTGACGCAGCGCATCGCGCTCCCCAACGTCGACGGGCGCATGGATCACATGGGCATCGACATCGCGGGGCAGCGGCTGTTCGCCACCGCCTACGACAATCACACTCTTTCGGTGATCGACCTGAAGTCCGGGCGGCAGATCTCGTTGATTCCTAATCTCGATAAGCCGCAGGGGGCCTACTACGATGCCGCCACCAATCACCTCTTCGTCTCTTTGAGCGGCGATGGGTCGGTGAAGATGTTCGACGGCAAAACGTTCCAGCTACTGCAGACGATCAAGTACTCGGCCGATTCCGACAACCTTCGCTACGACACCAAGAATAAGCATGTGATTGTGGGTTACGGCGGGGAAAAGTTCATCTATGGCGCACCCGCGCGCCAGCAGGGCGACGGCGCTCTGGGGATCATGGATCTCGCAGGCAAGAAAGTGAGCGAGATCCCGACGGATGCGCACCCCGAATCCTTTCAGCTCGAGCAGATGGGCACCCGCGTCTTCATCAATGTCCCGGACAAAAAGGAAATTCAGGTGGCCGACCTTGCGACCGGGAAAACCGTCGCGCATTGGCCGGTGAGCTGCACGGACAATTTCCCCATGGCGCTCGACGAACCCCATCACCGGCTGATCGTTGCCTGCCGCGAGCCCTCGGCATTGGCCGTGTTCGATACGGCGTCCGGCAAGCAACTCACCCAGGTCGCCCTCGATCCGGGCTTGTTTTCGGATGACTTCTTCTACGACCCGGCCAAAAGCAGGATCTATGTCGTAGCCAGGACCGCGGCCGGAAGCGATCAAAGAGCGCCGGGGCCGGGGATGCTCGAGATCTTGCAGCAGAAGGATCCCGATCACTACGCGAAGGTCGGAACGCAGCCGACGGGCTTCGGCGCGCAGACCGGCTTCTTCTCATCCGCTTTGGGAAAACTCTTCGTTGCCACACGGCGCCAGAAGGGTGGAGCGGGCGGGGAAATCCTCGTTTACGACACGAAATAGGAGGTGTAAACGGCGTAGCGGGCATGACGGCTTGTCTACAAGCCCAATAGCCCGATAAGGAGATAAGAGCGAAGCCGCTCGTGCGAAATCGCCTCTGGTCCGACTTGAAAGCGAACAAAGAAAAACCGCCTGGCCGGGACGGACCGTGACGCCCAGCGGCACAAGCGTACCGGCGCGGAGCGCGGCGGGAATATCCGGTTCGGATTCCGTCTCAGCCCAGACGGGAAGCACGTCGAACCAGACCCCGGCGAACAGGGCGTGTTCACAGAAATCCGTCACCTGCGCCAGAGCGGCCACACGATGCGAGGGATTGCAGCCGCCCTAAACCGCCAATCGCTGCGAACCCGCCGTGGCTCGGCGTGGCGGCTGGAGCACTTGGCGCGAATCATCAAACAGGCAGCCGGCCCTCGCTGAACCAGAAAACGTTGGGACCTGGCCCGGTGCTTGGGCGGACAAATGGTTTTGTCTGAGCACCTGCGTTTTCGCGTCCGTTCCAAGTACGCCAAATCCAACCGGTTCCTGGCATCGCAGTCCGTTTCTGACGGAGGCGAAAGCGAACCGAGGTGTGCTTTGGGCGTCTTAACCGTTCAGAGAAGCAACCAAGGGCGAGAAAGCGCTTCAATGATGCGGCACTCGGCCATTGCCAGGCGACCATTACACGACGCGCTGATACGACGCAATTCCGACGCCAGCCGTTTCAGATCGGTAATTTTGTGTTCGACTGCTTTCCGATGCCGCTCTGCCATGCGACAAACTTCGGCACAGGACGGGCCATCCTCGGTAGACAACCGTAACAGCCCGCGGACTTCCTCGAGCGAGAATCCCAAATCGCGGCACCGACGAACAAACCGAAGGCGACGGATGTGCTCCGTTCCATAATTGCGGTAGTTGCCTGAAGTCCGTTTCGCGACAGGCAAAACGCCGATCTGCTCGTAATAGCGAATGGTGACGACTTTCACGCCTGTGTGCTTCGCCAATTCACCAATACTCATTCGGTTCTGTCCCCTTGACCCTATAGTGACTATAGCCTGTACGATCAGGCTCAGGATATGGGGCAATCGCGCCTTGCTGTTCTCGTCTTCGCCGCCGGATTGGCGCTCGGCCAGGTGCCGCAGCCAACCATCCGCGTCGAGGTCAAAAGCGGCGCAGACCCGGTCCAAGAGGCGGAAGTTACCGTGGGCGGCCATAACAGCCGGACTGGACCGGATGGAGTGGCCCTCCTGGCAGGGGCCCTAGGTCATATTGATATCCGGGTCAGCAAAGAAGGGTTCTTCTCCGCTCGTGCATCTCTCGATATCGATGCCGCGAGGGAATGGACCGTCCAAGTCGAATTAGAGCCTCAGAACGAGCGGCAAGAGCAGGTAACGGTTTACGCGACAAGAAATGATGTTCGCGTTCAGGACTCACCGGTTCATGTTGAAGTCGTGTCGCAAGTTGAGATCAGCGAAGAGCTAGCGATGCGACCGGGCGACATCAGCATGCTTTTGAACGAAATGGGCGGTATGCGTGTTCAGACGACCTCGCCGGCTCTCGGAGCAGCCAGCGTTCGCGTCCAGGGTATGCTCGGCCGGTACAACGCATTTTTGTCAGACGGGTTGCCGCTCTTTGGACAACAAGGTGCGGGGCTCGGCCTGTTGCAAATTCCGCCAATGGATCTCGGCCAAGTCGAGGTCATCAAAGGGAATGCCTCTGCGCTCTACGGCAGCGCTGCCATGGCCGGCATTGTCAACCTCATCTCGCGCCGGCCAACGAAGGAACCAATTCACGAATTTCTTTTCAACCGCTCTTCGCTGGGGGAAACGGACGCCTCGATGTTCTTGGCTTCGCAGCTTACGCGGCAATGGGGCGCCTCGTTTTTGGGCGGCGGCTATTGGCAACAGCAGCAAGACGTGAACGGTGATGGGTGGTCCGATGTCGCGGGATATGGGCGTGGCGTGTTCCGGCCCCGCTTCTACTGGGACAACCGGAGCGGCGCGACCGCATGGTTGACCGGTGGGGTCATTTATGAGAATCGTTCAGGCGGCACGACTTCCGGGGCTGTCCTTCCGGCGAGTGGTCAGCCCTACATCGAGGCGCTAAAGACCACCCGATACGATCTTGGCGGCAACGTGCAGTGGGTGCTTGGCGGACGGCTTGTCCTGACCGGGCGATTTTCCGCATCCGAGCAAAACCACAGACATGAGTTCGGCGAGGACATCGAGCGAGATCGGCACGAACTCTTGTTCGGGGAACTCTCGATAAAAGGATCCTCGGGCAGAAACACTTGGGTTGCGGGCTTCGCCGATCAACGGGATGCCTTTCGTCCGCGCAACGTTCCGCGATTCGCGTACACCTATGTGGTGCCCGGGCTGTTCGCGCAAGACGACTTCAATGTGGCCCCTTGGCTGACGGCGTCGGCAAGCGCCCGCTTGGATTTTCAAAATCGCTATGGAACCTTTTTTAGCCCTCGCGTTTCGGCGCTTCTCCGCAGGGGCGCATGGACCAGCCGCGTTTCCGCTGGACAAGGATTCTTCGCCCCGACGCCGCTGACCGAAGAGACGGAAGCAGCGGGATTGGCAAAATTGCTGCTGCCTGCTTCCTTGAAGGCCGAACGTGGCCATAGCGCATCGGTGGACCTGACACGGGCGATGGGGCCTGTGTCCGTGACCGGCACATTCTTTGCCTCAAATATCGATCACCCGGTGTATGTGGACCGGGGCGCAACCTATGCCATATTCAACTTGCCGGGACCGACCAAAAACAGAGGAGCGGAGTTGTTGGCGACGTGGCGCAAGTCGCCTTTCTCGGTGGCGGCTTCCTACACCTATGTTCGATCAAGCGAGCGGGAACCTTCTAAACGGGCCGATGTACCGCTGACGCCACACCAGAGCCTCGGGTTCATCGGTATGTGGGAAAACGAGGGCGTTACGCGCGTCGGCCTGGAGTGTTATTACACTGGCCGGCAACGTCTGGAATACAACCCATATCGAAGTCAGTCCGTCCCCTACGTACTCGTAGGTGCCATGGCGGAGCATAAAATCCAGGCACACGTGAAGCTGTTCCTGAACTTGGAGAACCTGACTGACGTGCGCCAAACGCGTTGGGACCCGTTGCTCTTACCGAATCGCGAGCCCGATGGAAGATGGACGGTAGACGCTTGGGCACCGCTTGACGGCCGGGTCATCAACGGCGGCGCTCGCTTTACGTTTTAGCCTAGCAAGACGCCAATTTTGAAAGCCTTTGGATTTTACGGCGCCCCTATTGTGCCGAATCTAGGGGTCTGCTCGCGTGAGAGGTTTTGTCTGAGTGCCCCACGTTTCTGCTCCGTTCCAACTACACAAAATCTAATCACTTACGGGGCATTCCTGTACCGAATATGTACTTTTTCGGTACCGTTTCGACGAAAGCCTCTGTAATCGTGGCTGCGAACGGCGAGCCGCTTTTCGCTCGCGCGAATCCTCAAGCCGGCCGCCTCGCCCAAAATTTTGTCCCGGGTGTCCTCCCCCAAGGATCCGGCCTGTCTTCGGCCGCCGAAGCCAAGGACGGGGAAAATTCCCACCCGACGCGCAAGAACGCAAGGAAGGGCAGTTTCCGCCCCAAGAAACGGCGTTCTAGGGCGAGACGAACCTGCCAAGACATTCCAATTCAGGAATGATTTAGCGCCAAAACGCCCCAATCCAGCGACGTGACCGGTCCGTCAGTCACTTAGTCCGGAGGCCAACAAGTCGTGAGAAAGCCCTTTCGGCGCTACCAAGTTTGCAAAAACGCCGCTCTATGGCGCTAGTTCATCGGTTCCTGGCACCGCCGTCTGTTCCTCGCTCAGGCGAATCGAAACGGAAGGATGAGTGATCCGTCAGCGCGGACTGATAATTCGATTGAGCGTCCGTCGGTCGGGTTTGGTCGCTTTTTATGGCCAGACAAAAAGAAGCACGGCTTATGAAGTGGATGCCGGAGGCGATGAGACTCTCATCACGAGGGCCTGCGCGGGGCGGTACCGCCTGTTCCGAGAGACGGCTCCTATTTCGCGAACACCAAAACTGAAAACGTGCCAGGAATCATCGGCGGCCTGGGCTGGGTATTGCCTGGTGCGGCCTCGAGCCACCAGATTTCCTCGACGACTTCATCGAGGGCTGCTGGACATTCGCCAGGAACAGATTCTCATCGTGGCCGTGCTGGGCCGCTTTAAGGCCGCGAAGAGCAGTTTTTTGAACCACCCACTTGGGCGGCGGACCATGATGCGCTGTGAGGAGTGCGATCGACCGGTTCGATCTCTCTTTGTGGCGTACAAAACAGGGGAAGCCTCTCCGGAGTAATTGTCGAGGGAGGCTGGTCGCGGTATGGCG
>Ga0306921_10002412_pt1 | contig 18766 bp, 21 predicted proteins | sample sta12Cox44000080_FD_203760 | JGI IMG/M metagenome (GOLD analysis project Ga0306921, IMG submission 203760) | Lab enrichment of tropical soil microbial communities from Luquillo Experimental Forest, Puerto Rico - statoxic.12C.oxic.44.000.080 (v2)... | ecosystem: Environmental > Terrestrial >... | reverse complement strand
AGAGCGTCGGTCGACATGTAGAAGATCTTGGGATCGCGCCGCATTTCCTCGGCGACGGCTTCGACCGCGGCCTCGTTATACGTCAGCTCTCGCATCGTTTTGTCCTCGCATCAGGCCGCGAACACGTCGTCGGTCGCCTGCTCGGGTAGCGGGAATGGGCTGGCTTCGGCGAAGGCGACGGCCGCCTCGAGCGCCGCCATGATCTCGCGCTCCATGGTTTGCAGCTCTGCATCATCGAGGTAACCCTGGTCCCTCAGCTGCCGCTCGAGCTGCGCGATCGGATCCCGCCCCATCCAGGTTTCGACCTCCGCCGGGTCGCGGACATCGGCCATCCCGCGGCGCTCGGTGTGGGCGCGCCAGCGGTAGGTCTTGCACTCGATCAAACTCGGGCCGTCGCCCGACCGCGCCCGATCGACGGCGCGGTTCGCCGCCTGATAGACCGCAAAGATGTCGTTGCCATCGACGACGATACCCGGGATGCCATAGCCGGCCGCGCGTGCCGCCACATCGCTCAGTGCGTGCGTCGCTGCGGCCGCGGTGTTCGCTGCATACATGTTGTTCTCGCACACGTAGAGCATCGGCAATTTCCAGGTTGCCGCAATGTTGAGGCACTCGTGGAACGGTCCCGCGTTCGAGGCACCATCCCCAAAGAAGGAGACCGCGACACCGCCCTTGCCTTCCATCTGGGCCGCGAGACCAGCGCCGGTGACGATCGCGATGCCGCCGGCGACGATGCCATTGGCGCCGAGCATGCCGATGCCGAAATCGGCGATGTGCATCGAGCCGCCCTTGCCCTTGCAATAGCCGGTTTGCCGGCCATAGAGCTCGGCCATCATGCGGTTGAGGTCCGCACCCTTGGCGATGCAGTGGCCGTGGCCGCGATGCGTCGAGATGATCCGGTCGCCGCGGTCGAGCGCGCTGCAGACGCCGACGGCGACCGCCTCCTCACCGATGTAGCAGTGCACGACGCCGTAGATCTTGCCGGCGAGGTAGTCGGCCGAGGCGCGCTCCTCGAAATGGCGGATCGTCAGCATCCGGCGCAGCATCTCGCGCTGCGTGTCGGGCGGCAGGTTCGGCGAGAGGCTTTGGGTTGAGAGGCTCATGGGGCGTGATCCTCCGGGCCGGTCGGGGCCCTACATGATGGGCCAGCGCCCGACGGCTGGCAACCGGAACCTCGGTCCGGCACTCTGAGTGCTCTAAAGGGCAAGCTTGATAGGGGTTGGCAAGGTGGAAGTTTACCGGGAGGCTGCTCTAAGGTACATCAGAACGCCTCCGGAGTTGATTGATCTTCGCATCGAGGCGGCCGCGGCGATCCCAATTACCGCGATTATTATGTCGAGATAACTTAGCCCGTGGGGAGGATTGTATCATGCTACAGGTGTATCTCGATCCATGCACAGTCAACAGCCGCAAGGTACTCGCCGGGTTGGACTTGATCGGTGTCCCGTATGAACTAAACCATGTTGACTATTTCTCTGGCGCGCACAAGAAGCCCGAATTTCTGGCGATCAACCCAAACGGCGCAGTACCGGCGGTCGTGGACGGAGATTTGGCACTTTCGGAGTCCAACGCGATCCTGCAGTACGCCGCAGATTTGAGCGGCTCCGAAAAACATTATCCCAGGAACCTCAAGCAGCGCGCCGACATCAACCGCTGGCTATTGTGGGAAGCCTCGACCTGGTTCCCGAGTTGCTACGCCTATCTCGTCGAATACGTTGTCAAGCCGCTGCTGAAAACTGAGCCCGACGAAACAATCATCGAAAAGGAGGCGCCCAACTGGCACCGGCTTGCCGGCATTCTTGATGCCCGGCTGGCGAAGTCCAAATGGCTTGCCGGCGACACCGTGACAATCGCCGACATTGCCGTTGCAGCGCCGATGCACCTGCACAAATGGCAGCGTTTGCCGCTCGACGAGCTTCACCGCTGGTGAGCGACGATACTGCGCCTGCGAAACACCCGCGGCTCGTCGATCGCAAGCTCTTGAAACAACTGGTGTCCCTAAAAAATTTGAACTCCTGTTAGGTAGCGAAAGAGTGCCGCTCGGCCTAGCGCAGCGTCTCGGCCATCTGGTGACGCCCGCTCACTCAGTATTTCCCGCCTGCCTGCGTCATCCCTCGCGACACCCTGAGAGGAGCGCAATCCGCGACGACCGCCGCGACCGGGTCGGCGGTCAAGTGAGGCGGGGCGATATCGGGCAATGTTGAACACGGACATAAGGAAATTTCGTGAATGATTGATTATATTGGCGCGCCACGGTCGATGAAGATGCGTACTACTCGTTCGCCGCGCCCTATGATGCCGTGGCCTGCGTCGTGCCTCAGTGGCCGCAACTGCGATGGCGCCAGATTCCGTGCGACGCCTCGATTGCTAATCCGCAATATTGGGAATGACGACCGAAGCGGCTCTACTATGCGTCAATTACTTCGTGACCCGTCCCCAACCGCTAATACGGACGACGATGGCCGCAGTACCCTGTAAGCGGCCCCATTTGGCGCAGTCAGGAATCTTTTCTATGGGGCAACTACGGACTTGTCGTGGCACGCGCTCTGGACGGCATTGGGCCAATAGCGCACACTGTCAGTTATCGGTCACGTCGTCGGCACTAGCAAGCAGTGTCAGTGGCACGGTGAGACCGAGCGCGCTGCTCGAAGCGATTGCCGACAAGTTGCGTGCCCTCGATTACCTACCGATCGTGTTCGACTTCGATCGGCCCACCGATCGCGATCTCACCGAGACGGTGAAGGTGCTTGCCGGACTCTCACTCTTCGTCGTCGTTGACATCACGAATCCGCGATCGGTCCCGCTCGAACTGCAGGCGACTGTGCCTGACTACATGGTGCCCTTCGTGACGCTCGTCGAGCGCGGGCAACCGGTGTTCGGGATGTTCGACGATTTGCCGCGTAAGTGCGACTGGGCACTCCCGCTGCTCGAATACAGCAGCGCAGACACGCTGCTCGCGGCGTTCGAAAATAAGGTCATCTCGCCGGCGCTCGAGAAACTCGGAGACGTCAGAAGGCGTAAGGCGTTGCCGCCGCAGCGACGGTCTGCCGAGGACTGAAGACGCTGCTACGTCGCAGTGCTGTTCACCAGTCATGGAACAAGAACAACCGTGAAGGGCACGAAGCACCGACGCTTTTTGGTAGAGCCGGTCGGAAGGCGGCCCATGACGTCGTGATCTTCATGCTGGTCGTGTCCTGATGCTGAAGGACCGCGTTGCCGAGCTAAAGGCTGTCCAGGATCAAACCCGCGCCAATGCAGAGCGGACCGAGGGTACGGTCGAACGGCTCCGGACCCTGAAGTCGTTCGCCAGGACGGCCCGCAAGCGCTGCGGACCGCGTCGGGCGGCTACCGCCGCGACCATCTCCGCGCTTTCCCCAACGCGTCGGAGAAACGGCGGGTTTTGGTGTGCCCAGTCCTATACAGAAGTGGCGTCCCCAAGGGATCGCGCATTTTTCCGAAAAATCAACACTCTACGAAACAGATGAGACACCCACGCTCGGCAAGGTCCGTCTCGCCCATTCCTCGCGTCCCGGCGAGGGCTGGCTAAAACTGAGGGGACACCGGGCGTTCGGCTCTGATCAGATGGACTCTGGCGAAAATAGCACTACCTGTTGTGCTGTGCGCCGGCTTGCCTCGAAACACGCCCCGCTGCCCGCCTCGGATGGTGGCTGTGCCCCCCGTTTATCGTTTCTGATCTTCTCCCCTCCGGAGCACTGGTGCCGCTGCTGCCCGACTACCGAACACCGGAGCTGGAGATCGTCGCGCCCTACCCCACCGGCGGCTGTTGAGCACCAAGGTCCGGCTGTTCCTCGACATGGTGGTCGATCGGTTTGCCGAGGAGCCGCGCTGGCTCGATGACATGTCCGATCGTTAAGTTCCTCCTCGGTGCTAGGCGGTCGAGCCGAGGTCAGTTGCGGCAACAGCGTGGAGCAGGGAGCGCATGTCGGCAGTGCGCTTCGCCCCGAACGCCTTCTCGAATTGCCGCTGCGCTTGCACCCATCCTTTCACCCCCGCCCGAAATCGGGCTTCGCCGGCCTCGGTCACCCGCAGCTCCTTGCTGCGGCGATCGATGCTGCCCTGTTCGACAGCGATAAGCCCGTCGCGCTCCAGCGGCAGAATGTTCCGGCCAAGCGTGGTTCGGTCCATCACCATCTCCGCGGCGAGCCTATTGATTGCCATCGGGCCCAATCGCCGCAGCTTCGCGAGAATCGAAAACTGCGTCGTGCGCAGCCCGCTCGATGCCAGATACTGATCGTAAAACTGCGTGATGTGCCGGGCGGCTTGGCGCGCGGCGAGACAGTTGCAAACATCTGGCTCTAGAGAGGCCGTCGTCGCCATTTCAACCTCGGTTCTTGACATTGATACACATATCCCTATTTAGGCGCATATACGCTAAAAGTCAATCGCTTGGCGTTGATAATAGAATCTACCGGATTGACCAGGGCAGGATCATGATCAGAACAGACAATGCCTGCCGGCCGGATCGCCTCGATCCGGCAAGCTTGTCAACGCTGTCGGGACTGGAAATCGTCAACGGCTTAGCAGACGGCCGGCTTCCGCACCCGCCAATGGCGGAAACGCTGCCTTTCACGCTTTATCCGCCTTCCGCAGGCGGGCGGGTCGAGCTTTGCGCCGTTCCTGAGACGCGTTTCCTTAATCCGACGGGCATCGTTCACGGTGGCTGGGCGATGACCATGCTCGACTCGGCGATGGGGTTATCCGCGCTGACAACCCTCAGTCCCGGCGAAATCTGCCCGTCCCATGAAACCTCAGTGAAATTCGTTCGGCCAATCCTCGCCGACGGACGGTCGTTGCACGTAATTGGGACAGTGATTTCGCGCGGTCGAACCGTGATCACGGCGGAAGGCCGGATCGAAGACGGTGACGGCAAACTGTATGCCCATGGCACCTCGAGTTGCCTGATTGTCGGCATCCCGGCCCAAGCGCGAGCGCCGCAACCATCGGCGGTGGCCAGCTGTCGCGGCGGCACTAGGCGACCGCGCCATGGTGAACCTCATCCCTTGACATGGGCGCATCCGCCCCTATTTAGGCGCGTATGCACTTAATTCAGGCCCCTGGTCGCTGGGCGTGCCTGGCTGACCTGCCAAGGAGGTCGTTGTGACGGAAATCCCCTATCGTATCGCCCTGATCGTCGGGGCAGGTTCGGGAATCAGCGCTTCATTCGCGCGCGGGCTCGCAGCGGCCGGCCTTCGCGTCGGACTAGCGGCGCGTAATGTCGAAAAACTGGCGCCTCTCGCCGCGGAAATCGGTGCAGAAACCTTTGCCGTCGACGCGTCTGATCCGACTGCGGTGGCCCGCCTGTTCGTAGAGGTGGATAACCGGCTCGGCGAACCCGATGTCGTGCACTACAACGCCAGCGCCCGCGCGCATGGTCCGATTGCCGAGCTCGATCCGGAAGCCGTGCGCAAAGCGATCGGGATCTCGGCATTTGGCGGCTTTCTCACTGTCCAGCAGGCGGCCCGGCGCATGATCCGGCATGGCCGCGGTGCGATCCTGCTGACCGGCGCCAGCGCCAGCGTCAAGGGGTATCCGCACTCGGCAGCGTTCGCGATGGGCAAGTTTGCTCTTCGCGGCCTGGCGCAGAGCACGGCGCGCGAGTTGGGGCCGAAGGGCATACACGTCGCCCATTTTGTCATCGACGGCGGCGTGCGCAACGCGCGGCGACCGGACCCGGTGGACCGTCCCGACAGCACGCTCGATCCGGATGCGATCGCACAGACTTATGTCGAGGTACTGCGGCAACCGCGCAGCGCCTGGTCTTTGGAGGTCGAGCTGCGGCCCTGGGTCGAGACCTTCTAAAGGCGCCGGCGATGACCGCCTATGTCGGCCGGCCGCTGCGGCGCCGCGAGGATTTCCGGTTCCTGACCGGGAGGGGCCGCTACGTCGACGACATCAAGTTGCCCGGCACCTTGCACCTCGCGATCCTCCGCTCGCCGCATGCGCATGCGCGCATCACTGGCGTCGACCTCTCTGCCGCAAAGGCCGCCGCCGGCGTTCGTCTCGCGCTCGCTGGGGCCGATCTTCCCGAGAAAATCCGCAATATCAAGCCCAACTGGGTCATCCCCGGTACCGTGGTGCCGGACCGTCCGGTGATCGCGATCGACAGGGTTCGTTTCGTCGGCGAATGCGTCGCACTCGTTGTCGCCGAGACGCGTGAGGCGGCCTACGACGCGCTGGAGCTCATCGATGTTGGCTATGAAGCGCTCCCTGCCGTGGTCGACGAGGAGACGGCCATTGGCGACGGCGCTCCACAACTGCACGAAAATGTTCCGCACAACATCACGACCTATTTCAAGACTGGCGGCGGCGATTACGCCGCGGCGGCTCATCAAGCGGACCACGTACTGCGCCTGCGCCTCGTCAACAATCGGCTCATTCCGACTTGCCTCGAGACGCGCGCCATTCTCGCGGAGCCGGGGGTCGATGGCGGACTGACGGTCTATCTGCCCAGTCAGGTGCCGCACATGCACCGTCGCTGGATCGCGGAAACGGTCGGCATTCCGGAGCATCTATTACGCGTGATGGCGCCGGATATTGGCGGGGGCTTTGGCGCAAAGATGCACCTCTATCCTGAGGAATTGCTCTGCGCCTGGCTGGCCCGCGAGATGAAATCTCCGGTCAAGTAGTGGGAGTCGCGCTCGGAAAGCCACCAGGCTACCAGCCATGGCCGGGCGCACACGGAACTGATTGATGTAGCCTTTCACAAAGACGGCCGCATTCTCGGAATGAAAGTTGAGACGCTCGGCAATGTCGGCGCCTATTTATCGAATATGGCGTCGGGCGGCCCCACAATGTCCGTCATCTACGGCACAGGGACCTACAATATCGAGAATTTTGAATCCGTCGCGAAAGTGATCCTCACGAATACGGTGCCGATCGACGCCTATCGCGGCTATGGGCGGCCGGAGGCCGCCTACATTGCCGAGCGGACAATCGAGGCGGTGGCGCGACATTTGAGTCTCGATCCGATTGCCGTTCGGCAAATCAATTTCGTGCCGCGATCCGACTTTCCGTACCGCCCTTACGGCAGCCGCTCGGTGATCTATGACAGCGGTGATTACCAGGGCTGTATCGACAAGGCCGTCACGGCGTTCGACTACACGGCCCGGCGCGAAGCGCAGCAGCGGCTGCGCGGCGCCGGACGCTACCGCGGCATTGGCGTCGCTGCCTATACGGAGATGTGCGGCATGGCGCCCTCGCGACGGCTCGCCGCCAACGGCTTCGATCGGGGCGGCTGGGAGAGCGCCCGCATCGCGATCGACTCGAGCGGCCGCGCGACCTTGTATTCGGGCTCGATGAGCCAGGGTCACGGGCACGCGACTGTGCTGGCGCAGATTGCCGCCGACGCCCTTCAGATGCCGGTCGAGAATATCGACGTCGTGCAGGGCGACACGAAGCAGGTCCAGGCCGGCCACGGCACGTTCAATTCTCGTTCGATGCCGGTCGGTGGATCCGCCGCCCACGTCTGTGCCGGACGCATCGTCGCGAAGGCGAAAAAGATCGCGGCGCAAATGATGGAGGTCGCCGCCGAGGACATCGCGTTTGAAGGCGGTGGCTTTTGGGTTCCCGGAACCAACATTGAGCCGTTGCCTTTCGCCAAGGTCGCGCGAATGGCGTATCTGGGCCACGTCCTGCCGGGCGGAATGGAACCCGGTCTGGACGAAACCCTGTTTTACGACCCCACTGGAATGGGGGCGCCTTCGGGTGTTCATATGGCTTATGTCGAGGTCGACCCGGATACCGGGATCGTCGAGATTCTCGATTACGTCGCCGTCGACGACGCCGGTACGATCATCAATCCGTTGCTCGCCAGGGGGCAAATCCATGGCGGCGTGGTTCAGGGCATCGGCCAGGCCCTCTACGAGGAAGCGCGCTACGATCCCGATAGCGCCAACTGCTGACCGGCTCGCTACTCGATTACGCCGTTCCGCATGCAGATTCGCTACCGAACATCCGCTCGCAATTCCAGGAAACGGCATCCCCGACGAACCCGCTTGGGGTGAAGGGAATCGGCGAAAGCGGCGCGATCGGCGCACCGCCGACGGTCGTGCACGCTGTCCTTGATGCTCTGGCGCCGTTTGGCATCGCGCATCTCGACATGCCACTGACTCCGCAGAAGATCTGGGCCGCGGTCCGTGGAGCGCGCGCCGCGGGCGCCGCGTGATCGGCGTCTGCCGTCGCTCGCTGCTCAGCTTGGTCATCCCAATAGCTAGATCGGAACTGCTATGGCTAACCCGTCAATTGCTCGGCTGCCGGTAGAGGTCGAACACGTCCGGATCGAATCCACGAAGCCCTTTGCGGAGGTGAAGGCGGCACTCGAGCGCCTCGTCCCGCCGCTCGATCCTGCCATCCCGGAGGCATTGCGACAGGGCGACATCGTGCGGGCGAACGAGGCGCTGCAGCGCGGCCCGGAACTGGCGATCTTCAGTGTCAGGGATCACGGCGGGCTGCTGCGCACTGCGGGCCTCGCGCGCAGGGCCCTGCAATACGAGATCGGGAATCCGCTGACCGCGACTCGGATGACACAGCACCGACTGTCGACCGCGCTTTACGCGCCGCTGCGAATCCTGCTCTACGAAAACGACGCCGGCCGCGCAGTCTTCGAATACGACCGGCCCTCATCGCTGTTCGGCCAGTTCGGCGACGAGCGCGTCACCGCGGTCGGGCGCGAATTGGATGCCAGTCTCGAACGCACCCTGGCCCAAGCCCTCCACTCAGGAGAAGAGCGATGAGCGTAGAGAAGTTTTTAGTGACCGGAGCGACCGGCGAGACTGGGCGCTACACGGTCCAATGTCTTCTCGAGAAGGGGCATGCCCTCCGCGCACTGGTCCACAGGGAGGACGAGCGTTCCGAGGCGCTTCGAGTGACGGGCGCGGAAGTCGTGGTTGGTGACCTCCTGGACCATGACGATGCCATCCGAGCGACGGTTGGTACCAGCGCCGCCTATTTCTGTTATCCGGTTCGCCCCCGGGCTGATCCAAGCTACGGTTTACTTCGCGGACGCGGCCAAGCGGGCCGGTCTCGAGGCCGTTGTCAACCTGTCGCAGATCTCCGCCCGGGAGGATTCCAAGAGCCACGCGGCGCGCGATCACTGGGTGGCCGAGCGCGTCTTCGACTGGTCGGGGGTTCCGGTCGTGCACCTCCGACCGACATTCTTTGCGCAGTGGCTGCTCTGTCGCCACTCGCGCGCGACCATTGTCGAAGATGGCATCATCGATCTGCCTTATCGCGAAGGCCGCCATGCACCGATCGCTGCGGAGGACCAGGCTAGGCTCATCGCAGCCATCCTGGCGCAGCCGGCGGCCCATTTGGGCAAGACCTACCCACTTCATGGCCCGATTGAGCTGGATCAGGCCGGGATCGCCGCGGCCGTCAGCGAAGTCTTGGGCCGCAAGATCAGCTATCGGCCGGCGACCATCCCCCAGTATCGGGAGCGTCTGGAGAAAGCGGGCCTGCCGGAGTTTATGATCCAGCATTTCTGCGCCATCGCCGTCGACTATCAGAACGGCATTTTCTCGGGCGAAGACAAGATCATCGCCGAAGTCACCGGCCAGCCTCCGATGACCGTGCAGCAGCTCGTGAGTTTGCACCGGGATGCCTTTTAGGCAGTCAGTGCCGCCGCCTGACGCTCTGCCGTTAACGCAGCCCTTGTCCGCCAGAGGGAGCTTGGGAGATGAGAATTGAAGCTCCGGTTGCCTTTGTTACTGGAGCCAATCGCAACCTCGACCTGGTATTCGTCAAAGAATTGCTTGGGCGGGGAGTGAAAAAGATCTATGGCGGCATCGCAATCCAAAGAGCGTCGAATTACCGGCGTAATACCGGCTAAGTTAGTTGTCGCATGAAAGGAGAATGGGGTGATTAATACGACATTTCTGCTCGACGCCAACTTGGAACTTACGGTGGACGAGAAGCCATGGCTCGACTTCATGGCCAAGCAAGGCATAAAGGCAATCCAGACTACCGACCTGCCCTACCTCGATGAGATGGTGGCGCGACACGAACCCGACATCGCGTTCATGCCGATCGCCGATTTTCACCGGCTGTTGGCAAGAGGCGATAATTATTACCGCGGTTTCGCGATAGGGAGATCCAAGTTCACGGGTACCACGAACTTGCCTAGCGTGCTCGTGGTGCGCGTCGACGATCCGGCCGAAAGCCTGCAGGACTTGCAGGGCGCCAAGTACGCCTACATCAACACGTCCTGCTCATCCAGCTACTTTCCCCCAGCGATCCTGCTTGGGCAGCAAGGAAAGAAGTTCGGCGATTTTCTGGACATGGTGCCGACTGCCGCATGGCAGGGACAGATTGACGCCGTCATTGCGAAGCAAGTCCGGGCGACAATGGTCCCCGAGGACACCTGGAGAACCAACCCCGCGAACGCGCAGACGACCAAAATCGTCGACCGCTACGACAACGCCACACCGGCTCTGGTGGTCGTGCGCCAAGACTTGGATGACGCGCTCGGCAAGGTGTTGCTAGACGCTTTGGTATCCTGGGTTCCCAGGTGGGAGGCGGTGTACGGCGCGTTCCGGCCGTTCTACTACGCCGACGTGCAAAGTTTCTTCCACGACCTCGACCAGCTCCCGCGGGATCTGTGAATTGCCGGCCGGGAAAGCCCATGACCCCTCGATGCGCTTCAGAAAGGGCATGACGAGGTTCTGGCCGATCCGCAAACGGAGGCGCTGAAGCGGAGCCTGTCAACCGCACTGCCGTATTATCTGAACCCATCGAATCTTGGATTGAAGCGATCGCCCGAGAACAGGAGGTGACGTCATGGAAGAAGCCCCCGTCGTCCGCGACGACAAAGGACCGGTCTCGGTCCTGACAATGCAATACCGGCCGCACAATCTACTGGGCCCGACCCTGCTTGGCGGGATCGCCGACGAGATTGCCGCAGCCCGCGACGCCGGCAGCCGAGCAATCATTCTCCGCAGCGGACTGCGCCATTTCTCGGCCGGCGCTGACGTTGCGCAGTTCAGCGCGCGGATTGAACAAGGTGGCCACAGCCAGTCGGCAATCAGTGGCGTCGATTTCCTGAAATTGCTCGAATTGCTCCCGATCCCGATCGTCGCCAGTGTGCACGGGGTCTGCCTTGGTGGCGGGTTCGAATTGGCGCTCGCCTGCGACTACATCGTCGCGGGCAGCTCGGCCAAGATCGGCTCCGTCGAGGTCTCGCTCGGGCTGCACCCTCTGCTTGGCCGCATCCAGCGCCAGGTGCAGCGCGCTGGAGCAATGCGCGCCAAGGAAATTTCGATGCTCGGGCGCCGCTACGACGCTGCGACATTGGAGCGCTGGGGTCTCGTTAATCTCGTCGTCGCCGACGACGCGCTCGAGGAGGCGACGATGACGATCGCCGAGGAACTGGCGCACGGACCGACTGTCGCGCACGCGGCGACCAAGCGCCTTGTGCACATAGCCGTCAATGACGGGGTGCTCGCGGCGGACGAAGCGATGGCCGAAATCCAAAAGCCGATTTGGGCTTCCGAAGACCTCAAGATCGGTCTGGCCTCGTTCCGCGAAAACGGTCCCGGCCTCGCCAAATTCACGGGGCGTTGACATGAGCGGCCCGCTTTCCGGCGTTCGCGTCGTCGATTTCTCGCGCGTGCTCGCCGGCCCGCTCTGCGCCCGCACCTTGCTGGACCTCGGCGCCGAGGTCATCAAGATCGAGCCGCCGCGCCCCGACGTGTCGCGCTTTGCGTTTCCATCGACACCAGGCATGTCGGGCTATTACGCGCAGCAGAACGCCGGCAAGCGCAATGTCAGCATCGACTTGAACGTGCCCGGCGCCCGCGAATTGGCGTTGCGGCTGTGCGACACGGCGGATGTCGTCGTCGAAAACTTCCGCGCCGGCACATTGCGCTATTTCGGGCTCGACTATGAGACATTGGCTGCCCGCAGCCCACGCCTGATCTATGCCTCGATCACCGGCTACGGCCAGGGCGGGCCATGGCAGGGCCGGATGGCTTACGCCCCGACGGTGCAGGCCGAGGCCGAGTTCACGCACAACAGCATTCGCCATTACGGTCAGGCCCTGGGAGAACCACGCACCGATAGCCTGTCGCACGCCGACGTCTATGCGGGACTGCAGGCCGTGATAGCAATCCTTGCGGCATTGCGCCGGCGGGAGACGACGGGCACGGGTCAACATATCGACGTGGCGATGGCAGCGACGCTGATGGCGGTCAACGAGCGCGCGCATGTCGACCTGAACGACGAGGATCTCGGCGCAGAGCCCGCGATCCTCGGGGCGACCGACTGCCCGTTCTTCATCGGACCGGGCGGCGAGCATTTCACCGTAGCGACCAGCCTCGTCGGTTCGCGCACCTTCCCGTCATATCTGCGGGCGATGCGCCGTGCCGATCTTGCCGACGACCCGCGTTTTGCGACCGCGGCAGCACGCCGGGGGAATTTTGCAGAACTGCACGGCATCGTGCAGAACTGGATACTGACCTTTGCTGGTACCGGCGCGCTTGATGCGCAACTCGACGAGGCCAAGATCGCCTTCGGCGAAGTGCGCTCCTTGAAGCAGCTGTCCGAAATGGAGTGGGCCGGATATTGGGGTGCCGTCCAGGAGGTCTCCGACCGCAACGGCGGCAGCTACCGCCTGCCCGGCCGCCCCTGGCGCTTCTCGGATGAGAAACTCGATCCGCCCGCTGAGCCCGCCTTTCAGGGCGAGTACAACCGCGAGGTGTTCGCCGAGCTCGGCCGCAGAGATGCGGAGATCGACCGCTACCTAGCGTCGGGCGCCCTGGTCAGCGCGTCGCTCCCGAAAGCGGTCATTGCTAACAAGCACCAGCTCGTTTCTTCGCCAGCGACTGACATCTGCCGGCACATGGAGCACGAAACATGACGCAATCCGAGACGCACAACACGCAACCCTCAGTGCAAGACGTAGCCGTCATCATTGGTGGTGGCCCCGGCATCAGCGCAAGCTGCGCCAGGCTGTTTGCGCAAAACGGCATGCGGGTCGGCATCGCAGCCCGGAACCCGGACAAATCGGTGCTGCAGGATCTGGAGAGGACCCATAGCGCGCGCCGGTATGCGTGCGATGCGAGCGAACCATCGGCCGTGGCGATGCTGTTCCAGAATATTGTTCGCGACCTTGGAGCTCCCACGCTTGTCGTGCACAACATCGATGGTCGGGTTCCCGGCATTTTTGGCAAGCAGATTGCCGAAGCCGAACCGAGTATGGCATTCGACACGCTTCGGAACTCGGCCTTCAGCGCGTTTCTGGTGGGTCAGCAGGCCGCCCGACTCATGCGCGAAAACAGACCCAATGCCAACGGGGCAAAAGGGACGATCATCTTCACCAACGCCAGTGCAGCGCTTAAGGGCTACCCATCGAGCGGCGCCTTTGCCATGGCATGTCATGCCAAGTCCGGGCTCGCACAGAGCATGGCGAGAGAACTGATGCCGCAGGGTATCCACGTTGCCAATGTGCCGATCGATGCGGCTATCGGTTGGACTCGGGAAGACGGTACCCGCGCGCACCGTCGGGCGGGAACGACTGTTGACGACAACATGGCCGACCCGGACCGCATCGCGGAAACCTATCTGCAGCTGCACCGCCAGCATCGATCGACGTGGGCGTTCGAAATCGTTCAGCGGCCGTGGCTGGAGAAATGGTGACTCGCATTTTCACGAAGTTAACTCTTAACGTAAAGCAGAAGGAGCGAGCAATGACCCTTTCCCCTGATGTCATCGATGGCCTCCCCCATGTGGAGGGTGTTCTCAACTACCTGGCACCCATGGCGGAAAGGCCGATGAATTTGGCCTACGAACCGCCTCCCGGCATGCCGCGCTCGACCGGCGAGCCCGAGCCGCACCGCATGACGATCTACGATGTCCGTCGAGTGGCAGGGCGCCTGTCGCTCGACAGCGAAGGGCTCGCTGTCGTCAAGCACAACAGCGCGGTCCGCGACTTTTATGACGACGACGAACTGCGCCGGGTCTATTACCCCGAAGCGGAGCGTCTCGTCGCCGAAGTCACTGGCGCCACCCGTGTGCTGGTATTCGATCACACGGTGCGCCGCCGCGTCTGGGGCGGAGTCGACCGGTCGGCCGGTACGCCGTGCCAGCCGGTCACGGCCGTCCACAATGACTATACGATCGAGTCCGGCCCGCAGCGCGTCCGCGATCTAATGGGTGAAGAGGCGGAAGAATTGCTCCGCCATCGGTTCGAAATCGTCAATGTGTGGCGCCCGATCCGCGGGCCGCTGCGCGATGCATCACTCGCCGTCTGCGACGCGACGACCGTCGACTTTGCCGATTTTGTTCCCTCTGATCTGGTGTATAGCGATCGAACCGGCGAGATCTACCGCGTCAAATACAACCCCGCCCATCGCTGGTTTTACGTACCGGAGATGCAACCGGACGAAGCGATCCTGATCAAATGCTACGATTCGGCCCCGGATAAGGCACGGTTCACCGCCCATTCAGCCTTTGAAGACCCGACCGCTCCAGCCGAGGTGCTGCCCCGCGAAAGCATCGAACTGAGGACTCTAATTTTTCACGTTTAGATCCCTTATCGGTTCGGGGCGCTGGTCAGCGCCCCGCTGGCTGAGGCCGCTGTCCTAACTCCGATGCACTTTCGCGGCGCGCCAGATGGGCCGTAACCCGCAGTTTCTGGCCTCCGGTGATTTCCGGCGCTACGATAGGCGCGAGAAAACATGCGGGGCCTTTTGCGAATCAAACCGATAGTTCACTGGCCATTGCGGCTCTGGTTGATGTTCGCCCATGAACCACTGCCTAAGCTCGATGTGGTAGCTGTTAGGATCGCAGATCTCGGCTCTTGAATAGGTTTGGGTGACCTTTGGACCCCTACGACCTCCACACCCTTAGTCTTGAGGTAGGTTGTCGTCCTGGCCATGTCGTCGACTTCAAGTGCGATCATCCGGTAGCCGAGGTGATCCTTTTGTGGAGCCGGCTCGACCGAAGGACCCTCGTACCTCATTAGTAGCTCGACAACGGTGCCGACTAAATCCAAGTAGACGAGATCAATCGGCACACCGAGGCCAGATTTTTCGATCCGTTCTCGCGACTTTACGGTGAAACCCAGCACATCGGTATAAAACCGCAGGGTTCGATCGAGACTCGTCAGTGACGATCTCGACGTAATCGATCCGCTTGAACATCACTCTCTCCTACCTTCCGCAACTTTGGCTTTACTGGGATACATTGGACCGCTCCTCAGCGAGGGGCTCGCTGCAGAAAATCGTGTCGCAAAGGGTTCGCGATAACCGGCTATCAAACGAAACGACAATCCGAATTACCCCAGGTAACGGACATTGCCGGGACCGCGTGTCGCTCTTCGGCGAGCCCACTCGCACTGCAGATCACTGTGTTCTGGGTCCGAGCAATTCCACGCTGAACTCTGGCCCAACAATGCCACGAGATTATCCAGAATAGACTGGCTTTGGTCGGCGAAGAGAGCCTGAGTGTGGGTCACCAGCGGCGGCCGCCGCCGGGTCAATCAGGAGAACCTACCCATGCGCGTCTACATTATCGCCAGTGACGGGATCATGCTTTGCCGCGAAGCGCCGGCCACAGGTAACGAGGGCGAGATTGCCGTCGCGTCGAACGAGGAATTGCATGCCGCGCCACTCAGCGGCACGCGGCTACTGGCCCTGTGGAACGCTCTGCCAGGTGTCGAGAAACGGCGGAAGGTTGGCGACCGCGAGTCGCTGATCGATCAGCTGTGGTCGGCGATCGAGGCCTTGCCGGAGCCGGAGCCGCAATCCGAGGCGAAGCGCCCGTCAAAGCAGGACGCGGTGATGGCGATGCTGCGTCGACCCGAGGGCGCAACGGTCGATGAGGTGGTGCGCGCGACCGGGTGGCAGCGTCATACTGTTCGCGGCGTCTTCTCGGGCACTCTGAAGAAGAAGCTCGGACTTATTGTTGCTTCGGCTAAAGAAAAACGCGGCCGGGTCTATCGCATCGCCGAGCCGGCGAGCGCATGAGGCCCGCAATCCGCAATGCGTCGGCTCGCCAGCACTCTGGCGGGCTGTCGCCCGTTACCGGTCGGGGGCAACCGAACGAGCGCGCACGAAAGCCGGGCCGGAGCGAGATCGAAGCCGAAATCGCCGGCTTGCTCGATCGACCGACACCGGAGCTGCGGCATGCCTGGCGTGAATTTCAGCGCGCTGGACCGCCGTTGGGCCTCAGTCGCGATCTGCTGATCCGAGCCTTTGCTTATGCGCTGCAAGAGCATGCCCATGGTGGCCCCAGCTTGGGCGCTGCGGCGCCGTCTGCAGAGCCTGGCCGGAGCGTCAGAGAAAGGCACCGTCGATCCCGGTCTCGTGCTAAAGGCCGGCACAACCCTGGTGCGCCAGTGGCGCGGACACACGCACAATGTCCTCGTCCACAAAGACCGGTTCGATCACGAGGGCCAGCGCTATCGGTCGCTAACGGCAATTGCCGAGCGGATTACCGAGGCGCATTGGTCGGGCCCGCGGTTCTTTTGGCCTGACTAAACGCGCACCCGCTTCCTCGCCCGCCTGGGCCGGCCAATGACGCGGCCCGCGGCCAACAGCACGCGTCGGAAGGGAACCGTCCACTGTGCGATCCACAGCCGCAAATCCTCCGAGGAGGGGCTCGAGCAAGCATTCAATTCGCTGCAAGCACAGCGCGAGGCCTGCGAAGCCTTCATCACCAGCCAGCGGCACGAAGGTTGGGCATGCCTGCCCAAGGCGTATGATGACGGCGGGTTCTCCGGCGCGACGACGGATCGGCGGCTCTGCAGCGGTTGCTCGCCGACATCGCGGCGGGGCGCGTCGACATCGTGGTCGTCTACAAAATCGACCGGCTGACCCGCTCGCTCACCGATTTTGCCAAGATCGTCGAGATCCTCGATGCGCGGGGCGCGTCTTTTGTTTCGGTCACCCAGCAGTTCAACACGACGACCTCGATGGGGCACCTGACGCTGAACATTCTGTCGTCCTTTGCGCAGTTCGAGCGCGAGGTCATCGGCGAGCGTATCCGCGACAAGATCGCCGCTTCGAAAAGGAAGGGGATGTGGATGGGCGGGGTGCCGCCGCCGGGTATCGGGTGCGCGACTGGAGGCTCGTCATCGTCGATGGCGAGGCGGAAATCGTGCGTACTATCTTCCGCCGCTATGCCGAACTCGGTTCGGTGCCGGTTGTTGAAGGAGGAGGTCGAGGCCCGAGGGATCAGAAGCAAGTCGTGGACGAGCGCTTCGGGTCGCCTCATCCCGCCAGCGGGTCGGGCAGGTTCTACTCGGTTCTCAGCCCGCCCTTCGGTAATCGGGCTCAATTGTCCCAGCACCGCAACGGTCCAACGAAACCGGTCCTCACCGGCCGCCATGGTGTCGCGGACGACGCAATGCCATGTCGACGGCCAAGGTCTCGTGCCAGCAATCGATGTAAGAGGGCCCCGATCGCTGGTTGACCTTCTGGCGAGCGAGCGCCTCCCAGACTGGCGACCATTCCGAGCCGGGCGAGGAGATGATGTAGTCGAGGCCCAAGCTGCGAAACGCCTCCAGGATTGCTTCACCACCGTCGCAATACTGCTTCATCACCCGGCCTCCGATGACCTCGCCATGCGCGCCATGATAGCGGGACCCGGGCGCAGCGCGCTATCCTTCGCCCATTGCCCGCAAGCCGCGGCGCCAAGAGGAGAAACGCACCATGGAATTCGGCATGTTCCATCAGTTTCCGGCCCTTCCCGGCAGACCGCAAAAAGACGCTTTTGAGGAAGCCTTCGCTCAGATCGAGGCGGCGGAGCGTTGGGGTCTCGATGTGATGTGGCTGGCCGAGCTTCATTTCGATCCGCAGCGCTCGCTGCTTTCGGCGCCGCTCAGCATCGCGAGCGCGGTCGCGGCCCGCACCAGTCGTATCAAGATCGGCATCGCCGTACAGGTGCTCCCGCTGTGCCATCCGTTGCGCATCGCCGAGGAGGGGGCCACGGTCGATCAGATCAGCGGCGGCCGGCTGATCTTCGGCGTCGGCCGCAGCGGGTTGCCGCGGACGTATGAGGATTACGGCGTTTCCTATGCCGAGAGCCGCGACCGCTTCAGCGAAGTCCTCGACATTGTCGAGCAGGCGTGGTCGCAGCCCGCCGTCTCCTATGAGGGCAAATATTACACCTTCAAGAACATCACCGTGGCGCCGAAACCGCTGCAACAGCCACTGCCGCCGATCCGCATCGCTGCGGCGAGCCCCGACACGTATCCCCAGGTCGGCGAGCGCGGGCTTCCGATCTTCATCAACGCTCGTTACGGCTCGTTCTCCGAATTTGCCTCTGAGATCCGCAAGTACCGGGAAGCGTACGCCGCGGCGGGCCATCCCGGCCGGGGGCAGGTCTATCTGCGGGTGCCAACCTATCTCGCCGAGACCGAGGAGCGGGCGCACTCCGAGCCGGAAGAGAGCCTCATGCATTTCTACCGGGAGCAGGCCCAGCGGCTGCGGGATTCACTGAGCCGCGCCGGTACGAGAGCGATTGAGGGTCGCGCCGAGCGGCTCAAGCGCATCGAGAACCTGACCTATGAAGAGGCGCTCGGCGGCCAAGTGCTGGTCGGCACGCCGCGGATGGTGACCGATCGTCTAGGCGCGCTACAGGACGAGCTCGGCATCGACGGCATCCTGGCGGAAATAAACTGCGGTGGCTTGGTCCCCCACGAGCGCGTCATGACTGCGCTGCACCTCCTATGCGAAGAGGTCAAGCCGCGGTTCCATTAGTGATCGCCCACGCCGTCATCCCGGCAAAAGTCGGGACCTTTGTTTGAAAC
>Ga0306921_10002407_pt1 | contig 18778 bp, 16 predicted proteins | sample sta12Cox44000080_FD_203760 | JGI IMG/M metagenome (GOLD analysis project Ga0306921, IMG submission 203760) | Lab enrichment of tropical soil microbial communities from Luquillo Experimental Forest, Puerto Rico - statoxic.12C.oxic.44.000.080 (v2)... | ecosystem: Environmental > Terrestrial >... | reverse complement strand
TGGAGAACGCGGAGGGCATGCTCACCGTGATGACCAAGTACGGGCGGCGTGACGCACCGAAGATCGAGTATCGCAAGGCGACCATGCTGGCAGCCTTCTCCGACAACTATCGGTATCTGGGTCAGACCAAGACTGCCAAGCAGCGCCTCGACGAGGCGCAGCAAATCATGGTCAATTTGGTACGCACTGCTCCCTCGAATAGTGACTACTTATTCTCCAACGCGCAGATGCATGGCAAGGCCGGAGCTTTGCTTTCAACACTGGGCGATGACGGGGCGTCCAAGCGCGAATATCAGGCCCGCTACGAGATCATGACGCGCCTTGCCCCCACCGATCCAAGCAAGGTCGATTGGCAGCTTGAGCTCGCGCTGTCCCGTATTTCGCTGGTCGACACTTTCTCGATGCGAGACGTCACGGCGACTGCGCTGCAGGGCTATCGCGAAGGGCTCGCCATGATCGGGCGGCTCGCGGCGGCCGAGCCTGACAATGCCAAGCTGCAACGACAGCTCGGCATCGCTCTCACTAACATTGGCTTTTCGCTGTGGCAGCAAGGCAATGTCGAAGAGGCGCAGGACAACGTCAGCAAGGCGCTCGCCATCGACCAGAAGCTAGGGACGGCCGAGCCGAACAACGCCGGCTTGCAGCGCGATCTGGCCCAGAGCCAGATGTTTATGGCGAGCATTCGCAATGTCCTGGGCGATCAGAAAGGAGCGTTGCCGAGTGCGGAGTCAGCAAGCACCATTTTGCGACGGCTGACGGCATTGGACCCTGACAACGCCGCGTGGCGTTCCGATCTCGCCCTCGCCGATATGGTGGTAGCAATTCTGCGAGCCGAGACCGACCACAGCGATGCGAGCCTGGCTCTTGCACGCAACGCACGCGAAAGCATCGGCAAGCTCGTCGAATCCGATCCCGGCAATGTCAGCTTGCGGCAGCAGATCGGAATTTTTGACATTCAGCTGGGCGGGTCGCTGAGCAGGTCCGATCAGCCGCAGGCGGCGGTCGCACTGCTTAAGTCGACGCGCCATTCCTTCCAGCACTTCGTCGACCAGGACCCGACGAACGGGTTCAATCAGCTGATGCTCGTCCTCATTGACGGACAAATCGGCGCAGCACTAACCAAGGCCGGCGATCCGGGGAATGCACTCGAGAGCTACCGCTCTGCCGTTGAGATCGCCAGCAAGCTGTCGCGGAACGATCCGAGCAATATGGTGTTCCAGCAAGCATCCGCAGGCGGACTGATCAACCTCGGCTTCGCACTGATAGCCGACAACAAGGCGGACGAGGCGTTCGAATCTTTCCAGACCGAGCTAGCGATCCGCCGACAGCTTGCGGCCCTCAACCCCGCGAAGATCGATTGGCAGTTGGACGTTCTCAATGCACGCAACCGTATTGCCGATGTGCTCATTAAAGAGGGCAGAACCGCAGAGGCAGTTGAGACCAGCCGTGAAACTATTGCCGAGGGCGAGCGCCTGGCCAAAATGGCGCCCGAAAGTTCACCCGTCGCGCTGGCCCTAGCCTGGTCGTCGGCGAGGCTGTGCGGTGTGGCGGTTCAGCAGAATGACGTTGCCTCCGCTGCATCCGATTGTGCGCGCACGCTGGAGCTCCAGCGCAGACTGGTCAGTCTCAACCCGAACGATGCCGACTACAAACAAGGGTTGCCAGATCTCGAGAAACAAGTACTGGCCCTGCAGCTGCAGGCTGCCTCTCAAGAGGGCCGCTACGGCGAGGCATTGGCGCTGCAGGAGCAAGTTGCGGCTCGTGTAGAGGTCGAGGAGACGAAATCTGCCGGAAAGGCCGGCCAAAGTACGGTGGAGGAGTTGACAAACCTTGCCTGGCTAGCGTTGCTGGCTGGTGAGCCCGACAAGGCGATTGCCGCCTGCGAGCGAACGCTTGCGCTTCAGCCAGGCGATCCGTTCGCAGAAATTAATCGCGCCCATGCACTCATGTATCTCGGCCGAGGCGCAGAAGCCCGCACAGTATACGAAGCGCAGAAGGCCACTCTGTTCCCCGACAATAAAACCTGGTCCCAGACGGTGGCGGAAGATTTCGCCGTGTTAAGGAAGGCCGGGCGAGAGCACCCGCAAATGACCGAAATCGAGGCTGCGCTCGGAACAACGGCGAAGCCATAGGCGCATCCATCACGCGGTTATCAAGCCTCTAAGACACAATGAGTTCGTACAAACAACGAATTATTTCGGTTCGACCCACTGACTTTGGAGGTCGTCGGCGCAGGTCAAGCGCATCGACCAACTCACTTCTCAAGAGCGGCGTGTCCTTCGACGCGAACAACAATCAGACAAAAGGCCTTGTGTTCCTATCCGGCGACGAACACATCGGCAGCGTGACGAAAGCACGCGTGACACGCCTAGACACCGGAACGAGCTGCACGCTGCACTCTGTCCGTAGCTCGGGGCTGTTTTCACCCTATCCCTTCGCCAACGGCTCCCCCGACGATTTCATCGCGAATGACAGGTTCGAATTCAAAATTAGGGGTGGCGGGGTAAATCCGGGAATTACTGGTCGCTATTTGTTCAAGACGGTACACTTCATCACGCTAGGCTTAGAGCCAACTACAATTGGACTAGGTGCCAGCCTGACCCCAAAAAACAGCTGATGACCCGAAACCCGGTTATCCGCGTCTTGTTTAGCGTCCAGATTGAGCTTTGCTGCGACTTCCGATGTCAATCTGGCACGTTCGCCGATCGAAACCGCGTCATCATATTTTATTTCGTACACGACATCGGCTTCCAAGACCGACCGCGTCTGGCACACGAGGCCACCGTTGGAAATGTTCTCTAATACCGCTTCCTCGCACTCATTCTTCAGCAAGGTATTTCGAGCAGATATTAACGATTCGTCAGTAATCAAAAGGATATGGGCGTTCTCAAGGCTCAAGTGGATGGAGCTGATCTCGCTAATACCGGCTACCGCGGCCAACTTTTCCCTGATCTCTGCAGAGACATCCAGGTTCTTCTCGAGTGACTGCTTCAACTCGCGATCGACGGTCTGGGATGTTTGAATCTTGTCGGCAAGAAATCCGGGTCCGACATCACATGTCGGATGCATCTCGACTTTTCCATTACTTAAAAACTCGACTGTATTGATCGTTCCCGGTCCGCCGAATGTGCTTGGCGGTACGATCTCGAAATATCCAGTTTCAAGAAGAATAGCCGTTATTGTCTCTTTTCCCTGTCTCGGCCACTTGAACCAAACCGCGACAATGACAAGAGCTATAGCTATAAATATTCCGCTCCCTACGCCAAGCCACTTAAGCTTTAAGGCTTTGCTGGGCAGCAGAGCTGGTTTCGTTCGCCGCATGGCGCGTAGCCTTTCGGACAGCCGTAAGCGGCAATCGTGGGCAGCAAATAGATGGCGACCGCCACTATAAAAATTTTAGACGCCGCTTTCATGTGCTCGAACTCCAACAAACCATTGAAGGTTGTATTAGCCAAATTAGGTCGATCCTACAAGGGCGGCAAAAAGTTCTGATCGTTTGGATAGCCGGTCACGGCACATGTCCATTTTCGAGACTTTCATTAACGGTTTGACCCCGAGCACAAAACACCTCTCTCTGGATTGATTGCTGCCATCGTATCGGACATTGCCAAGCGTAGTCCCGGGTTAGGGGCTTTGGTGGCGTCGTTCATGCCGCCGCAAGCTCGTAGTGCCCGCTCACGATCAAGAGCAAATCGCGTGGGGTCACATGATTGAACTCGGTGGCGAGATGCGAGGGGAAAATTCCCACCTTGTCCTGGCAGAGCCCGGCAGCGACTAGCTCGCTGCACATCCATGCTTTGTCGTCGCGCCAGTCGCGCTGCGCGACGATACCGACGATGGCTTCGAAATCATACGGCTTGCCGATTTGCGCCCGCAGAAAAGTATGGAATGCGTCGGTCTGTTCTGGCGTAGCCGGAATAGGGACGAACAGCTGTCTCGAAAATCTTCCCTTGTCGTAGTCGTTGGGTCGCGCCTGGACGCCACCGCTGGCGTGCGCGCCCAACAGCGTACCGTCCGGCATCAACGTTTCGACATGCGTCGCCCAGAAGCCGTACTCGGCGAGGCGAATCCCGCGCGAGACAAGATCGTTCTCGGCGACGAACCTAATCGTAATCACTTGCGCCTCTCTTTCCTGGAGAAGAACGACACGATCAGAAACACCTGCAGGATCACAAAGCCGATGATCACGCTTCGAACTTCTTCGCGAGTTCTTCGGCCTTAGCCACCTGCCCAAGGCGATTGGCATCCAGTGATAGCCGTGCGGCTTGTCGCCGACTGTGACCGGCATCACCCAGCACCCAATAATCGTCGCTGCCGTCGAGGAGGAGCTTCGGTTTCACAGCGGATCAACGGGTGAGAGCCGTCCGATTTCGCCTGTTGGCCTTCACGGAAATGGCGGTGAGCGGCTCGAATGTCTAGTTCTGAGGGTAGACCAGACTCTCAGGGCTCGATGTAGCACTGTTCGCGGCTCACGATGACCGTACCTTGTCGACGCCGCCGACGAGCGCGAGCTTCACCGCCCACGCCACACGCTGCGTAGCCCAGTCGCTGTCGTGTAACCTGCTGTCGTCCGTGGGGTCGACTATCCGGTCGAACGAAACCTTCTCGACCTCACACAAGCCCTTCATAAATGCAAAGCGACGGAACACATTGACGCTGGCGTTTCGCGCCAAAGCGCTGATCGTCTCGACCATCGCGATAGCTTTGTCCCTTTTGGCCGGCGTTAGCACCGCCGGCACATATTGGAGATCCATCAAGACGACGTCTGCCAGGGTTTCGTCGCTCAACTTGACGAGTCCGTCCTGGATGGCCCTGACGGTTTCGTTGAAGGAGAGAGGATTCTGGTCCGGGCTTTGCCACACTGCATTCGTGCCGACCTGCCAGATCACCAGATCGGGTTTCTCGGAGATAACGTCGGCCATCAACCGCTGAAGCTCGCTCGGCGCTTCCTGGCCGCCGACCCCCTTATTGACCATGATGATCTCGGCGTTCGGATATTCGGCCTGGAGAAACGATAGCAGTCGCTCCGGATAGGGCTTGATGTTGCCTTCGCCTGCCGTCGTCGACGAGCCGATCGCGACGATCCTAGCTTTTCCTCTGGTGAGGCTCTGCGCAAAATGGGTCAGGCCGTACTCGAAAGGAATCGGCACAACCGGGATTTGTGAGGGATCGCTTTCCATGGGTCACCTATTGGGCTGGGCGGGTGCTAAAATGTGCAAGATCGACACTCGCTGAAAACAATGTCGACCTCGTTCGAACAGATCCGGCAGATTTGGTCTCGCGCTTGCGCCGGACGTTATCCTGGCCGCTGGCATCCTAGGCGCAATGGCATACAACAACTTATCGGCACCTTGTTTGGGGGTAATCGGTCGGAGCTACTTTCTCTCATGCGGTTAGTTTCGGGCTATGGCTTGGTTGCTTTACACTACACCCGTACTGGCTGTGTCGCCAGTTCTATGATGTAGGTTATACCGGAGATTGTGATGTTGCGCGCTTCAAGAATGACGCGCTGGCCAAAGAGCCATCGCTCGTAGTCTGGCAACGCGACGGACTATCAGTCCGCGCCGGCAAATGCGGTTCACTTCAACCAGTCCGACTTCACGTTCATGTAGGAAAAGGCGCAAGGAGTGATCTGCTGCGAGACAGAGGAGACCGAAAGGAGTACGGGCGGGCTAGAGATTAATCAGCCCAGCGGCGGGAGTTCGCCTTACCGCTTAGCTTTTCTCGAACCGGGCGGTTGAAACATTGACGGGCGACGTGTACCAGTTGAGATCTGCCGGTACCGTCAGGCTTGGTGTGCCGGCGTTCTGGTCGCTGATCCTATCAGCAGTTCGCGAGGAGGGAGCGAAACATGGCAAAGCGTGTACAGAACACCAGTAATCACACGGTACTCACAAAAGAGGTGCTAGCGGCGCATCACAAGAGCATGCCCAAGTCGCGACACGGGCATTCCTTCGCTCCAGACAAAAACCCACCAGGATTTCACACCGTGCTGGATGCGGACCAAAATCAACCTTGGAGAGATTTGCCACCACCCACCGGCCTGCCGCCGTTTCGCATGAACCTGCAAGCCATTGTCGACCCAAACACCTATCAGAATATCAGCAAAGCCAAGCAGCTCGTCTTTCATTCGGTCGGGGATACGGGGGGCGTAACGACCCCCACTTACATCGATGGAGTGTCGCATTTCATGGAGTGCGACATGAACTATATGAATCCGCCCGACCGGCCGACGTTCTTCTATCACTTGGGCGACGTTGTCTATTATGCCGGCGAGAGCGCCAATTACTGGCCTGAGTTCTACGAGCCTTACTTCAATTACAACGCACCGATTGTTGCGATCCCGGGCAACCACGACGGCGACGTCAACCCGACGACAAACGAGACGAGCCTCCAAGCCTTCGTCCGCAATTTCTGCGCCCAGTCCGCGGTCGTGAGCCCCGACAATCTCGAGGCGCCGCGGCGCGCGATGACGCAACCGAACGTATTCTGGACTCTCAACACACCGCTTGTCACCATCATCGGCATGTACAGCAACTGCCCTGAAGGCGGGCAGGTGAGTGATACGCAGCGGCAATGGTTCGTTTCAGAGCTTCAAGCCGCAGATAAGAAACTGCCCATTATCCTGGCCATTCACCATCCGATTTACTCCGCCTATGGCCCACATCCCGGCAGCACCCGGCTGAAGAGCCTGCTGGACGAGAGTTGCCAGCAGGCGAAGCGTGCGCCAGATGCGGTGCTCACAGGGCATGTCCATAACTATCAGCGGTTTTCGGCGCCGCTTCTCGACAAGAAGAACGTGCCGTTCATCGTCGCGGGCGCCGGCGGTTACAAGAAAAAACTCCATGTCCTCAGCCGCAATTTCCATGACGCTTTGGACAAGAAGAAGCTTCCGATTCAGGTTGAGGACTCGCCGGAGCTGCTCGAAAGCTTCAACGATTGGCAGCACGGCTATCTGCGGGTCGCGGTGACACCGAAAAAAATTAAGCTTGACTATATTGCTGTGCCGGATCCTTCAACGAATCCAAGAGATCAGGTCCTCGATCCCTTCGACAGTGTCGAAGTCGATTTGTAAACAGCAAGTTGTACTGGCTGATCTCCTTTCGCTCAGCGGTCACAGAACACCTGCGCCCCGGTCGCAGAATGTTTGGCAGACGCGACTACACGCTCGTCGGGATTTTTTTCAAAGAAAGCCGGGCCACCGTTCCGGATCAGGCAGCCAGCACTGGCGGACACCGACGAGTCCGATAGCATCCGTTCCTATGACCTCGCCTGGCTGCTTCATCTCGTCGGCGATTTACATCAGCCGCTGCACGCGACGTTGCGGTTTAATCGAGATGAAACCGGTGGCGATGCCGGCGGCAACACTGTGAAAATCAGTTGTGCTTTGTCCTGCAATGGAGCAAGCGAGCTGCATGCGTTCTGGGACAACCTCCTCGGCAAGACGAATGCGGCTCCCGGAGAGGCCATCCAGGCGGCCCGCGATCTGTCGCCTGCAGACGCTCAGCAGGCGTTGCAAACGAACGAAAGCGATTGGATCAAGGAAAGCTTCGATCTTGCCAAGAAATCCGTTTATGTCTCGCCTGTCGAAAATGGCGACGGTCCGTTTGCATTGACGGGCAGTTATCAGGAGAATTCTCTTGATATTGCTAAAAGGCAAATTGCTCTCGCAGGAGCACGTTTGGCAAATCTTCTCAATGAGGCACTGAAATGATTCGATTCTGGAAGCACTGGAGCGAAGATCGGGCATAGGGGAGCTTATTGATGTCTTCTCGGCAGTGATTTCATGCAACACCGCTGACCCCTCTTCTGCCATCGGCGCAATCAATAGCTGGCTGTGATACCCAAATGTTTCAAGGGTAGCGAGAAAGATAGCATAGTCACGATGCAAAATGCTTGTGTCTCGGAGAATGCAGCAAGACAGCGACGAGCCGCTTCGAACGCACTGCGACGAATAATAATCGAATTTGAATGTGAGCCTTTTCATATTCTGTGGAGTGACTTGATAAATATAAATGAGGCGCCGCTGATCGGCCTTAACGAGACGACGCTCAGGCGGTCTCTTTTGGGGCTTGACAATGCAAGGTTGTGGATGTCCTCTTTAAGAGCTGCATTTCGGCGCGATATCTACAGCGGCATTTGATGCCGCGAGTCAAAGGCTAGGGTTGAGTGATTGGATGCCGTTTTTTTGCTGTTGTTGCTCGGCCTGACTATGTTGCAGAGGAGCATTTGATGAAACGTGATTTCTTATAATAAGACGCTCGCACGTCAGAAGACGTTTCCGTCAAGTCGGGGGAGGGAGCGGTGCGCAATCTTCATCTGCTTGTAGTCAGCGTGGGCGGTGCTTTGGGAGTTGTTGGCCTGCTGACTTGGTCTGCATCGGCCCAGGTGCCGGCGGGCTCTACGCCCGCGGACGATAAGATCAATCCTCCGGTTTCGAACTGCAACACGATACCGGATACCGACAGGAAGACACCAGCCACAGCCACGCCGATCACGGAGGATCTGCTGACCTCGGGGCAACCCTGCCAGCAGAATGTGAGCCCGACGGGGCTGGTCACCAGCGGGCCCGGGCCCGGGATGGCCAACCTGCAGCGCGGCTTCGATTTTTATTCCTGGCTGACCTTCATCGCCATGAACTCTCCGGCTGACGGCAAGGTCATCGGCCACGGCCCGCGGCCTGGCGGCGACGCCCGCACCAAGTGGGAGGATCTGCAGAACTATCGGCCGCTCGCTGACGTGATGCTGAGCAACGGTGACAGGCCCATTTGGGGTACCCGCAATGTACCGGACCTGTGCAAGCCGCACGACGGCCCCGGCAAGATGATCTTCCAGCTCGGGGAAGAGGCCTTCAATCAGCCGTTCAAGACCGGCCCCTTGATTGATCAGGACGGCAATTACGCGCTGTTCGACATCCTGATGAACCAGCCGATGTTCGACTTCATCGTCGACAAAGGGCTCTATAGCCGGCAGGGCCAGCGGCAGGTCGACGGGGACATTCAGTTTCCGAGCGGCAACAGTCCGGGGAAGGATAAGGATGGGAAGGATATTCAGGGGCACATGGGCGCGATCATGCTCAAGGTTTCCTATCGCATTCTCGATCCCGTCAAGAACGCGAACCTGCTCAGCCAGTTTCACACCTCCGACGCGCTGATCTATTTTCCGGGCCCTCCGGCCACCAAGACCGGCCCGGCCTGCGTCGAGAAAAAGCTCGGACTGGTCGGTTTCCACGTCGGTCACAAGACGAAATTCGCGCCGCAATGGGTATGGACGTCGTTCGAGCATGTCAGCAACGCGCCCGATGCCGCAGATGTCGCCAGCGGCAATCTGCTGCCGCGCTACAACTTCTTCAGCGCGGCGTGCAAGACGAATTGCCCCGTCAAGAATGACACGCCTCCGCAGCCCCCCCCGTGGGATCCGGATGAGAGCCTGAAGTTCAAAGGCGAGTACAGGAGCCAAGTGATCAGGGAAAAACTGATCCCGGGCTTCGTCCTCAAGGAAGTGGCAGATTTGAACACGCCATTCCGGGCGCTCCTGAAGGGCACCGTCTGGGAAAACTACATGCTGCTCGCGACGCAATGGCCCAGCGATAACGGGAGCCATACCGATCCGCTCGGAGCGCCGGCGCCGACCTATCTCGCGAACACCACGCTCGAGACCTACAGTCAGGGCAAGATACCGCTGGCGTCGTCCAGCTGCATGGCATGTCACGGCAACGCGACGACCCATCATGTTCCCGCGACCCCTTCGGACTTCACATTCATCCTGGAGAAAGCGCAGGAAGCGAAGAAAGCGCAGTGACAAAGCGACGCGCGGGGCCGGCTCTCCGCCGCGGCGAAGACATGACAGCTCGTTTCATTTTCAATCTGCCAGCGGCAGGCAAGCCCGGGAGGACATCGTGACCGATCTGACTCGACGAAAGATGCTCGGCGTCGCCGCGGCGGGAGCGGTGACATCGCTCTCGACTTCCGTCGAGGCAGCCGCTCCCGGTGCGCCCGCCACGCCGCCCGCGCCAAATCCGCTGCCCAATGAAAACGATCTGCGCCTGTTTGTTGCGTTGTCGTCCGTCCTGACCGGAATCGCGGTACTCAAAATGGCGCCGACCGTCGATCCGATTCAGGTCCGGTTTGACTACTTCAATGCGGCAAGCGCCGACCCGGGCTTCCCCGCCTTGCTGCAGATCATTCGCAACGATCCGAACCCGGAATCTGCGGCGAATAAAGTGATGAACGATCCGAAGCTCAAATATCTCGGACGGAGCATTATTCTCGCCTGGTATCTCGGCGTCTGGTACGACCCGAAGACATTGGAGCGCTACAACGGGCCGGGAGATCAGGCGTTTCCGGTGCCGCCCGTGAAGGTCATTTCGCCCACTGCTTACACGCAGGGTTGGACCTGGCGCGTCGCGCAGGCCCATCCCATGGGCTACAGCGAATTGCGATACGGGTACTGGCACAACGAACCGCTGCCGCTCGATGAATACATCAAGATTGTGTCGTAGGGAGCTCCGAATATGTGCGCCGCAAGAATGCCGGACCCCGATGTCGTGATTGTAGGCTCCGGTATAGCCGGAGCGCTGATCGCCAAAGTGCTGGCGACCAACGGCAAGAAAGTTCTCATTCTCGAGGCGGGCGACCAATTGCCGCCCGATATCAACGGCTACATGAATCGCTTCCTCAATGCGACCGCGAAAGTGCCGGAGAGTCCCTATCCGCCGGAGCTATTTAACTCCGAGGGTCTGGTCGATCCCAGCATGGTGAATGCCGGCCGTCCGACCGTGCTCAGCTTGGGTGCACGATACAGATTCGGCGATTGGCAGGATCCCAAGCAGAGCTATCTGATCCAGCATGGTCCGCTCGCCTTCGGCAGTACCTATGAGCGGATCAACGGTGGCACGGCGCGGCATTGGCTCGGGACCAGCCTGCGCTTTCTCCCGAGCGATTTCGAAATGAAGACGCGGTTCAACCGCTTCGTCGACTGGCCGATCAAATACAAGGATTTGGAGGAGTGGTACCGCAAGGCCGAGCGAGAGATCGGCGTCTCCGCCGACGTCGCAGACCAGGCATATCTGGGTATCAGCTTCAGTCCCGATTATTCCTATCCGATGCCGAAGATCGTGATGTCGAAGGTCGACGCTGCGGTCGATGCGGCAATGCCAGGCCTGAAGATTTCCGGCCACGGTCTCGACGACGTCAAATGGGCGGTGACGAGCACGCCGGCGGCCCGCAATTCCGAGCCTTATCAGAACCGTCGAGTTTGCGCCGGCAATACCAACTGCATTCCGATCTGCCCCATACAGGCCAAATACGATCCCAGCGTGACACTGGCCGACGCGCTGCGCACCGGACGCGTCGATATCATGTACAAGACTATCGCGTCGCACGTTCAGATCGACGAGAGCGGTCGCGTCAGCGGCATCGATTTCATCCGCTATGAGGATGAAAACGGAGTTCCGGTCGAACGTGGTAGTGTCACCGGAAGCAAGAAAATCTATATCCTCGCCGGCAACGCCATCGAGACCCCGCGGCTGCTCTTGATGTCAAAGAACGAGCGGACCCCCGACGGCGTGGCGAACCGCAAGGACGGCAGGGGCTTCGTCGGCAAATACCTGATGGACCATCCGCTCTATCTGGCCTGGGCGCTCGCCCCGAAGCCGGTCTGGGGCTATCGCGGTCCGCTGTCGACGGCCGGCATCGAAATCTGTCGGGACGGCCAGTTCCGCCGCGACCGCGGAGCGTTCCGGATCGAGATCGGCAATGAGGGATGGAATTTCCCGCTGGGCGATCCCGATACGACCACCATCGATTACGTCAACGGACTCAATTTCAGCGGTCTCAAGAAGGACGACCCGAAAAAGGCCTTGTTCGGCGCCGAGCTGGTCAATGCCCTCAACGACAAGCTGTCGCGTCAATTCCGTCTCGGATTCCTGATCGAGCAGTCGCCCGACGACGCCAATAGGGTGACGATCTCGGACCAGCACTCGGATCATCTCGATCTGCCGCGGCCGCAGATCAACTACAATCTGTCTGAATATACCAAGCTGGGGCTGGCCGCGGCGAAGGACACCGCCTCCGCCATTTTCAATAGCATGGGCGCTGAGGAATTCACCACGAAACCTAACCCTGACGATCCCAGTTCATTCGAGTGGCCACTCGGCAGCACGGAGCGCCTGAAATATTTCGGCGCCGGACACCTGGTCGGCACCTATCGTATGGGCACTAGCGCGAACGATTCGGTCGTAAACGACATGCAACGGTCGTGGGACCATGAAAATCTGTATCTGGTCGGCAGCGGCACCTTCCCGACGGTTGCGACCGCAAATCCAACCTTGACGCTCGCGGCACTCTGTCTGCGAACGGCCGACTACATCAAGAACCTTCCTTAGCCCCCGAAGGGACGGTAAGACGGCGCAGTAATATGCACGATTCAGATGTGAACACGGCTGAACGCAGCGGCATCGGATGGCGGACCGACCAGCTAAGAGCCTCGCTTGCCGTCACCGCTCTTGCTGCAACGCTCATGGTGTTCGGACCGGCGGCCGTGCGCGCCGACGATTGTCCAGCACCGCGCGAGCCGCGCATTCCGGCGTCCGAAGCCCCCGCGCTCAATATTGATAAGCACAAGAAGCAGTTGCTGGCGTATCAGGCCGGCAATTATGCGGACGATATTGCTTTGGTGATCGCCGACGCGCGCGCCTATGTCGAGCGCCGCGCCAATCGGGTCAAGATGCCCGCCGTGGTGCTCGATATCGACGAGACGTCGTTGAGCAACTGGGAGAACGTCCGAGACAACAATTTCGGCTTCATCAAGGGCGGTCCGTGCACGCAAGAGCCGAACATGGCGTGCGGCTTCGACGAATGGATCCACTTGGCGGTGGCGCCAGCTATCGAGCCGACGCGAACCTTTTTCAACGCGATGCGAGCCCGCAACATCTCGATCTTCTTCATCACCGGCCGCCGCAACAGCCAGCGTGACGCGACGCTAATCAATCTCGATCACGCCGGATTCGAAGGCTGGACCAAGCTCGTCACCCGTCCCGACGACGACGGTGGCTCGATCGTGCCGTTCAAGAGTGGCGAACGCGCCAAGATTGCCAGCGCCGGCTATACCATTATCGCCACGATCGGCGATCAGCAAAGCGACATCGATGGCGGCTTCGCCGAATGCGGCTTCAAACTGCCGAACCCGTTCTATTTCGTCGATTGACCTGCCGGTGTCTGCGCTGCGGCCTGCTTCGGAGTGTGAAAGCCAGAGAATGCAGGGAGCCCTGCGATGAGCGACGACAACCAAGTCAACAGGCGCGACTTCATCGCGGGCACGACGGCGGCCGCGAGCGCCGCAAGCGCGCTCGGAGCCGCGGCGTCGGCGTCGGCGCAGTCACTCTTGGCGCCGCCGCCCGGGTTCGACACCCAAGTACCCCTCGTCGAGAACTGGAACCGGCAGCTCGGTGATCTCGTCGATGTAACCTCCGGTCTCCGGCGAGACGCGCCGGAGCTCGGCCACCCCGCGGTGAGGGACCGGCACAGGATCTTCTGCTACCTGCTGATGAAGCTGATCGTCCGGTTCTGGAACGGCAACAAACGCGGCCCGCTTGGAACTTATCCGCTGCGGCAGGCGCAGATTGATCGGCCCCAGTTGCCGGAAAGGCCACAGCGCTATCGCGGCGACATGATGTCCAATCCCGGTGGGCTGCGTGTGAATTGGGATCGCTATCTCGGCCACAACATCGCGTGCATCGCGGTGGACGGCAACGGCGAGATTATTGATTTCGATTTCAACCACAACGACTTTTTCCGTAGCTCCGCCGAGCATGCCGAATCGCGCATGGTGCGGCGGCTGTTCAGCCTTACCGATGTCTTCGACGGTTGGAAGACGGGAAGAAAGGTCAGCGACAAGCCGCACATTGCTTCGCTCAATGACGTCACGCTCTATACGTCATTGGAATCCTGCGCGCAGTGCTCGGGCGTGATGTCGCTCGCCGGCGTGAGGCAAATCATCTACCTGCAGAACGACTTCACGGCCTACAAGATCGGCAACATCATGTACAATCTCGCCAATCGCGGTGCGGGCGTGGACTCGCGCGGCGACGCCATCCTGGATTGGCAGGGCAAGCCGGTGCCGAGCCTGCCGGGAGCGCCCATCCCTATCGCGGGATCCGAAATCCAGCTGGACGAGTTCAAGAAGCTGAACGATGCCAATCTTGTATTCGCTCGCAACATCATTGCCGCAAAGGCAGCCAACGGGAAAGACCCGACCGATGTGGAGGGTGCGTTCTTCGTCCCAGACAGGGGACGACCCGATTTCGATCCGTCCATTACGTCGTTCCTGTGCACCGATGTGGCCCTGAAGATTTTCCAGGACGGCGCCGCCAAGCTCGACACACTAAATCTCGATCCCGCTTCGCGTGATTGGAAGTTTCCCAACAGGCCGGACAATAAGGATATTTTGACCAACCAAGAATGCCTTGACAAAGCGAGAGCGTTTTTCGTCTACGCCGATACAGAAGGCTATCGAGGCTCACCGCACAAGCTGTAACGTTGCTCGCGCTACCGGCATTTTGTTGCGGCACTAGCGGCGTAGGTGCTCGAATCAAGTCCTAAATTTGCGGGGGAGAAGATGCGGGTTTCGCAAGAGAACAAGCGCATACAGGTCAAAGCCATCGCGGGCACGCATGTCGTTCTCATGGCCATCGACGTGGCGGAAAGCGCGCGTCAGGGCCTGCGCGGATTTGCAATCAAACGCGGGGTCAACGGTGGAGCCGCTGCAGGTTAGGACCGTGCGACGCCGAAACCGGTAAACGCAAGCGTCGCTCGCACTCATTCCGGGCGCAAAGCGTCAAGCGCAGGGTTAGTGCGCGCGGCTTATCTCTGCGATGCAGAGCGGCACCTATCTTGAACCCAACAAGTTGCTGGTCGGCGCCTACCTAGATCACTGGCTCGACCACATGAAGTCGCGGGTCGTGTGGCGCACTCTTGAACGCCATGTGGAGATCGCGCGGAAAAACATCGGCCCCTTGCTCGGCTCGGTGCGCCTGACAAAACTCAGGCCGGCTTACATATCGGCTGCCTACAGCACGACTCTTGCAAACGGGACGGAGGGACGGCAAGGGCGAGCACCCGCGTGGCACTCGGGTCGGCTCACTTCAGCGATCGAGTGATCGAAGTTAATTGATTCCGGCAGTCACGATCGCTGAGCCGCGCCAGCCGTCGTCTGAACGCCTTTGCCCCGCGCGACCCGCCGAACGCCTTCGCTTCCAGTGTCGAAGGGTCATGGCGCATGGCGCGCCACGACTTCGTCGTGAACAACGGCAGGTCGAGCCGTTCCATCGCCGCACATTCCTGCTCATACACCGCCACGCGTCCGGGAGACGGCTTTGATCGGATGCAGAGCGGACGGGCCAACCACTCGAGCTCGATCGATCGGTCGAGTCCGTCTTCGAGATATTCCGGATAGAGCAAGTGCAAGTGCATCCGCCCGTAGGTGGCACTGTCTCGCAGCAGTATTCTCAATTCCAGTCGGTCAAATCTTTTCATTATCGGATGCGATTGAAGCTGCTTTCGGTGCTCGAGCAAGCACCCGTAGGCGTTCCGAAAGCCGGCCTTCAGTTCGCGCACATAATCCGTAGCTACTCCCAGCTTGCCATTCAGTCGCACTCGATGCTGCTCGGTCTCACGCGGAGCCCCTTCTACTAACGTCATCTGGTCGGTGTTGGAGTGTCGCCACTTCGGAAAACGCAGACCGGCGTCCTGCACTTCCGCGGCGCCGAGCGCGCTGGCATCTGCATCGCTCTCCCTGGCCGTCGACTTCCTTGGTAGCACGCCAGTACCGAGGACGGATCCGGTTCGTTCGCCCAGCATCGTCTCGAGATCCACCACGACCGGATGTTCGCCACATGCGATCAGATTTTCGTAGTGAATGTCGAATACTGCAAGCGCGTGCAACACTGCCAGAAGCGCCCCGGCCCGCTCGTAGAATCGGGCGACCTCGCGCGCGTGCTCGCACTCGCGGTGCGGGACGAACTCCATCCAGCCGTAGGTGCCGCGATCGAGTGCTCGGACCGTTTTGAGTTTCAGGCTCAACCCCCGTCGATTGATCCACCCCAGCACGCTGTTGAAGACCATTTCCGGCCGCACGGATCGCGGTTTGTACATCAACTGCTGCCCGTCCGCGAACGTCAAACTGGCAACGGATTGGCCATGCTTGTGCCGATCCGAGAGCCCTGTCTTCACAGCAACAACCGGAAACTCGCGCAGGCCGAAACACGTTTGCAGCCGAGACCGGTCGGCCGCCAGGCGTCCGCACAGACGTGACGAGTTTTCTATCCACTGCTCCACCGATTGCGCCATCAGGCGCGCGAGCACCGGATACATCTCGAAGACGTCGTGCCATCCTTTGTCGAGTAAATGCGCGACAAACTGTCGGTAAATGAACGTGGAATGAGGTTGGCGCGTCCACGCGTCCTCAAAGGCCGAAATCGGCGCGTGTGTGAATCGAAAATCGTAGAACACCCGTCCCAGGGCGAGACTGGCAATCAGTCCGAGGTGCTCGAGTAACTCGGTTTCGAGGGTTGTTCGCGCCGTCGGGGCGAGGACAGCGCGTGCCCTGCCAGTCTCGGTGGCGAACCGTCGACGCGCATACCGCAGGAATGGCGCGAACGCGTGCCCAAACGGAATGCCGCACCCGTCCTCTTCCCCCGAGTGATCCTCGCGAAGAACCGCGCGAAGTGTGCGGACCCAATCAGCGCTCGACGTGCGAATGTGCCGCGCGCTACGCATCCGGCGGTTCCACAGCTCGCTGCTCCCGAGCACGTCGCGCCATCGCGCGAGCCGCTGGTCATCGACGGACTGGTCAGCGCGTTCCCATAAGGGTGCGGCCCGCGCCGCCCACCGGTCTACCTCGCGCAACGGGCTACGGCGTTTCGGTGAAGGCTATCGGGTGCCAACTCTTCGTGTAGCTCAAGCAGCCTCGGGCGCACGAACTCCGCGGAGGTCTTGGCCTGACCTGCGCGAGGACATCGGAGAGGGACTTGTCGCCCGCGGCAAACCGTGCGGCGTAGCTCTTTTTGACCGCTCGTTCGAACTGCTCTCGCGTGAACTCAAAGCCAGCCTTCTTGGCAATCTTCAATACTTCCGCGGCCGTCACTATGGCGCCTTTTTCGATCGCCGCTTGAACAGCGGCGCTGGTTTTCTTGTCCGCCTGGGCTTGCGCCAGGAAGTCGAGCGGCTTGGCGCTCTTCTTCTTTTTCTTCTTCTTCATAGCTTGATCTCCTTATGTATCAGGTGCATCTCGCCGCCCGATGGCCGCTACCATAGCGGTTTCAACTGTGCCGGGCAACTGATCGCGGTTTCAATCCTGACATGGGGAACGCCTGTTTGTATTCTGCAGCGTCGAAGCACGCCGGCGGCATGCATCCACAGAAGAGAGAACGGTGTCCGCTGTGCGAACTCGGCGTTTTGCGTGGTAGCGCCGTGTGACAGTCAGGTCCAAATACTGTTTGCGGGCGAGTTCGCCCCGAAACGTTCATTACGATAACCAGCAAGGATAAGACTTTGACCCATGCGTCCTGCCGGGTGCGGCCCCGAGACAGTGGAGCGGTGGCCGGTGTTCACGCCCATACTAATTCGATCGTGTCAGACTTCGAACAACTGCGCTCGCGGTTTCAACGCCTGTCGGGGCAGCAGGCGTCGTGGCGGTGCACCCGGGTGATCATCTCGTCGCGATTCCGTGTTTCAACCACCAAAAGGAGGTGGGCGAGGTCGTCCGCGGCGCGCTGCGGTACGTCCCTGCGGACTGGATCGCCGTGGTCGACGACGGATCGGTCCCACCCTTGCAGCCTGCGGACGTGTGCGGCGCGCTGCTGCTGCGGCACGAGCAACACCGCGGTCTGTCCGCCGCCATCGCCACGGCGGTCCGGCACGCCTTGACTATCGGTGCCGACGGACTGATCAAGCTGGACGCCGACGGGCAGATGGACACCGAGGCTCTACCCTGCTTTCGAGCCGCGCTGGACGAGGGATACGAGCTCGTGCTCGGCACCTTCGACCCGGCCCTGACCCCCTCGCTCGAGCTGTTCGCAGACGGGTTGTTTCGTCTGCTCTTCCGGCTCGGCACGGGCTGTTCGGTCCCCAACGTTCTGGCCGACTACCGAGCCTACGGGCCGGATGCACTGCGAGTCCTGGGGCCGAGACGACAACCCCCGCCACCGCTTCGAGCGGGCGCAGGCGATGCTCGAGATCAAGATACGACGGGTAATGGTAGTGCCCCTTCGCCTCTTTTTATACGCACTGTTGCCAGGCGACCACAGCATTCGTCTCCATCAGGAGTACCCTCTCGTGGGGTTAATGCAATTGATCCAGACCGGCCTGGCCGTACGAACCGCGAGGAGGGGGGGAGATGTCGGCGAATTCCTGGTGGAACATCGTCTTCACTGGAGTGGCTACGGTGCTCGGCACCTTCATCGGAGGCAATACCCCCGCAGTCGCGGCGTCCGACAACGACCCAAGAACATACGCCGGGGATTACCAGGGCGGGTCGCTTCCGATCGGGACCTTTATTGCGTTCCAATACGCAAGCTTTGCTAACGCTGATGCCTTTGTCGATCCTACCGGACACGCGCTGCCGGACTCGCACGCCAATACTTGGGTAGAGTTTACGCGCGTGACCTATTTTGCCGAGGTCGCGAATCATCCGTTCGTGATCGAGGCGGACCTGCCATTTGCGACATTGACGGACGTGAACATCCCCGGCACCAACAACCAGGTTGCCGGAGGACTGGTGG
>Ga0306921_10002406_pt1 | contig 18779 bp, 11 predicted proteins | sample sta12Cox44000080_FD_203760 | JGI IMG/M metagenome (GOLD analysis project Ga0306921, IMG submission 203760) | Lab enrichment of tropical soil microbial communities from Luquillo Experimental Forest, Puerto Rico - statoxic.12C.oxic.44.000.080 (v2)... | ecosystem: Environmental > Terrestrial >... | reverse complement strand
CTCGCCGGTAAAAGTACTGACGGAATTGATGGCCGCGAACAACCTCAAGCAAAAAGACCTAGTGCAACTGTTCGGTTCGGAGAGTATCGTCTCCGAGGTTTTGCACGGCAAAAGGGAGATGAACAAGCAGCACATTGAAAAGCTCAGCCAGCGGTTTAACGTGTCCCCGGCCTTGTTCTTTTAGTTTAGGCCGATTGGGTGACGGGAATAGGTTGTTGCCCAATCCCTTGCAATCATCCCATTGCGATGAATTCGCATGCCGAACAGTCACAACGTCAGGCTTGACCTCTACATAGGCCGACGGTCTGCGAAACCGTTGGATTCGACGTTCTCTCCGGCATCCGGGATCCCTCCTGCTTTATACAATTTGCCAGGTGCAGAGCTACGGAAAGTCGCGCCAGCGGCGTTGTTCCAACCGACTATTCGGCAAAGTGGTCCATGACGTCCCTTTGACTCAGGCCTTCGCCGTCATCGATTTAAGACAAGAGGCCCATGTCGTGAGCTTTACGATATAGGTTGCGCTCACTGATGCTGCTGAGGATTTTCGCCGTATTTCCTCGATGACCCAAGGGACTAGGAAAGAGCGGCTTGTGGTTCGTCGTCGTTAGTGGCGCGTTACTTCGGGACCGTCTGGAGCTTGGCCAGGTAGTCGTGGTGCGCTTTTTCGAGCGCATCCACCGATTTGAGATGGTCTTCCATCTGGTCCACCTCGGGTTCCACTTTCACTCCGATTTTTTCGAGGGATTCGGCGGTTTCGTGGAAGCTCTTGAGGAGTTCGTGGATGAGTTCCGGATAGCTGTCGGTGTGGCGCTTATGCCTGCCGAAATCGTCGATGAACTCTTGGGATTCTTTGACGACGAAGTCCGCGGAGTGCAGTCCCTTGAGGGTGGAAATGGTGGAATAAAGCTGCTTTTGCCAGCGCACCATTTGCAGGACGTCGGCGGGATCGCCTTTTTCGAGTTGCAGCATGGTGATGTTGGAATCGAGCCTGTTCATGAGCGAGGCGTGGACGACGGAGGCGTCTTCGACTTTGCCGGAACCGACGGCCGCGGCGAGTTGGCCGTAAGCCGCCTGATCGCCGAAGGGATCGGCTCCGTGCTGAATTTTGATCAGATCATTGACGGCGATCTCGATGGGCTTCAAGTGGGCTTTTAGAAAGTCCATGTAAGTTCCTTCACTGATTTCCTTTTCGCGCAGCAGTTTGTCGGCTTCGTTGGCTTCGTCTTTGGCCAATTCCATTTTGTAGATGGCAGCAAGCCGCGTGAAGGCAGAGCGATGCAATTCCATATTGGCTCGGGCAACGTCTGGCATTTCGGCGAGGCGCGGGCCAACGGTGAAGCCGTTCACGGGGAGGTTATTTTCGTACTCGGTGAAGTTGATGGGGAAATATTCGCCGGACGTGCCGGCGGGCGCGGCAAAATTCGTGCACACCCAGCGATTTTCACCCGGAAGGACATTGATAAGAGAGAGATTGCCGCTTGGTTCGCGCGCGGCGAAGGATTCCTTGCCGCCGCTGCCGACGGGCTGGACGGAAATGGCCTTGAGGCGACGAAGCGTTTCCGCGGGAACTTCGTAGCGAAGATTCATATCGCGCGGGACGAGGGCGGCGTTGTGAACGATGGCACAGAAGGAAGGAAACATGCCAGCTCCGCGTGCCGGCGTGGTGGTGAGGCCCATGTTGCGCTGGGCTTTGTTGTTGTCGTCGACAATGCGGGTGTCGGTTCCGGTGGTCCATCCGGGCGCCTGACCAACGAGGCTGGGAGGAATGAACGGGTCATTGGGGGCGGTGATTTCGACGGCGAGGCAGAGGTGATCGCCGGCGATGGAGGCGAGGTGCCAGTGATAGGCGGGAGTGATGTGCGGACCCTTGTCCCCAGCAGCGAAGGAGACGGTCGGATCGGCAGGGTCGAGGGCTACGTCCGGGTCGATAGAACCGTTGTCTTCGAAATTGCTGCCGGTGCCGAATTTGGAAACAAGGAAATGCACGGTGACGGTAGCAGCGGATCCGCCGGAGTTGCGGCGAATGCGCGCGAAGGCCCAGTTGTCACCGATATTGCCAGAGCCGTTGCCGGCGTCTTCGTTGGCGGGCTGGTCATTCGGGAAAGGACTGCCGTCGAGTGTGCCGCGGCGATTCCAGACGTCAGAGGTGGCGTAGAAGACGGGGTGGGTGGAGGGCTCAGCACCGTTGTCGCCACTGGTGGGGCTGTCGGTCCAATCGCGCACGTAGAAGTCGTCACCGGCGGCTTCTTCGGTGACGTGGAAAAAGAAGGGGTCCACGCTGTTGCCAACGGCCATGGTGTGGCCCGAGTCGGCGAAATATTTTCCGGCGTTATCGGTGAAGCGCTGGAAGGTTATGCCCTGGGGAAAGTTCGTGGCGGTGGAGGTGGCGTAGGCGTTCCAGCCGGAGAAGACACCATAGAAATCCTTGCCGATGGTGAGGAGGTGGTCGTAGTCGCCGATGGTCGGCGTGATCGTTCCGGTGGAGGAATCCGGCAGATTGGCAAGGGTGAGGTTGGTGGTCCAGTTGTTCCCGAAATTGCTGGAGGTTTGCAGATGGGTTTCCCAGCACGCGGTTGCGCCACCTTTACCGTTGCAGGTGCCCGGAGTGACCAGCTGTTGATAGAGGAAGCCGACCACACCGCGCACGTTGACGGCGAGCGCGGGATTGGTGGCTTTGCTGATGGTCAGGAGGTTGGTCCAGCTACCGCTGGCGCCACCGCTGCCGGAGCGGGCGACGTTGAGGGTGTAGTTGGTGGCACTGGTGCCGGTGCCCCAGGCGACGTAGACGATCCGGCTGTCGCGAGGATCGACCGCGATGGTGAGCATGCTGCCGATGCGTTCGGTGCCGAGATTGGAATAGCCAGCAGCGAAGTTGAACGGGATAGAGATACCGGGCGCGACTTTTACGCCAGCGTTGTTGTCTCCGGAATCGAGAAGAGCGGAATAGCCGTTGCGGCCCCAACTGTCGTCGCGAGTGAGCACCGTGTCAGCGACGGTGGACGTCATGCTGCAGGTGGTCCAACTGGAGAAAAGGGCGTAGACGGTACCGTCGGGGTGCATAGCGGGGCGAATGGGCGGGCCATCGAAGCCGCAATTGGTGCGAACTTCAAGACGGTCGGCGGAGAGCCCTGCGGGAGGGGCGGCCGTGGCAACGTCGAGGGATTGGTCTACGGTGGCGCTCTTCGGGTTGTTGGAGGCATCGTTGCTGCCGACATAGACGCGATCATTGCCGGTGCCGCCGGCGGGATCGCCCATGACGGTGGTGGCTTGTGTATAAGGCTGGTCGCGGGAGGTAGTGGATTCAGGGATGTTTTCGAGAACCGTCACGGTGGCAGGAGTGGGGAATGGAGTGCCGCGGCCGACGTTGTACTCGATCTTGGGAGGAATTACGGAAATATCGCCGTCGAGCCAACCGACATAGAGGATGTTGGAGGCACCGCCGAAGCGGAGCGTGATATCGCAGGTTGCCGGGCAGTTGTTGTTGGCGTTGACGGGAATGATAGAGGATTCAGTCCAGGTCTGGCCGCCGTCCGACGAGAGGAAGATCGGCATGAGGTTGATCGCTCCGGAGGAATCCGGCGTGAATGCGCTGGCGGCGATCTGGAGCGGATTGGCGGGATTGACGGCGACATTGGGTTCGCTGTCATCAACGCCCTCATTGCTGTTGGTTTGCGGGATCATGTCCACGACGGTGACGGTTTGCGCAGAGGCCGTGGAAGCGGCGAGCACGAAGAAGAGGGCCGGGGCGAAGATAGAATTCAGTTTCATCAACGTCCTCCTTGACAAATACAAATCAAAAGATCGAATGGTTTGCCGGGAGCGGCTATCGGGAAGCTTTGAGTAAACGCTGCACGCGATCGCGCTCGGCGGGCGGCTGATAGTCAAGTGGGCTGACAACGGCGAGCAGCGGGGCGCGCTCCAGGGGAAAGAGGCCACCGGGTTTGTACTCGTTGGCGATCCAAATGCCTTGCTGGCCCTCGGTGAGTTTTGGAGAGCGGGACCACATCACGTCCTTACTGTGGGCGAAAAGAAGCGTGACGCGGCTGGCGGCGGAAGCAGGGCCTTTGAGGAGAGATTGCACTTCGACATCGGCGGTCCACCAGTCCGGGTCGTGCTCACTGTTGGAGCGGCGCTTGGCTTCGGCTTCGAGGGGGCGCGCGGACACGACTTTGCCAGAAATCACGAGTGCGGAGGCCTGAATGCGGGACTGGAGTTTTTGGTCTCTGGTGCGCGCTTGCAGCGTGGCGACCTGCTCCTGCAGAGACTGCGTATTGAGGTCCGCAGTGATATGGCTCACCTCCTTAAGAGCGACATTTTCGCCGTAAAGCCAGCCGGTCGTGAAGAAGGTTGCTGAGGTTCCTTCCTTAAGACTGCCGGCCTCCTTGAGCAGGACCGTGACGGTGGTGCCTTTGAGGTTGGTCATGGTCTTGGCAACGGAAATAACTTCGTCCACTCGCACGAGGACAGTCTGGCTGGAGGCGGGAAGAATTTTTAGATTCGAGGCGTCGGTTTTCTCGACCCGGCCCTTGAAGATAACGGTGGATTGATCCACGAGTTCCTGGGTTACGGGAGACTGGCTACGGCCGGACCAAGGAGTTGCGAGAAGAGCGGAAATGATTAGGAGGGATGAAACTTTTCTCATGGCGAGACCTCCATGTTGCGGCTTGCTCAAAGGGAACAGGTTCTGGATGTGCGTCGCGTCCTGATGGGTGGCGCAAGCCGGAAATTCTTATTGTGAGACCGAAACGACTTTCTCTGCGAATTTGGGATTGAAAGAACCGGTACACCGATAAGGCAGAGGAATTAGTGTCAACCATACGTAGCAAGAGAGGAACTGTCAACAGTTTTTTGATGCGGGAGGAGCGAGTGCCTCTGCCGGACACTTCATTCTAGAGCTTCGTGAGGCCGTTCGTTGTTGAAGTGCTCAAGAAATTTGTCGAAGCGAGCCTGCTGCAGAAACTTTCGAACAGGCTGGCTTGGTGGCCACTTTCTTCAGGGTGGGATGAATGCGTTCGTGCCGGCCGTTCTGTCGGGGATGGCCTTGGCTTGATCCGTCCAATGCCGATGCCCAGCCAAAGCCAGGGCCAGCCCAAGGTTCGCGGGAGACCACAAGCTTGTGTGTACGGCAGACTCTGCTCGACGTGGGCAAAAACGGCTCAAGTCACTGGAGGGACAGGCGGCATTGGGAAGGAAATGCGCTCCGGTTCGTGGACCTGAAGGAATGTTTACGCGCAAGTTAACCGTTGCACTTCGCGAAGAAGTGGGTTACGTTGCAATTCCTCCGCCCGAAACGACCAGCGAACCCTACCCCGAATTGGGGATATCCCCCCTCCCTATCAGGGGTTTCGCGAACCGGGTCAGTTACTGCAGACTCGGCCATAGAGCAACCCAGCCATCGTATCCGGTGAGTTGCTCAATCCAATTAGGTGGTGCCTATGCCCGCTCCGGCAAATGGCGCATGTAATGGTGCCAGTACTCATTTGCGCTTTCCAGTTGTAACTCGACAAAACGCCCACCCCCCGGGCGGCCCGGCACCGCACAATGAACAGAAACTTCGCTTCGACGATTTATGTCAGCCGCATTTGAAAAAACTCTTTCAGATCACATTCCGAATCACGCGAAACCGGGAAGATGCGGAAGATGCCATGCAAGACTGTCTGCTGCAGGCCTATCTGCATATGGGCAATTTCGACGGGCGCTCCTCATTCGCCACATGGCTAACCCGCATCGCCATCAATTCCGCGTTGATGACGCTGCGCAAGCGGCGCGGCCACCAGTATGTTTCCCTGGATCGTCCTGCCGAGCCGGAAACGCCGGCCGCGCCTCTGGAAGTGGTTGACCACTCTCCTCATCCCGAACAGCAATACCTGGTGCGGGAGCGGGAGAGAAAATTGCGGCAGGCCGTACGAGCGTTGCGGCCTTCGCTGCGCCGCGTGGTGGAGATCCAGCAACTCGAAGAGCACTCGATGAAAGAAACCGCCAAGTTGATGGGGCTTTCGGTCTGCGCAACGAAGGGCCGCTTGTTCCATGCTAAAGCAGCGTTGCGCCGGTCCTACAAACTGAAATTTCTGTCGATTGAAAGGGCACTAACCGCGTCGACGCCCATAGCCAAAAGCCGGAAGACCAAAAACACCAGCCGCACGCGCTACTCGACAACATTTCGGGAAAACGAAGCCATGAGCGCCTAGGAGAGCTACGCGTTCCAGGCGATGGGGCGGATTGCTCGGTGTTCCTGCGATTAGCGCGTGGGGGTTCCTTTTTGCCTGCCCTCGCAGATCGCGTTGCACACTGCGGAGCACGCGAGCAATCCGAGGTTGCGCAGGCAGAGTCTGCCCGCTTCGCAGAGCGCACAGCGCGGCTTGACTGGCATCTGCCTTGACGATCCGGAGGGCATCTTTCTCCTCGCTTGTTGCGAGGCATGCAGTGTGGACCACCTGCAGGAAGGCGGAACAAGCTGCGGGCCTGAAAACCCGCGCGAATCGACGGATTTAGTGTGCCGAGCGTACTGACGAACTAACACAACCCGGGTCTCAGGGGCGAAGGTCTGGTGTGTGTTGCCGGGTAGGGAGCCGGCCCTGCGATGCGTTCCTTTGAACGGAAAGGCGTGGCGACTGTCGCCGCCGCCAGGCTTTGGCGTCCGTGATCCATGGAAGCCAGCGGATTTTGCGGTTGCTCCGCACAAAGGACAGAGCTAGGATGCTGCTCCTCTCCATCGTGAGTTTGACAAAACGCAACATCAGGGAGGCTCACTTGAGGTTCTGTTTGTGTCGCAGCTGGCCTTCCGCTCTGCTTCTCTCGGGGGCCCTGCTCAGCGGAGTCGGAGCGCTCGCCCAATCCGGCGCGCCGCCGTCACCGGGACAGCCGATTCCCGGAACGCAGGGCGTCAGTCCTTATGCCGCAAGCGTGCCTGCACAGGCCACTCCCGGCTTATTGCCTCTGTCTTTGCAGGATGCGATAAATCGCGGACTGAAGCAAAATCTCGGGGCGCTTCTTTCCAACGCCGACATCACGGCGGCGCGCGGGAACCGCTGGGAGCAATTGAGCGCGCTCCTGCCGCACCTAAGCGTGGATCCCTATATTGCCGACTCGAAAATAAACCTGGGGGAATTGGGAATCGGGAACGCTCCAGGATTCAAGATTCCCCAATCGATCGGCCCGTTCTCCTATTTCGACGCGCGCTTGAACGTTTCGCAGTCCCTGTTCGATTGGAAACTCATCAACAGCGAGCGGGCGGCGCGGCAGTCCCTGAAGTCGGCGGAATACACTTATAAGGATGCGCGCGACCTAGTCGTGCTGGCTGTGGGTTACACCTACCTGCAAGCGATTGCCGATGAGGCTCGCATCGCAACCGCGGATGCGCAGGTAAAGACGGCGCAAGTCCTCTATGATCAGGCCGAGGACCAGGTGAAGGCAGGGACTTCTCCTTCGATCGATGCTTTGCGAGCCAAGGTGGAATTACAGACCCGGCAGCAACAGCTGATCCAGGCGAAAAACAATTTTGCTATCCAGAAACTGAGCGTGGCACGCGTGATTGGCTTGGCGCCCGGCCAAGAATTCGATCTTACCGACAAGTCTCCCTACAAGGCATTCGATGAAATGACGATAGATGATGCACTGAAGCGCGCCTACGCCTCGCGTTCTGACTATCGCGCAGCGGAAGCCGACACGCATGCTGCCGAATTCGCGCGCAAGGCGGCCTTTGCCGGATATTTTCCATCGCTCTCGTTCAACGCAGACTACGGCACCGCGGGGCCACATCCTTCCACCGCCACGCAGGTATTCGACGTGCGGGGAACACTCAGTATCCCCATTTTTCAAGGCGGGAGCGTGCACGCCGCGGTTTTACAGGCGGACGCGCGACTGGAGCAAAGTCGGGAGAGGCTCGAGAACCTCCGGGCGCAAATAGACGCGGACGTGCGGACCGCGCTGCTGAACATTCAGTCGTCATCCGAGCAGGTCGCCGTGGCGCGCAGCAACATTGAACTGGCCGAACAGACGTTGGCGCAATCGCGTGACCGTTTCAGCGCGGGAGTTACCGACACGGTGGAGGTCGTACAATCGCAGGAAGCAGTGGCCAGCGCGCACGAGCAGTTCATCTCCAGTCTGTACAACTACAACTTTGCAAAAATTTCTCTGGCGCGCGCTCTCGGCATCGCGGAAGAGGGCGTCAAAGAGTATTTCAAAGGAATCTGACGATGGCCGAACAAGACACATCACCCTCGGTGTCGGGAACAAGCCAAAAATCATCCGTTGCGTCTTCCACGACAAGAGACGAAGCGCAGCGCACGCGTGCCTCTGCCCGTGCGGCGCAGCGCAAGAGATTTCTCTTTCTAGTTGCTGGGTTGATCGTCCTAATCGGCGGTTTTTTCTTTTGGCGGTATTTGAACAGCTATGAGTCCACCGACGACGCGCAGGTCGATGCGCATCTCTATCCTGTAAGTGCGCGCATCTCAGGCTACGTCGTGAAGGTGAACGTGGACGACAACCAGTATGTGGAAAAAGGCATGGTGTTGGTGGAGATCGATCCCAAAGACTATGAAGTCGCCGTGGCCCAGGCGAGGGCAGCTCTCGCCAATGCGGAAGCCACCGCGCAGTCGCTAAACATCTCCGTGCCGATCACGTCAGTGAGCACGGAGAGCCAGCTGAAATATGCTTCGTCGGACGTGGAGAACGCGTCTGCAGGGATTGCAGCGGCCGAAAAACAACTTGCAGCTGCCCACGCCCAGGTCGAGCAGGCTGAGGCCAACGACGTGAAAGCGCAGGACGACCTGAAACGCTATAAATTGCTGGTCGATAAAAAAGAGGTTGCCGAACAGGTGTACGACCAGGCTTTAGCCGCTGCAAAAGCAAGCACGGCTACCGTAGCGGCGGCCTACGCCAACGAATCCGCGGCGCAACAAGCTGTGGAGCAGGCGCACAGCCGTCTGGCCGAGGCGCAAGCAAACCGGCAATCCGCGGAGACGGGTCCGCAACAGGTGTCCTCCACCCGGGCACGCGCGCGCGCGGCAATCGCCGATGTTGAGCAAAAGCGGGCCGCCCTCGAGCAAGCCCAGCTGAATCTGCAGTACACCAAGATCGTGGCCCCCGAGAGCGGCGAAGTGAATAAAACCGTTGTCGTCGGTTTGAATGTGCAGCCTGGCCAACAGCTCCTGACCATCGTTCCACTCGATCAGGTGTGGATCACCGCGAATTACAAGGAAACGCAACTTCGCCGCATGCGCGTGGGCCAAAAGGCAACAATTCACGTGGATTCAAACGGCAAGCGATATAAGGGACACGTGGACAGCATCGCCGGTGCCACGGGACCTCTGTTCAGCCTGCTTCCTCCGGAAAATGCTACGGGCAACTATGTAAAGATCGTGCAGCGCATCCCGGTGAAAATCATCCTCGAACCGGGTGAAAACAAAGACCGCCAGCTTCGGCCGGGTATGAACGTGGTTCCGGACGTGTACTTGCAATGAGCAGCACGACCCTAACGCTCGAACCGGATGTTTGGCGGCCAAAGTACAACCCCTGGTTGATCGCTGTGGTTGTGGCCCTTGCGGCGTTCATGGAAGTGCTCGATACGAGCATCGCCAATGTGGCGCTGCCCTATATGGCGGGCAATCTGGGCGCTAGCAACGATCAAAGCACTTGGGTGCTAACGTCGTATCTCGTTTCCAATGCGATCATTTTGCCGATCAGCGGCTGGCTGGCTGGAGCCATGGGGCGCAAACGTTTTTTCATGGTATGCCTGGTTGTCTTTACCATCAGTTCGCTCCTTTGCGGACTTGCGCCAAGCCTCGGCCTCTTGCTCTTGTTCCGAGTACTGCAAGGGGCAGGTGGCGGTGGATTGCAGCCAATGGCGCAGGCAATTCTTGCCGACACGTTCCCACCACAACAGCGCGGGTTAGCCTTCGCGCTTTACGGAATCACGGCGGTGACCGCGCCGACAATCGGCCCAACCTTGGGCGGATGGATAACGTTTAATTATTCCTGGCGCTGGATTTTCTTCATCAATCTGCCGGTCGGCATCGTGACCTGGTTCCTGGTGAGACGCTTTGTGGAAGACCCACCTTACCTGAGCCGGCAAAAAGGCGCGGGCGTGAAACTGGACTACATCGGCATCGCGTTGCTGACCTTCGGCATTGGCGCACTGCAGATCTTACTGGACAAGGGCCAGGAAGACGATTGGTTCGGATCCAATTTCATTACGGCGCTTGCGGTGATCGCAGTTGTTTGCTTGGTCTCGCTCGTCGTCTGGGAATGGTTCCAGAAGGCGCCGATTATCGACGTCCGCATGTTCAAAAGCTTCAACTTTGCGAGTTCCAACCTGATGATGTTCATGCTGGGCGTGATGCTCTTCGCCAGCCTGGTGATGATGCCGCAATTCTTGCAAACCTTACTTGGATACACGTCTGAATTATCCGGCCTTGCACTTTCTGCAGGGGGATTGGTTCTGCTCTTCGAAATGCCCGTCATGGGGCATCTGACCGGCAAGATGCAAGCACGCCACCTGATCGCTATTGGCTGGCTATGTTTGGCGTTGGCAATGTACTATTCCGCGCACCGCATCGATCTGGATATCAGCTTCAAGTTTGCGGCGTTTTTGCGCGTCGTCCAGGTGATCGGGCTGGGATTCCTGTTTGTCCCCATCACGCTGGCTGCTTATATCGGAATTTCGCCGGAAAAAAACAATGCGGTGGCGGGCATCGTAAATTTCATGCGTAATATCGGCAGTAGTGTGGGAACCTCCCTGGTGACCACGCTCATCGCGCGGCGTTCGCAGTATCATCAGCAAGTTCTGGTCGACTATGTGCGCAATGGAAATTTCAACTTGCAAAAAAACGTGAGCGACATGGCTGCTCAACTCGCGCACGGTGGCCTCAGTCTTCATGAAGCACAGGGAACGGCATACGCCAGAATTTATCAGACGCTTCTGTCGCAAGCCGCTACGCTGGCCTATATGGACACCTTCATGGTGCTTGCCGTCGGCTCGGGGATCATGTTCGTTCTTGCGTTTATTCTCAAAAAGAATCAACCAGGCGGCGGAGGAGAAGTTGCGGTAGGCTAAGTGAAGCAAAGCCTGGTGAACGAGAATGCTCAAGATTGTCACAGTCGAACGCGAATACGGCAGCGGTGGCGGCGAAATCGCCCATCAGCTTGCGGATCGACTTGGCTGGAAGTTATGGGATCAACTGCTCACCGAGGAGATTGCTCGGCTGGCGAATTGCCCAAAAGCTGTGGTTGAAGTGCGCGAGGAACGCACCGATCCGCTGTACTACCGCCTCTTCAAATCTTTCTTGCGCGGAAGCTTTGAAGGCAGCATCAACGCGCATAAGCTCAACCTGGTAGACAGCGAAAGCATCCTAAAGTTCACCGAAAAGGTCGTTTTGCATGCGGCAGGCAAGGGGAATTGCGTGATTGTGGGACGCGGCTCACAGTATTTTTTGGAAGACCGGGATGACACCTTGCGCGTGTTTCTCTACGCGCCAAGGCGAGAAAAGGTCCGCCGCGTCATGACGCGAGGCAAGAGTGAAACCGAAGCAGAGGAACTCGTGGATACCGTCGACCACGACCGCGTCGCTTTTATCCAGAAATATTTCGGGGTCGAATGGCCGACGCGATGCCTGTATCACCTCATGCTGAACACCGCGGTTGGTGAGGACGCCGTGGTTCGGACGATCCTTGAATTCATGCAGACGCTCGACGCCAGATCCTGAGCCTTACGGGCACATTCGTGCCAGGGGCAGCTTTCAGGAGACTCTGGTAATCCTTACGCCATTGCTTAAGGAACAGTCTGCCTCGTCCCATCCCCGGCGGCTACAATAAACGGTTAGCAAATCCTATGTCGGATGCCCGCAGAATTGCCTGGCTCGTGGGGCCCTGGATCGTTTTCCTCGGCATTTATGCCGGGGCCTCCTTCTATCTGAAACAGGGGACGCCTCTCACCACTTTTGGCGATCTGGTTCAGTGTTTCATTCCCCTGATCGCTAATGCCGGTCTACTGATCAATGCCGGAACGCCCCACTGGCGCCGCAATATTTTCTGGATGCTGCTGGCGTTGAGCTGCACGATGTGGATGATCGGGCAGTTTCAGTGGACTTACTACGAAGTCTATCTCCACCGCGACGTACCGGATCCCTTTGCCGGTGACATCATTTTCTTCTTGCGCGGCATTCCCTTGATTGCCGCATTGGCTCTGCGGCCCCATCTTAAACGCGAAGAGTTGCGAGTGGGCCTCGGTTATCTCGACTTCGGTCTGTTACTGACCTGGTGGACCTTTGTCTACGCGTTCTTCGTCCTGCCCTGGATGTACGCGACAAAATCGGATGAAGTTTACAACTACGCCTACAACCTCCTGAACATCGTGCAGCAACTGGTCGTCGTAACGGGCTTTGGGATTTTCTGGTTGCGGACGCGCAACGCGTGGCGCGCAGTGTACGGGTATTTGTTTGCGGCGTCAGCACTGTACATGCTCACTTCGCTGGCCACCAACGTGGCCATTGCGCACAATGAATACTATACGGGAAGCCTGTATGACCTGCCGCTCCTGACCACCTTTTTCCTGTACGCGTTGGCGGGATGTGTCGCATTCAGAAGGCGAAACCAGCTGGACTTGCCTTCCGATGCCAGCCTCCCGGGAGAGGCCGGGCGCACGGCGAGCGGCAACATCTGGGCTGCTCGATTTGCCATGGCTGCGGTGCTCTCGCTGCCCCTGTTCGCACTCTACGCGATGCGTGTCGAACGGGACACCGCCGCGATTCGGGACTTTCGTTTGACGGTCACGCTGGTTGCGGCGGTGCCGCTGGTCCTGCTGGTCTTTTTGCGCACGCATCTTGCTGACAAGGACCGAGCGATTCTGCTGACCAAATCGGAATCATCCATTGAAAACCTGCAACGGCTGCAGGCGCAGATGGTGCAATCGGAAAAACTCATTTCGCTGGGCCAACTAGCGGCCGGAGCAGCGCACGAAATCAACAACCCGCTGACCGCTATCCTGGGATATTCCGATCTGCTGACGGACGATCCAGCCCTTCCGGAAAGAGCGCGCGCCACGGCGGGAAAAATCCGCGAGCAGGCGAGGCGCACCCGCAGCCTGGTCCAGAACCTGCTCAGCTTCGCGCGCCAGGTGCCTCCGGAACGGACGCTCTTGGACATCAACTCGGTGATTACCAATGCAGTGCAATTGCGGGCCCTCGATTTGCACAGCGGCGGATCGCGCATCGAGACACAATTGGAGTCCGTTTTGCCCGGAGTGCGCGGCGATCATAATCAACTGATGCAGGTCTTTTTCAACATCGTGAACAATGCACTGGATGCTATGGCCGATTCGGGCGGCGGCCTGGTGACAATCAAAACGCTGCGAGACCGCGGAAATGTGGTCATTCTTTTTTTCGATACCGGCCCGGGCGTTAAGGAGCCGCACCGCGTCTTCGATCCGTTCTACACCACAAAGCCCGTCGGAAAAGGCACTGGCCTCGGATTGAGTATCTGCTACGGTATAGTCCAGGAGCACGGTGGCAAAATTCTCTGTTACAACGGCCAAAATGGAGGAGCGGTGTTTCGCGTGGAATTGCCTGCGGTTCTTGCCGTCTTCCCTTCGCGTGGGAATCTGCCTCCCAGCCCGGCGCCGGTTTCGAGCAAACAGAGCTAGCCGCCGTCGGCGGGGGTCCATACAGAAACTTTCCCTGGCGCACGTGCGTAGAAACTGATGATAGAGTTTCCTCGCTAGGATGTGGTCCTAGGTCTCCAAGATGAATGACATAGCCATTCGAACAGAACGACTGACGCGCCGGTTTGGCCCCCTGACCGCCGTGGACTCGGTGGACCTGCGCGTCAATGCGGGCCAGTTTTTCGGGTTTTTGGGGCCCAACGGTGCTGGGAAATCGACCACCATCAAAATGCTGACCGGCTTGCTTGCTCCGACATCGGGCCGCATGGAACTGCTTGGCCTCGATTTTCAGCAAAATCCGATTGAGGTGAAGCAGCAGATCGGCGTGGTACCCGAAGGCATGGGCTTATTTGAGCGCCTCACCGGCCCTGAGTATCTCCATTTCGTTGGCCGCATGTACGGGTTGGACAAACCAACAACAGAAAAACGGACCGAGGAATTGCTCGACTTCATGCAGCTTGCGGACCGCGAAAAGACGCTGATTGCCGATTATTCACACGGCATGCAAAAAAAACTCGCACTCGCGGCGGCCGTGATCCACGGGCCGCGCATTCTTTTCCTCGATGAGCCATTTGAAGGCGTCGATGCGCTGGCAGCGGGATCATTGAAAGAACTCTTGGGGAGAATGACCGAGCGCGGCGTGACGATTTTTCTGACCTCGCATGTTCTGGAAATCGTGGAGCGCTTGTGCAGCCACGTTGCCATCATCCATAAGGGCCGCCTTGTAGCCCAGGGTTCGATGGAGGATCTGCGCGCGGGCATTGCCGGTGATGAGGGCGAAAAGAAAACGCTGGAAGAGATTTTCCTCTCTATTGTTGGACAGAGCGGCGGAGAACGAGCGCGACTAGAGGAATTGACGTGGCTGACGTAGTCCAGTTACCCGGTGTGGGCGAACAGCTCAAGTTAATAATTCACCTGCGCTGGACCTTGTTTAAGAACGGCTTGCAGCGTAAGAACAACCGCTGGGATATTGTCGGCATCGTGTTTGCCGGCTTTTTCAGCGCTTTGCTGATCATTGGCCTCTGCGCGGCGTTTTTCGTCGGCACGTATTCCTTTCTGGTGAAAAACTGGGCTGGCTGGATTGCCATCCTGTTCTGGGCGATCTTTCTCTGGTGGCAGGTAGTTCCCCTGTTTGTCGCGGGCTTTGGAGCCAACTTCGAATTCGGAAAGCTGCTGCGATTTCCTCTCAGCCTGCGTGTGTTTTACATCCTGGGTCTGGCTTACGGATTCGCTGACTTTTCGGCTGTGGCAGCGATGTGCTGGATCGCCTCAATGATGGCGGCCGTGCTGAAGGTGCGCCCGCCAATTTTTGTAGCCTTCACATTTGCATGCCTGCTGTTTGTGCTGATTAACGTGACTCTGGAACGCCTCATCGGTTCCTGGCTGGAACGTATCTTTGCAAACCGCCGCGCGCGTGAACTCATGGTCGGCGTTTTCGTGCTCTCGATGGTTTCGCTGAATTTTCTGAACCCGGCGCTGCAAAAATGGGGCGACGGAGGAGCCAGGCCGGCAGTCCTTCACTACCTCCCCTACCTTTCCTGGCTGCCCGCATCGCTGGCGGGAAAGACCGCAGCAGACGCAACGAACGGGGATTTCCGCAGCCTTGTCGTCGGATTTTCCGGCCTTTTGCTGTGGGTCGCGACCTTCAGCGGCTTGCTGTGGCAGCGCTACCGAAAGCAGTACTTCGGCGAGGAGTTGAGTGAGGGAACGGCCCCGGTGACCCGCCGTACAGTTACCCGCCGCCCTTCCCAGGGAGTGATCGGCATTTTGCCACCGGCCATTGCTGGAGTCGTTCGCAAGGAATTTCACTATGTTACCCGAAACGGTTTTTCCGCCATCTCGTTGTTCCTACCTCCGATCATGGTGATCTTCTTTTCCGTACAGTTCGCCGGTAAGAATTCCATGATTAAGGATCATGGATTGTCGCCCCAAGCGTTCTACCCTGCCGTAATCGCGTATTTGATCCTGATTCTGCTTTCACCGGCATATAATGCGTTCGCGTTTGAGGGGCGGGGTATTCAAACCTATTTCATGGCGCCAATCCCAATGCGTGACGTCTTGGTTGGCAAGAACGTATTTCTAGGATGCTTGGTGGCTGCTGAGCTTGGCATTTCGCTTTCCGTCCTGGTCTGGCGGATTGGCTTTCCCGGATGGACTTCTTTCCTCTCCACTGTGGCTGCGGCTGTTTTTGCCGTGGTGGGACAATTGACGATAGCCAACTGGTCGTCCCTGAGCTTCCCGAAAAAGATGGAAATTGGAAAAATGAAAGGGCAGCGGAATTCTGGTATCGCTGTCTGGACCGCGTTTGGCGCACAGATTCTGATTGGAGGGATTGCTTCTGTTGTTCTCTTGCTCGGGCGGTGGTTTGGAAACCCGTGGATTCCTGTTGTGCTGTTTGCCGGATTCACAGCTGCAGCCCTGGGGGGTTACGCTGCCTCGCTCAATCCGTTGAGCCGGCTTGCCGAAGAAAAGAAAGAACTCCTCATCGAAACTCTGTGTCGTTAATGCTTGAGCAAAGCGCAGCAGCAGACGGCGTCGGTGGGCTTATCTTTCCCGCGCTCCCCGCTGCCTGGCGAAGCATACGGGATTGTAAGTGTCGATCGGCACGCTTCCAAACGGCACAGGGAAGCAGAGAGGCATGCTGACCTCAACGAAACGTTAAACCACCCAACTGATTTGAATGTAGGCCAAGTTCAGGCTGTGACGGTATGCGCTGGCGCAAATCTCAGTTGAGGTCGTAGTCGCCGATAAAGGTCTCCCGACTGACGCCCAGCATGCTCAAAAAGAAGGATGAAAAAATGACCTGGATACCCAGAAACAGCCACATGGACCAGAAAAGGATCTGGCGGATCGCATAAAGGGGCCCAAAACCGCTGGCAATCCACTTCCACGTAATCCACGCGCAGCCGAGAAAGCCCACCAGGAAAAGTCCTGCGCCGACCAGGAGCCCGGTTTCGAGGGTAACACGTTTCAGAACACGCTTCAGAGATACTGTGCCGCGGTCGAAGCGTGCCGCATAGCTGAAAACCTTGGCAAAAGCGCCAATCGAAAGGATCTCTGCGCCAAGGAGCGCAAAAATCACGCCGAAAACCATGGTATGAATGTCCAGAGTGACGCGCGGGGTCAACTGCCTTGGACCGGGAAGTAGCCAGAGGGCCAGTGCAAAGCCCAAGAGCAATAAAGCTCCCCCCGGCACAAGATAAAGCCAGTTGGGTGCATATAAGAGCATGAAACGAAGACTGCGCCAGCCATCCCGGAAGCTCCGTAGATGCGGAGGCCTGCCGCGCTTGTCGGGCCACAGGACGATTGGGATTTCAGTGATGCGCGCGCCAATCTGACTGGCTTTGATAACGAATTCCAGCGCAAATTCCATTCCCGAACAACGCAGATCCAATTTGTCGTACAGCTGGCGGCTGAAACCTCGCAAACCGCAATAACTGTCACCTACACCGGCTCCAAAGAAAAGATTAACCAGCCGGCTGAGTCCGGGATTCCCAAAGTGTTTGTGCAGCGGCGGCATCGCTCCTGGTTTGATCCCGCCGCGAAACCGATTTCCCATTACGAGATCAGAGCCCTCGCGCAACGCTCGGACAAAATTCGGCACCTCGCCAAAATCATAACTGTCGTCGGCATCGCCCATAACGACATACTCGCCGCGCGAAACAGCAATGCCCGCTTTTAATGCGGCGCCGTACCCGCGCTCCGCCACTCGAACGACCTTGGCTCCGTTGAATTTCGCTATTTCGATCGAGCCGTCGCTGGACCCGTTGTCGGCCACAATCACTTCGCCTCTGAGCCCGGAACTTCGCAGCGCCGCAATCGCCTTCTCAATGCAAAATGCCAGTGAATTCGCCTCGTTCAGGCAAGGAATCACCACAGAAACATCGAGTTCCGGCCGGCCATCAGCCGAAGCCGCTTCCTTCTCCGGTGCCGGAATCCGAGTTTGCGGATTGCTGCTCATAGCAATGCCTTCACCAACCCGAACGCCCCTTGGGACTTCGCCTGGCTGGGATAAGGGAGTTAGAGACGAGCTTGCCCCCGATTACGCAAACGTTTCACTTCTGAAAATATAACATGAACTTCAGGCAATGCCCTGGAAGGGCCGCTTTGGGTCATTCGCGTGGCGGGACGCGACAGATTCTTTACCTTTGTCTTGAGGCCCGCTTCAACTGTTTGCTTTAAGGGAAGGGTGGATTTGATCTCCATATCCAGCTGCGGAGGAACGCTCGGACTGGCTCCTGATGATCTGCTGGACGATTTCGTCGAGGCCAATGGTAATAGACCAATTGGGATAGTGTGACCTGAATTTGGAGAGGTTCGAGATGTAACAGATGTGGTCGCCGATGCGATTTTGTTCCACATAGTTCCAGGTCAGTTTTTTTCCGCTCGCCTGCTCGATTTTAGAGATGGCCTCGAGCATGGAGATACTGTTTTCACGCCCGCCGCCGAGATTATAGACCTCTCCGGGCCGCGGATTTGCCGCAAACTCTTCAATCGCGCGGACCACATCGTGACTATGAATATTGTCGCGGACCTGTTTGCCCTTATAGCCAAAAACCGTATACTTGGCGCCACTCAAGGCGACCTTGACTAGGTAGGAAAGAAAACCGTGCAGTTCCACCCCGGAATGGGATGGTCCTGTAAGACACCCCCCACGAAACACCCCGACCTTCATGCCAAAATAACGACCGTATTCCTGCGCCATCAGATCGGCGGAGGCTTTGGACGCACCGAACAATGAGTGCAAGGTACGGTCGATTCGGCAGTTTTCATCAATGCCTTCATAGTCTTCCGCCCGGGCATATTCCCAGCGTGTTTCGAGTTCCTTAAGGGGCAGTTCGTTCGGCGCGTCCCCATAGACCTTATTCGTGCTGAGCAGCACAAACACGGCTTCCGGACGATGCTGACGGGTCGCTTCCAAAAGGTTCATGGTGCCCAGGGCATTTACTTCAAAATCGAGGATGGGAATGTCCCGCGCTTTGTCGTGGGAAGGCTGCGCGGCGCAGTGAACGATCAGGCCGAAGCGATGCTCGCGAAATAAAGTTGCCAGCCCGTTGCGATCACGGATATCCAGATTGTGGTGCGTGAAGTTCTTCGTAACCGAACGAAGGCGGTTCAAATTCCA
>Ga0306921_10002405_pt1 | contig 18779 bp, 17 predicted proteins | sample sta12Cox44000080_FD_203760 | JGI IMG/M metagenome (GOLD analysis project Ga0306921, IMG submission 203760) | Lab enrichment of tropical soil microbial communities from Luquillo Experimental Forest, Puerto Rico - statoxic.12C.oxic.44.000.080 (v2)... | ecosystem: Environmental > Terrestrial >... | reverse complement strand
CCCGGTTCCCTCCATCTTTGGGCCATTTTGTCCGCAAGAAGCGGATAGCCACCTACGTAATCTACTTGTAGAAACTGTCGAGTCGGCAGGACACTGCCATGGTGAACCCGATGACCAACCCACCGGGCACTCCCGGCCAATACCCTGGAACCGGCGATCCCGATTGCGAGCGGTTGGATTCATGCCCGGAGAGTGCCAAAATGGCCTCATCTGGTGCTAACCAAGGGGCTTTTAAGCCGTCTATGCCCCTGGAGCCCACAGAAAGGTTGGGAGCCAGGGCCAGCGGGCCTGTTCTCGAGGGCGGAGATAAGCGCTCAGAGGCCGCGTCCAGCTCCACGGCAGACACGATGGGGATGAGCGTCGCACTCGACGGAGATGCGCGCCAGGCAGCGGCGGTGAAGCTCGCAGAGGAGCAGGCACTTGTCCGTAAGGCCCAGTCGGGCGATCGCCTGGCGTTCGAGGAGTTGGTACGTCGCTATGATCGGGATGTCCTGCGTCTGGCCCTAAACCTGGTTCATCGCCCTGAGGACGCGCGAGACATCTATCAGGAGAGCTTTCTGCGCGTGTACCGCAATCTCCCCCGCTTCCGGTTTGAGTGCAGCTTTTACACCTGGGTCTACCGGATCGTCACCAATGTGGCCCTTGACCACCTGCGGCGCCGCGGCAGCCGTCCGGAAGATCAAGCGCCCGTAGCGGAAGATGCCGAAGGTGGAACGCGAGATTTCTTTGATCGGCAAGCCGAGCAGAGCGCCTCCGCCAATCCCGAAAAAAAGCTCTTGGGACAGGAGCTCGGCAGGCATATACAAGAAGCGATGAAACGTCTTTCTCCGCGCGAGCGAATGGTTTTCGAGATGAAACATTTTGAGGGGCTGCGGCTGCGAGCGATTGGCGACGTTCTCGGCACATCGGAGGAAACGGCCAAGAATTCTCTTTTCCGCGCGACCCGCAAGCTGCGCGAATCACTCGGGCCGCTGCGCTGATCGATTGTGAGCGAAGATGACTCAGACTTCCAATCCGGGCGATAGGAAGAGCCCTCAGAGGGCCGCTCAGCCCTGCGCCGACTGGCAGGGGCTGCTGACGCTCTTCGCCGCAGGCGATGAACTCGATCCCGCCGAACAAGCCCGCCTTACCGGCCATCTGGCAACCTGCACTTCCTGTTCCGCAGTCCTCGCCCAAGAAAGAGAACTGCTCGCCCTGCTGGTCGCCAATCGCAGCGAGCCCGATGCCTCGCTCTTGGCCGCCTGCCGCTCAAATCTTGAGGATGCCCTCGATCGGGAGGAAGATCGCGGCTGGTCTGCCGCGGCGGGCACTCTGGGGCGCGTGTTCGGTTCGATCCTCCCGTCCAGCTGGCTGGCGCCTCGTCCGGCGTGGAGCGCAGCAGTGTTGCTCGTGATCGGTTTCACCGTCGGGATTCTGGGCCCGCGACTTCTCAAGCATCCCTCGGCACCCTCGGGCACCGCCGCGAATGTGGATCCTTCGGCCGGCTCGGATATGGGGACGCCCGAACCCCTCGGCATGCCACTGGACCTTCACACCGCAGACGTTGCGGGAATCACTGTGCAGCCTTCGAGCGGTGCCGGCCCTGCACGCGTAGAAGTCCAGTTGCGAACACAACAGCCCGTGACCGTACAGGGAACTGTGGACGATGATGACGTGAAGAGCGTTTTGCTCGGCATTCTCGCTAAGGGTGATCGCATCTGCCCGGACATTCGCCTGGGTGCTGTCGAATGCCTGCGCGCGCGCGAAAACGATCCCGATGTTCGCACGGCTCTTTGTCGCGCGATTCGCCACGACGGCAATGCAGCCGTGCGCCTCAAAGCTCTCGAAGCCCTGAAAGCTGCGGAGCCGGAAGATCAGGTTCGGCAAACTTTGCTCGATGCTCTGGTCGATGATCAAAATCCGGGTGTACGCGTGGAGGCGATGAACGCCCTGCGCGGCATGACCGAAAAGGGCGATACACCCTCGGACGATCGCATGGTCTCCGTGTTGCGCGATCGCATGCAGAACGATCCCAACACCTACATTCGTTTGCAAAGTGCGGCAGCGCTGGGCGAACTCGGTCCGCGCGCGAAATTCTAAAGAGGCAAAAGATCTCGTGAGGCAAACGGCATGACCGCGTCGGCCCGCCGTAGTCTTCGCCTAAAAGCGGCGGTTGGAATTACCTCCACCGCGATTGCAGCCATTTTGCTCTTCCTAGGCGTCGCTTCGGCACACCACAGAAACGTTGACGCGGGCGGTTCGAGTTCCGCACCGCGGTTCACTCAGGACCTTACCGGCTCGGTTCCCACCCATGACGGCGAGCGCGTTCGGCTTTCGACCGAACTGGGCAGCATCGCCATACATGAGCAGGACACGGACAAACTCGATTACCGGATTCATCTCGAAACCGACGGCTCCCAAAAAGGCGCCCAGCAGCTCCTAAAGAGCTTCGCGGTCTCCGTGAAGCAGACTCCCGATGGCGTTTCCCTCAGAGCGGAATCCCCCGGCAGGCACTGGACGGGTCGGTTGTGGGCCACTCTCGAGTTGACCATTCCCAAGAATGTCAGCCTGGAGGTTCTAACCGGCGGCGGCAACATCGATGCGCCAGAGATCCACGGGCATGTCACGCTCTCAACCGCCGGTGGCAACATCACCGCAGGCGATATCGGCGGACCGGCGCGCCTGAAGACGGGCGGGGGCAACATTGTGGCCAAGAGCGTTGCCGGCGAACTCAACGCCACCACAGGGGGCGGCCACATCGTAATTGGTTCGATCGCGGGTAACGCAACACTACACACCAGCGGCGGCCATATTCGCGTCGCGTCGATTCAGGGCACCGCGCGTCTAGAGACCGGCGGGGGCAACATCACCCTCGGGCATTCCGGTGCGGATCTGCTGGCTTCGACCGAAGGCGGCGAAATCCAAGTAGGTGAAGCGGCTGGTCTGGTGCGTGCCAAAACGGGCGGAGGTGGCATTCGTGTTGTGCGCATGGTCGGCCCAACAGACCTCGAAACTGGCGGCGGCAGCATCTATCTCACTCAAGTTGACAGCCCGGTGAGAGCGTCGACCAGTTCGGGCGGAATCACGGCCTGGTTCGTCGGGCCAGCGAAGGCTGCGGGCACCTGTGACCTGCAATCGAGCGCTGGCGACATCATCGTGCATCTGCCGCGCCAGCTGCCCATAACCATCGACGCCCAGGTGGAGAACGGCGACGAGCACCGCGTCATCGTCGATCCCGCGTTTCCGCTCAAAGTGAGCTATGACGATTCGTCGAAAGCGCACGCGGTCCGCGCCGAAGGGGCGCTCAATGGGGGCGGAGAGCTCCTTCGCCTGCGCACCGTCGCGGGCAACATTCGTTTTGTTCTGAGCGATGCGGACAAGCAAATCGAACTTTACAAACAGCAGATGGCTCAACTCGAAAAGCAGACGGAGGAGCTCGAGAAGCAGTTGATGAAGCAAGGCTTGACGCTCAATGCGCCGTAGGGGAACAAAACGGCTCTCTCGCGCGTAATTGTTGTGTGCAGCTCAATTTGGCTCTCCACACCGGTCGAACGAGGAGGCAGAATCGCAGCGTGGAGAGCAGGGCTCGGTTCGGAGATTGCACTCGAAGGGGGCGTAACGTGCAAGCGACGAAGCAGTCTTCTTCTTTTGTGGCTTTGGGCGGGCTATTGGCCGCTCTCGTTCTGTTGAGCGCTTTTCCAGCGTTCGCAACCACGGAGCAGGTATTCGAAAAAACCTACCCGCTTCAGGCGGGCGGTCAGTTCGTCCTGGACAACGTGAATGGCTCAGTGCAGGTCGAAGGTTGGGACCGCGAGGAAGTCGAAGTCACCGCGGTGAAGACCGCACAGTATGATTGGGGTGATGTCGATCGCGTGCAAATCGAGGTGGACACCCAGCCGAGGGAAGTAGACGTGCACACCCGCTATCCCGATGGCGAAGGAGCGGGCGTGGCCGTGGAATATCACATTCACGTACCGAACCGGGTGCTGCTCGGCAGCGTGCACACCGTGAACGGCAGCCTGATTGTGCGCGGCGTTGACGGGGGAGGCGAGTTGCGCTCCGTCAATGGGGACGTCGAAGTGCTGCAAAGCTCGGGCCGCTTCAATGCAAAAACAACCAACGGCAATCTGCGCCTGCAATTGCGCGAACTGGGCGACGGCGCACCGATGAATCTGGAAACCGTCAACGGTTCGGTGGAACTCGGGCTTCCCTGGGATGCGCGCGCCGACTTGAACATGCGCAACATGAACGGGGAGATGTATTCCGACGTCCCGGTCACTTCCACTGTGGCCATGCCGGGCGCGCGGGCCTTTCACGGCAGGCTCGGCCACGGCGGCGGCGCCATTTCTCTGCGTACGGTAAACGGCGGCATTCGCCTGGTTCTCGAGCATCCCGGCGCCTGAGCGCGTAGATTTCCGGGCTTCGGAAACGCGCTACATCGGCCGGAACGTAATCGTCACATCTTCGACGGAATCAATCGGCCTGCCCCCGATTCGCGCAGGGGTTTGCACCCATTCGCGAACTTCCCCTTCCGCGATGGCGATCAAATCGGCTCGGCCGTCGCCCGGCATGATCTGCCGGATCTCGCCCTGCGGGTCGATCCAGATGCGCAAGTGCACCACATCGCCACTGGGATCGATCGGCACCGCAGAGACGAGAGGCTGGACAGATGAAGCGAGGACCCTTCCACCGACTATGATCTGATTGACACGCGCTTCGCCAAGCGAGGAAGCAGGTGGAACTAGCACCGATTGCTGGACCGAAATGGCCACGGAACCGGAGGCGCTCAGCGCGATCTGCGGTAGGCGCACCCACACGGCTGGCGAACCTGCCGCCGGCGGAGTCACCTCAACCGCGTGAGCCATAGTCAGCGTCTCGTCAGAGGAAGGTCTGGCTGTCTGTGGCGGTGTTGGCTGCGGCTGGGTTGGTTGCTGGGGCGTCGATTGCTGTGCGCTGGGCGGTGGTTGGCGGAGAGGCGGTTGCCGCGGAGTTGGTTCGAGAGTGACATTCTCGTTCCGCTTGGCCTCTGAGGTCTCACTCGCGCTCGGCCGCGAGCTCAGCGCGGCACTGTGCCCCGTGCTATTGGCACCCAAGCCCGGATTCGCAGGGGCAGCTGCCTTTGCAGGCATATGAGCGTTGGCGCTGAGGCCGTCCGCATTTGCGTTGTCAGTCGTCGCCGGCGGGTTGTCCGCATCAGGATGCACCGGCCCGGCCAGATAGTTGACGCCGATGATCAGTCCCACCACAAAGCAGAACAGCATCAATCCGCTGACGAAAACGACGCGCAATGTACTGGGGCGTCTCTCTTCGATTTCCACTTCATCGGCGAAGTATTTGGGGTCGCGACTCTGCCTGGCCCGCGCCCACTCGGCAAATTTGAAAGTACTCGAATCATCCTCAAGCGGCGACCTACGCGTTGCTGTTTCGGCAGCTTGCTTCTGCTGAAAAATGTGGCGCACCGAATCGACGTCGCTGGCAGCAGGCGAGGGCGTACTGCTCGGCTCGGTTGGTTCCCAACGGCTAGCAGGAGTTGCCGGGGCGGGTGACGCCGGCTCAGCCTGCTTAGGCGTAGGTTGCTCTTGAGCGGGAGGGGGCGTCCTAAGAGATGCGGGACGAGCGAGAGGTTCGCTTGGAGCAGGCTGCTTGCGCAGAATGCGGTCGCTCGGAAGCCCGGTTGCCGGCAAGGTGACCGAATCAAGCGGCTCGGACGGATCGGTTTTGTCCACCTTGACCGGGCCCTCCGCCTCAGCAGACTCTCCCCAACGGCTTGCTTCGGGCGGGGTCACGCTGGGCGCCGGCGGGGGGGCGGCCTCGCACGGAGGTTGCTCGTGGAGCATCTGAGCCGCTTCGTGCGGGGGCTCGCTGCGGGTTGGTCGTGCAATGATCGGTTCTTGGTCGAGTAACGCATCTCGAAGACGCCCGCCTCGAGCATTGTTGCGCAACGGTGCTTCGCTTGAGTCCGGCAGAATCGTTGGTGAACCGGGAGATTCGCCCGACGGCCAAGGGGACTCGACAGCGGTGCCGCCGCTTCCCCGGTTTTCGCTGGCAATCCAATCACGCAGCCTGGCACGAGATTTCTCCGGCAGCGAGGCGAATTGCAACCCAGCGGTGCGTTTCGAATCGGAAATCCACACGATCTGGCCCGTCGCCTCGATCGGCGCGGCGCGATAGGACAACTGCAGGGAAAGGGGGATCGAGTCCTCCGAACGCAATATTTCGCCGGCAGAAAGACGCAAGCCGCCTTCGCTGACGTCGACGATCACCCCAGCATTGTGCTGGTCGAGCGTTACGGAGGCGACCGATGAGGGGCGGTAACGCGCAAATGCGCGGCGTTCGCCATGCCCTGGCAAGTCCACCCTCTGAGGATTTGAACGTTGAGGCATAGTACGACTGCCGCTCGATGGAATGCAGTTTGCCACCGCTCGAGTGAAAAAAGCTATCCCAAATACCCCCTAGACCCGCAACCCATCGCTCGAACCGATTACCAGTGAGTCTTTCCTGGCAAAACAATCAACCTATTGACGACATTAGTCTTACGAACTCTCATCCCCACTATGAGGTGTATGTGAGCAGAGCACATTTTTTTCCGTGTCACCGAGCCAGGGCGCTCTATTGGCTAGACCCTTCTCGCTCACTCAGGCGCTAAGCCCCCACTCGCTCGATTGGGAGTCTCGCTAGGAAATTACCTGGGATTCGGGCGGTAGACCCAATCGGGCGATAAAGGGTCTGCCACCACTGCGCTCGCGGGTGCCGCCGAGGCCAGGGCCACGTCGGCGAGGATGGCATCAACCAGCCGACGCTCGGCCGATTTGGAGCACACCGGGTCGGTGGCCGCCGCCTGGTTGGCGAGAAGAAAGGCTTGGCAGCGGCAGCCGCCAAAATCCAGTTCGCGACGCTCGCAGGTGCGGCAAAGCTCGGGCATCCATTGCTCGCCGCGATATTTCTCGAAAGCCTCGGATTCAAACCAAATCTGGCGCAGAGATTTCATTCGCACATTTTCAAACTTCATGCCTGGCAACACATTGGCGGCGTGGCACGGCAGTACGGCGCCATCCGGCTTGACCAGCAGCACCTTCTGTCCCCAACCGCCCATGCAGGCTTTGGGATACTTCGCGTAGTAATCCGGGACAACGTATTCGACGCGAATGCGGCCGCGCAGCCGTTCGTCCGCTCTCTTGATAACTTCGAGCGAGCGATCAAGCTGTTCGCGGGTGGGCAGCAACCTCTTGCGGTTCTCGAAGGCCCAGCCGTAGTACTGCACGTGCGCGAATTCGACTCGCACCGGACCGATTTCTTCCGCCAGGGCGACCATACTTTCCAGCTCCTCTAAATTTCCGCGATGAATGACGAAATTTAGGGTCAGCCCAATCGGGTGCTGCTTCACCCAGCGGGCGACCAAGAGCTTTTGCGCGTGCGTTTGGGTACCGGAGAATTCGGCGGCGCTCGCCTCGTGCGCACCCTGAAAACTCAGCTGGAAATGATCAAGGCCCGCGGCGACGAGCGCCTCGAGGCGTTTTTCATCGAGCGGCAGACCGGAGGTAATCAGGCTGGCGTAAAGCCCTCGGGCGCGGGCGGCGCGAATCAGGTCGACAAGATCGGGGCGGGCCAGCGGCTCGCCACCGGTGAAGTCGACTTGCAGAACGCCCAACTCGGCGGCTTCGCGGAAAACGCGGCACCAGGTGTCGGCTGGCAATTCGTTTCCCCTTTTGGTCAGTTCAAGGGGGTTCGAGCAGTAGACGCAGTGGAGCGGACAGCGGTGAGTCAGTTCGGCGACAAGCGCAAGCGGATGGGGGATGGGGCTGCTCATAGATTTGCTAGCAAGTCAGAAATCCAGGGCGCGCTGGTCGCGCAAGCGGCCGAGATATTCGAGAATGTCACTTTCGACTTTCTCTGGCTGCGCCTTCGCATATTTCTTCTGCAATTCGGTGATGATCTCGCCAACCGTATGGTTGCCGTCGCAGCGCTCGATGATTTCAAGACTCGGCCCGTTCAAGCGCAGGGCGCGTTCGGGCATCAGCAGAACACGCTGCGGCTCGGACTTCCCATTCAAGCGGCAGCCCGGTGCGAGGCGCGGCCGGGCTTGCAAACTTGGGGCGGTCATAGCGTGTCCGCCGGACGAAAGGCGCCGGGAGGCGGCCAGCCGGGAGTTACGTAGGCGAAATAGAGCGCGTCGAGCATCGCCCACAGAATATCGCATTTAGCCCTGAGGGCATTGAGCGCGGCTTGCTGCTGCTCGCCGGTGCGCGCGTGCTGTACGACCCAGTCAAGAGCGAAGGTCGCATCCTGGGGTGCCTGGGTCATGCGGCCCTCGAAATAATCGAGGCCGCTAGAAAGCCACGGATAGTGCTCGCGCAGGCGATCGACTCGCAGGGTGATCAGATCCTTCGAAAAAAGTTCGGTGAGCGAGGATGCCACCGCTTCGAGATGCGAGCGCGAGCGAACAAAATCGACGTAGGCATCGACAGCGTAGCGTGTGGCGGGAAGAATGCCTTCGCCCTGAATGGCCTGTGCGCGCGAAAGGCCGGTCGCCTCGACAAGGCGGAGCCACTTTTCGATGCCACCCGGTGTGCCAGGATTCCCATCATGATCGATGATCCGTTTGCGCCAGGCGCGCCGAAAATCCGGATCTTCGCTGCGAGCAAGAATCGCGGCGTCCTTGATCGGGATGCGCGCTTGGTAGAGATAGCGATTGAGGGCCCAAGCCTGAAGCTGGCCGCGCCTGAGTTTGCCTTCGTGCATGAGCAGGTGAAAGGGATGCTGATGGTGGTAGCGCTCCTTGCCGATAGCGCGAAACTGCGCAACGAATTCCGCTTGCGGGATAAGCGCGCTCGAGGAGGGCTCGCTCACAGATGAATCTCCATTCCATCGTAGGCAACTTCCCAGCCCGCGTCGCGCACGGCGCGATAGGCGGGGCTGTCTTCGTCGAGGATAGGGTTCGTGTTGTTCAAGTGAATAAGAATGCGGCGGGCGCCCCGGGGCACGACCTGTTCTAAGAGGCCGGCGGGCCCCGAGAGCGGAATGTGGCCGATCTCGCGCGCAGTTTTGCCCTCTCCGCGAACCTTGCGGAGCTCCTCATCGCTCCAAAATGTGCCATCGACCAGTGCCACCGGATTCTCGTGCAAGGCTCTTTTGGAAAACTCATCGAGATCCGGAAGACTGGGTGCATAGAAGAAGCTCTTGTTTTTGTCGGATAGCTCAAGGCCGATGACGGCTTCTTTCTTCGGCAGCACGCCATCTAAGTGCTGGCTCAGGTAATCCGGAAATTTGCCACCTACAGGTACCGCGCGGCAACAAAGTGTCCCGCCCGCACCTGAGCCATAATCGCTTTGAGCACCAACCACGGGTAGAGGGCGATCGAGGGGGAGTGTCTCCCAACGCACCGGCGGCGATGATCGTTCGAGTGTGCGAAACAGGGAATTTTCTTCGCAGATGACCCGGCGGACGCTGTCGGTCGCGTAAATTCGAAGCGGCTGAAACTCGCGCAAATGGAGCAGCCCTAAGACACAATCGGTGTCCGCGCTGGTCAGAACGATGGCCACGATCGGCGTGCCGCGGGAACCTGTGGGCGCAAAATCGAGATCGCTCAAAAGCTGCTGGCGAAGGTCGGGTGAGGCGTTGAGGAGAATCCAAGTACCTGGGGAAGGCGACACCGCGACTTGCGCCTGGGTCCTCGCTCCGCCCTTGAGCGAGCCCGCTCGAAACCGGCTGCAATTCGGGCATCCGCAATTCCATTGCGGAAAGCCACCGCCGGCGGCGGAGCCGAGAACCTTAATGCGCATTCAAACTACAATTCAGCGTTTGCGTAGGAGCTGACTTCACAACTGAGGCAAATCTCTTCGTGCTGAGGCGTGGTCCATTCCATTGATAACCCTCCGCTATATAAGGGACGTACAGACAGACGTCGCGGTTACAGCCACCGCAACCGCTTAAGCCTATCTCAGGCTTGCTTCCGCCGGCAACGTATATTTTAGGAGACGGTCTTCACTGAGAGATGCGCGAGGATACCCGTTATAATGCCGCTCGATGAATCCGGCCCAGAGTACCCAACTCGCTGAGGCAAGCGGCTTTCCAGTCCCGAAACACACTACTTGCCAAGGTAGTCAAAAGCCCCGGTTCCGCCATGTCTCGGGACGGTGGTTGCTCGCCTGGTTGTTTTTTGCGCTGCTGGCAGCCTACCGCCCGCTCGGAGCGGAGGGCACACGCGTCGAAGGAGTAGTGCGCGATCTGAGCGGTGCTGTGGTGCCGGGGGCTGCGGTGAAGCTGACGGCGGGGGCCTACACGGCGGCCACCACGACCGATTCTTCCGGTTCTTTTTCATTCGAGGGCGTGCCGGGGACCTCCGGCACCGTAACGGTGACGGCCGCAGGCTTCGTGGAAACTTCAGAACAGTGGACTCTCACAAATGGAACTGCCAGCCTCACTTTCACCGTACAGCCGTCGCCTCTGACTCAGCAGGTGGTCGTGACGGCGGCGCGGACAGAGACTCCCTTTAGTGAGACGCCGCTGAGCACAGTAGAGCTGACGAGCACCGATTTGCTGCGAACGCCTGCTCTGACGCTTGATGACAAGCTACGCCAAATTCCAGGCTTCAGCTTGTTTCGGCGGTCGAGCAGCCGGATCGCCAATCCAACGACGATGGGCTTGTCGCTGCGAGGACTCGGCAGCGGGAGCGGAACCAGTCGCGCGCTCGTTCTGGAAGACGGCATTCCCCTCACCGACCCCTTCGGCTCGTGGATTTATTGGGGCCGCGTGCCCCAGGAGGCCGTATCAAGTACTGAGTTGATGCAGGAGGGCGCGTCGAGCCTCTACGGGAGTTCGGCGCTCGCCGGCGTCGTGCAATTTCTGAGCAAGCCCGCGCCGCCCCAATTCGGGGCGTCCGTAGAGATTTCCTACGGGAATCAGAACACGCCGGACCTGTCCTTTTGGACCGGCGGGCAGATCGGGAACTGGGAATCCACGTTCTCGGGCGCCCTGTTTCACACCGACGGCTACATTTTGGTACCGGAGCCCGAGCGCGGAACGATCGATACGCGAGCTGGATCGCAACATGGCACCGCCGACTGGATGATCGGTCGCAAAATCGGCCAGAAGAGTGAAATCTTCGGGCGTGGCTGGTACATGGACGACACACGGATGAATGGCACCCCCGATCAGAGGAATGGGATACGCCTCGTCCAAGGTGCGCTCGGCGCCAATCTCGACTTGGGCGGCGCCGGGGCGTTTACGCTCCGGTTTTATGGAGTGGCAGAGACCTATCATCAGACATTTTCCTCTCCGGGCCCGGCCCGAGACAGCGAGATTCTGACCGACATTCAAGCCGTGCCGGCACAGGGAGTGGGTGGCTCGGCGGTTTGGACACGCCATCTCGGCGACCGGCAGCAGCTGGTGGCCGGGTTTGATGAGCACGAAGAAATCGGTCACAGCAACGAAATGATGTTCTCGGGCGTTAGCGGCAGCCACACGAAAAATACGTTTGCAGGCGGGCACCAGCTGACCATTGGACTCTTCGCTGAAGATTTGATCGCGCTTCGGCCCTCCTGGAGCCTGACGCTCAGCGCTCGATGGGACCATTGGCGCAATTTCGATGCGGTCTTGAAATGTGAGCCTTTCAGTTCGCCGTGTGCGCCCTTGACGGCTTACCCCAATCGCAGTTACGACGCGTTTGATCCGCGGGCGGCCATCATCCACCAATTCAATTCGCACGTCAGCTGGTCTGCTTCGGTGTATCGCGCCTTCCGCGCGCCTACGCTCAATGAGCTTTATAGGTCGTTCCGGCAGGGCACGGTGACGACCGGTGCGAATCCCACCTTGCGGGCAGAACGGCTCACGGGCGGGGAAACGGGCGTGGATGTGAGTACGCTCAATCAGCGGCTGGAGGTTCGGGGTACGTTTTTCTACAACCAGGTGACCGATCCTGTTTCGAATGTTCCGTGCACGGCGTCAACGCAATATTGTGTTGGGGCTTCAACGGGAACAACTCAGTTGCGCGAAAATCTTGGGCGTACGGCCGCACCGGGACTTGAGCTGGAGGGAATCGCAAGAGTCACCCCGCAGGTACAATTGGTGGCCGGATACCAGTATGTCGATGCGACCGTGCTCACTGCACCCGGACTGGGCATCTCCGGAAACTGGGTTGCGCAGGTGCCGCACAACGTGATCACGTTCCAAGGGCGTTACACGAATCCGAGGATCGTTGACGTCTCACTCGAAGGGCGAATGGTGGGGATGCAGTTTGACGACGCCCAGAATTTGTTTCCTATGGACCGCTTCTTCGTGCTGGATGCGCTAGCGTCGCGCTCGATGGGAGGCGGCACGGAGATCTTTGCCGCCGTGGAAAATCTGCTGAACGATAAGTATCTCTTCGCCGTGCAGGGTGTGCCCGAACTGGGATTGCCAATCGCAGCACGGTTTGGGTTCCGCTATCAGTTCCCCGCCAGATAAGGACCGATCGCGCTAAAGGCAGGCCCTAGGTTGCTGAAGTTTTCCGAAAACGGTCGTGCCCGACAAATCAGGCAGGCTTTTGGGTCCAGATACGAATAGCCTTGATGGGGGTGGTGGGGCAGACGACTTCACAGGCTCCGCAACCGATGCACTTATCGTTGACCACCGGGTAGGCGGTGTACTGGCCCTCGTCCCAAGTGATTTTGACTGCATCATAGGGGCAGGCGAGCTCGCAGGCGTCGCATTCCTTCTTGCCCAGAGCAGTCAGGCAGACGTTGTTATCAACGAGAGCTTCTCCGATTACGTACTTGTTCTTCTCGCCAAGAGTAAGCGGCGCAAGCGCTCCGGTCGGGCAGACCTGGCAACACGCATGGCAGGTTTCCAGGCAATACTGGTAGTCCCGATCGAATCGAATGATGGGCGCCGCGAAGCCTGCCAAACCCGCCTCCTGACCGCTGTCTGGGTGAATGATTTTTGTCGGGCAGGCGTGCACGCAGTTGTTACAGCGGATGCACAGCCCGCTAAAGCGGTCCTCGGGCACGGCGCCCGGAGGACGCAACAGGGTGTCCGTTTTGCGGTATCGCGCCGCTCCAGCCCGGCGTGCCCAAAAGCCGAGCAAGGCGCCTCCCGCTCCGGCGAAGAACACCCGCCGAGCGACATTGAATTTCCCGGCCGAACGACTCCGAGTCAGTCTGGCCCAAAGCGCCTTGCGGCCAGCAAACAGCATGTCCTGCAGTCCGCTGAGGGGGCAAATGCGGACGCACCAGAGCATGCCAAAAACAAAAGTGGCTCCCAGCAACACGCCCAGGCCGAGGCAAACCAGAAGGGCGGACATGGGGTTGGTTGCCTTGTTCAAGGCGAAGGGGCTGCTGAAAATGCACAAAGGATCCATCCACAGCAGCACGGGATAACCCACCACGGCCCCGGCTATTGTCAGTATGGCCACATATCTTCCGACCGGCGGGCACTTGCTCCACCAGGGTACCTTGCGCAAGCCGATGCGCGAGGTGTTTTCCAGCAGGAAGCCGGTTGGGCAGAGATACAAGCAGAACCACCGTTTCTTGAATGAACTTACGACGGCTACCACCAGCGCCAGAACCGCTCCCACGCCGATCGAGCGCGCGGCGATAGTCGAGGACAGAGCAACGAGGGGACTCACTTGTTGGAAGAACCGTGGCGCAACCACCCAGGGCACCAGCGGCCAAACCAGCACCAACGCGCCCACAAAGCACGTCAGCTGAATCAGCCGCCGCGGCACGCGCCCGAGAAAAATCATCCTAAATAGGCCCCTTGCTGATGGAGCAGGTTTTGCAGCTTCGCGACACTTACGTTGCGAGGCTTACATTTATCTTGGATGCACAAAGCCGCGGCGATGCCTGCGGCCTGTCCTGTAACCCAGCAAACCGGGATGAGCCGGGTTATATCGGCAACTTCGAATTCGGCCGATATGCATCGTCCGGCGGCGAGGACGTTTTCGACCTTTGCGGGGATGAGAGATCCGTAAGGAATCTGGAATTCAGGAGCATTCGCATAGGCGCCGGAATATCCGATGACGTCTTTGAATTTGGCGCCGTTCCGGATTTCCTGAACGGTGAGTTTCTTGCAACCATCCAGGAGTCTGCTGAGCCGCACGCCCAATTGAGGAGCTGTTTCGGCCAAGTAGGCCTGTTCATTTCCGGGACGTTGACGAAGCTTTTCGACGTTCGTCCAGGTTCCGCGGCGGTGCTTGAGTTCCATAGCGGTTAGGTCCGCGATGTCCAGAGCGTCGCCGACCGGTCCCTTCATGTTGAGCCAGTTCACATGGGGCGCAGGCGTCGAATTGCCGGCGTGACCATTCATGTCGTTCACGCGGCCTTTCGAGGGCCGTCCTTCGTCGGGCTTGCCCATCGAAGGCTTGCGTTCCGCATGGGGGTCTTCCGATCCCCGGCTGGGGGCCATATCGACCACATCAATGTTCCCGATTCGGCTGATCAGGCCGATATTGGTCTTTACTTTTTCAAAAGCCGCCCCCGCGGCCGCATAGATATCACCGTCTCCCGAGCAATCGATCACAATATCGGCGAGGATGGCCTGTCGCCCCGATTTGCTTTCAAAGACGGCGCCTCTCACGGCTCCTTTGCCATCCACAATGGCGTCGACACCCCAACAGTCGAGGTAGGTGTTTATCCCCGAATCGAGCACCATATCGGCCAAGACGAATTTGAAGGCCTCGGCGTCGATGGTCGGGTAAACAGGCGGCTTGTTCCGGTCGATGATGGCAAACTTGAGTACGTCCAGTTTCTTCATCAGCTCTTCGCCGATGCCGAAAATGACCTGCCTGTTATTCCTATCGTAGAGCGGAAATATTCCCAGCACGAGGCCGCCGGTGGCAAGCCCTCCCAGATACCCATACCTCTCCACCAGAGTGACATCGACGCCCAGTCGCTTGGCCGAAAAGGCCGCCGCCGTCCCCGCCGGACCACCCCCGACGACCAAGACGCTTGTTTTTCGCAGAAGGGGGATTTCCCTTCGCGGCTCGACTACCTTGCCTTCCACGACTGCCGCGGGAGGGGCTGCTTGATTGGTGGATTGTCCGGCAGCTTGATCGGCTGGGGCCGAGGAGACCGGCGCAAGCGATCCAGCCGCCAACAAGCCTCCGGCGGCAATCGAACGACCGATCAATTCTCTTCGTGTGAGGTCTTTTGACATGTCTTGATTCGCCTGACCTTGATTCGCCAATGACCGGGTTCTTGATCTATTCGGCGCCAATACTATCCCAACCATGGCCACCCCGGTGGTGTCAAGCCTATTTGGCTTGACACCAGCGCTCGAATCGTCCCCCTACTGCCCCCCTGATAACGCCACTCTTTCGACAAGAAAAACGATTCGCATAGCTCACCTAGGATCGCGATTTTCCAAGCCTTACTAGCAGTTTTGCCAGTTGGTCGAACGCGCGTCAGGATCAAGAATGATGAACGAGGGGGGCTTCTTCCCGAGCGGGAAGGGCCCGTCTCGGACCACCTCCATGTGCGTGGATCTCTCAATCAGCGCTGAAAGCCCTCCGCCCCACTCGCGTCGAGTAACTCTGGCCATGGCCCTCTGCGTTGCCGCGGTTGCCAACGCCTTCGTGCCGGCCGTGTTACTGTCCGATGCCAACCTGTTCGGGAACTCCAATCCCCACGATCGCGCTCTGGTCGCCGTCATCGTGATGGTCGTATATGCAACCGCTCTCTTGTTACTGCTGCTGAACGCCGATGTCGGGTATGCCAGCGGTTATCTAGTCAGCACAGGAGCCTCTGCTACCCTGGTCTCCGTCTTATTGACTTTCGCGAGCGTCGAACCTGCCGGTTGGGACCGAGATCAGCTCTATGCGGTGGTGGTTGTCCTCGCAGGGTTTACTTTCGCTGTCTCGTCCAACATCGTGTTTCTCGTTGCCAGCGTCCGATATGCCCGCGCTATCAATCTGCGCCTGCACCTTGGTGGCTTCCTGTTCGGGGCGGCCACCTCGCTCGCTCTTCTATTTCTCTATTCGAGCATCCTAGGCTAGCTGCGCTACTTGCCAGTGTGTAGAGAGTGGCACGTCTACCGGCGCGGCAAGTGGTGAAGGAGGGGTGCTGGCAGTTGACGACGCTCGAAGCCTAGAGCTACATCGATCTAAGTAGCACTCAACCCGGGACTCGGAGCGTTCTCTAGACCAACATCACTCGACAGGAGGCAGCGTGAGTGGTGCGGACAAGGTGAACGTGAGGACTGATTCCGCGGGAATCTCGATCTGCTTGTTGCCCGTTAACGCACCTCCCACAAAACCGCCGGCAGCGCCCACGAGCGCCCCGATTCCTGCTCCTTTCCCTCCGCCGGCGATTCCTCCAATCAGCGCACCCCCAGCGGCCCCGCCACCAGTCGTCGCAGCTGTTCTCTTGCCCTTTCCTTTCACCGTGCTGCTTAAGGTTGCGGTCTGAAGTGCGTAGTTGTTGTCGTGGATGGTGATGCTTGTCAGCGCAAGGGACAGCTCGCCCTCACCTTTGATTTTTCCCTTCTCTTTCGCCGTGACTACGGTGCCGATGACATGCGATCCCTTCGGTATGACGACCTTGCCGTGGGCGCTCACCGGCTGTGCCAAACTGGCCGCGAACTTTTGGCCGCCCTTGCTGGTTTTGGAGCTCAAAGCTTGGTCCACAGTTACAGTCAGAGCGGTTCCCGCTGCTAACACGACGGGCTTAGGTGGCTCGGGGGGTGGCGGAGGAGCCGCTACCGGTAGGTTGGCAGGCTCAAGCGCCACCATAGTCTCGTTGTCTACCCCTGTGACGCCCGGCTCCTGGCGAACGATCTGTTCCACTTTCTGTTGTGTGTGCGTATCGTTGACCGTCCCCTTGATCTTAACCTTGCCATTGCTCGAGCTGACGGTAACGGCCGATTGGTTCGCCACAGGATCTGCCGCTAATTTGCTCTCGATATCTTTTTCAATCGCTGCGTCATTTGAATGACCAGAGCATCCGCTAAAGAACGCGAGAATCGCGCCGCAAAGGAGAGTTGCGCAGGTTTTCCTTGAAAACGCACTCATAAAACCTCCTCACCTGCCCGACCCAAATGTTTGGAGTTTGCCGGGAGGAAGGCCTTACTGTCAATACTCGCGGACTGCCCGTGTCGCGCTTCCTAAGTGGTTCGTCTTGCTCACCTGCCGATGTATACTTCCTTTCGTTGGCACTCCGTTGGACGACGAAAGGACGGGCGATGAGAAAGCCGATCATGCCTCTGCTAGTAGCTCTGTTCGCTGCTACGATTTTCACTCTGCCCCTTACTCAGGCGCAGCAAGCACAGCCCCAACTGGCTCACACATTTCTTAAGGTTGGCGATGTCGCTCCTGATTTCAGCTTGCGCAGCAGCCAAGGAACGACGGTAAAACTGAGCGATTACCGGGGAAAACAGAACGTCATATTGGCCTTCTATGTCCTTGCTTTCACTGGTGGCTGAACGAAAGAGCTTCAGGGATACCAGGCTGGTATCGACTCTGGCAAGATTGACCTCAAAGATACGGCGGTTTTTGGAATCAGCATTGATGCTCCTCCTTCCAATCAGGCGTTTGCCGAAAAAATCGGAGTCAAATTCCCCCTGCTTAGCGACATGACGCGCCAAGTCTCCAAGGAATACGGCATCCTGAATGAACAGATGCAGTTTGCCAGCCGCACCACGTTTGTGGTGGACAAGCAGGGCAAGATCCAGCACATCCAGGAAGGCAATGGTGCAATCGACCCGACCAAGGCGATCGACATCTGCACCAAGTTGCACGGAAAAGACTCGGGCGGGTCGGAATGACCAACTCGCGGCCGAGCGGTTGATAAGCGACGCTGTGGCCGCGAACAGACAAACTCCGCGGGGTTCACCCGAAACTGCCTGAGCAGTTCGTGACCGGCCTGTGCACCTCGAACTCAGGTGTATAGCCGATGTTGAGCGGACTACGTTCCTTTGAGCGATGTTCACGGCTCTTATCTCGCCGCTGCCGTCGGGTGCGGAGTTGACCGCGCTGCTGGTTGTCGCCTGCTTTTCGGCCGGACTGAACGCCTACGCGACCGTCGCTATGCTGGGGATTCTTTCGCGCAGCGGTGCGCTCCTGTTGCCACCGACTCTTCAGCTGGTCGCCAATCCGTACGTGATTGGGGCGTGCGCGCTCCTTTTCTTAGTCGAGTTCGTCGCCGACAAGATCCCCGTCTTCGATCTCCTGTGGAACGCCCTGCAAACGTTTGTTCGTGTCCCCGTGGCGGCGGTTCTGGCCTATGGCGCCACGACGCAACTGCCCCAGGCGGAACAACTGCTGGCCACCTTGTTAGGCGCTGTGATCGCTCTTCTCGCTCACAGCGGCAAAGTGGCGGCGCGCACGGCGGCTACACATTCGCCCGAGCCCTTCTCGAATATGGCGCTAAGTTTGGGCGAGGACGGTGCGGTGGTCTTGTTGACCTGGTTGGCAACGCGCCACCCTTATGGGGCGGCGTTCATAGTGATTCTGCTGCTGCTGCTGATTGGATTGACAATACGCTTTATCGTGCTGGCCATGCGCCGTTTTTGGGGGGAAGCTGGCCAGGCGCTGGGCGCACATCCTGCGCGGTAAAGGCCGGCTACACAGGTTCTAGCTCGGGTAGCCCTCGCCTTAGCTGGTTTTGACACGCCAATTTGTGCCCTGTCGGACCACATCGATCCATCAGCGGGGAATCTGGGGCACCACCAGATGGAAGAGCTTCAACGACAGGCTACTCGTCGGTCGGATCGTCGCGCTTTCTCGGGGACCTAGATACACGCCGGCGCCTTTCGAGAGGTCATAGTCTTTGTTATCCAGGCGGACGCTTCCTTTTCCCTCCAAAAGATAGAGAAGCTGGTGTTTGTTGGAG
>Ga0306921_10002402_pt1 | contig 18795 bp, 20 predicted proteins | sample sta12Cox44000080_FD_203760 | JGI IMG/M metagenome (GOLD analysis project Ga0306921, IMG submission 203760) | Lab enrichment of tropical soil microbial communities from Luquillo Experimental Forest, Puerto Rico - statoxic.12C.oxic.44.000.080 (v2)... | ecosystem: Environmental > Terrestrial >... | reverse complement strand
CCTTATCAGCCGGGACTGGGCTATTCGCTCGTACCCTTGGTTTATCACAGCGCGGCCTTCGGCCGGCTCTACGTTCGCTCCGGCTGGGACGATTCCGCCGACTGGTTCGGCTGTTTCGACGGCACGGCCCAGTTGTTTCACGAAGGACGGAGGATCCAGATCAACCTCAAAACACCCGCGGCCCCGCTCATGCTCGATAGCGCCGTGATCGCCTGGGGCCCCGGCGCGATGAATCTTCACGTCACGCTCGACAAGGAACAGGAGGCAGTCATTCTAGCCGGATTGGCGCCCAGACGCGTGTACCAGGTGGAGATCGACGATGAGGAGGTGTTCGAAGAGACATCCGACCCCGGAGGCCTCTTGGTGCTGGACGTGCCGCATGACAAGCAAGTCGGCGTACGCGTCCGCCAAGCCCCGGCTTCTGAGCCCCATTAGTAAGCCCAACGCCACAAGCTCGCGCCGACAGTATAGCCCGCGCCTACCGCCGCAAAGACCACCAAGTCACCCCGCCGGAGCCGGCCTTGCTGGATCGCGTCTCGGGTAGCCAGTGGAATGGTCGCGGCCACCGTGTTCCCGTAACGGTCGATATTGATCAAAACCCTTTCGCCGAGGCCTAGCCGCTCCGCGGCCGCCGTGATGATGCGGCCATTGGCCTGGTGCGGGATCAAAATCGCCACATCCTGGCTCCTCAGCCCATTCCGCTCGAGCAGGTCGTGGCATGACTCGTACATTTTGCGCACGGCATATTTGAAAACCTGGCTGCCCTCCTGGTGAACGTAGTGCAGCCGCTGATCGACGGTCTCGTGTGAGGAAGGCAGGCGGCTGCCGCCGGCCGGCATTTTCAGATAGTCTCCTCCGGAACCGTCCACTTCGCCGACAAAATCGATAAAGCCGGCGCTCGGTTCTCCGTCCCCCGCCGCTTCCACCAGCATGGCGCCGGCGGCGTCGCCGAAAAGCACGCAGGTTGCCCGATCCGCGTAGTCAATGATACGACTCATGGTGTCGGCGCCGATGACCAGGATTTTGCGATGCGAGCCGCCTGCGATCAGATGCGCTGCCGTCGTCAGGCCATAGACAAAGCCAGAGCACGCCGCCACCAGGTCGAAGCCCCATGCTCCGCGGGCACCCAGCGCATTCTGGACCAGACAGGCCGTGGAGGGGAAAAACATGTCCGGCGTTACGGTGCAGACGATAATGGTGTTGACCTCCTCGGCCGCTACGCCCCGTTGCGCGAGCGCGCACCGCGCGGCTTCAATGGCCATGTCGGACGTCGCCATGTCGCGGTCGGCAATGTGGCGTTCCCGGATCCCCGTGCGTTCCACAATCCACTGATCGGTAGTCTCAATCATCTTTTCGAAATCGTGATTGGTGAGCACTCGGGGCGGCACAAAGCACCCCAGCGCGCTGATCTTGGCTCTCGGCAAGTCGGTTCGTCCTTGTACGACCTCAGAGTAGCGCATCCGCGGTACGCTGGGGAAAGAATGCCGCTCTCGCACACGTTCGCTCCCCCGGAGGGGCTCCAGAGTTCGCTGTTCTTTGAGACGCCGGAGGAAATTTACGCCCGCGTGTTTCGGGTGTTGAAGCCCCGCACGCCGTTGCCCGACGTGCGCGTGGAATTCTGCCGCTTTGCCAACGCCGACAGCTTAATCCGTCTCGAGAGGGGACGCCTCGATGTGCGAATTTCCGACTTGCTGGAGGGCGCGCCGGCGCCGGTCACCGAAGCCCTGGCTTACATTCTGCTGGGCAAGCTTTATCGAATCGAAGTGCCGCGGGCGTACGCTCACCGCTACCGTTTGTATCTGAACCGCCGCGACGTCCGGCGGCAAATGCATCTGGTCCGGCAAATCCGCGGCCGCAAGTTTCTCTCCGGGCCCGAGGGCGTTCACCGCAATCTCGAGGAACTGTTCGAACGCCTGAACCGGCAGTTTTTCGACGGGCTGCTGGGACGGCCGCAACTGGGATGGAGCCGCGGCCTCTCGCGCAACATGCTCGGGCATTTCGACCCCTCCCACAACGCCATTGTGATCAGCCGGATATTCGATCGGGAAACCACGCCCGAGCTAGCGCTCGAGTACGTCCTGTTTCACGAGATGCTGCACCTGCGCTATCCGACGGAACACCATGGTGTGCGGCGCCGCGTGCACACCCGCGAGTTCCGCGAAGCCGAAAAGAAGTTTCCGCGCTTGAACGAGGCCAAGGAGATCCTGAAAAAACTCTGAGGAAAATGCCCGGGCCAGCTCGGAATCGAATTCGCTTTAGTCCCGGGATATCTTGAGCAGGGTTTGGTTCAAGCTCTCCAGCTGGTCGAGAATCCGTTGCTCGTGTTCGGGTCCAAAGCTGGGAACGCTGATGCGAACCTCCTCGCCTTTGGCGGTCAGAAAAACGAGCCAAATCAGGACACAGGCAGCCTCGACTCCCAGCAAGAATGTGTTAACCGAACCCGACACGTTCAAGCCGAATATTTCGCGGGCCAGCACGCCGGCCGTGTTGCTGAAAAACAGAACCGAGTACGCGAGACTATGAACAATCACGTTCCGGCTGAGGGGCACCGGGTATCGCGTAAGCCATCCGAGAAGCAATAGCAAGAACAACAAAAGGCTGAAATCCACGCCTCTTCGGATCGCGAAGTAGTAAGGCAGCAATCGGGAACTTTGCACCTCGCCGCCGTTCAGATGGGGCAGCAGCGTCAAAGCCGAAATGAGTATGGAGAGCGACATGCCGCCATACAGGAACCATCTTCCCAGGGTGTAAAGGCCTCGATGCCTCTCTAGAACGAGTGAGTATAATTCAACCACCACCAGGCCGTGAAATAGCCAGTTGATCGGCTGTGTGAGGACCCAGAATTTCATGTACGCCGGAGAGCTAGAATTGCCGAAAAACAGCAGAATCGCCGAGGTATGAAAAGAGCTATAGAGCAGATACCCGAGCAAGGCCCTATAGCGCCGGAACAAGCCGTTCCGAATCAGCTTAATACTAGTGAGGCTGTATCCTACAGCCGTCACCAGTTCCAAGCCCTTGATGAGGACGGCGCCCCAGTCCATTGGATTACCCAGCAGGCGATTCTAGCACCGGGCGCCGCCCATGTTCAGTAGCTCTTTGGTCAAAAATTAACGAAACCAAGGGCACGGGCTACAGTCGGGAATAGGACCACCATCCTTGGGAATGCGGGTTCCCCCTGTCGCCAGGACCGCCAAACTCATTACCGCCAGCACGATTAGCCTTTTCATCGGTTTCCACCTTTCTATGGGAAGGAAATTAACTTCAGTACTATATCTCACTGTACTTGGAATTGGGGCCGTCCGGGCAAAATCCATCCGAAAACAGGGCGGAAGCCTTATCCGGCTGGCCGCGCCCAGCGAGTTTTTGAGGCAGGGGTTAGGCGAAAAATGGGCGGATTTCCGTTTGCGGGGTCCATGCTATGATCCTCCCGTGCCGCCCCAGGCAGACCAACGGGCGGCGGAAGAAAAATAGCCATGACCATCGTGGTAGGCATCTCGGGGGCGAGCGGGGCGATTTACGGGCTCCGACTGTTAGAACGCTTACGGCAGCAGGGCGCGATTCTTCACCTGATCCTTACTCGATCGGGAGAAAAGACTCTGTTTCTGGAGACCGGGAAAATCGCCGCGGACGTGAAACAGCTCGCCGATTTTTCTTATTCCATCGAAGATATTTCCTGCCGCCTGGCGAGCGGATCTTATCCGACCGACGCCATGGTGATTGCGCCCTGTTCGATCCATACGATGTCGGCCATCGCTCAGGGCATCAGCTCGAATCTGCTGGTGCGGGCGGCCGACGTCGCGCTAAAGGAAAGGCGCCGGTTGATTTTGATGGTGCGGGAAAGCCCATTGCACCTCGGCCACCTGAGAAACATGACCGCGCTCGCCGAAATGGGAGCGATCGTCGCGCCGCCCGTTCCCGCGTTTTATCACCGCCCGCAGACGGTGATGGACCTAGTCGACCACACGATCGACCGTGTTCTCGATCTGCTGAATCTCGCGGACGCCCGCTCGCGGCGTTGGGAGGGACCGAAGTGAGGCAGGCGGCGAAGCGCGCGGAGCGCATCGCTTTTCAGGGAGAACGGGGCGCGTTCAGCGAAGAGGCCGCGCGCAAACTCCTCGGTCGCGAGATCACCCTGCTGCCGTGCGCCCGTTTTGAAGATGTGTTTCGCAGACTCAAGGAAGGCCGCGCCACCGGGGCAGTCGTGCCCATCGAGAACACGCTCGCCGGCTCGGTGCACGAGAACTACGACCACCTGCAGCGGTTTGATCTCCCCATCGTGGCGGAAACCAGCGTGCGGATCGTACACAACCTAATCGTTCAAAAAGACGTGAAATTTTCCGCGATTCGGCGCGTTTATTCCCACCCTGTGGCTCTCAACCAGTGCCTCGATTTCTTTTCTGAGAACCCGCACATCGAACGGATTCCGTTTTATGACACCGCCGGCAGCGTAAAAATGATCACAGAGGAGGGATTTACAGATGCCGGCGCGATTGCCTCGCGGGTCGCGGCGGAACTTTATGATGCCCGCATTCTAAAAAAATCCATCGAGGACGACCGCCAAAATTTCACTCGCTTTTTCCTTCTTCGGCGCCCGAAGGATTCCCGCCGTTTGCCAAGAAACGCCGCCGCTGGCGCCCTATGGAAGACTTCTCTGGTCTTCACCACGCGCAACGTGCCGGGAGCCTTGTTCCGGGCACTGGCCGCCTTTGCCCTGCGCGACGTGAGCCTCGCCAAAATCGAATCCCGGCCACTCCGCGGCAGGCCCTGGGAATATCTTTTCTATCTCGATTTTCTCGGCCGCATCGATTCGCCCGAGGTGCGCAACGCCCTCGACCACCTGGCGGAACTGGCGGACTACCTGCGGATTCTGGGCTGTTACCCTCAGGGCGCCTGAAGGGCGCCTGAAAAAAACGGGAGTCCGTCGACCCTCACGGTACACTGAGGGTAGCAGGCATGGCCGTCGAAGAGAAGGAAGAAAAACAAGTATCGCCCGGTGTCGAGCCGCCAGCCGAGCCGATCGAGGAAGTCCCCATCCTCACGGTCCGCGACACGGTCGTTTTTCCGGGAGCGCTGGCCCCGATCACGGTGGGCCGGCCGGCCTCGGTCGCCCTGGTTCAGTCACTGGGCGAGAACCGGACCTTGGCCGTGGTTTCGCAGCTCGATCCGCGCATAGATGCGCCCGGCCCTGAGGATCTCTACAGAATCGGAACCATTTGTGTGTTGCATAAGGCGATCCGCGTCCCGCGCGATAACCTCCTGCTGTTCTGCGAGGGCGTAACCCGCATCCGCATCCGGGAGTTCTCCGCACGGGAGCCGTTTCTCAAGGCGAAGGTCGAGCGGTTCGCCGATATCGAGCCGGCGATGACGCCCGAACTCGAGGCGCTCCGCCAGAACGTCGTCAGCCTGTTCCAACAGATTGTGTCCGCTTCGCCGAATCTTTCCGACGACCTGGCTACTACCGCCGAGAACATCGCCGAGCCCGGCCGCCTGGCGGACTGGGTTTCGGGCACGGTGCCATCCCTAAGCCCCGCGGAGCGGCAGAAGCTGCTCGAACAGCTGGACCCGCAGGCCCGCCTCAACGAGGTCCATCGGCACCTGACGCGCGAGCTGGAACTGCTCGAGCTGCGAGGGCGCATCCAATCGCAGGTGCAAGGTCAGCTTTCCCAGAGCCAGCGCGAGTTCTACCTGCGCGAGCAGGTGAAAGCGATCCAGAAGGAGCTGGGCGAGGGCGACGACTCGAACCGCGACATAGAAGAGCTCCGCCAGAAGCTCGAAGCCGCCGGCATGACCGAGGAGGTCAAGGCCGAGGCAATGCGCGAGCTCAATCGCCTGGGCCGCATCTCGCCGGCATCGCCCGAATATGGCGTCTCGCGCACCTATCTGGAGTGGATGGCCAGCCTGCCCTGGGGCAACTCCTCGGGCTCGCAAGTGGACGTCAAGCGCGCCGCGGAGATTCTCGACCAGGATCACTACGATCTGGAAAAAGTCAAAGACCGGATTCTGGACTATCTGGCCGTGCTGCAGCTCCGCCCGGTGCTGAAGGGGCCGATCCTTTGTTTCGTGGGGCCGCCTGGCGTGGGCAAGACGTCGCTGGGCAAATCGATCGCACGCGCGCTCGGCCGCAAATTCGCCCGCATTTCCATGGGCGGCATGCACGACGAAGCCGAGATCCGCGGCCATCGCCGCACCTATATCGGAGCGCTGCCCGGCCAGATTATCCACGCGCTGCGCCGCGCGGGAACCAACGACCCGGTCTTCATGCTGGATGAGGTCGACAAACTTGGGCGCGATTTTCACGGTGACCCGGCGTCGGCCCTTCTCGAAGTGCTCGATCCGGAACAGAACTTCACCTTCCGCGACAACTATCTGGACGTGCCGTTCGACCTTTCAAAGGTTCTGTTCATTACCACGGCCAACGTCCTTGACCCGGTACCCGATGCGCTGCGCGACCGTATGGAAGTTATCGCGCTCCAGGGCTACACCGAGCAGGAAAAGGTGATCATCGCCTTTCGTTACCTGATCCCGCGCCAAACCACCGAGAACGGGCTCGACGCTGGAGATAACATCCACTTCAGCGACGAGTCGGTGCGCTTTCTCATTCGCCGCTACACGCGCGAAGCCGGCGTGCGGAACCTGGAGCGCGAGATCGGCACTGTCTGCCGCAAGCAGGCCCGACGTATCGCCGAAGGCAAGCCGGAGAAGATGGAAGTGACGCCCGAGGTTGTCGAGCGGGAACTGGGCGCACCGCGATTCCACACCGACACGGAAATCGCCGAACGCACGCGCCGCCCGGGAGTCGCCGTGGGTCTGGCCTGGACGCCGGTGGGCGGCGACATCCTCTTCATCGAAGCCGGACGCATGCCCGGCGGCAGCAAGGGGCTCATCATGACCGGCCAGTTGGGGCCGGTGATGCAGGAATCAGTGCAGGCGGCGCTCACCTGGGTGCGCGGGAACGCGGCTCACTACGAAATCGATCCGGAGCTGTTCAGAACGAGCGACATCCACATCCACGTGCCGGCGGGAGCGATTCCCAAAGACGGCCCTTCGGCAGGTGTGACCATGGCCGCCGCGCTCGTCTCCATGCTTACCGGCCGCCTGCTGCGCGCCAACCTCGCAATGACCGGCGAGATTACCCTCACCGGACAGGTGCTACCGGTCGGCGGCATCAAGGAAAAAGTGCTGGCGGCGAAACGCGGCGGCGTGCACGAAGTGATTCTGCCCTTCGAAAACGAGGTCAACGTGCGCGAGGACCTCAAGACCGAGCACATCGCCGATATGAAGATCGATTTCGTCAAGACCGCCGAAGAGGCGATGGTGCTGGCGCTGGAGCCGAAGTCGTGAAGTGGCTTGGTAATGTTCGATATCCGCCCGAAAACATGACCGACCTGAGCGATGCCGAGTGGTTGAAGGCCCTGCGCCTCGAGTATGGCGATGACCATATCTGTCTGTACCGCCCGCAGGATGGGGGCCAGCCCTGGCGCTCTGCGGCTGAATGGGAAGCCCTTGGTGTGATGGGCGTCTATCTCAAATAACGGCCCGTTGCTTTGGCGGCGTCAAACTGGAATGCCCGCCCGGATGATCGCTCGCCGGGAACCGGACGTGGATTGCTACGCGTCTTCCGCTCAGTTGTGTCAGATGCCCCCGTACCAGGAAAAACCGTGTTCCGGAGACGAGGAGCCCCAGCCTTTGCCGATGTTTTTGGCAGTGTCGGTCACCATAATCCGGGAGAGGTACTTCAAGCTCTTAAAGCCGAGTTGACGAGGAACGCGCAGCCGAACCGGAGCACCGTGAGGTGTAGGAATCTGCTGGCCGTTCATCCCATAGGCGAGCAAAGTTTGGGGGTGCCACGCCTCGGGCATATCCAGGCTGCCCCACTTTTTGCCCAGCGGAAAAGACTTTTCGGCGAACGGGAAGAAGAAGACGTACTTGGCCCGGGCCGAGACTCCGACCAGATTCAAAACATAGGAAAGCGGGACACCGGTCCATTCGGCAATGAAGGACCAGCCTTCTTCGCAGGCCTGGTGGGTGATCTGAGTGCTTGAGGGAAAACGCTTGAGTTCTCCCAGAGAAAAGGAAGATGGGCGCCTAACCAACCCGTCGATCGTGAGGCGCCAGTCCAAGAAATCCCCAGACGCCAGGCGCCGGTAGGCTTCGCTGTCGGGAGGGCCGCCGTTCACGGGGCAAACTTTTGAGATTTCGCTCGGGTTGAATTCGCGGGCAAGGGTTTGGTGGCGCAGCAAAAGGCGCTGCGAAGCATAGGTCAAAGTTTGGCCAACGCCGTAGATGCCGCCATCGTCGGGTGGGATCAAGCCGTATCGATCGGCGAGTCGGCGAGCCACGGCGAGGCCGGAGCCGGCGGCGGCGGTCGCCAGTCCGGCGGTGATGAGTTTGCGGCGGGAAACCGATGGGCTCATGGGTGCTCCCCTCGGGCGGTGCTATGGCCCGTGATCATGGCCCCCGTGCGACTCCTGAAACCGGCCACGTAAACCATGACGATGTGGACGAGAAGAAACAAGACCAGCAGATCCGCGGCAAAGAAGTGAATGGTGCGCGCCGATTGCTGGCCGCCTAAGACGGTTACAAACCCGGGGAAGATCGAGACCAGGGTGGGCGACATGGCGAAGCCGGTCCAGATCATGAGCGGAAGCAGAACGAAAACGACCGCCAGATAGGTAACCTTCTGAAGCAGGTGGTAGGCGAGCGAGGTCTCCACGCCCAGGCGCTCGAAGCGTAGATGACTCGAAACGACCCGCGTCATTGAGCCCCACGCCAAATCGGCCTTGGCCGGCAGGAGGTGCTTCGGGAAGTGCCGCGTCACCACGCCGGATAACGTGTACAGCGAGCCGTTCAAAACGCAGATCCAGGCGGAGAGAAAGTGCAGGTTGCGACCCCATCCGGACGGCCCGCCTCTCATGAAGGGAAGCGGCAGACTGAGGACGTATGGCGTTCCCACGCCCCCCGCCTCGCCCCAATAAAAGCGCGGATGAGCCAGGAGAATGGCGAAGCCGCTCACAACCAGGCCGATGAAGCTCAGCGCATTGATCCAGTGCGTGATCCGGACGACCGCAGAATGGCGCGGAGGATCCGGAATCTTGGAGATGGGCGCCGCGAAACCGGCAACGTACGCGGACTCTGCCCTAGGCATGCGGCTGATGCTATCACGAAAAGGGGTCAAAAGCACGTGCGGCGGGGCAGTGCAGCGGGGCATGCTGGTGGAGCCCCCGATTACCCACCTGAGGCGCCCGGCGAACCGCCGGCTAGCGAATTTTGGTATAGTCTTCCGCATGAACCGGACACTCCTTCTTCGTCTTTCCGCCGGGATCGTGCTGCTGGCCGGGTCCTGGCTGGCGTATACGCAGAACCGGGGCGCGCAGCAGGCCTCCAACAAGCTGAACAAGATCAGCGATGATCTCTACGAGATTGAAGGCGATGGTGGCAACGTCGCGGTCTACATCACCGAAGAAGGCGTCATCTTGGTGGATGACAAGTTCGAGTACGACTACAACGACATCGTGGACAAGGTGAAGAGCGTCACCGGCCAGCCGATCCGCTACGTGCTCAACACGCATCATCACGGCGATCACACCGGCGGCAACGCCAAGTTCCCTGCCACTACCGAGATCATTGCGCACGTGAATGCGCGCAAGAACATGATCGACGGCAAGCAACCCGGCCCGCCGCGCCTCACTTTCACCCAGGAGGAAGACGTGTTTCTGGGCGGTAAGGAAGTGCGGGCGCGGTACTTCGGTCGCGGGCACACCAACGGCGATGTCCTGATCTACTTCCCGGCGCTCAAGGTGCTCCACACCGGCGACCTGATGGCCGGGTCGAGCCCGCTCATCGATTATGCCGGCGGCGGGAGCCTCGTCGAGTGGACCGCAACGCTCGACGCCGCGCTGTCGATGGACTTCGACACGGTCATCCCCGGTCACGGCCCGATCGCGAAAAAGGCCGACCTGAAGAAGTACCGCGACAATGTGGAGAAGCTGAGAACCGAGGTCACCGGGCTGATCCGGCGCGGCACGGCCAAAGAAGAGATCGCCAAGGTGATGACCGGCGAGTATGGATGGCAGCCGGGCGGCCTGCAAATGACCCGCGGTTTCGAGGGGATGCTGGCCGAACTGAAGCGGTAACCGCGCCCGCCTAGCGCCTCCTTCGGGTGGGTCCGGTCGGGTTAGATTACCAGCGAGAGGTATGAGCATGAGCAGTGTGAAGAGAATTCTATGTCTGTCGGCCCTGGCGGCGGGAGTCCTCCCGCTGGCGCTCGGCCAGGGCGCACCGGCTGGAACTGCGCCATCGATGCGCGGCTACTTTACCGGTGTGAATACCAAAATCCTGACCATGGCGAAGGATTTTCCCGCCGAAAAATATGGCTTCCGGCTCAAACCGGAAATGCGTTCCTACGGTGAGGTCCTGGTGCATGTCGCCTCCGGCATCGTCTATGCGGCCAAGGCCGGACGCGGCGAGAAGGTCAACTGGGACGAATTGAACCCGAAGGATTACTTGGCGAAGGCAGCCGTGGTGGCGTTGTTGGAGAAGTCCATTGCCGAGGCCAACGCGACGTTGAAGAGCCTTTCGAATGACGCTCTCGCCAAGTCGATCGAACCCTGGTTAGGGGTGATGGAGCACTCGGCGGAGCACTACGGCCTGCTGGTCGCGTACTATCGGGCGAACGGGCTGGTTCCCCCCGAGTCGCGGCCGAAAAAATAAGGCCAACCATTCGCGGACCTCTCAGTCAATCAAAATCCTTATCCTTGCTTTCCGGCGTGCGCGAAGGTATAGTCTGGCCGGAAGGGATACGCCATGCTTTCCTATCTGGACACGGCCATTGGTTTTGCGGTGGTGATGCTGGGAGTCAGCCTGCTGATTACGATACTCACCCAAATGGTTTCGGCGCTCGTCAATCATCGTGGTGGAAACCTGTTATGGGGAATCACGACGCTGTTCGCGAACATTGACCCGGCACGCTACCCGAACCTCACGGCGCAGTCCGACAGCATCGCAAGACTGGTGCTGACGCACCGCCTGGTTTCCGATTCCTGGTTTTCCAACAATCGTGTCGCGATGGGCATTGCCTCTAAGTTCCCGGTTCTTGGCAAGCTCTTTGCGCGTTTCCAGATTGCCTCCGCGATCCGGCCGGTTGAGCTGACCGATATTCTGCGTCATCTGTCGGCAAACACCTTCGCCGGACAGCCGGTGGCCGCCGAGATCCGCACTCTTCTCGGGTCGGCGGCCTCAGCGACTGCGAGCGAGCGCGCCTCACGCGCAGCCTCAGCCGTCGCCGGCGCACCCGCGGCGGGGACGCCCGGAACCACCGCCGCCGTCCCGGTGATTCAGAGTGCGGTCGATGCCGTCCGCGACACGGCGGGCCGTCTGGAGGACTGGTTCAACTCGATGATGGACCGGGTATCTCAAAAATTCGCGATGTATATGCGCCTCTGGACGGTGGTTTTCGCGTGCGCTTTTGCTTTCGGAACCGGCCTGAACGCTCCACAACTGCTCATCGATCTGTATTCCAATGGAGCGGTGAGGGAACAACTGGTGAGCACCGCGGCACCACTCGCCGAGACCGCGCAGAGCCTGCTCGCGGGCAATCCCGCGACCACCCCTGACGCCATCCAGAACCCCCTTACGGTCACCTACACCGGCGCGCTAGAGCAGGCACTAAAGGAAGCGAACGTCCAAACCGCCAATCCGCCCCAGAACATCGCCACTCCGGGGGCGGGAAGACAGTGGATTCAAAACAACATTGCTGACGCCGCGCAAAACGCCTCCGTGCTCGCGCACTTCGAAACCGATTCCCAGGCCGCCGCCCGAAAACTCATGCAGAACCGCTCAGCGGACGCGGCCACCATCCAGAGCCTGTTATTCCCCGGGTTGGACCCGCTCCAGATTCGCTGGTATCAAGTACGATTCACCTGGAAATACTTTTGGGGCGTGGGGGTCACGGCCGGACTGCTGAGCCTGGGAGCGCCCTTCTGGTTCAACGCTCTCAAGACCTTGTCGAACCTGCGGCCCATTCTGGCGAGGCAGACCAGCGGTCAGCAGACGTCCTAGCCCTGGCTGGGGTCTCACGACCCCTGGGGTCGCTTTGCTGGCGCCTGCATCTCGGAAAATCCGGCGGCCGCTTCCTCGACATCGGCTGGGAAGTCGGTAAACTCCTGGACCTGCCGAACCTGGATCACTCGTTGTCGGAAGCCGGGCAGCGCGAAGCCCATTCGATGGCCTCTTGCTTGGACTTCACCTGAATCATCCGGTAGCCGCCAATCACCTCCTTGGTCTCGGCCAACGGCCCCTCGGTCACCTTCGGTTTGCCGCCGGAGAAGCTGACGCGCGCGCCCATGGAGGGCGGATGGAGGCCATCGAGGGTAAGCAGCACACCTGCCTTCTCGAACAACTCGTTGTGTTTCATCATGGCGGCAACGGAGTTCGGATCGGGCATCGTCCCCGGCCGGGTCTGCTCGTATCCTCTCGGGATTATCAGCATCATGAATCGCATTCTGCTCTCCTTCACGAGAAAGTCGAACGAACCGACGCCCGACCGACACCGCTAGTGCGAAATCTCCTCGAGAGCCAGGTGTCGCGTCCGCGGGCCGAAGCCGCTGATTGTGACGACCATAATGAACATCGCGCCGCCGATGAACATCGCGACCCCCGTGGCGCCGCCCTGTTTCAGGAAGAAGCCGATCAACAGGCCGGCACACGCCGCGCTCGCCCGGCTCCAGCCGTAGACGAAACCCACCGCGCGGCCGCGCACGCGCGTCGGAAAGATCTCGCCTTGATAATTGTGCAAGGCGAACGACATCCAGTTATTCGAAAGCGTCACCATCACCCCGAACAGGATGATCACGGCCGGGTCCGCCTGGTGCGCGAACAGGTAGATGAACGCGCCGATGCAGATTCCGGAGACAGCCAGTTGCCACTTTCTCTCGAAGCGATCGGCCACGAGCATCCCGATGAGCGGCCCCACGGGATTGGCGAGCGCGATGATGAACGCGTACTCGAGGCTGGCGGTGACATGAATCCCCTTCGAGATCAGCAGCGTCGGCACCCAGGCCCCGAATCCATAGAAGCCGATCGTTTGCATCAGATTAAAGACCGACATCACGAGCGTGCGCTTCTGGTAAGGTGGGCGGAAAATCTCCCCGAATCGGCTCCTCCCGCCGAGCATCGCAAGCGCCGGCCCGGGATGAGCGAGCGCCGTGCCGATATCGCGAGCGATGCGCGCCTCGAGTTGGGACAACACGCGCTCGGCTTCGGCGTCACGGCCATGTAGGGCCAGCCAGCGCGGGCTTTCCGGAAGGCCGCGGCGCATCCACCAGGAGGCCAGCGCGCCCGCCGAGCCGATCAGCGTCACCCAGCGCCAGCCGTCCAATCCGAACGGATGCCGCGGCACCAGCAGCCACCCCAGCAACGCCACCAGCGGGACCACCGAGAATTGGATGAGCTGGCAGAAGGCGAAGGCCTTCCCTCGTTGCTTGGGCGGGACCAGCTCCGGCAGGAAGGTGTCGATGGTCACCTGCTCGAGACCGACACCGATGCTGGCGACGAATCGCCACACATCCACACCCGCCGCAGTGTTCTGAAACGCCATAATGGCAGTCGAGAGCGAATACCAAAGCAGGGCCGTGATGAAAATGGCGCGCCGGCCGAGCCGGTCGGCGATCGATCCAAAACCGATGCAGCCGACAAACATGCCGGAAAAGGCCGCGAAGACGAAAAAGCCGATGCCGTTGATGGAGAACAGGCCTGGCGCGGCATTGGTGAACATCCCGCTGGCCACCAGGCCGGGAGCCACGTAGGGACTTAGAAAAAGGTCGTAAAACTCAAACGCTCCGCCGAGCGAGATCAGCAATACCAGGCGCCAGAGAGTACCAGAAAACGGCAGCCGGTCGAGCCGGGCGGCGATCAGGCCGGCCGTGCCGGGGGCTCGATTGGGAACCCGGATCATCTGAGCAGCGCCGTCCTCGCTAGAGGGCAAATCCCCCCGCAGATTTACTTGGAAGAATTGCGAAGACAGCCCCTGCCTGGCGCGCCCGGTTCCACCTTGCGATTCCCTCAGTGGGGGCAATTATATTAGGGTCAGTCGCGTAGTGTCAAACTTGGTACGCGACAACTTGGCACGCCACGCCCGCTTCTTTGCTCTCGACTCGAGCCTCACGATACTATTTGCGGTTCTGCGCGTTGGGCCCGCCGTCCTCAGCAGAACCGGCGAAGACCCTCCGGCCGTCCGGCAACTTCACCGAGCGGGCGTTGCAGGTGTTGGTCGCGTCCTTGGCGCGGAATCCGTCGATGGTGACTTGGTCCCCCACCTTCAAGGATTCCCTGCCCCATCCCTGGCGGGTCAAGCCGTTGGGCGCGCCGCCTTCGCATTGCCAGTGCGTCACGCTGCCGCTCTCATCTTTGACGTCGAGGTAGAGCCAGATATGCGGGTTCATCCACTCGACCTTGGTAACCGACCCGCTCAGGGTAAGCGGTTTTTTGTCGTCGAACTCAGCCGCAAACGAATGGTGCGCGAAGACGGGCGTCGCGGCCTCGACTAACAGGCCCGCGACCAGAACAGGCAATGTAGCTTTCATAACAATGGCTCCCGATGGCGATTCCTTGAAGCGTATCATGTCACAACAACCGTCCAACGGCAACTGCCGCCAGGGAGATTGGCCAGGGAGATTGTGCCACCAGGGAGATTGTGCCACCAGGGAGATACACTCGAACTATGCCGACTCCGTGGACCGCCCGGACGATCCGAGGGCTTTGCTTCTTATTGACAGCCGGCGCAGGATTCGCCCAAACCCGAACTCCCGCGCCGGCCAACGTGCCGCCCAATCTCCCTCCGGGTTTGTATGCCGTCATCAATACCTCGATGGGCACCATCACCGCCGAACTGTACGAGAAGGAGGTGCCCAATACGGTCCGCAATTTCATCGGACTGGCGCGCGGCACGCGGCCGTGGCTCGATCCAAAAACCCGCAAGATGGTGCTCCAGCCTCTCTATGACGACATCACCTTTCATCGGGTGATCCCGGACTTCATGGTGCAGACCGGCGATCCGACCGGAACCGGCGCACACAACTGCGGCTTCCTGCTGCCCGATGAAAACCTAACCGGCTTCCGGTTCGACCGGGCCGGCCGCCTGGCGATGGCCAACACCGGCGCTCCCAACTCGGGGGCCTGCCAGTTTTTCATCACAGATGCGCCGTACCCGGCTGGGAACGGCAAGTACACCATTTTCGGGCAAGTGGTCGATGGGCAGAAGGTGATCGGCAAGATTGCCGGCGTCATCCGCGACAACAACGACAAACCAAGGCTTCCGGTGAAGCTGAATCACGTCGATATCGTCCGCGTGGCCGCTCGTCTCACGCTGGCGGCGTCGGGCGGCGGGAGGGGATTTTTCTTCAATGCGGCAGGCGACATTCTGACCGCCGCTCCAGTGGTCGAGGGCTGCACCGAAATGCGGCTTCCGGACGGCACCCGGTTCGCTCCGCCGCTGGTGGATCGGCAGAACCACTTGGCTCTCGTGCGCGCCGGGAAGCGGCCGGACGCGTTCGCCGTCTTTCGCGCGGGCAACGGAGTGATGCCAGGGGAGGCGGTCTGGGCGGCCGGCGCTGGCGCCACGGTGAGTGTCATGGCGGACACCCACGGCGACACTCGCTATTTCCAACTGACGCTGCGGGCGGGCGGTCTCGGAAGCCCGGTTCTCGATGCGAGCGGCAAGCTGGTCGGCATCCTGGCGGGAGCTCCCGACGGAGCCTCCCAACCGACGAGCCTGGCGGTCAAAGCGACCGTCGCCATGGGATTCCTCGACTCCGCCGCCGTGAGCTATCTCATGGCCCCGCCCGAATCCCCGCTAGATCCCGCGGCCGTTGCCGACAGTGCCGCCAAGTACACGGTCGAGCTCGAGTGCTGGAAATAAGTCGATGCCGGCGCTGCCCTCGCTTCGAGATCAAGTTGCAGTCGTCACCGGCGCCTCCCAAGGGATCGGCCGCGGCATCGCGCTGGCTTTAGGCGATGCCGCTGCTACCGTTTATTTCACGGGACGGAACCATCCGGCGCTCGAAGCGGTGGCGGCCGAAGTCGCCGCACGGGGCGGGCGACCTGTCCCCGTGGTTTGCGATCACACCGACGACACCCAAGTCGAACGGCTGTTTGCGCGCGTGCGGGCCGAGCAGCCCGCGATCGACCTGCTGGTGAACAACGTCTGGGGCGGCTACGAAGCTCACCCGCAGGGCCTCGGCCGGACGCCCTTTTGGAAATCCGGCCTTGAAGACTGGGACGCCATGTTCGCGCGCGGGCTGCGGCCGCACTTTGCCGCCAGCCGCCTCGCCGTGCCGCTGATGTTCGACCGCCGGCGGGGTCTCATCGTCGACACGATTGCTTGGGACCGCCACAAATACCTCCTGCACCTCTACTACGACGTCGTGAAACACTCGACCGCACGCATGGCTTACGGAATGGCATTGGAACTCAGGCCGCACCAGGTAGCCGTAGTCGCGCTCGCTCCTGGTTTCGTGCGTACCGAACGAGTCCTGGCCGCCCACACCGCGCACCCGTTCGACCTCAGCGGCACCGAGTCGCCCGAGTATACCGGCCGGGCAGTGGTGTGCCTACTGGCGGATGCGGGGCTGATGAAGCGTAGCGGACAAATCCTAACGGTTGGCGGACTCGCGCGCGAGTACGGCTTCACGGATATTGACGGACACCAGCCGGGGCCGTTTGAAATGCCGGCTGGAATGGTACTGGATTGAGCGCTGTGGTCGGCTAGTCTCCACCCACCATCCGGATCGAGGTCTCCATCGTGGATGCTTCAGAGCCGCGGTACGAGCCGGCGATCGGGGTGGCCATCTCGGGGTCGCGCGCGGCGGCGACCGCCACGTGCGAGAGGCCCACGGCCAGCCCTTGCGAGGGATCGAACCCGCGCCAGCCGCCTCCGGGCAGGTAGACCTCGGCCCAGGCGTGCATCGAGGCGCGCCCCGGATCGCGTGCCGCCTCGAGTTCGTAACCGCTGACGAAGCGAGCGGCTAGGCCCACCGAGCGGCAGGCGGAGCAGAAGAGCACCGCGAAATCACGACAGGCGCCTTTGCCCGCCGACAGTGTCTCACCGGCAGCCAGGGGCGGGCCCTCGGCGCGCGCGATCGGCCGCAGACGCCGACAGATCCGGCCGGCGAGCTCCATCAGAAACGGCGTCGTCTTCCAGGCCGCCGCTTCCGCGGCCGCCTGCGCGAAATCGCCGACCGCCGCCGGCTCGGGCCGCCGCGCCAGGTACGGCTCGAGAATCGAGCGCAGGGGCTCCGGGTAGGCGGCCGGCGCGATGAGAAGCGGTTCTACGGCCACCAGAAAATCGAACGGATTCTCGCGCAAGGTCTCGACGCTGAAGCGGCTTTCGACTTCCAGTGCCGAAGCCGGTTCTTCAAACCAGGCGTGCGCCACCACATTGCCGTCCTGATCGGTCGCCTGCGTGCTGACGGCCGGCCGGGGATCGATCCGCAGCTCGTGGCACAGCAGTCTCTGCGCGCCGTCGTGTCGTGGTCGGAGCCGAAGTATGTGCAGGCCGAGACGGACCGGACCGCAATAGCGGTACCGAGTGGAATGCGTGACAGAAATCTTCATGCCGGTACCCGGTCAGTTCAGCGGCCCGGTCGAATCGCGAATGAGCTGCGAAAAGGCCCGCTCGATCCATTCCGAAGGCAGATCGCGCACGCTGGCCCGCATCCGCTCTTGCCACCAGTCGGAGATTTCGTGCAGGTCCTGCTGGTGGAAGCGGTGTTCGATCAACTCGAGGCTGCCCCTCTTGTAGAGCACCACGTCGATTGGAAAATCGACATCGGCGACACACAGTCGGGTGGCGTCGAATGCCAGGATCCCCACCTTGAACGCGTACAGGATGGAGTCGGCGCAAGTCAGGCTCCGCCCCAGAATCGGTTTCCCATACCCGGACGCGCCGATGATCTGGTAGGGCGTCTCCGAGCCGACGTCCACCCAGTTGCCCTCCGGATAGACGAGAAACAAGCGGTGCCTGGAATCGCCGGCCATCTGTCCGCCGATCAAGGTGTGGATGTTAAACGTCAGGTCGGAAACCTTGAGCGCTGCCCGGTCTTCTTCGGCCGCGCGCCGGACCTGGTTGGCATAGAGCTTAACCGTCTTGAAGAGGCGGTCGCGGGTGGTGGTGTCCCGCGCGAAAGCCTCGTCGAAGTGAAGCAGCACTTTATCGCGCAGCGAGCGCAGACCGGACGTCATAATGAAGAACGAAAAACCGGGTCCGGAATAGGATGCCACTTTGCGCGCCACCAGGCACTCATTGCCGGCCAGAACGCGGGTGTCGGCAATCCCGACCAATCCATCATGGGTGTTGATACCGAGGCAGAACGTCATCGTTGTCGGGAACCGGCGCTTTGCGCGGCGGCTTTGGCGTCGTGGCCGAAGGCGAAGAAGTTCTCCATGATCGCAGTATCAATTCTATTCATTTTCACTTGCAGCCCGTCAAGAAACTCGTGCAGGCCCGAAGACAGGATCGTCTCCGCGCGCGTGTAATGCAGTTCGGAGCGAAGTAGCCCGAGCCACTGCTCCGCGGCGCAGGAAAAGTTGCCCGTCGGCGTCCCGGTGATCGAGTGAAGGCACTCGTCGGCGCCGGTGATGCAATGGTGAACCGCCCTCGGGAACTCGCGATCCATTAGGAGAAACTCGACCACGCGGTCGGGAACCATGCGCCCGTGGCGTTTGCGATACATTTCGAAACCACTCACGGATTTGAGCACGGCCGACCATTGAATATCGTCGTAGGGCGTGCCGACATCGCTG
>Ga0306921_10002399_pt1 | contig 18817 bp, 19 predicted proteins | sample sta12Cox44000080_FD_203760 | JGI IMG/M metagenome (GOLD analysis project Ga0306921, IMG submission 203760) | Lab enrichment of tropical soil microbial communities from Luquillo Experimental Forest, Puerto Rico - statoxic.12C.oxic.44.000.080 (v2)... | ecosystem: Environmental > Terrestrial >... | reverse complement strand
GCTGGCAATCGTCGATCCGCTTTCAGAGTCCAGTACGACCAGTTGCGCGGGCCTGCGCGTGACCACGAATAGACGATGATCGGCCTCATCGAAGGCCATCGGGTAGTTTGACTTGCCCGTCTTCAATGGCCAGTCCGTGACTTTGTGAGTTGCACGATCAATGAGCGCAATCTTGGCTTTGGCAGCGATATTGGCGTAGATCACTGGTTTCGAGGCGGCGAGCTGAAACGACTCGGGGTGAGCGTCGAGTTTGGCAACGTCTTCCAGCCGCCTGCCACTAGCCGGGTCAACAACTGCGATGCCGCCTCCCTCATCGCCTCCATACGCAACGTAGACTTTCTTCTCTGGCGGACCATAACGGACGTTGTCAGCGTCTTCGCCGATGTCCACAGTATTCAGCAGCTTAAAAGAATTTCCATCGTAAATTCTGAGCTTGCCATCAGTGCCGTTGGCAACGAACAGCCGGTCAATCTCTCCGACATACACAACGCCTTGTGGCGCCGCCGCTCCTGTGATGCTGTGTATGTCGCGACCTGAAAATGTATCCACCACTTCAACGGTGTTGTTGCCAAGAGCAGCGCCAAAGACGCGCTTGCGCTTCGCATCAAATGTGAAATGGTCAATACGGCCTTCCACGTTCGGCAAAGGAATTTCTTGGACCAGGAGCAGCGGCGCTCGCTCAGTTGCGCTCGGCTTGTCTTGTGATAGCGCAATGGATCCTAAGAATAATCCCGCGATGGAAAGCATCTCCACAGTTTTCATGCTCTCTCCCAATCGATCCTTGAAATGATCAAATCCGTCTGCGCTCCTTACCTCCGAGGCAGTTCGAGCGACCACGAATTTCAGTCCAAGTGTCCGTATGGTGGATAACACTACCCCATCTCTGGTAGCCATACCTGAATCTTTCCTTAACAAAACTTAAGGTTATCTCTCGGGCCGCCTGGCTGGCCGAGCCGCATACCGCTTGCCATTCATAGGGTGTAAGATGTATAACATAGAGTGCAATGTCGGTAGCACAGCAATCCACCGTCCCTTCCTCGCCATGGCTCTTGCTCGTCTTCAGTCTGCCCAGGAAAGGGGCGAGCCTCCGCGTATCCGTCTGGCGGAAACTACAGCGATATGGCTCACTGCCACTCGGCAACTCAGGTTATCTCCTGCCGAACGATGTCGCGAACCGCGAAAAGTTTGAATGGCTCGCGACCACTATTCGTAGCGCCCGCGGGGATGCTTCCGTCGTCGAAGTACAATCCATCGACAACTGCGCTACACCGCAGCTCAAGAAGCGATTCTCGGAAGCGAGAGCGGAGGCCTATCGGGAGCTCTTGAGCGAAGCCGCCGGGGCGCAGTCTTCTACAGTCTCGCCAACCCAGATCACACGGCTCCGGCAACGGTTTCAGGAAATCTCCGCCATCGACTTTTTTGACGGTCCTATGCGCGATCAGGTAGAGCGTGCGCTGGCGGTACTCAGTGCTCCCCGCGAGTCAGATTCGGACGCGATGAAGATTTCGCCTGGTGATTACCGTGGACGGGTTTGGATCACGAGGCCACGTCCGGGTGTTGATCGCGTAATGTCCGCATGGCTGATCGGCAAGTTCGTCGACCCGCGTGCTCGCTTTGCATTCGCTCTCCATAAGAACAAACCCAAAAACGCCATCCCTTTCGACATGTACGAAGGTGGGTTCGGGCACCGAGGTGACGATTGCACGTTCGAGACGCTAACCAAGGCGTTTCGCATTCGCGACAAGATTGTTCAGATCATGGGTCAAATCGTGCACGACGCGGATTTGCTCGACGAGAAGTTCGGAAGGAAAGAAGGTTTCGGCATCGATGAGGTCATGAAGGGGTGGGCGCGACAGAACCTGAGTGACGCGCAACTTCTCGACCGCGGGATGGAGTTGGCGGAAGGCCTGTATCACTCGTTGCGCAAGAGGTGAACCCATGCGATGGATCACAAGGCAGAACGTCAAAGTGGACCGAGTAGCCTGCCCGTGGCTCATCAAACGATTCATTGACCCACGAGCTGAATTCCTGTTCGTGCCGGAAGCGGAACTCCTCGAAAAGGCTCGCCGGGAAGATGCCATTCCTTTCGACGCAGCGCGATTCTCCGAAGTGAGGCTGAACCATCGTGGCGAGCGTTGCACCTTCGAGGCGATTCTTGAAGACTACAACTTGACCGATCCGGCGCTGCACCGTCTTGGACTCATCGTCAGAGGTGCAGACGTCCAGGGACAGGAGAAATACTCCCCAGAGAGTCCTGGGCTACGAGCTATCGCTCAGGGATTCGCTCTTTGTGCAAGCAGCGACGAGGAGCGCCTTACTCAAGAATTTCCGATCTACGACGCGCTTTTGGAATACGTGCGCCAGCACATAGGTTTTGACACTCGTGCCAGGTCGGCATCCAGTCCCCCAAATCTATGGAGGTTTTTCAAATGATTTGTTCGATCACGCGCAAGATAGTTTTCTTGGGTGCTTGTTTCTGCGTTCTTGCGCTGTCCGCACCTGCACAAGAAGTGCCGAGCGACTACCAGGAGGTCCTGAAGACGCTCGACCGAAAGGGAGACTTCAAAGCGGGAGTTCTGAAAGTGAACATTCCGCGCAACGATTTGAAGATGACGATACAGGGCCTTCCCACGCCGACGCCGTTCGGCTTCGGCGGCTGGATTGCCCTCACAAAAGTGAGCGACGGTTCCGACGTCATGATGGGCGATCTCGTACTTCTTCAAGAGGAAGTCGACCCAGTTATGTCTGCACTACTGGAGAACGGGATCGATGTCACGGCACTGCACAATCATTTCTTCTGGGATGAGCCACACGTCTATTACATGCACGTCCATGGCATGGGAAAAGCGGCAGACCTCGCGCAACACGTTAAACCCGCCTTGGACCTCATCGGGCACGTAAAACCCCAGGCCGTGACTCCTGCGAGCAGCGGCGGCACGCCGATTGATTCAGCAAAGGTTGCGAAGATCGTCGGGCACGAGGGCGAGCAAACCGGCGCGGTCTACAAAATTACGGTCGGTCGTGACGACCTGGGCATGAAAGAACATGGGGCCACCATCAACGCCCGCATGGGGCTAAACAGTTGGGCCGCGTTTGTGGGCACTCAGGAGGACGCAGCAATTGCAGGGGATGTGGCCATGCTCGAAAGCGAAGTGACCCCTGTGCTAAGGGCACTTCGTAAGAACGGCCTCGACGTGGTGGCCATCCATCACCACATGACGGGAGACCGGCCGGTTGTGATTTTTCTTCATTACTGGGGCAGAGGGCCCGCCGAGAAACTGGCCACGGGATTCAAGGCGGGTCTCGATGAGTTGGGCAAGGGCTCGCCCTCGCACTGATGAAGGCAGGAGAGAAAGTCATGAAAACTCGAAAATTGTTGTGGCGAATTGCGATTGTGACGCTCTTTGGCTTCGGTTACCTCTTCGCGGTGGAGGCCTCTGGCCAAACTCTGAAACAGATAACGAAGTTCGATCTTCCAGGACCTGGAGGCAAGCGATTCGACTATCTGACGATCGACGAGGACGACCACTATTTGATTTCCGCGCACCTTGCGGCGAATCAGACGTATGTGATCGATCTAGCGACGAACAAAGTGGTCGCTACGATTGCCGACACGCCAGGCGCGGAAGGCGTCGAGTACGTTCCCGAACTCAAGAAGTTCTACACATCAAACGCCCACGACAACACGATCGGGGTCGTGGACCTGAAGCAGTTGAAGGTCATCAAGAAACTGAAAACAGAGTCGAAGCCTGACGGGAGCGCTTACGCAGCTCCTTTCCACAAGCTGTATGTCTCTGACGAACGCGGCAAAGCAGAAGCCGTCGTCGATGTGACTAAAGACGAGATTGTGAACACCCTGCATTTCGACAGCGAGACCGGAATGCCGCAATACGATCCGGTAGCGCGCAAAGTCTATGTGAATTTGCAGGACGAGAACATTTTTGCAGTCATTGATCCCGCAACGGACCAAGTAGTTGGGCGGTACCCGGTTGGGAAATGCAAAGGTAACCACGGCATGGCACTGGACCCGGAGCATCGCCGCGCATTCCTCTCCTGTGAAGGAAACGAGCTGATGACGGTTCTCGACCTGGAGAAAAACGCGCCCATTGCGTTTCTACCCCTCGCGGGCGGACCGGATGTCATCAAGTTCGACCCTGGATTCCGGCGCATCTATGTCGCGTGCTACAGCGGGGCAATCTCCGTGTTTCACCAAGACGACGCGGACCACTACCGCAAGCTCGAAGACTTTCGCGTGCAGCATGCGGTGCACACCGTCGCGGTGGACCTGAAAACGCACCGGCTTTACACACCGGAACAGCAAGAAGACGGCAAACCAGTGGCGCGGGTGGTTGTGTACGAAGCGATTGGCGATCGATAGGCCACGCGGTTTTGAAAAGAGACGGAAGAAGCTTGGCTACAGGGTTCGACGTCGATGGTTGATCTCATACCCGTTTCACTCCGCACCTTGCCGAAGATGTTCTCGCGTCCCGCACTGATTGATGTTCCGTTCTTTATTACGGGGACGCTCAAGATTGCGTACGACCTGGTCGTACTATCACCAGTTCGCAGCGGTCCAGCCGCCTGAAGACGGTTCACTTTCTTCGCGAGGGTGAAGAGGGGTGGTCATGGAAGAACAGCGACGAAAGTTTCTTCGGACGATTTCGACTGCCGCGGCGTTCCCCGCGCTTGTCTCAATTCTGAACGTAAATGTTGAAGCACAATCGAAGGAAGGTACCGCAAATCTTGATAGAGGCCTCTCGCGTGATTTGCGAGCGCAATTCCCGCTGCTGAAAGAGCGGATGAACGGCCATCGTCTGGTGTATCTTGACAGCGCCGCCACGACGCAACGTCCGCGTCCGGTGCTCGACGCTCTTTCCGATTTCTACCTGCACGATAATGCGAATCCCTCGAAGTCGTTGCACGCGCTCGCCCAGCGTTCCGCGAGCCTGTATGACTCTGCAAGGACAACAGTCGCACGGTTCGTGAATGCCCGAAGACGCGATGAAATCGTATGGACTCGTGGAACGACCGAAGCCATCAATCTCGTTGCTACGTCCTGGGGCAGAGGAAATCTTGGTCCCGGTGATGAGGTCCTCGCGACTGTTTCAGACCACTACTCGAATCTGGTTCCCTGGCAATTGGCCACGAAGCGCGCCAACGCTACTTTGCGCATCTGGGACGTCGACGATGATGGTCATCTGCGACTCGATCAATTAGGCGCACTGCTGTCAAAGCGAACCAAGCTGGTGACATTCCCACACGTTTCGAACGTGCTCGGTCGGATCAATCCGGCGAAGGAAATCTGTGAACGAGCGCATCACGCCGGAGCTTTGGTCCTCGTCGACGCCGCACAATCCGTCCCTCATTTCCAGGTGGATGTGCAGGATATGGGCTGCGATTTTCTAGCATTTTCAGGACACAAGATGTGCGGCCCGATGGGAATAGGCGTTCTATGGGCGCGCCGGGAGCTGCTTGACGCAATGCCGCCATTCCAGGCGGGGAGCAACATGACGCATGATGTGGAGATCGGCATGGCTCCTCATTTTGCTGAGGGTGGATTGAAGTTCGAAGCGGGCACTCCGAATGTGCCTGGGGCGGTTGGTCTGGCAGCTGCGATTACGTTCTTGGAGTCGCTCGACCGCAAGGCGCTCTGGACGGGAGAACAAGGGCTGACTCGATACGCATTGTCGAGTCTTCAGCAAGTGAAGGGAGTGAGAATCCTTGGTCCGACTGAACCCGGCGAGCGAATATCGGTGTTTTCTTTTGTCGTTGAGAATCGTCAGCCGCTTGAAGTTGCCAAAGCACTTGATGCGCTGGGGATCGCCCTTCGTGCCGGTGATCTCGCATCACTTCCTCTCTTGAAGAGAATGGGCTTGACGGCTGCTGCGCGCGCCTCGTGCTACGTTTACTCTTCCACCGAAGACATCGATTTGTTGATCGGTGGGCTGCTAGGAAACGTGGTCTAGCAGCAAACTAGCAATGGGCGACCCTGCAGCTCGAACGGGCCGCATGGTTCAGTCAAATGAAGAAATGGAGTGAACCCTTGAAGTGGCGCACAAAATTGGGCATGGCCAAATCAGCGAAAGCCTCGCCCGTATGCTTTTTGTGAATCACCAGGTAACGCCATCCACCCTGGAGGTCACTCTGACGGGCGTAATTTTAGGGGTAGTCATTCCGCTGAAGTAAATGTGCATCGAAGCACAAGGACTGCTGTTGCACCCGAGGTAATTTCGAGACACCTGCGGTGGGCAGGTCTGCTTGGAGGCTGTCTCCTTGGACGGCCTTTTCATGTAGAGGTATAGGTTTAGCTCCTCAATGGTGAATCGGCCCAGATCGTGGTCCGGATCAACATAGGTGACGGCAGCAGGGAGAGACCTATTCCCCTGCTTGATCCTAAAGCCACGCCGGCTTCGATGACATGTTTGTTTGTAATGACCTGATCGGACGCGACAGAACCACGGCGCTGCCCGTGGCAACCAGGGAACCAGTCTCGTCGAGGACCTCCAGCACAAACACAGAAGGAGATAACTTCGGAGCCGCCCTCCACGCCGTACGCCACGACTTTATGGGCCGGGAAGGGTCAATTCGTTCAAGGTCGGGGTGTTCCCGCTCGATCCCCGCTGCCTCGCTATCTTTGCGACAAAATGGCGAACATGGCCGTTTTGATAAAGGTCACGAAAACTCGGCGGGCGCAAGCCGCACACGCCGAACAAGGTCACGGAGTCAGTCCGAATTTTTGTTGAATACGGTGCTTCCGCCCCCGAGCTCGAGAAACACTGGCGGTTCTATCTTGTAAGGGGATAGTCACGGCAAATGAAATCGTGTTCAGAACGGAGTTTTTCAACAGACTCAACTGTTTTTGGGTAAGGCAACGCGAAAGAATCCGGAGTCACAGAATCAATCGTTTGGACAACAGTTGGATACAGGGTTTTTGGGCAGTTCGCGAAATCTTGTTCGGTACTCATTTTTCGCTTAGCGAAATTGCAAATCATCAGCAGAGCCCCACTTCGACACTTGACGACCAAATGGTCTTGATATCGCTTCCGGATGGCCGACGATCCTCCAAGAAGGCCGATTGAATGTCGAATTGGGACGGGCAAACCCTCTCTACTTAGTCAATGGGGCAACTTTCTGGAAAGACGCTGCGGTGGCGCGAATTCCTTGGGCGTAGGGCGTACCGGAGAAACTGAAGGCTCTCGCGAACTTGGAAGAATCGAAGACATAGGGCGAGTCGTTTTGGTAGAGCATTTCATAGACTTCACCGACCAACGGATTGAACCACCCAATAAGACGAACGATCGGCCTGCTCAGGACGCGGTATCTCGGAGCGACGTCGAGCTCTTTTGCGGCCATGGCGATGAACTCTTTTCCGGTTGGCGGATTCGGTGTGGTCGCGACGTGCCACGTCTGATTCCACGCGGATTCACTTTCGGCTAGTGTGACGAGACTTCGCGCAGCATCCGGCGTGTAGGTGTAGGAGTGTGGTACGGAATCATTTGCAAGCCACGACGCTTTTTGATTCTTTGCGAGCGGCTCGAACTCCAGGACGTTCGGCAAACCGTTGGCTGTTTCCGGTCCGTAGAAGTCGGCTGCGCGCGCGATCATCGCGGTGAGGACACCGGCCTTCCACTCATTTATGAGTGAGGTGGCGATCTTTGCGCGCACTTCCCCCTTCTTGCTGCAAGGGTTGAACGGCGTCTCTTCCGTCATCGCGCCACTAACTTTCCCGTACATATACACGTTGTCGAAGAAGATCAGCTTTGCGTGTGCGCGCTTGCAGGCTTCAATGGTGTTGGCCATGATTCGCGGCCACATTTCGGCCCAGAGTTTGTGATCGTATTTCAGACCAACAAGAAGGTGCACAATGCTTGAGCCTGCCACGGCGCGAATGGTCTGGTCTTTGTCAGAGAGGTCGGCGGAGATCATCTCCGTAGCGGCGGGCACCGGCCGTGCGCGGCGAGCTACGAGTCTGAACGGCTGCTTCCGCGCAGAGAGCAGTTTGACCACTTCATTGGCTATAACTCCGCCGGCTCCGAGGATGGTGATCATGTGCGACCCTCTCGTGTAGGACGAACGCCGGGGCTTCTACTCATTCCGCTTAAGACTGTAATCTAGATGATCGACTTTGTCTTCGCCAGCGAGGAGTAAACTGTTCCCTAGCGACAGGGGACTCTTCGGCACTCCGATTATGGAAGAGTTGCCGGCAATCCGCCCGGAATAGGCCGGGCGGCTTTACTTGGAGAGCAAGATACATGCGGCGCCGCCGGATGTGCCAGCGCCTGGGAAGCAAGTCGAGCGAATCACTGGAACAATTCGTAATGAGTCACCGTCGGTTCGAATTCCAGCAGGTATTTTTTGTCTTCGGGATAGTATTTAGCGACGTCTATATCATCACCAGCAAAAGCTACAATTGCGTCGTGCGACTCCCAAAAGCTCAGAGTGATGAAGTGCGTCACGTCACCGTTCGTCCTGCGTAGAACCCAAGCACCCTTATTGCCGGTGGTCGCTCGGTAGGCGGGAATGCCGGACTTGTAGAGATAGTCGACATATACGTCCGCATCGCACGCCTTCGTTCTGCCATGCCAGATTCGGGCGATCATTGCCCCTCCTTAACTTGGCCAGCCCCAAACCACTTGAAACGAAGTCTTTGCTGAGTTCCGTCCTTCTCCATGCCCCGGAGCGCTCCGTTAATCTCCGCCCGCAGTGTATGGTTCCCCTTGCGGACCATAATCGCGTAGGCTCCTTCCGTTCCTTTTAACACGCCGGCGAACTGGAGACCTGTCACGGACTGAGAAAAATACTTTGCAATGGGAGAATCGTCTATTACGGCGTCGAGTCCGCCAGCAGCGAGCGACGCGTAGAGTTTCTCATTTGACTCAGATATCTGAGAAGGCTCAGGGGCCTCATGATGCTTGGCGTAGTGCTCTGCCGTGGTTCCGCGCCGCACTCCGATGCGAAGACCCTCGATCGAGGCGTCCCTGGTGATTCCCTCGCGCTTTACTACAGCGAGCGCCAAGTTAAGATGAGGGGAGCAAAAATCAGCTTCGCGTTCCCGCTCCTTCGTGACGGTCGCTGCGCTACAAACGAGATCGATGTCGCCGGCCACGAGTTCGCGAACGATTTCACTCCATAATGCACGCCGAAAACTCAGTTCAAATCCAGCCCTTCGGGCTATTTCCTCCAGCAGATCAACCTCGTAGCCGCGAAAATCGCCGTTGTCGGGATTGCCGAGTTGCATGGGGGCAGGAGGGGCATCGTCGATGCCCACTCGGATGGTTCGTTTCGCCAAGGTAGAATTTTCACTCATATTAAACCATCTCGCCTCCAATCCGATGGCTGTGAACGCGATGACCGCACTGCCGGCGAGAATTGGAATTCGAGCCGTCCAGCCAGCCAGAAAATAGGGGATGAGAACCCCTGCCCCGAGTACAATCGCAATTCCGACAGACAGTAGTACGCGAGCGATCGCGCGCCAAAGCCATTTGCGGCCAGTCATGGAGTTGCCTGCACTCTTCTAAGGTTTTGCGAGACTATAGCACCGACCAGTCATCAATCTCGCCTGCACCGCGGCTATTTACGTGTTGTGAGCCAACAATGCTGCTGACCGGTGCAAAGTCCTGTTCGCGCTTGATCGGTGCCGTGCAACAATCAGGTGCGGGAGACCTAATACTTTTTGCTCCCAGATGGGCTACACGGAAGTTGGCGACCAGTCCGATCTCAGTTTCCGGTTTGCCGACATCCAGAAGCTGCACACAGGTCGACATTCGTCAGACTTACGGGGTGGTCTTGAGCTGGATTAGTGTGGCGGCGCGGCGGGCTTCGGCCTTAACACAAAATCAACGCCACGATCTAGGTTGAGTTCGGCGGTTTTTTCAAAATCGATGCCCTGGATCGGCACGGAGCCCTCGCCACGGTAGGTGGTAAAATAATGTAGTTTGTCGCCGTCGACCCAATATTCGGTGAGGCCGTACATTGAGCCGTCCCGCAACTGCAGCAAGGTCACAGGCGGCTGGCGCTTTGCGCTGTCCTCCGCTTCATTTCCCGTACCGAAGCTGGGACTGTTTGTGTGCGAGCCGTCGGACTGGACCGGCGAAGCCGGCAGCGGCGCATCAATCGATCCCGTCGGGGCATTTCCGGACCAGGCGGGCCAGTCGTACCAGCTCGACGAGGAAAACCCAAAGAAAAATGTATCGGAGAAATAGTATGCACTGTTGAAACAATCGAAGCCGTTCCCGAAAAAGAAGCTGTTTGTTGGAAATCCGAACGCTGGGCATCCGCCGAAACCAAATCGCCTGTGGCGAGGAATTGGGAATGGCTGCTCGAAAAAGAACGCGTCTCTTGGGCTGTGATGCAGTGGGAAAACGATACTTGAATTCGACTGCGGGATGATCTTGCGCTCCACAAGCGCCGCACTACCCGGCGGCTGCGAGCCAGCGTTCTTTCTGTGCCAGCCAAAAAAATGGGCGATGGAATGGCTGATCGAGTGACCCACCCCACTAACCCTGGCATGCCCTGATGCATTTCCTGAGAACGATCCGTGCGAGGAGTGGCCACCACTGTGGCCGCCGAAGCCGTGACCTCCGCCACCGCCATGCCCGCCTTGTGCGGCAGAAGTTTGAGGCGCAGTCAGGACCCAAAGCCCTGCAATCAGGACTATCGCCAAGCGCGCCGCGAACTTCATGCCAGGAGAAATCCCCTAACAGGAGCCACACTACTCCAATTTCGCCGTCACAGCTAGAACCAAAAAGGAAGTCTTAGGAAATGGGAAAAAGGTTTCAATCAACATCTGTCCACATAACCCCTCTTTCCCACAACGCCGTTTCTGGATAACTTCCTTATAGCCGACGATACAGACACTGAGAACGATCGTCTACCAGATCCCCCGCGCCATGAGCGCGATCTTCGCCGTGCTGTCCCGGTTGACACAGCCCAGTTGTTGTAGCAATAATCCGCAACAAGTGGGTGTGTTTCTCACAAGCATCTCCTCATTCTCACAGAGGAGGTAAAGCTTGATGACTACAACTCGTCGGGATTTCTTGACCGCAGTGGCGGCGACTGCGGGAGCGGCGATGACGCCTGATCTCAGCAAAGCGCATCAACATGAGTACGACCACCAAGCGGTTCCCTCAGACCCTGCGCTGCGAGTGAAGGCATTGGAGTCTTTGCTTGTAGAGAAGGGGCTAGTGGATCGGGTGGCGTTGGATGCGTTGGTCGACGCATACGAACACAAGATTGGTCCGAGAAATGGCGCACGAGTGGTGGCGCGGGCGTGGTCAGATCCCGCGTACAAGCAACGGCTGTTGAGCGATGCTGACGCCGCGATTGCGGAAATGGGCTACGGCGGGCTGCAAGGCGAGCACATGGTGGTAGTCGAGAATTCGGCGAAGGTGCACAACTTGGTGGTTTGCACGCTATGCTCCTGCTACCCGTGGCCGGTGCTGGGGCTCCCGCCGGTGTGGTACAAATCAGCCCCATACCGCTCGCGCGCTGTCATTGATCCGCGCGGCGTACTGCGCGAGTTCGGAGTCGAATTACCCGAGGGTGTTGCAGTGCGCGTTTGGGACAGCACCGCAGAACTGCGTTATCTCGTGCTACCGGAGAGGCCCGCAGGGGCTGAAGGGATGAGCGAAGAAGCTCTGGCGGTATTTGTGACGCGTGACTCTATGGTGGGCGTGGCTAAGGTCACGCTCCAAAAGGTGGGATCTGCCGCATGAACGGCGTACATGACATGGGCGGTATGCACGGCATGGGGCCGATCGTAGAGGAAAAGAATGAGCCGGTGTTTCACCATGAATGGGAAGGGCGCATCTTCGCCATGAATCGGGCAATGGGAGCATGGCGGAAGTGGAATCTGGACGCTTCGCGTCATTCTAAGGAGCTAATCCCGCCAGCTGAATATTTGCGCATGAGCTACTACGAGAGATGGGTGGCAGGGCTAGTCGAGCTAATCGTGCAGAGTGGACTAATGACGCGTGCCGAGATCGAGAGTGGAGTACCTGCGGCAGGGTCGGTGAAAGCGGTTCCGGCATTGACTGTGGACAAAGCCGTGGCTTTAGTTGCGAAGGGGGTGCCTGCGAGCCGGAACGTGAATGTGGTGGCACGGTTCCAGGTGGGTCAGCGAGTGCGCGCCCGCAACATAAATCCGGTGGGACACACACGGCTGCCGCGATATGCGCGCGGAAAATTGGGAACGATTGACCGGGATCATGGTGTTTTTGTTTTTCCGGACACGAACGCGCATTTTCTCGGTGAGAAACCCCAGCACGTGTACTCCGTGCGCTTCGCTGCGCGCGAATTGTGGGGCGACCAAGCCGCGCCGCAAGATTCCGTCTACGTTGACACGTGGGATGTCTACCTTGAGCCAGCCTGATCTAACTCCTTCTTCGGAAACTCTCGCGGCGTTGCCGCAGCTTCCGCGCGACGAGGGCGGGCCCGTCTTCGCGGAACCTTGGCAAGCACAAGCCTTTGCCCTCGCCGTGAAATTATCCGAGTTGGGCTATTTCACTTGGAAAGAGTGGGCCGCTACCCTCGCTGGAGAGCTCAAATCCGCTGTCGATCGCGGGGAACCCGACGATGGTTCGCGCTACTACGAATATTGGCTCGCCGCGCTCGAGCGACACGTCACGGCAAAGGGTCTTTCCGATCCATCCGCGATGCTCGCTCGAAAAGAGGCTTGGGCGGATGCCTATCGTCACACGCCTCACGGCAAGCCTGTCGAGCTGGCTGCCGCCAAACGCGCAAGAAACGAGTCAGGAAACTAGCTCACGTTCTTCTTCGGTCCAGGGGTGTTACAATCGGGCGTCAACTCTTCCCGCGGCGACCATGCAGACATCGGCAGCAGTTCCCGCGGTGAACACAAGAGTTTGGGCCACCTCTCATCGGCTGCCGGCGCTCACAGTTCTCCTATTTGGACTCGTCGTGGTTTATGCCGTTTCGCGTCCCTGCCGCACGCTCACAATGCCGCCCATGACACGCGGCATGCCTCTGGCTTTCCCTGCCACTGAGTCCGGCCGTGAGCCGGTTCCGTAAACTGATGTTCGTGGTGTTTGTCTCAGGTACCCTTGCTGGCTAGCGCTCTTTGTCTTGCAACGCTTTACCGTCATCCCACTGATTGAAACCGCGGAGACTTACGAGGCGGCGCAGCTTGCGAACTCAGGCACAGCGCACGAGGAAGAAGGCTGGCAACCCAAGAAGGGCTGGGACAATAGACGCGAGAATCTCCGTGGAGTTAGAAGAGCCGCCTGATCGTTGGGCATGGCCGGTGATTACTGCAATCTTTGGCTCGCTTTCCTTGCCGAGGCCCGCCGGAACAGGTCAGGCGCGTTCATGCGCTCACAGGTCTGTTTGAAATCCTCAGCAGCGCCTCTCCACAGCAAATCGTCAATGGAGCTGAACACGGGAACATCGACTCGAAGTCTCGCAAGGGTGCGAAACAGAAGGGCATCCTCCCACGCAGCGAAAAGGGATTCAGCAAGAGGACGTGCTCTCCGTAGCATTGGATCCCAGTGACGCCAATCCTTCGGAATGTCTTCCAGGTGAGGATATTGCGAGAAAACAGCCGCTGCAGTCTTGGCTCCCCATCCTGAAATGCCGGGGTAGCCGTCTGCACTGTCGCCTACCACAGCCAGATAGTCAGGAATCGATGGCGGTTTTATTCCGAACTTTCCGATCACGCCCGCCTCGTCGCGAAGAGTCTTCCGCTGGCGGTCCAGTTGTACAACTCGTGAGCCCACCACGCATTGGCTGAGATCTTTGTCGGGCGTGCAGATAATGACCTGCCGAACGCGATCATCCTGAGCTGCTTTCGCCGCGGCGGAAGCGAGTGCATCATCGGCTTCGAATTCGATCATCGGCCACACCAGCACTCCGATGGATTGCAGCGCCTCCTCAAGAATTGGGAATTGCGACAGCAGTGCCGGATCCACGCCTTCGCTAGTTTTGTAGCCTGAGTAAAGATCGTTGCGAAAGGACTCAATCACATGGTCGGTCGCGACGCCGACGTGAGTTGCTTCCCCCTCGATCAGTGAGAGAATCGACCCAAGCACTCCGAGAACTGCACCGATCTCCTGACCACGGGTGTCTTTGGCGGACGGCACGGCGTAGAAGTAGCGGAATAGTTCGTAGGTTCCGTCAATAACGTAGATAACCATGAACTCGGCTCAGTCACTATTTTTCACGCAGTAGCCGATCGCCTTCTTGTGTACATCCAGTCCGATGTAATGGTCTCCGCTGTTGTGGGAGTGCCGTCTGTCGGGCGAGCACGCAATAGCGAGGTAGGCCGGAGTAAACTGGGCGATCAGGCAGTGAGCATACCTTACAGCGAATTCGTGGCAAACGAGCGGCCTGTTGTGAATTGAGCTTGGACTCGGCATGGCGCGTCTAAACCGTTGGACCCCAGCCCTCGCCGGGGTTGTATTCGGCCATCGCGGCGCCCTCGTCTGTGGTCTTTTCGCCCAGATCCTTTTGGTAAATGACGCCATCCGTTCCGATAAGGAACGTCATGATGCCCGTGTTCCGATATTCCACTGGATAGGCCAGAATGGCGAATCCGCCAGTCATCTTTCCGTTCACGATGTAGTCTCTCGCACCACTCTTTGCAGCGGCGCCTTGCTTCGTGAGTATCCGGTAGAAGTAGCCGTTGAATAGTTGAGGCTTGTCGCCCGCGTTGGGGTAGCCCAGCGCCTTGGCGAAATCACCGAGAGGGCCAAGGGGACTCGCCGGCTGCCCTTCGGCAACAGGCCAGTACAAACCGTTTTGCTTGCCCTCGTCGCTAGCAAACCTTTGCGCGTACTGTTTTGCTTTGTTGAAGTATTGGCCTTCCGCGATCGCTGCGGCTCCACACGCCGCCATCGCCGTCAACTCGCCTCTGCCGATCCGCCGGGCGAGGATTTCGTCCTTGCCTGCGGCCATATCGAAGGACCATTCTCCCGAGGAATTCTTGTCCAACGGGATCGGGAACGGAAAGTTGTCTGCTCCTGTGTAGAGAACCTTGCCTCCTGCTTTAAGGTTGCCCCAGCGATGCATCTGGTCGTAAGAAGCAACGAAGCCCTTCAGGTTGTCCTGATCCCTCACCCCGTCTCCCGTAGACAGTACGTTCTTGCTATCCGGACCGAAAATCGCGATCAACGCATTCTGATCGCCAGATTTTGCTGCTGCCACCAGCGCCGCTCCAGCATCGTCTGGTGACGCAAAAGTCTTTTGTACGACCTGTTCTGACGCCGGTTTCTGCGCCTTGTTACACGATCCCAGCAAAGTCAACGCCACCAACAACGTCGTTGGCACCCCCCAGGGTGCTGTTCCCAGATTGTTCCGACCTACGCGCGACATAAATCCCTCCTAAGTCGACCTGACGGGGCCTATTGCCCTCGCCGGCGCTTATCGCCGAAAACCGCCAAACCTGCCACCACCGAACCCGCCGCCGCCGAATCGCCCGCCGCCGAAGCCGCTCGAGCGCATGCTTCCCCACCCGCGATCGCTGTCCGCTCTTGATGACCAGCCACTATCGGACAAGCCGCCACGAGAATGACTTCCGCCCCAGCCACTGAAAGCGCTCGACTTTCCGCTATCGTTGTGTGCCCACGAATTGCTGTGCGACCACGACTCGTTGTTGAAGTTGCTGCGGTTAAGATTGTTGCTGACGTTAACGTTCCGGTTGATATTGGTGTTCCTGTTGTAGTTGTTGTTGAAGTTGCGGTTGAACGAGTTGTTGTAGCCGTAGCTGCTGTGGTAGCCGCCGTTGTAGTAGCCTCCGTGCCAGCCAGCGTTTCCGTAGTACCCGCCGCCGTGGTAGACGACGGCTGTGCCGTGCCAGCCGCAGTTCCAGCTGCTGTACCCCCAGCTACAGCAGCCACCGCTCATCATCGCTCCGACAGCGATTCCGGCGCCGAACCCAATTATCCCGGCAGCCGCTACGTCGCCAGCGGTGTACGTAGGAGCTACATAGCCGGGAACCACATAAGGAGTGCCGTAAACAACCGTGGGGTTGTACTGCGGCACATACACAATCTGCGGATTCGTGGGTTGAATAACAATGGTTTGTGGCGACTGCTGCACCACGGTGATTTGCGAGCTGGACTTGAGATTGCCCTTTGCTTTCGCTTGCGCGCGAAGCGTCTGAATGGCTGTCATCACTTCGGACTGCTGGTTGTGATAAGCCTCTCCGAGCGAAGAAGTCCAGGTGAGATTCTTCGCCATGTTATCGAGCACGGAGGGAAATTCTGTGAGTGCCTTAACGCTGGGGTCCCACGATTGCTTGTCGACGGCTTGCATCAACGCGCTACCGGTCAGACTCTTGTTTTGTTCGAGCCAGTAGTTAGCGATGGCGACCTGGTCCGGGAAGGTCGCCGCGGTCAGAATTTGGGCCACGAGAGAATCTGGATACAGTGCTATAGGCGCTACTAACGACTGCAGCTCCTCTGTGCTCATCGGGGCGCCCTCGGTGCCACCACTGGCCCCCCCTGTGGTCGACGACCCGGTAGTCTGATATCCGTAAACGCAAAGGACCTGCCATGGGGCAGAGAGCAAGACGAAGCTAAGCATTACCGTGAGTATCTTCCTCGTTTTTTTCCTGATCATTTACCTACTCCATTTTGTAAGGCTGCGCTCGGTAGCGCAGCAGTCGTTGCCGGTGTCACTGTCCGAGAGCAACCCAAGCGAGTCTTTTTCAATGAATGTCTCCAAGAAGTAAACCGATTCTATACCTCTGAAGTGAGAACTCCAAGCCACGCGCCGATCGTGAGTTGTTGACTCCTAAAAATGTCACTCCCATTTGCTTGCATGATGCTAATCTCTTGCATTGCCGGTCTCCTTTCTTTGTGCTTTCAAGCACGGCGATCATTGGGAGCGTATCGCATTCTGCGGAGACCAGCCTTCTCATCACATTTGATAAACGACGAAACCGGTAACTTGAAATACTCGCTGCAGCATGGAGGGCCGGAAGGACAACCCTCCGTACACTACTTCAAATTCTTAATTACCTCTCCACCCTTCATCACGAATACGACATTCCGCATGTTCGCAATGTCGGTAGTCGGTTCGCCCTTCACCGCAACGATGTCAGCAAACTTACCTGTAGTTATGCTCCCGACCTTCTGCGATAGCCCAAGCAACTCAGCCGCATTCACTGTAGCCGCTTGCAATGCCTCGACCGGCTTCATCCCATCATTCACAAGCGCCACAAATTCCCGGTCCAGATACTGCGGCTCATCGTCCAGGCCAAAAGCGATCTTCAAGTGATGCTTTAGGGCACGGTGAAAAGCCTCGGGCTGGAACTTTAGGACCGCCTGGGTCTTTTCAAGTTCTACAGCTTCCGCTCCCACCAGACCCCCCGGCTGGCTACCGCGTTGAAACACCTCCAAGGTCGGGACCAGCCACGTCCCTTTTTTCTCCATCAGTGCCGCACCTTCATCGTCGAGCATGGTCCCATGCTCAATCGAATCCACTCCTGCGCGCACCGCTGCCTTAATCCCTTCCGTGCCCTCGGCGTGCGCCATCACTTTTTTCCCGGCACGATGAGTGATCTCGACTGCCTTGGCCATCTGTTCTTCGCTTAATTCCTGTATGTTGAAGTCGCTAAATACGTCGCCCACGCCTCCAGTGGCCATAAGTTTGATCCAATCAGCTCCGTATTTGAGGTCCCGCCGCACTGCCGGACCTATTTCCTCCACATTGTCAGCAATATTGGGCCGCCGCGGAAGAGCTTGATCGGGCGCCAGGAGGTCGACGTCGCCGTGTCCTCCTGAGACCGATATAAAATTCCCCGCTGAAACGATGCGAGGTCCGCGGATCAAACCCCGATTAATGCTGTCGCGTAAAGCCAATTGTCCGTAAGCGGTGTCATCTTCCCCAGCATCCCGTAGGGTCGTGAAGCCTTTGTCCAGCCAGATCTGCACGTTGTGCACTCCCCACAGCGCCGCCTGCGGGGACGATGTCCGCAGGTCTCGCACTGGCGACCAATTGCTCAGGTCATAAAGGACGTGGGCATGGCAATCAATTAAACCCGGCAGCACGGTCGCGGTACCCAGATCTATGACTGTGGCATTCGGTGCGTGGGCCGCGACCGTCGAGATGTCACCGACTTCTTTTATCGTCTCTCCCTCAATCAGAATCCCCTGGTTCGTGATTATTTGTCCGCTCCGTGCGTCAAACAGCTTTCCTGCTTTAACCAGCACTGACGGTTTGGCAGGTGCCTGTGCCCATGTGTTTATGCTCGCGCACAGCAGGAGCATTGCGATCAACTTGTGGATCACCTCGCCTCCTTCAATCTTGTCTCTCCGTTCATCTCCGTCTGAACAACGGCGCTATGGTACACGAATCTAGAAATGCAAGAGAGGAATTGAAGCGACCCATGCCGTCCGTGCCCCCATCCGAATACTCCGAACACCGCTGACTAGCACGAACCTTACCGAGGATTGCACCCACACACCAAAGCCGGAAATGAAATCTGGGCGAGAGTCCCTGCAGCCTCTGCAGTGGGCTTTTTCGGGGAACAGCCGAGAGTAGTTAAGTCGTCAGGAATGAGTGGTGAACTGGGCAGGACTCGAACCTGCAACCCACTGATTTCCGCAGATAGGCTATAGTGTTGCATCTACGTGCGGACTGTTTGGTAGAGGACTGAGCTGTACTGGAGTAAGAACTCCTGCCACCCTGCCAGAGCATCCGCTGACCGAAGCCGCTCGAGGAGCAGTGTGACAGTGGACGAAGAGATCTGGTTGCCACCGAGGGTCTCAGCTGGAGCGATAGCGCCGACCGATTTCCTCATCTGCCAATTCCCCAGTGCGTCTGTTCAACACCAACATGACGTGCGAGACCGTCAAAA
>Ga0306921_10002394_pt1 | contig 18830 bp, 11 predicted proteins | sample sta12Cox44000080_FD_203760 | JGI IMG/M metagenome (GOLD analysis project Ga0306921, IMG submission 203760) | Lab enrichment of tropical soil microbial communities from Luquillo Experimental Forest, Puerto Rico - statoxic.12C.oxic.44.000.080 (v2)... | ecosystem: Environmental > Terrestrial >... | reverse complement strand
CGTGGAATCCCTGCCATCGCGCCTTGCCATTGCTGACTTTCATCGGGCCACCCATCAGACCGATGCGCGATCGCCCAGACCGCGCGAGGTGGCATACCGCCTCGTAAGCGCCTTGATAGTCATCGGTGATGATGGCGTCCTTGGAGATCTTGGGAAATGTTCGCATCACCAAGACAATGGGAATGTTCATTTCCTCAATCATCTGGCGGAGGGAAGGTGTGATATCGCAGATCGCCTTGGTGAGAAGGATTCCGTCCACGCGCTTCGAAAGCAGCAATTCGAGCGCGCTTTCTTCTCGCACCTGCGTGTCATCGCTGTTGCACAGCAAAAGATTGTAGCCACGTTTTTGGGCCGCATCCTCGGCTCCGCGCACCACCATAGGGAAAAACGGGTTGGCGATGTCCGGAACGATCATGCCGATGGTATGGGTTTTCTGCTTCGCGAGGCCGCGCGCCAAGAGATTGGGCCGGTAATTCAGTTTGCGAATCGCGGCTTCGACACGCTCGCGGAGTTTTTTTCCGACGTGAGCCTTGTTGTTGACGACCGCGGAGACGGTGAATACCGAGACGCGCGACTCGCGAGCGACGTCGTAGATGCTGGCGGCCTTGCTGGTCTTGCTAGAGTCTTTTCTCTTCCGGAGGGCCATGAGAGTGTCGAGAGTGTACCTTAAGTTACGCTAGAATAACCATAGCGATTCCCTAAGCGCTTATTGTCTCACGGATAGGCGGCTCCGGGGTGAGCGAATCATCGCCACGGCTGTGCCCGCCAGGTTCGCAGGTGGCTCTCCAGGCGAATAAGCCGGGAGGAGGCAAAACAGCGGTTTTCTCCTTCAAAAGAGCTTCTCCTGCCGGCACGAGCGCCTTCCGGCCGGGTAGAAGGGTTTCACGGCCCTGGCCGATGCCGCGGTTGCCTATTTTATTTTGCGCGTCAAAGCGCTAAGATTCCGGAGGGGCGCGCAATGCTTAGAGGAGACCTTCCTCGAGTTACGGGGGAAGACGTGCGTGCTCTGGAGATTGCGGTTGCAGCCGAGAAATCGCATCTTCAGGGGCGGCCAAGCAGCGTTGCCGAGGCGAAGGCAGCCCGTTCGCAGGGGGTTTCCTGACCAGGGGGAGGCAGAAAATGATTCAATCAGCGACTCGTGAATCCTACAAGAGTCTTTTGCACGAGATGACGCAGACCACGCGCACGTGCCTCTGGAATGATTCTGCATCGATCGAGGAATTGACCTACTCGATCGAGCATGGCGCTGTTGGAGCGACGTGCAATCCGGTTATCGTCCTCGGCATTCTCAAAAAGGAGATGCCGCAGTGGAAGCCCCGGATTCAAGCGCTGATTGAGGAGTGGCCCAACGCTACCGAAGACCAGATCGCCTGGCAGGTGGTTCGGGAAATTTCGGCAAAAAGTGCAGCACTGCTGAAACCCATTTTCGACGCCCACGACGGCCGCAATGGCCGGCTTTCGATTCAGACGGACCCGCGCTTATTTCGCGACACTGCCGCCATCGTCGAACAGGCGGAGGAGTTCAACCGGCTCGCTCCAAATATGATCGTGAAAATTCCGGTGACCCGCCGAGGCATCCCGGCAATCGAAGAGGCAACCTATCGCGGCATCAGCATCAACGCGACCGTGTGCTTCACCCTACCTCAGTGTGTGGCGGTCGCGGAAGCGGTCGAGCGCGGTCTAAAACGAAGGGAACGTGAAGGAAAAGAGATTCGAACCATGGGCCCGGTTTGCACCATTATGGTCGGGCGCCTCGATGATTGGCTGAAAGTGCTTGCGGAAAAGGAAAACGTCACCATCGAGCCCGGACATCTTGAATGGGCGGGTGTGGCGGTGTTCAAGAAGACTTATAAGATTTTCGAAGAGCGCGGATATCGCATCCGGCTGCTTTCCGCCGCTTTTCGAAATCACATGCATTGGAGCGAATTTATCGGCGGAAATGTGGTGATCTCTCCGCCTTACGCCTGGCAGATTCGATTCAACGCGAGCGATGTAGTGGTACATCCAAGAATTGACGAGCCGGTTGATCCGCGCATTGTGGCGGAGTTGACGAGGAAGTTCGGCGATTTCAGGCGCGCCTCGGAGCCCGGCGGGCTTGCGGTCGAGGAGTTCGACTCGTTTGGCGCCACACGCCGGACGCTTCGGCAGTTCATCACGGCGTGCCATGACCTAGATGGGGTTGTGCGCGATATCTTGATCCCAAATCCCGACGTGGCTTGAGCGAAGTTGGGCGAATACGGAAGGGCGCCTCAGGCGTTCGGGAGGAAACCACCAGCACGCATCAAGTCGACCGCTTCATGGCGGGTCTCCGCTTCAACCTGCTTCATGATGCGATGAATGTGGTTCTTGACCGTGAACTCCGACAAGCTCAGGCTGGCGGCTATTTCTTTATTCGTCATTCCCTTGGCAACGAGTGACATGAGTTGGCGTTGCCTGAAAGTCAGGCCGGCTTTGAGGCAGGCTTCCTGGTCCGCCATCACCGACTTCTGGCTGAGTTCCCGCGCCACGTACTGGAAAAGGCTCATGCAGAGTTTTCCTGGGCAGACTGCCTCACCCTGCACCACGCCGCGGACCGCGGAGATTATGTCCTCTGACGAAGCGTCATTGAGCAGGTATCCCGAAACACCCAGTCTTACCGCCTCCAGAAAATTCTCCGCATCCTCGTCCATGCCGAAGAGGACGATTTTGAGTTCGGGAAGGCGCTTGAACAGGTCCTGGAAACCATCTCCGGTCGAGACGGGCGCTATCGAATCAAGGAGCAACACGTCGCACGGGCTGGCACGGAGGAAGTCCAGGTCCAATTCCGACTGGTGACTCTTCCCTGCCACGGTGATCCCTGCGCGTTTCTGAAAGAGTCGGACCAGGGCTTCTCGGAGCAGCCGGTTTTGCACAAAAAGGTGAACAGAAATTGCGGAACGTGCTTTTTCACGAATGTTTGGTGGCATCTCATCCTCAGAGATCTACGCGATCCCTCGTAAAGTTCGGTACCTGGGCCGGATGTTCGCACAGAGAGCCACAACTCTCCGGGGAATTTTGAGTGGCTGTATTTTGCTTTGTAAAGCAGGCATGTGTCAATAGCAGGGCTACGATACCGTCGAAATATTGCCTAGACCGTACCGACACAATGAACTAAAAGGTAACAATTTTCTTTGTAATGTACGTGGTCGAAACGGGATCGGCAACCCGCCTACGCATTATGACGAAGCCGTGAAAGCCTCACGAACGACTGCAGCATCCCCGCGTTCACGGGCCAAATACTGATCGTAGATCCAACGATAGGTCTTTTCGAGCCCCACGCGGAGGGGGGTGTTGGGCTCCCAATTCAGATGTTGGCGGATCAAAGTGTTGTCACTGTTGCGGCCGTTAACGCCCTTTGGTGCACTGAGATCGTAGTTGCGCTTCAGTTTGATCCCGGAGAACTCCTCGGCAAGGTCGACAAGCTGATTGATCGTGACCGCCTCGCTCGAACCGAGATTGATGGGCTCCACGATATCCGAATCCATGATGAGGTCGATGCCCTTCAGGCAGTCATCGATATACATGAAGCTGCGGGTCTGGATCCCGCTGCCCCAAATCTCGATTTCGTGCTTCCCCTTTGCCTTGGCCTCGATCACCTTTCGGCAGATCGCCGCAGGAGCTTTTTCGCGCCCCCCGTACCATGTTCCCCAAGGACCATAGACATTGTGAAACCGGGCGACACGCGTCCTGAGGCCATAATCTTCGCGGAAATGGCGGCACATGCGCTCGGAGAACAGCTTCTCCCATCCATAACCGTCCTCGGCCATCGCCGGGTAGGCATCCTCTTCCTTGAGTGACGGGGCTTCGAACGTCCTTTGCTTGTCGGCGTTGTACACACAGGCGGAAGAAGCATAGAAATAGCGTTCCACCCCGTATTTGACCGAAGCCTGCAGCATGTGGGTGTTAATCAGCACCGAGAGCATACAAAGAGCCTTGTTGTGCTCGATGAAACCCATGCCCCCCATGTTGGCCGCAAGGTTGTAAATCTCATTTGCACCCTTGGCGGCGATTTCGCAGTTCTCTTTGAGGTTGAGGTCCAGCGACAGGTTCTCGACATCCTCAAAGTGCCGATACCAGTTCCCCACCGGCTTGCTATCGACGGCGCGAATCGTTTTGTGGCCGCGCGCCCGCAGCGCGGAAACCAGATGACCCCCAATGAATCCACCGGCCCCGGTTACGACAACTCTATTCGATGAATCGCGCGTCATTCGACCTTCCTTTCTATCACCCAGCCAATTATTCGCTGAAGAGGTCAGGAAGACAAGCCGAGGCCAGAGCCAGTGTTGGCGCTCCGAGGGTGTCCAAACAGGCTCCCATCAAGACAACTCGAAACGATTAGTGCCCAACGGGTCGTCGTCAACCGAGGCGGAAGGCATGACACCGTCATGGCTGTACCGACTTTTCGGGAGGGACAACCTCTCAGAGGAAACGGGGAGCAGTGGATAGATCGAACCTATGGGTATGGTGCCATTCCTCGACCCTACCAGCTGAAGAAACGCGCCTAAGAATCAGGCGGAGTTTTTTGGTAGGCACAGCTGATCGGGTTTTTGAAAGGCACCCCCCTAGACCGTCGGCTCCTTTGCATCCCAGCGCTCGAATCTAGGCAACCGTTATTTGTATGCTGAAAGTATCGGCAGCGGCGACGCCCGGTCCTAGCGATTGAACTTCCGTCACCGTGCCATTGCTCTGATTTACCAGCGCGGCCACAAGCGGCTTCGTGAAAAACAGGGGAAATCCTCCAGCGCCTTCCTTGACCAAAGCATCGGCCTCATGGAGGACGTTGCCGAACGTGGTTTGTGTCGTCGCTTGATCCAGGTCCTTCGCCAGCATTGGCAGGTCTTCGCAGACGTTCATGAACTCCTGCGCCGCAATTAGGAACGTCAGCAGCATCGGTCGTATGGACTTGTCTGCATTCACCGCCGGGAAGTTCGTGGGATCCTGGGGCCAAACACTGTCTGTGTTGGAGTTACCCAGTTCCCTGCGATTCGGCGGGCGGATCGCGGATTCCTTGTCGATAGCGGTGATATTGTAATGCGCCCAGTTTTTGAACTCGTCTACCATGTCGGGAAATCCTTGCGTCCCGAATCCACTGCCCGCATAGATCAGGTCAACGGCGTTCACGAACGCCTGGTAGTTCAGGGCGTCCGCCGTCTGTTCGTTGGTGGGTTTTCCTCCAACAAACGCTGTGAACGGTAAGCGCCGGTAGGCGTTGGCTTCGAACACGATCGCGACGCTGACATTCAACTTGGGATTGTGCAGGATCGCCTGGCGCAAAGCTTCATCTAGCCCCTCCCCGTTCGATCCTTTCAGGATCAGGTGCAGCAGACCGGCCGTTCTTCGGGCCGCCTCTGCATTGTTTTTCTCCGTCGTGGTAATGTGCAGCAGGATGTCTTTATCGCTGATCACGCCCGCTGCTGTCGTATCTGCGGTTATCTCGAAATAGAGGTCGATCGCTTTCTCGTGACCAAACACGTTGCTGTCGGCGGTGACGCCGGTGCTGAAGCGCAGTTGAAACACGCCGTTGCCAACGTACAGCAGTTCGGATTTCTCGAAATAGGTTTGCACACTTGTCGCGTTGAAGGTGCCGAAAAGCTGGAAGCTCAACGACGTGGTTTTGTCTAGCTCTGAGCGGATGTACGACCCTGGTGCCAAACTCGTTCCCGGTTGCGCAAACGCTTTGACCATGTCGCCTTGCACGGCCAACTTGTAGCCGTTCGGTGAAGCGTTTCGGTCAAAATCAATGCTCAGCAGGACGGCATGCTCGCTGATGCGCTGAAAAGCAATTCCCGCGGACACTGTTAGCTTGTCGAGCTTCTTCAGAAGGTTATTGACCGCGTCTTGTGCCTCTTGCACATACTTATCAAGTTCGCCCTTGCTGTCCTTCACCTTTTGCACGAATTCCTGGATCAACTTATCCCGCAGGGCAGCGTCCGAGATACCGCCGAAAAGCCGCTCCGCCGCCTTTTGGATCAGCGTGTCCACCTGGACAGCCAGGCTCACGGACGCATTCACGGTCACGCCTGCATTTAATTGCAGTCCGGCTGACAAGGTGCTTTGGTTCATCTTGAAAAGAAATAAACGAGACTTATCGGGAAGCCCGTTGAGAACGAATCGAAAGGCATCCTCGTGGGCATAGGCGACATTGAAGTCTGCGCCGAGTTGAAAGCTGGGCGTCGCCGACGCGACAACACTCCCGATCGGGCTGCTGAACGAACGCCGAAGTTCGCCGCCGCTTGCTCCCCCGAATAAAACTCCGCTAAAGCCCAACGAAGCATCCACACTCATGTTGAGCTTTCCGTAGAATTCGTACTCGAGGAAATTGCCAGGTTTGATGTCTCGATAAGCGCTGTCGCTGAAAGGCAAAAGGAAACTCTCGAACGCAACCTGCAAAGCCCCTCTCACAGTGCCGGTCTGGTCCACCAAACAGTGATTGGCAAGCAGAAACCTGTCTGATAGCTGAGCGGATCCCTTGACTCCAAAACTCCCGTTGCTGAAACCTCCCGCAGCCGACACGCCGATATTGACGTCCAACTCGATGGAAACGTAGGCTTTTCCCGCGGGAACAGTGATGATCTGTCGCAGCTTCGGATCATCATCTTGTTCACTTTCGGTAAATCGGAACACTTCCCCAGATTTGCGAATGGTGACCGTTCCTTGCGCGCTGGGGGAAAGCTGCAGGCTGATGCTCCCTAGGGTCCAACTGAGATCTTTCTGGGCCGCGAGACTAGCCTGCAAGATGTCGGTCGAGAGATCAGAAATCGGCTTGTTCAGCACCGCGCCGATCACATCGGAGGCCAGTTTCAGCTCTCCCGAGACAAATTGCGCGAAACCGTCACTGGGCAAATCTCCGTTGCTGATGGTCAGGTTGACATCTCCAATGGAAACGGTAATTGGCTTCGCCATAAAATCCCCTCTCGCACTCCAACATCAATTCAAGAATTGCCTTGTCGATGCACTTACCGATGACGACAGGAAGTTCGCCCGGACGTGCCGAGAAGCCTACCGGTAGCGACGGCTGCTGGTCAAATGAATAATCGGCAAAGAACCTGTTTCAGTTTCGGCGGTTCGATTGGCTGCATCCTCGACTGCCAAGTCGAAATTACCGCCAATGCCGTTCTGTGACCTATGCAATGGTTTTTTTTACATCCTTTGCCTCCCTACGGGCTCCGCAACGCTTTTAGACAATGGCCTATTTTCTCGCACGGCCTTCGCCGGTTTTTGCGTAGAATCATTGCGCCGACCTTTGTTCTTCTTCTCATCCTAGTCAATTTCCTTCGATTCGTCGGTTTCGCTTCTCGAAGGTGTGCAGGGCGGCGTGCAGGGGAACTTAACGACCTGGACTCGCACCGGAGCATTGCAGTCACCGGAAGAGACATCCACTAAGAGAAAGTGGTGGAACCCGCCATCGGCTTCGGCGAGGCCTTTGACCAGTGGCGCTCCCATCCCCCCGGTTAGGCGAACCTGTAGCCCATCCTTATCCTGAGGATAAGCGGCGTACATGTGGCTGTGGCTGACGAAAACCATTGCAACTTTATAGTTCTTGAAAAGCGCAAGGGCGGCATCAGAATCTTGTTTGGCCTGCGGCCCGTCCTCGTCCATCGCATGCGACGTGACGGGATTGTTGGCCAAGCCCTTGTGCATGCCGACAAGGATGATCTTCTTCCCATCACTTGCGGTCTCGAGATCCTTTGCAAGCCAAGCCAGCTGTGCGGCGCCGAAACCTTCGCCTTTGCGGCTCACATTGTCCAAAACGATGAAGTGAATGCGCTCCTCGACATCCACGGAGTAGACCGCTGTGTCTCGGAAGGGCGCGAGATTGATTGCGGAACCCGAAAGGAACTCGTCCTTGAATTTGCTCACCTTGCGGTGGCTTTCCTCTTTCGGCAGCCGGACGATTCCAAAGGTTTCGACTTCGTGGTTGCCGACGACTGGGTAGAAAGGAACATCGCCGAGGTCTTTGAGCTCGGCCACCGCATGCTTATCTATTTCGGAAGTGATCTCCAAGTCGCCAAGGAAAAAGAAAGCCTTCGCGCCTCGCTTTTTCGCTTGGTCGAAGGCCCACGGCATCACGTGAGATTTATCGTTCCGTGAGTCTCCACCGATGGCGACACGGATTACGCTCTGCGGAGGCTGATCGGGTAGAAGATCCCAGTACTGGTAAGAAAAGCAGTTGTCCCCGCATTGTATGTTGGAGGAACGCGAACCTTTCTTGCACCCAGCGCAGCACAGGAAGAATGATAGGCAAGCACAGAGTGCCAGAGTTGCTTGTCGCTCGGTCATAACCAAGGGTCATCCTACGGCGGTCTTTCCAACTTGCCCTGCCGACGCGTTCCCGACCAAGGCAATCAATAGATTCGCGCCATTAGGGCTTCCGAGACCGGTACAGGGGTCCCATCCCGCTGTGGCGTTGTACCCTCCGTTGCTGCCAATGGAAATGTCATTTAAGGCCGCCGCCACACCCTGCGAGTACAACAGGGGATTGAGAAAGCCTACAGATTGATTTAAGGATTGATTGATGAGCGCAGTCAAACCCGCCCAGAGCGGTGCGACGGCGCTGGTACCCCCGATCACTGCTGAGGATCCGTCCACCAACACGTTGTAGCCGGTTGTCGAATCTGCGTCTCCAGCGACATCGGGGACGCCACGGCCCGGCTGGCCATTCGGCGAGGTTGGCACATTTGCGTTTTGCTGCCACGTTTGTGGCGGGAAGACCTGACTTACGCCGCCGCCCGTTGCTCCTTCTCCCTGGGCAAGCTCATTCCAAGCTTCCTCATCCGTGATTGAGGTTCCGTCGAGGACAAGCTTGGTGCCTCCGCAGCCCGTGATGTGTGGACAGGAGGCAGGAAAGTCGACCGTCAAATTGCCATTCGGATCGCCATCGGTGGCTCCGTTGTCTCCCGAGGCAGCGAAAACGGTGATCCCCATGGTCGCTGCATCCTGGCACGCAGAATCAAAGGCATTCATCGCCTGCTGCGTCCAGGTGTTTTCCGGTCCGCCCCAGCTGATCGAGATCACGCTTGGCTTCAGGGCTGTGTCGTGAATGGCGGTCGTGAGGGCATCCAGGAACCCTTGATCGGTGTTGGGGGCAAAGTAGACGCCGATTTGCGATCCGGGTGCCACGGCCCCAGCCACTTCAATGTCGAGCTCGACCTCGCCATCGTTTCCCGAGGGATCACCCGTTGGAGAGTTGGAGGCTCCATCGACTCCGACTGGGATGACTTGGGGAGTGGGCAGTTGCAATTTACCGAAGAAAGCGCTGAGGTCCGCAGCAGAGTATCCTCCGCCTAATTCGAGGATGGCAATGGATTCTCCTGTTCCAGTCACACCCGTCGGAAAATTGTAGGCTTCGGCAACTTGCGTCGGATCGTAGCCTGCTGATTGAGCTTGAGGCTGCCCTTGGGGCTGCAGTTGCTTGCTGCCCGCCTTCTGAACACGGAAGTGAGGCTTGGCCTGGGGCCGGTTGTCCAAACCGAAGACGCCTTCAACCGTCGTTGAAAGCTCTGACGGGATGGTGAGCGATCCCGTACGACCACGATAGGAGCCCTTGGTTGGATGTTCGTAGCGGTCGAGTTTGACTTCGAACGCGCGGCTGAACGCTTCAACGGTTCCGGTCAGAACCACGGAACGGCGCGCCTGTTTTTCCTCCTTGACTTGAAGCCCAAATTCCGCTGCGAACTGCCGTACTTTATCGAGATCGTCCGCATTCGCTCCATGGGCGCTCGCGAATTCTTCCCGACTGAGGTGGCGCCGGCCGCTTGGCGGAAGGGCCCCTAATCGAGCAAGGTCGGGGTACGTACCTGGTTTCGATCCCCGTCTAAGGAAGAGCGTCACCTCGATTTTCTCCTGTGGGTCGGCGGGGCCAATTAACTTGGCGCCCGCCAGCGGCGCGCGTTCACTATGGGGCAGCCGGTACCTGGCGCGTTGAGGTGTCATGGTGTTCTCCATTCTGATGCGCTGAAACCGCAAGGCCGCGCGACTCGATGCTCATCCTTCCCATCAATCGAAATTCGTGACTCGCTGCCGAAGTAAAGTCTGGTCCTGCGGCGGTGGCTGTGAAGGGTCCGCAGCGTTTGTGCCTTGGAGTACAGCAACATCGAGCAGCGCATCAAAGGGGAGCGTTGCAGCGCTCCCGGGCATGGACGGAATGGCCGCCTGGAACACCAAAGGAGCAAACAACCGCATTACCTGAGGCGCTCCCAGGCTCAAGGACATCAACGAGCTACTAATCCCGAGAATCGCCCCAAGGTGATTGTCCACACTGACATTCAATGGATTCGGAACATGCCCGGCAATGCGTTGCATGACAGCCACGAGGTAGCCCGAGAAGATCACCAGCGACCAGGAGACGATCTGCAAGCGGGACAAGCTCATGAGATTGCGCTCATTGATCAACACGCCGAGCGGCTGATGGGTGATCCAGATGCCAAGCACAAGGAAGAAAGCGAGCAAAGCCCCAAGTACAACGAGCCAGCTCCAGGGACGAGACAGCCAGCTCTCGTAGGCGAACAAGAGTGAGATCAGAATGAAGAATAGGGCTGAGAGAGTCTGAAAGAGTTGAGTTCTCTGGCTCAGGGGCATGGGACATCCTTCAGGACGAAAATCTGTTCGCGCGAAGGAAAAACCGGGGCGGGATTACGTCGCGTAGCTGATCCGTCCGGAATCAGGACCCGAGTGGCAGAGATACTAGCGGAATGCTCAGTAAATATTCAAGTACAAAGAAGATTGAAACCCTGCCTGAGGGGATCCGCAAACCGCTGCTGATTCCAGGCACCTCGTCGGAGTATTCCCGAAATTACGGCAGCGTGCCGAACACCACCACGCTGTTTGGGGTGCCTACGTAGACCTTTCCGTTCGCGACCATCGGGGTTATAAATTTATTGCCGGCGAATTGGTCGCGGCCATTGGCTGCCTGATTGGAATTGTAGAGCTCAGAGCCCAGATTCGTCGCGTCGTAAGCGTGCAGAACGGCTGGGTTGCCATTCTCGACGGCCCACACAATTCCCTGAGTGCTGCCATTCGAGGAAATGCTCGGAGTGGTTCCCGGATAAGGAAACTGGTTCGCGCTATGCGAGGAGGGTGAGGCGGCCAGCCTTCCGCTGGTAATCGGAAACGCTTTGAGAGAATCGCCTACCGCACCGTAGTAAACGGTGTTGTTGAAGTACGAAGGCTTGCCAAATTCGCCTCCAGAGGAGAGGGCACCGGCAAGCAGCTGGTAGATGTTATCCGTATTCGGATTGAACTTCCCCATATTGTCTCGGTCGAGCACGTAAATGTTGGGATTGTTCTTGCCAGACGCTACGGCCAAATGGCGCGTGGTGCCATTGGCATCGACCAGATCTGGCAGCAACAACGGCCCGCCCGACCCGAAATCGGCGTCCGCATTCGATAAAGCGACCGTATTCGAGGGTGTGAAGTAGTCGAGGAGGCTGAGCACTGAGCCGGACGAAACCTTTGCGAAGCAATTTCCGCAATCATCTTGCGCCGGGAATCCGGAGCCGTTCAGTGTTGTGTCGAACGTGCCGTTACCGTTGATGAGGTAAACATTTCCTGCGGCATCGGCCGCGGGCGCGGTCCCCGCCATCCAGATGCCCCCCTCACCGCCATTAGGCACGAGATTGAACACCGACGTTTGCTTCAAAGTATCAGCGCTGTAAGCCATGACCCACGAGGTGTATGCGCCTATGTCGCAGTGCGACCCCCAGGTGGTGTAAATCGTACCGTTGACCTCCAAAAGGCCCGGTCGCTCATTGTATTGAGCAGGATCAAATATCACATTTCCTCCAGAGCTGCCTGCACCGTTGCCTGGGAACGTCGCGGTGATTAATGTTGGTCCACCCAAAAGCTCCTTTCCGGTGGTCAAATCAAGGGCGTGAATGCGATGAAAATAGTTCCCGGCCGTATTCTTCGAGACCGCGACCACATAGATGGCGCCGCGGCCGCGATCGATAACCGGTGTTGAGGTAATGCCTATTTCCGGCGTGACCTGGTCACAACCGCGGTCGTCGCTCGGAATTTCACCAGGCGATTGTGTCGAAGTCATCCATAGAGTCTTTGGCGCGCCGCCACGCACGCTGTCAGCGTCAAATGCGAACACGGTTCCGTGCTCGGTGACGGCGTAAAGAACGTTTTTCATTCCATTTCCGGGAATCGCTACGTTCGCAAGGTACAGTGGCTGCGCATCCACTTTGCCATCGACCTTGAACACGCCGAGTTGCCCGAATGCAGTTGAGCTCACATTCGCAGGTGTAAGGGTTGTTTCGTTTGTGTTCGCACCCGTCCGCATGTTGTCGTAATGATAGGTGACAACGTCAATTGAAGACGGAGTTGGGGTCGGCAATGGGTTCGGATTGCCGCCGGAGCTGCTGGTATTCATCGAGCCACCGCAACCGGAGAGCAACTGCAGAGCCAGAGGAACGATGCTGACGCGGAACAGCAAGCGACTCTGTACGCGGCGACTTACGGACGAGCGATCCAGTAACATAGACTTAGTTTACCTGCAAAAGTGGCTACACTTGCAGCGCGTGCGGATTCGTGGACCTTTCGCAAGGACCGGTTATGGACGATCGGGAACGACCTTGCGAGACGACAGGTAGTAGCGGAGCCTAGAGAACTGAGACCGGCATTGATTTAACGTGCTCGCTTCACACCTACGAACGCGGGAACCCGCCCTTAGTTATGCACTCCCACACAATCAATATTGGTGTATTGCGCTGCGACACCCGTCCCCGCCACCGTCTGAAACGTCACCGAGGCGGCTGTGAATGCAGTTAAGCCGCCGTTAAGCGGAACTCCGGAGGTGACCAGTCGGCCACCACACTCAGCGCGATAATTGGTGTCCGCAAAGGCAGAAGGCCAGGTGATCGTGACACTACAAACGGAACCTGCGGCAGGAGCGGTCCTGCAGCCCGACGCGCTTTGCGTCTGGATTTCACCGATCACATCATCGGCGGCGTTCGCGGCGTTGCGCCAGCCAATCTTCTCGTTATTCGCCAAACGGACGAGGCCACTGCCAGAAGGATCTGGCGCGCCGGTTCGAAAAACGTACGAGTCCGTGTGAGCCCATGAATGACCGGGGTTCCCCGAACCCCAAGTGTTGTTTGTAGAGGGACCGATCCACTGGCTGGGATTGATCTGCCATTGGTCAGCGCCTCTATCGGTCCGATAATAATGCACAATCCCGTCATCGCTTATGAACCACTGATAATTTCCTCCATGAGCACTGCAAAAGGCAGGCCCGGAATTTGTCAGGGTGCCGCAGGCAGAAATACCTGCCGACGGGGACCGCCATTGCACCGCTCCAAATTCCGGTTGGACGTTCGTCAAGTCAGGATTGAAGTAATAACCTGGGGCGACAGCTTCGGTAATAGGCGGAGAAGTCCAAGTGTCGTAGCCAGCGCTGGTGGCCTCGTAATGTAAGCCTTTCAGATCTCCTTTGGTCAAGCCACTCATCAGAAAAAGTGTGCCTGTTCCTGGGTTGTAGAGGTCCTCGTATTCTCCGGTGAAAATGAGGCCGCCAAACTGAGCTGGACCCTTGGCCTTTGTTAGCTTTATGGAGTAGCCGCCTGGTTTGCCTCCCGCCGCGTGGCTATTTAGAAAGTGGACATTCGAGATGCCGTTACTGACGAGGGGGCCCGCGGCAAGGAGAATGACACCCTCGTTGACAACCGTATTTGATCCTGGGTCGGGGGAATAGAACTTGCAAGACAAACAAGTAAAGTGGTCGATGTCGCCCAGCCCTCCAGCGTCTGTACGTAATTCAACGTGTGATGCGTTCACCCCGGGATGGATGCAGGTAAGTCGTTCGTTGAGATTCCAATAAGAATGATCACCGTTGCCCATGATTCCTGAATCGAAGTAGAAGCAGCTTGCGCCCGGGTCCATGACCGTGACGGCGTCCAATTTGGTGTCAGACACGGCCGAGAGAGAAATCCCTCGGCGTCCCGTGTTTCCCATTTTGATGATGCAGCCGTGAATTTCAACAGAGGACACAGGAAACGATGCCATGATAGCGTCTTGTGAGGAAGTCAAACCGGCACGAGAGAAGTCGAGCACGGTTCCAAACAACGGCGGCACATGCGACATGGCCAGTGCACTTTGACACCAGATCTGGGACCCCTTTCCGGCAATGATCTGTCCGCCTAGAACGACAGTGCGATTGCCTCCGATGAACCTTAGAACTGCGTGATCCGGGAGTTTGCCGCCCGCCCAACTCGTGATATTTGTCGGAACGTCGACCTCACCGCCGCCGACCGGAACGGCTGCAAGTGCGTCTTCAATCGTGGAGTATTTGACGCCGTCCACATAGATGTGGCCGGATAGGGTGGCGGATGTTTGACTCGGCGCCCTGGGCGCAAGCACGACCAACACCAGCGTAAGAATGATTGCCTTTTTCATGATCCTTTTATCCGCGTGAGAAACCCTCGAAAAATCCGAATTCATCGGCAAGTGGAGGTCACCCATAACCTGGACGTACGTCCGCAAGAAAGCGTATCTGATTTCACAAATGCGGAGTGCCATGTCGAAGAGTAACCTCTGATCTATTTAATGTAACCCGAATCCCTTTAGCAACGGACACTCGACGGCAAGGCAACGAGTCACCAATCCATGAGTCGAGGAACTTGGCCTGAAGGGCTTGAATGCCTTCGCCGGGTCGTATTCTGCTGCGGGAATGCGTGGTTGCAAATTGTAGCGAACGGTGGGGAGCGGAATCACCCTGTACTGGGCGCGGTAAGTCAATACCATAGCGGATCGTCGCGCTTCGTCGTCAATCTGTCCGCCGAAACGTTTAATTGCGCTGCGACGTCGGCCGCGGCTTTGTTGTTTTGCTGCATTAGACGCCCTAATCGAGGTCTTACTTTAGGTCACTGTCACGGTTGTAGATTGTTTCGGCTCCAGCCGTGGCATTTATCGTAATCGTATAAACTGCCGCGGTGTGCCACCAGCTCCACCGCCGCAGGGCGATTAGCTGAGCGTTCAGTGTTACGGTGTGGGTGAGCTTGGTGCGCTGCGGTCACTGACATAAAATACGTAACGGCCCGAATAGAGAACCTGCACGCGATCACCCAGCTGCCCCACGCTAGCGGGCGGGGCTCCACCCACCGTGCCCAAAAGTTGTACATAGGTTATCTGGTCAAGAAGGTCGCGGCCACCACTCGGCGCGGAGCGGAACAGAACCCACGGTGCATCGCCCGACTGGGGAGCGTTCACGGAGGCTTCAACGGACCAGTGCACCACGCCGCCATCCCTGATCTGCCACGCAAGCCCCTCCTGCGCAGTGGCAAGTGTCTGGCCAAGTCCTCGATATGCCAAATGCGGCATAACGCCACTGTCATCACACAGCGCACCACTTACCCCAACAAGAACCCATTGGGGAGAACCCGCTGCATCGGCGCGCTGGACCTCATACGTGAGCGCCCCCTTGTCCGACGCCTTGTTGCAATCCGTCGCCTTAGCAGGCAAACCCACCCCCATGGCGAAGAACAGTGGTCGATGACCTTTGGGCGGAGTGAGCGCAGCCGCTTTGTCCTGGGGTACTCGCCGCAAATACTCGCTCATCCAAGGGCGCGGATCTAGCGTCACCGGCAGGATTGGCGCGTGAGACGTAGCGGCTAAGGGCTGAACTGCACGCGGAGTAGCTGAAGTTTGTGCTTTCCGAGCGGCAGTCGGCGGGTTAGCCAAACCGAACACCATTAAATTCCCGTCCGTGCCGACAATAACTTTGCCGTCGGCAACCGTCGGGGGACCATTGTGACTTACCGGGGTCGGAGTTGTCGTATCCCACAGACTTTGAAGCGTGAGAGCGTCCAAGGCCATGACCTTGCCTGTGCTGGCACCCGTTGGTAAGGTGACCCAGAGCAGACCAGCGTTGGTGCCGTTGGCGGACAGCGAGATAAGCCCACCTGGCATGACAGGATATGCTTTGGCCAGAACTTTACCGCTGACCCCACTTGCGGGATTGATTTGACCCGTCGCAGGGTCGTAATCAAAGCGCCTAAGATAATCCTTCTCGGCCCAATGATAGACGTACCCGCGAGTGGAAGACGCCGCCCAGTAGGTCCACGCCCCGTGCAGATGTGGTCCGTGTCCCCAATCAAGAAAGCGGGCTACCTCGGGGTTCGGATCGTTGCTCGGATCAACCCTGAAAGCTTCAAAAGAGGCGACCTTCGTCATGGTAGAACGGTCCATAAGGTACAGCACGCCTGTTTTACCTCCACTCACGAGGCGTGACGAGTTCGGGATCAGCGTGAGGCCACCTCCACCTAAGTCAATATCATTCGATTTCCACTCGGTCGCATGCGCAGGGTCATCTGTTGCCGCGCTGAAAGCTTCAACCTTGAAGCTATATTTTCCTGTCTGCAACACCGGAGTTAACTTCACAATGCTGTTGCCATGATCGTTGCCGGAAGCAGGGCCGTTGCCGGTGTTGAAGTACACATTGCCATTCGCGTCTCCACCCAAGCCTCCACCGCCCTGCCAGATGCCGCCGCCCTCATCGTTATCTCGCCGATCCGGAGTACTGCAGAACACTCCCCGGGACTCCAAAGTTTCCGAATCGTAACCCATTAACCAGCCGTGGTAGTTGTGCGTAGTTTCCAACCACCGTCCACCAAACGCGACATAGATCGTGCGTTCCCCGTCCTTAAGTGGGTTGGGCACAAGAAGCAGGCCAGCGCGCTGAGTCTGTCGGTTTGGTGTGAAGTCCACGTGACCGGGGTCCACGCTGCTAGGAAAAGCACCAGTGATGACCACATCCTTAAGCACGGCTCCGGACGTCAGGCCCAACGCGACCAGATGATACTCCACTAAATAAGGCGGGCTCCCATCACCGGTTCCATTGGACGGGAAAAGCCCGTTGTCGAGGGCATAGACCAAAAAGAGCTTGCCGGTGGACCAATCGATCACTGGCGTGGACAGTATGCCTCCCCCAACGCCCCCATGCTCGGCGAGATGCAGTCCACTAGGACTCGGCGTCACTGGAAGGTGCTGGCTCCAGAGGAGTCCCGTTTGAGAGTTGCCCGAGTCCCCCTCTTCGTCGGCATCATAGGCGTAGACGAAATTCTGATCCGTGAAGGCAAAGATTACATTGCGAGGCTTTGAGTTGATTGTTATTCCATGCGCATAAAGATTCTGCGCCGTCAAGGCGCCATTCACCGGACGCGAATAGCGCAATTGCATTCCCGCCGCGACGGTCTTCGGGGTCAACTGCGTTTCAACCAAGTACGCGCCAGTGCGCATTGAGTCGTTGTGTTGTGTCAGGACCGAGTTGGAAGAGAGTTGAGTGAGTGGAGGCGGAGAGACCTGGTGCCGACGGTGCCAACACCCCGCAAGGGACACGACCAAAACCACGGCAAGGAACTCGAAACTTCTGGAAGTATTCATTCGATGCGACCTCTAGGCGACCATGGAATCAAGCTTCGATCAGCAGGCGTAAGGTTTTGGCCATACTAACCACTCAATTGCGATCTTTCAAGCTATCGTATCGCTCATATCCCTCGGTCGCCCGCAGCACGGGGCTATCGCATGAAGGAACGCCTGCACAAACGAGATTGGGGTCGGGCGGGCATTTCAGTCAGCACGTTAGCCCTTTCAGCAAGCAGGATCTCACGGCTGATGAGATTCGCACCGGGCCAAACGTTCACTGTGGCGGTGCGGGTGGGTTTTGGTTGCCGCTGTCGCGCACGTAGAGTACGTATCGGCCCGTGTAAGGAACTTTCACCTGTTCTCCGAGCTGCCCTACGCTGGCGGGAGGTGCTCCACCTACTGTACCGAGCAACTGTACGTAAGTTACCTGATCAAGAAGGTCCTGGCCACCACTCCCTTCTGAGCTGAACAGGACCCATGGCGCATCGGCCGGCTGGGGAGCATTCACAGAGGCTTTTACAGACCAGTGTATTACGCCCCCGCCCGCGATCTGCCACGCGAGGCCAGACTGCGCGGTCGCAAGAGTCTGACCGAGTCCCCGATAGGCCATGTGCGGCATGACCCCTGTGTCATCACAGAGATCACCACTTACCGCGGCAAGAACCCATTGGGGGGAAGTGGCTGTATCGGGGGATCGAACTTCATAAGTAAGTGACCCCGCCCCGGGGCAGTAGCGCGACGACGCCTGCCCCGTCGTGCCAAGGAATAATGGTCGATTACCCTTGGGCGGTGTGATTATAGCCGCCTGGTCTGGTGCCAACCGCCGCAGGTATTCGTGTACCCAAGGGCTCGGGTCTGCCACCCTAGGCAGGGTTACCTCCGAGGAAGCAGCGGACGTGGCCGCCGTGGCGGTGCGCGGGCTTGCGACGGCTTGCGACTTCGCAGCAGCGGCAGGTGTAGGCGGGCTAGACAATCCGTACACCACGATCGTTGCGTTTTGCGTCCCGACGATTACTTTGCCATCGGCGACCGTTGGTGGTGCATTGTGGCTTGTCGCGCCTCCAGGGACTGTCGTGTCCCAGATGCGGCCAAGTGTCGTAGCGTCGAAGGCCATAATTCGCCCTGCGCCATCCCATGGCAATGTAGCCCACAGCACACCATTCGTCGTAGCGTTGGCGGAAAGCGAAACCAGCCCACCAGGCATGACGGGAAATGGTTTGGCAAGGACGTCACCGGCTTTGACAATCGCGGGATCGATGTTACCTGCCACGGGGTCGTAATTAAATCGTCTCAAGAAATCTTTCTCGGCCCAATGATAGACGTACCCCTGAGTGGGAGAAACCGCCCAGTAAGTCCAGCCGCCGTGCAAATGCGGTCCGTGGCCCCAGTCGCGAAACCGGGCCCCTACCGGGTCGGAATCGTTCGCGGAATTAACACTGAACGCATCAAAA